>R20__coassemble_351_pt1 | contig 35351 bp, 32 predicted proteins | sample R20__metabat2_high_PE_008 | metagenome-assembled genome bin R20 | reverse complement strand
ATTTTTCCTGTTGACAGACGGGAAAGCATTTAGTATAATAACCCTTGCCGTTTGAAAAAGGCGTGCAACGGGAGCATAGCTCAGCTGGTTAGAGCACCTGCCTTACAAGCAGGGGGTCACTGGTTCGAGTCCAGTTGTTCCCACCAAAATGTGGCCAAGTAGTTCAGTTGGTTAGAACGCCAGCCTGTCACGCTGGAGGTCGTGGGTTCGAGCCCCATCTTGGTCGCCATATGCCTCGGTAGCTCAGTTGGTAGAGCAGCGGACTGAAAATCCGCGTGTCGCCAGTTCGACCCTGGCCTGAGGCACCATGCGCGGGCGTAGCTCATCTGGTAGAGCGCGACCTTGCCAAGGTCGAGGTAGCGAGTTCGAGCCTCGTCGCCCGCTCCAAAAAAACAGGACAGCCATTTGGCTGTCCTGTTTTTTTCTCGCGGCGACGAGGCTCGAAACGAACTCCAAAGGCAGGACACGAAGTGTCATGGCTTTGGGAGCGACATGCCGGTGGCATGTCGCGTTCGTGAGAGGAGAGCCTCGCTCGCTCTGCCATGCTGCGCTGGCAGAGCGAGAACGTTACTCGCACTATTGCCGATACTGAATCAATATCGATTCTACAAGCAGCACGAGCCGATAATACACGACTAATTCATCCTTTTCCACTTCTTTTGATTGATTTATTAATTCTGAAAAGTGCTTTTTTTCAATCTCAGAAATAATCTCGGTTGCAGGTATTTCAATAGACTTTGCGCGCCTCAGCAACTGCGTACAATACCCGCCAATAATAGAATCAACTGCGCCATAAGCTCCGGGAAACTTCTACGCATTGCCGCAGGAATACTTGACTCTAAAAATGCTTTTAAAATGTATTCATGCTGTTTATTCTTCATTGGATTCACCTATACCAAAAAGTAAAAATCTTTCCAACCGAATTTCACAGCGGCATCCAGCTTCCGCTGGCGCTGGCCAGCAGCTTGCCGGTGTCAGCATCATAAAGCTCCGCCCGCTGCCGGATCAGACTCCGGCCGGCCTTGACGATATAGACCTTCATCTCCAGCTTCATGCCGTATTCCACGCCCCGCAGGAACACCAGGTTCATATCGGTGGTGGTGGCCTCATTCTCCCCGGCGGTAAAGTTGGCGACCACGCCAAAGGCAGTGTCGAACATACCCGCAATGGCGCCGCCGTGGATACCGCCCTTTTCGTTGATCTGCCATTTCTGGGTCTCAAAGGCGTAGGTCACGGTCTGCTCCTCATAATTGCAGCCCACCAGATGACATTTCATGTTCTCGTCAAACCCGCCGTCGTTCAGATTCAGATAGTGCTGAGATTTCTCCTCCACCATCCGGATCCATGCCTGCTTTTCCATGTTGCTCCCCTTATATCTCTTTGATCAGTTTTCTCAAGTCCTCTGCGCTGAATTTGTACACCTCGTCACAGAACTGACAGCTCAGCTCACAGCCTCCCTGCTCCCGGAGAATACTCTCCAGCTCGTCCCCGCCCAGAGAGATCAGCGCCCGCTCCACCCGCTCCCGGGAGCAGTAGCAGCGGTACTCCACCGGCGTCGTCTCCAGAATTTTCAGCTCGAAGTCACTCATGACCTGGCGCAGCAGATGCGCCGGGTCATCGTCCCTATCCAAAATAGCGGACACGTTCCCCGCCGCCATAATGCCGCCCTCCACCTTGCAGATGGTGTCCTCATCAGCGCCGGGCATGAGCTGGATCAGATAGCCGCCGGCAGCTTTCACGCTCTGATCCCGGTCCACCAGCACCCCCAGACCGCAGGCGGTGGGGATCTGCTCCGACTCCACGAAGTAACCGGCGATGTCCTCGGCGATCTCGCCGCCCAGCAGGTCGATGGTACCCACATAGGGCTCTTTCATGTGCAGGTCTTTGATGACGGTGATGGTGCCCTCGCTGCCCACGGCGGCTCCCACGTCCAGCTTTCCGTCCTGTCGCAGGGGCAGATCCACCTGGGGATCGGTCACATAACCCCGCACGTTGCCCTCCGGATCACTCACCGCCAAAACGGTGCCCAAAGGGCCCCCGCCCTTGATCTGCAGGGTCAGACTGGCGCCGTGGCCCTTCAGGGCGTTGCCCATCATGGCACAGCCGCTGAGCGCCCGGCCCAAAGCCGCCGTCCCCACCGGCAGGGTCTTGTGGATCTGTCTGGCCCGCTCCACCAGCTCCCGGGAGCTGATAGCCGCCGCCTGTACCATGCCGTCACTGGAAATGGCTCTTACAATTCTATCCATAGAGTTACCTTCTTATCGCTGTAAAGTAAATTCGCTGTTCGCCTATTTTCGGCGCACGCATTACACCGTCCCCGTAGGTGCGAATACTGTCAAACCCCGTCTCTTTCAGCCACGCCGTCAAGTCCTCCACGGTGTAGCTCCGCTCTCGGTGCAGTTCAAAGTCTCGCTCCCAGGTATCGTTCTCGTTCCGGCGAAAAATGTCCATGTAATAGGAGCAGATGTGCCGCCGATACTCGGTGCGCCATACGCAGTAGGTGTCCTCGTTCTCATCCAGAAATACCTGCCCGTCCAACGCTTTCAGTTTCTCCACGGTGTTGATATCGAATACCAGCACCCCGCCGGGTGCAATGAACAGATGCAGCCGCTGAAAGGTACGCTGTACATCCTTGGGGTCGGTGAGATAGTTCAGGCTGTCCAGACAGCAGATGGCCGCATCCACCGTACCATAGAGGTCCAGTTGCGGCATGGACTGCTGCAAAAACAGGGGCGGTATTCCCTCCCCCGTTTTTCCCATGGCCTGGGCCAGCATTTCCTCACTGCCGTCCACGCCGATCATCTCATAGCCCCGCGAGGTCAGCAGCCATGTCATAGTACCCGTCCCGCAGGCCAGATCCAGCACCGTATGCACGCCGATTTTACTGCGGCGAAACAGTTTCTCCAAAAAATCCGCCCGCTTTTCATAGCCCACATCCTGTGTCAGGGCATCGTAGGCGCCTGCCAGAACATTGTATACCTGATCCATTTACTTCTTCATCTTCTCCAGCACGCTCTCATAGCCACCGGTACCGCTTAACAGACTGCGGTTGACGCGGCTGATGGTAGCACTGGACGCACCGGTCTTTTCCAGAATGTCGTTGTAGATCATGCCGTCATTCAGCAATGTCGCCACCTCATAGCGCTGCTCCATGGAACGCAGCTCCGAAATGGTACAAAGATCCTGAAAGAAGTGGTAGCATTCCTCCGGTGTCTCCAAGGTCAGAATTGCCTCATACAGCAGATCACTTTTCTTTTTGGTTGCGATTTTGGACTTTGCCGCTCTGATTGCCATATCCGATTCCTCCGTCTATGAAAATCTGTTGCTTTCGTACGCTATCATGATAACACTTTCATGGGCGAAAGTAAAGCCCTTCCTAAGAAATTTTACCTCTTCCTTTCAGCTCCTCCGAGGGAGCATAGCCAAATTGCTTTTTATAGGCGCGGGAGAAGGTAGAATAGTCCTGATAGCCGCAGCTTTCTGCCACTTCCCATAGTGCTGTGCGCTTTTCCAGCAGCTGCTGCGCCAGCAAAAGCCGCTTCTCAGTAATATAATTATGTATGGTATACCCGGTTTCGCTGCGAAACAGCCGCATCAGGTGATATTTGCTGACATAAAACCGCGCTGCCAGCTCGTCAATACCGATATCCTCCGTCAAATTGGCGTTGATATATTGCAGCACCGCCACCACCTTGGTATCTCCTGCCGATGCATCTACGCTTTTCCCCTCAGCCACGGCACGGTTCAGTGCCACCATCAGCTGGGCAAACAGGGCGCGCTGCAAAATATCGCTGCCGAAGCCTCCCTCCTGGGCGGCACGCTCCAATTCATACAGCAGTTTGCGGATGGAGTCGTTTCCGCTGCTGTGATAAACATAGTGGAATTGCTGCTGGGCATCGGTGAAGCACCTCCCCAGGTCCTCCGTCCCCAGCTTTTGCAGATATTCCGGCGAAATGTACAGGATCACCCTATCGTAGAAATCCCCTTCAGCCACCTCCGGCCGGTGAATACTGCCCCGGCCAACCAATACAAAATCCCCGGGCTGAAGCTGATAATGTTCTCCCTCTATGGCGTAGTCGGCACGCCCCGCCAGCAGCAGTATCAGTTTGTGAAAGGTGTGATAATGGTAGGCGATCTCTTCCTGCCGTTTGTCATCCGCCAGATGGAACAGGCGAAAATCCTCGTGCAAATATCCCCGCTTTTCGTATTGTAAAGGTTCCATCGTCTCACCTCTGCAGCATTTTTTGCCCATATTTTATCACATCGTCTGCAAATGTTGCAATACATTTCGGCAAATCTGCCAAACTTTTCTCCGCAATGTCCCTTATGGGTGGCATTGTCGGCAAAAATATGTTATACTGTTTTTTATAATCATCGACCCAAATTCAATTGAAAGGTTTCCCTATGCATTTTCACAGATTTTTCTGTGCGGTGCTGGCAGTTTTGCTCCTGCTGAGTTGCTCTGTCATCGCACAAGCCGACACTGTCACCTCCCTCCCCCTGCTTCTCCCCGCAGATGAACCTGTAAAACTGGATAATATTTGTCATACCATGGACGTTCTTTTGCGCCGGGCCGACACCATGGCGGTAGAGGTGGATTACGCCGAAGCGCTGTTGGACGAATATTTCGGCGTCCAGATACAATGTAAGAGCTATGTAAACTTATGGAGCGAACCGGAGGGCGGCGTTGTCCTGTGCCGTGCAAAAAACGGTGAGCTGCTCCGCCTGTTAGGTGTTGCAGATGGCTGGTTTAAGGTCTTCTATGAGGACGCGGTGACTTACTTATCGGCAGACTATGCAACCCTTTTGGTCTATGACGACTATAAGGAGACCTATGCCGTCAGTACCCTGCGGGAGGATCTGGTGGCCGAGGCCCTGACCTGGCTGGGCACGTCCTATCGCTATGGCGGCAGCAGCAAAAGCGGGACGGACTGCTCCGGTTTTACCATGGCGGTCTTCGCCCAATTCGGTTACTCCCTGATCCACGGGGCCGGCGACCAGTATGCACAGAGTCAAAAAATTATCACCGCCCAGCGCGACATCGGCGATCTGGTGTTCTTTGACTGGGGCTATGGCATCTCCCATGTGGGCATCTACCTGGGCGGCGGTACATTCATCCATTCCAGCACTTCCGGCGGCGTGATCATCAGTTCTTTGTACGATGCCTATTATGCCGGCGGCTATGTAGGCGCCGGCTGTATTCTGCCGGATTGACCCTGACTTTCCATTAAAAAAATGAAAGGAAGCTTTTGGGCTTCCTTTTTCTTATCCGCATATACGTATATTTATTCATTTATTCATGTGCATTTTTTGTATATATTGTACTATAATCTCCCATTATTTTTTTATATATACAGCATTTTTGCTAAAATATAATTTTAATTTGAAATTTTATTCATTTTTGTGTTGACATTTATTCATCATCCGTGTATGATGAGAACCATCAGGAGGCCCCCCTCAAAACCGAGTCTATACCCCTTGTAAAAGGTTGATATAGAACCACATCAAAATAAGAAAGGCAAGGAAATCCAAATGAAAAAGTTTTTTGCATTACTGCTGGCACTGCTGATGGTGCTGTCCCTGGCGGCCTGCGGTCAGGAAGCCGCTCCCGCCGATGAAGGCGGCGAAGATGCCGAGGTCGTTGACTACTCCGCCATGAGCATCGACGAGCTGAAAGCCTGCCTGACCACCGTGGAAGCCGGCAAGCTGACCGTCGCCACCTCCCCCGACTTTGCTCCCTACGAGTTCTACGCCATCGATGAGAACGGCGACTATCAGCTGGCCGGTTTCGATATGGCATTGGCTCAGTACATCGCCGATTACCTGGGGCTGGAGCTGGAAGTGATCCCCATGGACTTTGACGGTACGCTGGCTGAGCTGGCTGCAAAGAAGGTTGACCTGTCTCTGGCCGGTTACTCTCCCGATCCCACCCGTATGGACAAGATGGACTTCTCTGACATCTACTACAAGGGCGGTCAGTCCTTTGTCACCGTCAAGGACAACGCCGATATGTTTAAGTCCCTGGAGGATACCAACAAGCCCGAGCTGAAGATCGGCGCACAGAATGGCTCCATCCAGCTGGATCTGGCCAATGAAAACTCCCCCGAAGCTGACATTGTTCCTCTGGTGAAGGTCACCGATATCATTGCCGAGCTGCTGGCCGGTACTCTGGACGGTGCCTACATTGAGACCGCTGTTGCCGAGACCTATGCTATCAACTATCCCGATTTGGCCGTGGTCCTGCCCGTCCCCTATGATGCCGAAGGCTCTGCTGTTGGTGTCAGCAAGGACAACGCCGCTCTGCTGGCTGCCGTGAACCTGGCTGTCAATGCTGCTCTGGAAGACGGCTCTATGGATCAGTTCGTGGCCGATGCCAATGATCTGTCCTCCGGCAACGTCTACGAAGGTCTGCTGGAAGGCTGATCCGCACCCACCCTTTTTTGAGAAAACGTAAATAACCACGATTTCTCCCGGGAACTCCCGGGAGAAATCGTGGTTATCTGAGAGGAGTTGCCTATGCTTTCTGCCCACGGTTTTCAAGCAACATTTAAATATTTGGGTATGTTCCGGGACGGTCTGATCTGTACCGTTTCTCTGTCTGCCCTCACCGTACTCTTCGGTTTCATTCTGGCTCTGCTTCTGGCGGTCTTGCGTCTGAGCAATGTCTGTCCCTTCCGTGCTTTGGGTATTGACAAAAACGGTATGTTGCGCACCGGCTTTTTGGGCAAGCTGAGCCGTTTCAATCCGCTGAAGTTGTTTGCCACCGTGTATGTGGAGGTCTTCCGCGCCACTCCCATGCTGGTGCAGCTGTTCATCGTCTACTACATCGTGTTTGCCGATGTATCTCTGCCCACCTTTAAGCTGTTCGGTTTTATCCGCTTCGAGCGGTTCCTCCCCGGTGTGGTAGCACTGAGCCTCAACTCCGGTGCTTACCTCAGCGAGATCATCCGTTCCGGTATCCAGTCCATTGACGGTGGTCAGACCGAGGCAGCCCGTTCTCTGGGTATGAGTCAGGTGCAGAATATGCGTTTCATCGTTCTGCCCCAGGCCATCAAGAACATCCTGCCCGCCATTGCCAACGAATTCGTCACCATCATCAAGGAATCCTCCATCTGCTACACCATCGGTGTGCAGGAGATCATGTATGCCGTGTCCGCTGTCAAAGGTGCCACCTTCTCTATCGGTGAGCCGTTGATTGTGGCGACCTGCGTCTACTTCTGCCTGACCTATCCCACCAGCAAGATCATTGCTCACTTTGAAAAGAAGATGAGCGTCGGTGATCACCGCAACGGCGGCGACGGCGGCAAGAAAAAAAAGCTGAAGACCGAGACCGATGTGCTGCTGATGGAGCAGGAGCGCATCAAGGCTAAGGTTAAGATGTAAAGGGGTGCCCAAATGAAACTGATCGAAGTCAAAGGCTTAAAAAAGCATTATAACAAGGGCACCATCAAGGCTCTGGACGGTGTTACCGTTGACATCAACAAGGGAGACGTGATGGTGGTCATCGGTCCCTCCGGCTCCGGCAAATCCACGTTTCTCCGCTCTTTGAACCTGTTGGAAGAACCCACCGCCGGTGAGATCCACTTCAACGGCGTAGATATCACCAAGAAAAAAGTCAAAAATGCCGACGGCAAGCTGGTCAAGCTGGATATCGATCAGCACCGCCAGAAGATGGGCATGGTGTTCCAGCATTTCAACCTGTTCCCTCATAAGACCATTATGGAGAATATGACCCTTGCCCCCATCCAGGTCAAGCATATGTCCAAAGCCGATGCCGAAGCCAAAGCCATACAGCTTTTGAATCGTGTAGGACTGGATGACCGTGCCGACGCTTATCCCATCCAGCTCTCCGGCGGTCAGAAGCAGCGTATCGCCATCGTCCGGGCGCTGATGATGGAACCGGAGGTCATGCTCTTCGATGAGCCCACCTCCGCTCTGGATCCCGAGATGGTGGGCGAAGTGCTGGAGGTCATGAAAGAGCTGGCACAGGAGGGTATGACCATGGTGGTGGTCACCCACGAGATGGGCTTCGCCCGTGAGGTCGGTAACCGCGTGCTGTTCATGGCAGACGGCAAGCTTCTGGAAGAAGGCACCCCCGAGGAGATCTTCGCCCATCCCCAGTGCGACCGTCTCCAGGACTTCCTGGCTAAAGTTCTGTAAGAAAGTGAATAAATTGCCCCGGAATCGGGGCAATTTTTACAGGAGTTGAATGATATGACAAAACAAGATTGTTTTGATTTTATCGACGGTGCTGCGTCGAAGCTGACCGCGCTGTCCGATGACATCTGGGAGTATGCCGAATTGAGCCTGCAGGAGACCCGCTCCGCCAAGCGTTACGTGGATTTTCTGCAAAAAGCCGACTTTACCGTAGAAACAAATGTCGCCGATATCCCCACCGCGTTTACTGCCACCTACGGTGCAGGCAAACCGGTTATTGGCATTTTGGCGGAATATGACGCCCTGTCCGGTCTGTCCCAAAAGGCGAACTCCACCGTCAAAGAACCCCTCACCCCCGGCGGCTGCGGTCACGGCTGCGGCCACAATCTGCTGGGTGCCGGCGCATTGGCAGCTGCCGTAGGCATCAAGCAGTATCTCTCCGGCGGTCATACCGGCACCGTCATCCTTTTCGGCTGTCCCGGCGAGGAAGGCTGTGCCTCCAAGGCATTTATGGCAAAGCAGGATCTGTTCCGCTCTCTGGATGCCGCCTTGACCTGGCATCCCGGTGATACCAACGAGATCATCTCCGGTTCCAATCAGGCATCCTTGCAGGTGCTCTACCGCTATCACGGCATCGCCTCTCACGCCGCTGAAACCCCCCATATGGGGCGCAGCGCGCTGGATGCGGTGGAGTTACTGAATGTGGGCGTCCAGTTTCTCCGGGAGCATATCCCCCACAGCGATGCTCTGCACTATGCCATCTTGGATGCCGGTGGATGCAGTCCCAATGTGGTACAGCCGGAGGCCGCCGTCCTCTATATGCTCCGCTCTGACACCGTTCCCCACGCCCAGAAGCTGTTAAATCGTCTGGACAATATCGCCCAGGGCGCCGCCCTGATGACCGATACCACCATGGAGCGCCGGTTCATCGACGGTACCGCCGATACCGTCCCCAACGCCGTGCTGGAGCAAGTCCTCTACCGCAATATGGAAGCCCTCGGCGTTCCCTCCTATACCGACGAGGAAACCGCCTTTGCCGCAGCTCTGCGGGATACCTATCCCCACGAGGAGCTGCCCGGCAGCGTCTGGACAGTCGATGCCGCCGCCCGCGCACAGGTCACTGCCCTCAGCGAGAACAATACCAAAGCGCTCAGCGATTACCTGATGCCCTATCGGCACACCGACCGCCAGAACCTCGGCTCCACCGATGTAGGCGATGTAAGCTATCAGACCCCCACCGCTCAGATCAACGCCGTCACCTGGGCCAGCGGTTCCCCCGGCCATAGCTGGCAGAACGTGTCCATCGGCAAGCACAGCATCGCCCATAAGGGAATGCTCTACGCCGGTAAGGTGCTCTGTGGCGCCGCCATCGACCTCTATGAGTTCCCCGATCTGTTGGCACAAGCCCGCACCGAGTGGCAAGTCCAGACCGCAGGCGGCTATACCTGCCCCATCGAGGACGGCACTATCCCCCTCCATCCTCTGATATGAAATATGAAAAAAGATACCGCCGTCAGGCGGTATCTTTTTTATTCAACTCTTTCCCCTGATCTCCGTGCGGCACTTGGGACAGGTGATGACGATCTTCCCCTTCCCCTTGGGCACACGGCACACGGTCTTACAGTTGGGGCAGGTAAAGTACTTGTGCTCCTTGTCCTGCACCCGCTGTCGGGTGCTGCTGAACTTCCGTTTCACCGGATACAGCACCTTATTCAAAAACCACGCATTCTCTGCCCGGCGCTTCTGCAAATTCTTGGAGAACATCCGGAACAGCATGACAAACAGCAGCACGGCTGTTGCCGCGCCCAGAATCCGCCTTGCCAGATCCGTTCTGGCGAACATACTCACCACGTCCAGCCCAATGCCCACCACCAATGTGGCCATCCCCAGCTGATCCGCGCCGTTACGCCCGTACATGAACCGCGCCAAACCATTCCCGATCCGTTGGAAGAATCCCATACGAAAAACCGCAGCCTTTCTCTTGAACTGCCGTTATTCTACCCGAAACCGCGTCAAAGGTAAAGTCCTATGGTCCAAAATTCACAATTTCGTTAAAATTACGCCCCTCATCTTTACGCCGCAGCAAAATCGTGCTATACTGTATTTGTAAAATTATGCACATTGGGGGCCGGCAGGACACCCCGCCGACCCCCTATTCCAAAAAGCGAACGACTTACCCAAAAGGGCGATGTGCACAAGTATATGGGCGGTAAGCCTTCACTTGTTCCATCCTATGCCTCAGCCCAACTACCTGTGAGGAGAAAGGACGACCCATGATCAAAATTGCCCCCTCGATCCTGTCCGCTGACTTTGCCAATCTCCAGCGTGACATTGAACGGATCGCCACCGCTGACTATGTCCATGTAGACGTGATGGACGGTCTTTTCGTCCCCAATATCACCATCGGCATTCCCGTGGTGAAATCTCTGCGCCCCACCACAGCTCTGCCGCTGGACGTCCATCTGATGATCGACCGTCCCGTGCGCTACGTGGAGCAGTTTTGCGATGCCGGTGCGGATATCGTCACCTGCCACGTGGAGGCGGACACCGAGGAAAACACCCGGGAGGCCCTGCGTCTGATCCGCGCCAAGGGCAAAAAGGCGGGCGTCGTTGTCAAGCCCAAGACCCCCGCAGAGGCCGTTCTTCCCTTTGTCAAGGACTGCGACATCATTCTGGTCATGACCGTGGAGCCGGGCTTCGGCGGTCAGAAGTTCATGGCGGACATGATGCCAAAGGTGCAGACCATCCGCGGCTATATCGACGAAATGAATTCCTCCTGCGAGCTGGAGGTGGACGGCGGGGTGGACCCCACCACCTGCAAGACCTGTATCGCCGCCGGCGCCAACGTGTTAGTCGCCGGAAGCGCCGTCTATAAAGCGGAGAATATCGAAAAACGCATTATGGAATTGAGAGGTTAATCGTATGGAATACTTTCCCGCCCCTCTTGAAAAACTGGTAGAGCAGTTTGCCCGTCTGCCCGGTATCGGCGGCAAGAGCGCCCAGCGTCTGGCGTTTTACGTCCTGTCCCTGCCGGAGAGCGAAACCCGAGAATTTGCCGACGCCATTGTGGACGCCAAGCGCAGCGTGACTCTGTGTCCTGTATGCCGCAACCTGACCGACCGCGGCCTGTGCCCCATCTGCTCCAGTCCCAAGCGTGACGAGGGCATTATCTGCGTGGTAGCCGACCCCCGTGATGTCATCGCCATCGAGCGCTCCCGGGAGTTCACCGGCCATTACCACGTCCTCCACGGCGTCCTGTCTCCCATGAACCACGTAGGCCCCGACGATCTGGAGATCAAGCCCCTTCTGGACCGGGTGGCAAAGGGCGGCATCACCGAGGTCATCATGGCCACCAACCCCGATACCGAGGGGGAGGCCACCGCCCTGTATATTGCCCGTCTTTTGAGGCCCTTCGGCGTCAAGGTCACTCGCCTGGCCTACGGTATCCCCGTAGGCGGCCACCTGGAATTTGCCGACGATGCCACGTTGATGCGCGCCCTGGAGGGCCGCCGCGAACTATGAAAAAACTTCTCACTTTTCTTCTCACAACTGCATTTCTGCTGACCCTCACCGCCTGCGTACCGAAGTCCGCCAGCATGGACATCTTCGCCATGGACACCTACATGACCCTGGTGGCCTACGGCAAGGACGCCCAGGCGGTGCTGGACGACTCTGCCCGTGCCATCAATCTGCTGGAAGCGGAGATCTCCCGTACCCGGGCGGGCAGCGATGTGGACACACTGAACAAGACCGGCACTTGGACCGGCTCCGCCGAAGGCACCGACGCTACCGCCGACATTCTCCGGCAGGCGCTCCAATACAGCGCCGAAACCGGCGGCCTGTTCGATGTGACCATCGCCCCGCTGGTCCTGCTGTGGAACATCACCGGCGACACCCCCTATGTCCCCACGCAGGAGGAGATCGACGCCCTGCTGCCCCTTGTAGGCAGCGAGCATCTCCACCTCAGCGGCAACAGCGCCACCTTGGATGAGGGCTGTTCCATCGACCTAGGCGGCATCGGCAAGGGCTATGCCGGCGATCTGGTGCGTCTGATGATGGACGCTCACAACGTGGAGAGCGGCACGGTCTCCCTGGGCGGCAACGTCTACGTCCGGGGCAGCAAGCCCGACGGCAAGCCCTGGACGGTGGGCATTCAGGATCCCAAAGGCGACGACTGCGCCGCCTACGTCTCCCTGACGGACGCCTTTGTGGTGACCTCCGGGGGCTATCAGCGCTACTTCACCGCCCCCGACGGGACGGTCTATCCGCACATTCTGGATCCCCGCACGGGCTATCCCGCCCAAAGTGACCTGACCTCCGTCAGCATCATCACCGCCGACAGCGGCACCCGGGCCGACGCCTATTCCACCGCTCTCTACGTCATGGGTGAGCAGGACGCCATCGCTTTCTGGCGTGCTCACAATGATTTTGACATGATCCTGATCACGGCGGACGGCCGTGTCCTCTATACCCCCGACCTCACCATCACCGAACCGGAGGGAAGCAGCTATGACTTCCAGGTCATCACCTAACTTAAAACCCACCCTTTGGGACGCCTTGGTCGTTCTCGCCGTCATTTTGCTGGGCGTGGTCGTTGCCCTCGCCGTCTATGGGGGCAAAGAGGCAGACGGCGCTCTCACCTGCGTTATCACCGACCACGGGGAAGAGGTACAGCGCATCAATCTGTCCACTCTGGACGATGCCGAATACATCGAGGTGGACGGTGAGTATCACCTGACCGTCAGGCTCTCCCCCAACGGGGTCGAGGTGGTAGAAAGTACCTGTCCCCATCAGGACTGCGTCCATTCTCCCCGTATCGTCAGAGCCGGAGAGAGTATCGTGTGTCTCCCCGCCCAGATCGTTATCCACTTAGAGGGCATACCTGCCGCAGATGCCCCCGACGTGATCGTGGGGTGAATACATGAAAACAGCAACAAAAAAAATCACCCTCTGTGCCGTGCTGACGGCGCTGGCTCTGGGCTTAAGCACCCTGGAAAACCTGTTTCCCATCAACTTTTTGATCCCCCTGCCCGGTGTGAAGCTGGGCCTTGCCAATATCGTCACCGTATTCGCTCTGTACGAACTGGGCGCTCTGCCTGCCCTGCTCGTTCTCATCGGGCGCTGTTTCCTGGGCGCCCTCTTTGCAGGCAACTTCAACGCTCTGCTGTTCTCCCTGATGGGCGGTCTTTTGGCCATGCTGGTAATGATCGGCCTCAAGCACGTTCCCGCCCTGTCGATCTACGGTGTCAGCATCGGCGGCGCCGCCGCCCACAACATCGGGCAGATCTGCGCCGCCATGATCACCCTGGGCAATACTCTGGTGCTGGGCTACCTGCCCCTTCTGCTGGCGGTCTCCCTCTTCACCGGCGCATTGACAGGCTTCGTATCGTCCCTGCTGTTCCGCGCCATGAAAAATGTCAGGCTAAAGTGATCCAAAAAGGGGCTGTCTCAAAATGCCGATTTTGAGACAGCCCCTTTTTCATTTCACTTCATCTCATCCAGCGTCAAATGGAAGCTGGGCATACAGTGCTCCATAAACCACCCCAGCTCCGGCAGCTCATAGCTCTGCAGCGCCGCCAACGTCTGCTGTGCCGCCTCGTGGAATTCGTTGTTCCCCGCCTTCAGCTCCTCCACGCACTTGATGTGGGCGGAGAGCTTGTCTGCCGCCTTTACCAGCTTTTCGATCTCCTCGTCCTCCGGTGTCAGCACCTCCGCATACTGCCTTTGCAATTCCTCCGGCAGCATCCCCAACAGTTTCTCGTTGGCAATGGTCTCCACCTGCTTGTAGCTGTCCCGAATGGCGGGGTTGTAATACTTGATGGGGGTGGGCATATCACCGGTCAGGATCTCGCCGGCGTCGTGGTACAGCGCCGCCACCGCCACCTTGCCCGCGTCCACGTTCCCGCCGAAATAGGTATTGCGGATCAGTGCCAGGGCATGCGCCAATACCGCCACCTGATGGCTGTGCTCCTGGATGTTCTCCGTGTAGCTATTGCGCATCAGCGCCCAGCGGTTGATAAACCGCATCCTGCCCATATATGCAAAGAAATGAGATTTCATTTATGTCAACCTCCCAATCAGTATATCCTCATCAATTTCTGTAATTTCTACATTTTTTACTTGATTATGTAAATTGCAGTCCTCCACCGCCACGTCCATATAATTGGGTGCGTGACCGCAGGTGCGTCCCCGCTCATCGGTCTGCTCAAAGAGCACGGGAAACACCTTCCCCACGCAGCCCGCCAGATAGGCCCCGTGCATCTCCTGTGCCACAGCGGACGCCCGAGCCGCACGTTCCTCCTTCACCGCGGCGGTAAGCTGCTCCATGGCGGCAGCCTTGGTCCCCGGGCGCACCGAGTAGGGGAACACGTGCATGGCGGCAAAACCGCACTTACGGATAAAGTCCAGCGTCTTTCCGAACTCCTCCTCCGTCTCTCCGGGAAACCCGGTGATCAGGTCGGTGGTCACCGCCACGCCGTCAAAATACGCCCGCAGCAGCTCTACCGACTCATAAAACCGCGCCGTGTCGTATCGCCGATTCATCCGCTGCAAGGTCTCGTCGCAGCCGGATTGCAGCGACAGATGGAAATGGGGGCACAGGTTTTTAAGCTTCGCCGCCCGGCGGCAGAACTCCTCGGTGATGGTTCGGGGCTCCAGAGACCCCAAACGAATTCGCATCTCCCCCGCCGCCTCGGAGAGCTTTTCCAGCAGGTCGATCAGGGTCGTACCATCCCCCAGATCCCGCCCGTAGGACGAGATCTCGATGCCCGTCACCACGATCTCCCGATAGCCCTCCATCCGCAGCTTCTCCACCTGTTCCACCGCCACGTCAAGGGGCACGGACCGCACTGGCCCCCGGGCAAAGGGAATAATGCAGTAGGTACAGAAGTTCTGGCACCCGTCCTCCACCTTCAGCATGGCTCGGGTACGGGCAGCCATGCCACCCGCCGGCAGCACCTCAAACTCCCGCCGCTTCAGGGCGTCATCCAGCAGCGTCAACTGTTTCCGCTCCCGATACGCCTGCTCCAGCAGATCCAAAAATGCCATCCGCCCGGCAGTACCCGCCACCAGTTCGATGCCCAGCTTTTTGGCTTCCTCGGCATGGGTCTGTACGTAGCAGCCGCACCCTGCCACCACTGCGTCGGGGTTCACCTTCTTGCACCGCCTTATCATCTGCCGGGACTTCTTGTCGCTGACCGCCGTCACCGAACAGGTGTTGACGATGTAGGCGTCCGCCGCCTCGGCAAACGCCACCAGCTCATGTCCCCGCCGGAGCAGCTCCTGCTCCATGGCCTGGGTCTCATATTGATTGACCTTGCATCCCAAGGTATAAATCGCTACTTTCATCCTTGCACTTTCCGTTCGATTTTTGTATAATATATTATTACCTATTATACTGTATTCTCCCGCCCCTGACAAGGTCACGGGCAGAATTTTTGGAGGAAAACCCATGATCTATTTGGACAGCGCCGCCACCACCCCCGTCCCTCGGGAGGTGGCAGACGAGATGTACCGCGTGCTGACGGAGCAGTTCGGCAACCCCAGCGCCCAGTATCCCGCCGGACAGGAGATGAAAAAGGCGGTGGAGTTCTGGCGCAGGACCATTGCCGATGCCCTGCCCTGTGACCCTAAAAATCTCCACTTCACCTCCTGCGGTACCGAGAGCGACAACTGGGCCATTCAAGCTGCCCTGTGGCAGAACCGCCGGGTGGGCAGGCATATTATCACCACCGCCGTGGAGCACAGCGCCATCCTGGAGCCTCTGAAGCTTCTGGAGCAGCAGGGCTACGAGATCACCCGCCTGCTCCCCGACCGTAACGGCAATATCACCGCACAGCAGGTCGCGGGCGCCCTGCGGGACGATACCGCCCTGGTCAGCGTCATGCTGGTAAATAACGAGACCGGCTGTGTCTTCCCCGTTGCCGAAATCGCCCAAGTGCTGAAAGCGCATAAAAGCCGCGCCCTCTTACACACCGACGCCGTCCAGGCGTTTTTGAAAGTGGATTGCGCCCCCAAAAAGCTGGGTGTGGATCTTATGAGTCTCTCCGCCCATAAGATCGGCGGTCCCAAGGGCATCGGCGCTCTCTATATCGCCGACACCGTGAAAAATCCCCGCCCTCTGCTGCCCGGCGGCGGACAGGAAAGCGGCACCCGCTCCGGCACCGAGGCCACGGCCCAGATCGCCGGCTTTGCCAAGGCGGTACAGCTCCGCTGCGACGATCTGGATGCCAAGCTCGCCCACATGACGGAGCTGAAAGCCTACTGCCGCAAAAGACTACTGACTATCCCCAATATGGTGGCAGTCGGCAGCGGCACCGCTCCCCACGTTTTGATGGTCTCTCTGGTAGGTTACCCCAGCGCCAACGTGGTCACCGATCTGGGCGCTCAGGGCATCTGCATCAGCGCCGGAAGTGCCTGTCACCGGGGCAAATTGAGCCACGTGGTGGAGGCATTGAAGCTGGATAAGCGCACCGCCGCCGGCGTCCTGCGTATCAGCTTCTCCCCCGAAACCACCGCCGCCGATATCGACACCCTCTATGAAGCGCTAAAAAAACACCAGTCCACCCGCTTCCCCATGCTCTGATCGTTCCGCCGTAGGGGCGACCCTTGCGGTCGCCCGATTTACCCGTTCCGATAGAACCGTAGGGCGCAGTGTCCTCCTGTCATTCCGAGGTAAGTGACCAACGTCACCGGCGTGGGAATCCGTCTCCCCTCCGTAGGACCGATGACCCCGTCGCGCCGCCTTTCAAATCGTCGGCAAATCCCAATTTGCCGACACCTTCATTCTGCATTTTGCATTCAGCATTCTGCATTTTTCGAGGTACCTGCCATGTTTCATTCCCTCCGCCGTGAGCCGGGCTTTTACCGCTACCTGTGGCGCTTGAGCCTGCCCATGATCTTACAAAACCTCATCACCTTCTCCCTGGGACTCATCGACACCTTCATGGTCTCCCAGCTTGGCAACGAGGAGATGGCGGCGGTCACTGCCGCCAACGTTCCCGTGTTCCTGCTGATCTCCATCGTGTTCGGTGTTCAGTCGGGTCTGGGCATTCTGGTCAGCCAGTACTGGGGCAAAAAGGACATGGAGAGCATCTCCCGGGCTATCGGGGTCGCTGCCGGACTGGGCGCGGCCTTGGCACTTCTGCTGGCTCTGGTGTTCTTTTTCTTCCCCGTGGCGGTGATGGACCTGCTGTCCAATAAGCATGAGCTGTCCGTATTGGGCGCCCCCTACCTGCGTATTATCGGCTTCAGCTATGTATTCAATATGCTCTCCTCCATCTACGTCAGTGCCCAGCGCAGCGTGGAGAATCCCAACTTCGGCCTGAAGCTCTTCGGCGCCTCTACCGTTGCCAATACCGTAATGAACTATATCCTCATCTACGGCAAATTCGGCGCCCCCATGCTGGGCATCCGGGGTGCGGCCATTGCCACCCTGCTGGCCCGTGTGATGGAGTTTGTCATCTGCGTCCTCTACGCGGTGCGCTCTAAGCGCATCCCCTTGCACTATGCCGCCCTGTTCCGCCCCGGCATGGGTATGACCCGCCGCTTCATCCGTTACTCCACCCCCGTCATCCTCAACGAAATCGGCTGGGGACTGGGCAACAGCCTGCTCACCGTAATTTTAGGCTATACCCGGAACTCCGTGGAATTTTTGGCGGCCTATGCGGTCACCGGTAATCTGGGCCGGCTGTTCCTGGTGGTCTGCTTCGGTCTCGGTGCCGCTACCGCCGTCATGGTGGGCAAGGCCATTGGCGAGGGGCAGTCCCAGGAGGCCGTCATGTCCCTGAGCCGCACCCTGCTGCTCTTCACCGTTCTGGTGGGTCTGGGTATTGCCATCCTCTCCTGTGCTCTGGTACCCACCTTCTTCATCCCTGTCCTCTTCCCCCTGTTCAAATTGCAGGGCAACTCCGTCAGAATTGCCACGGCACTGGCCATTGCCGCCTTTGCCGCCACCCCGCTCCACGCCTATTCCATCTCCGCCGTCACCGGTGTTATGCGCTCCGGCGGCGACGTGGTTTGGTCTGCGGCCCTGGATCTGATGCCCCAGTGGCTCTGTGCCCTGCCCCTGACCGCCCTCACCGCCCTGGTGCTGCAAACCAACTGCTGGTGGATCGCCATCGCCATGCAGGCCGAGAGCATTTTTAAGGTCCCCCTGTGTGTCTGGCGCTGCCGCAAACCGGTCTGGATCCACGACGTTACCCTGAACCCGGAGCTGGATGACCTGTGAGCCTCTTTGTTTGTCCCATCTGCGGCGCTCCCCTCACCCGGGAGAAAAATTGTAATTCTATTTTCGTAGGGGCGTGCGGAATAAAAACGTGCCGGTGGCACGTTTTTGCCCGCCGCAAGGCAGCCGCCCGCGTTTCTTCGTAGGGGCAACCCTTGCGGTCACCCGCTAATACCGCATTTCCCGTAGGGGCGGACGACTCTGTCCGCCCCTATTTTCAATTTTCCGCTGCGAAAAAACCGCACCCCATCGGGTGCGGTTTTTTACATTATGTCAACTTACTTCTTCCCGCCATGCAGCGCCTTCAACCGCTTCTCCTTGTCCAGAATGGTCTTGCGGATCCGCAGGTTCTTGGGCGTGACCTCCAACAACTCGTCGTCCGCCAAAAACTCCAGGCTCTGCTCCAAACTGAACCTGCGGGGCGGCACCAGACGCAGCGCCTCGTCGGAGCCGGAGGCGCGCATATTGGTCTGCTGCTTCTTCTTGCAGACGTTCACCACGATATCCTCCGCCTTGGGGCTGATACCCACCACCATGCCCTCATACACGTCCACGCCGGGGCCGATGAGCATCACCCCCCGCTCCTGGGCATTGAACAGGCCATAGCTCACACTCTCGCCGGACTCGGACGCCACCAAAGAGCCGGTATTGCGGCGCTGAAGCTCTCCCTTGAAGGGTGCGTAGGAATCAAACACGCTGGCCATGATCCCCTCGCCCCGGGTATCGGTCAAAAACTCGTTGCGGTAGCCGAACAGACCCCGGCTGGGTACCTTGAACTCGATCTTCATCCGGTTGCCCACAGGGGTCATCTCCACCAGATCCGCCTTCCGGGAACCCAGCTTTTCGATGACCGCACCCACGCTGTCCTGGGGCACGTCCACCACCAGGCGCTCAATAGGCTCGCACTTCTTGCCGTCGATCTCCTGATACAGCACCCGGGGAGGCGATACCTGGAACTCATACCCCTCCCGTCGCATGGTCTCAATCAAAATGGACAAACTCATCTCGCCGCGACCTGCCACGTTGAAGGCATCCATCGCGCCCTCGATCTCGCTGACCCGCAGAGAAACGTCCTTCAGCGTCTCCCGCTGCAAACGGTCCCGGATCTGACGGGAGGTGACGAACTTGCCCTCCCGACCGGCCAGGGGGCTGTCGTTGACGGAGAAGGTCATCTCCATCGTCGGCGCGCTGATCTTCACAAAGGGCAGCGGCTCCACGCAGCTTGGCACGCAGATGGTGTCGCCGATGGTGATGTCGCCGATACCGCTCATGGCGATGATGTTACCGGCGGTGGCCTCGGTGATGGGCTTGCGACCCAACCCGTCAAACTCATACATGGAAACCGCCTTGGCCTTCTTGGGCGTGGCATTGGGATCATGGAAATTGCACACGGCGATCTCCTGATTTTGCTTCAGGCTGCCCCGCTCCACACGGCCGATGGCGATACGGCCCACAAAATCGTTATAGTCGATAGCGCTCACCAGCATCTGGAACGGCTCGTCCACGTTGGCATCCGGCGCAGGGATATAATCAATAATCGTGTCAAACAGGGGCTTCAGATCCTCCCCGATGTTGTCGGGAGAGTAGCCGGCGATACCCGCACGGGCAGAGCAGAACAGCGTGGGGGAGTCAAACTGCTCCTCGGTGGCGTTCAGATCCATCAAAAGCTCCAGCACCTCGTCCATCACCTCATGGATGCGCTGGTCGGGGCGGTCGATCTTGTTCACCACCACGATGACCCGGTGTCCCAGCTCCAGCGCACGGCTCAGCACGAAGCGGGTCTGGGGCATGGGCCCCTCGGCGGCGTCCACCAGCAAAATGACGCCGTTGACCATCTTCAAAATGCGCTCCACCTCGCCGCCGAAATCGGCGTGACCCGGGGTGTCTACGATGTTGATCTTGGTGTCGCCGTACTGGATGGCGGTGTTCTTGGCGAGAATGGTAATGCCCCGTTCCCGCTCCAGATCGCCGGAGTCCATCACCCGGTCCACCGTGTCCTGATTTTCCCGGTACACGCCGCCCTGCTTGAGCATCTGGTCCACCAGAGTCGTTTTACCATGATCGACGTGAGCAATGATCGCAACGTTTCTCAGTTTTTCGTTTTGCATAAAGTATATCTCCTTATCGCGGTAAAACGACCGCAATTTAATTAATAAAACGGGGTCCCCGAAAAATCACAGATTTTTGGGGAGAGGATGCGCAGCGGAGTGAGCAAGTTTTCCGATTTATCGGGAAACGCGCGATACGCAGCTTGCACCGACGAGATCGACGTGGGCGATAATGGCAACATTTCTCAATTTCTCGTTCTGCATATCAAAAACCTCACTCTTAGGCATAAAATCTCTCGAACTTTTATAGTATAGTCCTTCTCCCATTTAATTGCAATATTTTTTTACGCATTCACAGGGGCGTGCGCGATAAAAACGTGCCCATACACATTTTTCCGTGCCGCCATTGGACCCGCCCGCAAATTTCAACGCGTCGGTACGATTATTTTTCATTTCGTTTTGAACTTTTTTCTTCGTTTTGTAGGTTTTTTCTTCGTTTCTCCTTGACCTGGTCTATAATAATGTGGTATAGTAACAATGCATAACTTTGGCAGAATTTTCTGTTAGGAGGCAACCTATGAAAAAACTGATTTCTCTGTTTTTGTGCTTGGCAATGCTCCTGTCTCTCAGCAGCGTAGCCTTTGCCGCTTCTCCGATTTCGGAGACCGATTCCGACAGTTCTCTCGGCGCATCCCTCTGGAACTCCTACGCCGGCCTGTGGCAAAAGGCCATCGAGAATTACGATCCCGATAAGACCGCCGAATGGATCGGTGATATGGCCCAGTTCTCCGCCAAAACCGTCGCCAGCATCTCCGATTATGTCGCCGATCAGATTGGTGACCGGATCGCTGACAATACCACCCCGATACGGACACCTCTGCTGTGGCTGATACCGTGGAATCTGTCATCTCCGGCGGCGGCAAGATCGTCTCCGGCATGATCCGGAGCGGTGCCGAAATTGCGCAGCAGTTTATCACCCGCAGCGCCGATATTTTGGACAAGATCGCCGACTCTTCCATCGGCAAGATCCTCCCCGGCATTTCCACCCAACCTGCAAAGCCGACCATCAACTACGTTGCCTTTGGTGATTCCACCTCCATGGGCTACCTGATGAACGATTTCTGTGACGGCTATGTCCGCATGAATTACAATAACACCAAGTCCAGCAAATTCAGCACCTATTCCCAGTTCAGCGACTACCTGACCCAACAGGGCAATATCGTCAGCGGTATCGATCTGTCTATGCTCGGTATGCGCCCCAGCGAGCTGCGTGCCATTCTGGATGGCGATTATTATGAAGATCAGATGTCGCGTCCCCATAATTTCTGCGAAGATCATATGAGCGGATATATCGGTGTATATGGTACATATGAAAATATCCATTCCGCCTTCACGAAAGCAATTTCAGAAGCCGATATCATTACCTACGATATCTTAATGGCCGAATTCGGTGTATATTTGGTGGAGCGTATTGAAGGTTTTCTCTCCGGTTCTCCTTATTTGGACTATGACGGGGCCGGCGAGAACTTCGCTCAGCTGATGAGAGAGAACAACTGCCCCGAAATTGCCGCAAGTGCCGAGGCATTGAGTAGCAAGATTCAGTCCCTGTTGGCAGGCGCGGGTCTTCCCGCTGATATGGTCAGCAAAGTTTTGGATATGGTTTTGTACACCTATGCCCACTTTGCTATCAACTTCTCTGTCACCATGGATCAGATCTATACGCTGAATCCCGATGTGGAGCTGATCGTTGTCGGTCCGGTCAACCCCATCTCCCATATGACCGCCACCTACAACGGCATTGATATCGATGTGAGTGCTCTTTTGGATTGCATGATTTCTTCCATTGCCGCCTACACGATCAAAGGTGACAGCCACGCCAGCCAGTACCTCTATGCTGATTGTACCGCCACCGGTCTGGAGTCCTTCATTGATGATTTCGCCAAAGGTACTCTCTTTGATCCGACAGCGGATTTCTACGGTGCCTATTCTGCATACCGAAAAATATTCTTCCGCGGTCTTTCTCTTCCCGAGAACTTTGATACTCTCGTTTCTCCCGAAGTCATGGCTGCTATCAACGAAAACATTAAGGCTACCTGCAGTTGCCCCCGGTTTGATCTTACAAACCTGTTGTCTGTCCTCTCTGCCTCCGAAGCAGATTCGGCTGCCGCTATTTCTCGGGCCCTGTTTGCCGGTCTTGATCTGAGCGAGATGGGCATCGGTGATTTCTCTGATCTGGCCGTAGGGAATGCAGCTCCCGCCGATCGTTTTATCCTGTTGTTCTTCTTCATCTCCCAAGCCCGTGGTTCCGGTTATCATCCCTCCGCAAAGGGTTGTCTGGATAAAGCTGCCGCCATCGCCCTGGCACACCAGCGTGGCTACACCGCTGATGGCACCTATCTGGCCCGCGCCATTGAGACCTCCGAGTATCTCACCGCCAACGCCATCGGCGCCATCTGGAACATCGGTGACAGCCGCAATAACCTCAAGACCTTCTTCACCGATCTCTTTACTCCCGTCATCGACCTCAGCGAACTGATCGGCGGCCTGCTGAAAAAGTAACTCTCATAGAACCATAAGCCGGACGGGTTTCCCCCGTCCGGCTTCAATTTATCGAAAAACCTCTCTGTCATTCCGAGCCGTAGGGGCGGCCCTCGCGGCCGCCCGTATTCTCCGTAGGGGTCGATGCCCACATCGACCCGTTATGCGGCAAGGTCAGGGGACCCCGCCCTATAAGCGTGGGAATCCGCCCTTTCTCCCTCTCCTCCCAATAGAGATTGGGACGGAAAACGCGAGCGTTTTCCGTCCCATACTTTACTTTGCCGTATAATCGTATTGGTAATACCTCTCGGTGAGGGTCTTTACATCGTTCTTTGCCGATTTGGTCAGGGGGATCGCATCTATGAACACCACGCCCATCGGCTGGCTCCGCTTCTCCAGCTGCTGCCGGCAAAGGCTAAGGAGCTGTTCCGTCAGCTCTTTTCGGTCATATCCGTCGCCGTCCGTTTCCACACAGATCAGCGGCCACTCTCCCTGCATATGGTTCCTGTCTCGGATCGGCACCACAGCGCAGTTCCTCACGGCGTTGTGCTGCATCACCACGTTTTCGATCTGCAAAGGATAGACCTTGTGCCCGTCAAAGCGGATAATGCTGCGCTTGATACGCCCCACGATAAACACAAAGCCATCCTCGTCCACATAGCCCAGATCGCCGCTGTGGATCCAAACGGTCCCGTCCTTGTGGGTGCAGCGTACCGCCGCTGTCTCCTGGGGCTCAGCAAGATATTCCTTCATCACCGTCGGCCCACTGATGTATATCTCACCCACCGTACCGATAGGAAGCTCCTCCTCCGTACCGGGGGCAAACGCCGCAATGGTGGTATAGCAGCACGGAATTCCCGTACTCCCCCTGCGATGCACATTTTGGAAGCCGAACGACGCCGCAGAGGAGACCTCCGACATCCCGTAGCCCTGTGCGATCGGATACTCGATGCCATGCGCCAGCCGGAACTCGTCCAGCTTGTCCTCCAGCGCACCGCTGGCGGAGTCGCCGCCGGCAGCCATGGTGGAGATAAAGGACAGATCCTTTCCCCGCATTCTCAGAGAATAGATCAGCTTTTCATAAAAGACCGGCACGCCGATGATGTGCTGCGGCTTATACCGCAAGATCAGCCGATCCAGCTGATCCGGATCAAACTTCGGGATCAAAATATCCCGGATCCCCATGGTCAGCGCCATGTGAACGCCCACGGCAACTCCATAGGAAACAGCCAGCGGCAGGAAGTTCAAAAAGGACTCGTTGCCGTGGTCTTCCGTAATCGTGGCAAAGAAGCTTGCCGCCAGCGCATTCATGTTCTCGTTGGTCAATACCACGCCCTTGGAAAGGCCGGTGGTACCGCCGGTACGAACGATCACCGCAGGCATATCCGGCTCATACCCCGCCTCAACAGCCGTTTTTCCTGCGCCGAGAGCAAAGAGTTCACTGTTCCGCAGCACCCGTTTGCCGTCGTAGGGAACCGGCGGCGTGATCTTGTTCTTCATCTGGTAGAGTACCCGCTTCAAGCCGGGTAGAGAATCCGCCGGATTTTGGCAGATCACATACGCAAGCCCCAGGTCATCCAGAACGTCTGCCACCTGCTCATAGTTCCCCTCCAGCGTCAGCAGCACCCGGGACCGGGCTTTTTTAATGTATTCCCTGGTATGGATCGCATCGGTGCGCGGATCGATCAGATTACATACCGCCCCCAGGCGATTCAGCGCGTACAGGGCGCACAGGCTCTCCGGCAGGGACACGGAAACAATAGACACCCGCTCGCCCTTGCTCACACCGATAGCGGCAAATGCGGCGGTGTACTGGTCGATCCACGCGAACATCTCCCGATAGCTCAGCTCCGTACCATAATAATACAGTGCGATTTCGTCTTCGCACTTGCGTGCCTGGCAGCGCAATTTGATCTGCTGATACATGGTGCACTTCGGCAGATCCTCTTCCGCCATGATATCCGGATAGAATTTCATCCAGGGTTTTTCTGCACTTGCATAGTGTATCGTTTCCATCTCTCCCTCACTTATCTATTGCTAATAAGTGATCATTTTCTCCCTATTAACTCATTTTATAGAATATCACACTTGTCATCTATTGTCAAATATTCGTATTTGCCAATCACACTTTTTGTATTTTCTCCGTTGACAATCCCGCCCCATCTGTCGTAAAATTATCATGTTAAACGCCCCGATAGCTCAGCAGGATAGAGCGGTCGCCTCCTAAGCGACAGGCCGCTGGTTCGAATCCAGTTCGGGGTGCCAAAAGAGATACTTCTCCGGGTATCTCTTTTCTTTTTGCTTGCGATATGGTATAATCGTCAAGAAAAAGTGACGAAACGCACCGATTTGCCATAGCCGAAATCAGCAGCGGTGTCTATGCTTTTTCATCAAAACTTATTGACCGATTATTTTTCATTTTCTCAAAGGAGCCCGCCATGAACATTCAAGGACTGCAAAAACTGACCCTGCTGGATTTCCCCGGGAAAACCGCCTGCACCGTTTTTTTAGGCGGCTGTGACTTCCGCTGCCCCTTCTGCCATAACAGCGAGCTGATCGACGGCATCGCCCCCACAGAGCTGACGGACACCGATCTGCTGGCCTTTCTGGAGAAGCGCCGGGGCCTGCTGGACGGCGTGGCGTTCACCGGCGGCGAGCCCACTCTCCGCAAGGATCTCCCCGATCTGCTGGTCAAAATCCGTGCCATGGGCTTTGCCGCCAAGCTGGACACCAACGGCAATCACCCCGACGCCTTGAAAGCCATTCTGGACGCCGGTCTTGTGGACTATGTGGCAATGGACATCAAGAACAGTCCGGAAAAATACGCCGCCACCGTCGGTCTGCCCCAATTTGACACCGCCAATATTACCCGCAGCATGGCGCTGCTGAAGGACAGCGGCATCGACTACGAACTGCGTACCACCGTGGTACAGGAGTTCCACGATACCGACTCTTTCCGTCAGATCGGTCCCTGGATCCAAGGCGCAAAACGATACTTTCTCCAGTGCTTTACCGACCGGGACACCGTTCTGCAAACCGGACTCCACGCCCCCTCCAAAGAGGAGTTGGAGCGCTATGCCGCCCTGGTAAAGCCCTTTGTCGCGGAGGTCTCTCTCCGCGGCATCTGAGGTCCTCTGCATTATGTAACCCTATATCTTGTGTTTTTTCGAAATTTCGTTATACAATATATTGACTCTCCCCCTATCTTGTGGTATAGTCGACATAGTTACTGTCGGGGTATGTCCTTTTTTGGCGTGCCCATATCTATATCATTACGGGGGGAGTTTTTATGTATCAGGTAACAAAGAGAGATGGTACCGTTGCCGAGTTCAACATCAACAAGATCAGCGCGGCCATCGCCAAGGCCTTTGACGCACAGGGCAAGCAGTATCACCCCAGCGTCATGGATATGCTGGCGCTGCGTACCACCGCCGATTTTGAAAGCAAGATCAAAGACGGCCTGATTGCCGTGGAGGACATTCAGGACAGCGTGGAAAAGGTGCTGTCCGAGGCAGGCTATGCCGATGTGGCAAAGGCCTATATCCTCTACCGCAAGCAGCGGGAAAAAGTCCGCAACATCAACTCCACCATGCTGGACTATAAGGACCTGGTAGACAACTATCTCCAGATCAACGACTGGCGCGTCAAGGAAAATTCCACCGTCACCTATTCCGTGGGCGGTCTGATCCTGTCCAACTCCGGCGCCATCACCGCCAACTACTGGCTCAGCGAGGTCTACGACAAGGAGATCGCCGATGCACACCGCAGCGCTGCCCTCCATATCCACGACCTCAGTATGCTCACCGGCTACTGCGCCGGGTGGAGCCTGAAGCAGCTCATCCGTGAGGGTCTGGGCGGCGTGGTCGGCAAGATCACATCCTCTCCTGCCAGCCACCTGAGCACCCTGTGCAACCAGATGGTCAATTTCCTGGGCATCATGCAGAACGAGTGGGCCGGCGCTCAGGCGTTCTCCTCCTTTGATACCTACCTGGCCCCCTTCGTCAAGGTGGACAACCTGACTCAGAAGGAAGTCAAGCAGTGCATCCAGAGCTTTGTTTACGGCGTGAATACACCCTCCCGTTGGGGTACCCAGGCGCCGTTTTCCAACATCACCCTGGACTGGACCGTTCCCAATGATTTGAAGAACCTCCCCGCCATTGTGGGCGGCAAAGAGCTGGATTTCACCTACGGTGACTGCCAGAAGGAGATGGACATGGTCAACAAGGCGTTCATCGAGATCATGATCGAGGGCGACGCCAATGGCCGCGGCTTCCAGTATCCCATTCCCACCTACTCCATCACCAATAGCTTTGACTGGAGCGAGACCGAGAATAACAAGCTGTTGTTCGAGATGACCGCCAAGTACGGTACCCCCTACTTCTCTAATTACATCAACTCCGATATGGAACCCTCCGACGTGCGTTCCATGTGCTGCCGCCTGCGTCTGGATCTGCGGGAACTCCGCAAGAAATCCGGCGGCTTCTTCGGCTCCGGCGAGTCCACCGGCTCTGTGGGCGTGGTCACCATCAACCTGCCCCGCATCGCCTATGAGTCCGCCACGGAAGCCGAATTCTACCAGAAGTTGGACAAGCTGATGGATATTGCTGCCCGCAGCCTGAAGGTCAAGCGTACCGTCATCACCAAGCTGCTGGATGCCGGTCTATACCCCTACACCAAGCGCTATCTGGGCACCTTTGATAACCACTTCTCCACCATCGGTCTCATCGGTATGAACGAAACCGGTCTCAACGCCAAGTGGCTGCGCAAGGACCTGACCCATGTGGAGACCCAGCAGTTTGCCAAGGACGTACTGAACCATATGCGCCAGCGCCTCAGCGACTATCAGGAGCTGTACGGCGACCTGTACAACCTGGAGGCCACTCCCGCCGAGTCCACCACCTACCGCTTCGCCAAGCACGATAAGCAGCAATACCCCGACATCATCACCGCCAACGAAAACGGCACTCCCTACTACACCAACTCCAGCCACCTGCCCGTGGGCTATACCGAGGACATCTTCTCCGCCCTGGACGTGCAGGACGAGCTCCAGACCCTCTACACCTCCGGCACCGTATTCCACGCCTTCCTGGGCGAGAAGCTGCCGGACTGGAAGGCGGCGGCCAACCTGGTCCGCAAGATCGCCGAGAACTATAAACTGCCCTACTACACCATGAGCCCCACCTATTCCGTCTGCAAGGATCATGGCTATCTGGCCGGCGAGCAGTACACCTGCCCCATCTGCGGTGAAAAGACCGAGGTCTACAGCCGTATCACCGGCTATTACCGCCCCGTCCAGAACTGGAACGACGGCAAGAGCCAGGAGTTTAAGGACCGCAAGACCTACGACATCAGCAATTCTCATCTCAAGCACGAGGGTCTCTCCCCGGAAGCTCCCGCCGCAGTCGAGAGCGCAGCCGCTTCCGTCACCGGCAGCAAGGCGATCCTCTTCGTCAGTCCCACCTGCCCCAACTGCAAGCTGGCGATGGCACTCCTGGATAAGCAGGGGATCGCCTATGAAAAGATGATCGCCACCGAGAACGTGGAGCTGACCAATCACTACGGTGTCAAGCAGGCCCCCACTCTGGTATTGGTTGACGGCGACAACTTTGAGAAGATCAAGGGGGTTTCCGATATCAAGGGCTATCTGATGGGATTGAAAAACTGACTTTTCTCCCTTTTCGCCGTCATTTTTCTGACTTTTTTCCTCCCATAACTGCCCCTTTTCCTCCCGCATTTTAGTTGACATAACTTTTTCAGGGTGCCACGGCACCCTGAAAATATAACCCAAACCGTCGGGGCGGTCCTGTGCGTCCGCCCGCAAAGAAGAAAGGAAAACTTCCCATGTATGATGTCATCGTTGTCGGCGGCGGTCCCGCCGGAATGACCGCGGCTCTGTACGCACTCCGCAACGGAAAATCCGCTCTGGTAGTGGAAAAACACGGCTTTGGCGGCCAGATCACCTACTCCCCGAAAGTGGAGAATTTTCCCGGCACTCTGAGTATGTCCGGCAACGAATTTGCCGACCATTTTCTGGATCAGATCATGGCGCAGGGTGCGGAAGTCGAGCTGGAAAAAGTGTCTCAAATTGAGAAGAAGGACGGCTATTTTTTGGTAAATACGGAAGAAGGCAGCACTTTTGAGGGCAAAACCGTTGTGCTGGCCACCGGTGTCAAACACCGTATGCTGGGCCTGGAGGGCGAGTACGATCTGGTGGGTGAGGGTATCAGCTTCTGCGCCGTCTGCGACGGTGATTTCTACACCGATCAAACCGTGGCGGTGGCGGGCGGCGGTAATTCCGCCCTGCAGGAGGCCATTCTTCTGGCGGGCAAGTGCAAGGAAGTCATCATGCTCCAGGATCTGCCCGAATTCACCGGTGAGAAAAAGCTGCAGGAGATCCTGTTCTCCAAGCCCAACGTCAGCAAATTCACCAACATGAAGCTCACCGCTCTTGTCACCGAAAACGGCGTATTGAAGGGCGTTGACACCCTGAATACCCTCACCGGCGAAAAAAGTCGCGTGGCGTGTGACGGCCTGTTTATTGCCATCGGTCTGATCCCCGAAAACGAGCCCTTTGCGGACTTCGCCAAGCTCAACAAATTTGGCTATTTCGACACCGACGAGTTCTGCTGTACCGATACTCCGGGCCTGTTCGTGGCAGGCGACTGCCGCAGCAAGATGACCCGTCAGCTCACCACCGCCGTAGCGGACGGCGCCGTGGCGGCGCTGGCAGCCTGCCGCTATATCGACCAGCTGTAAAATGTAGTTTACATAAAATAATTCCTACCCCAACGGGTAGGAATTATTTTATGTTGTAAATTATTCCGTAAATATTGTAAATGCAAGTTTTGCCTGACTTTTTAATAGTGTAAATCCCTCTATCGTTGGGTAACACAATGTTTTTGCCTCTCGCAGCAATTCTGTCTCTCTCGGGTTATATATCAAGTCATAAATCACGCAATTTTTCGGCAGTATTTGCAGAAATGAGAGATCCGAAAACGACTCCTTTCCCGCCATTCCCAACGAGGTGGCATTGACCAAAAGTCCACAATCTTTTCCCGCCGTTTTGATCTCGCTCCAAGGCAATTCTCCCTGCGCCGGATGTCGGGCGCAGCCTATGACCTCTACCCCGTTTTGCCGGAGAGCGCGGCTCACCGCTTTGGCGGCGCCGCCGTTGCCCAGCACCACCGCCTTCTTCGGCAAATTCGGCAAAGACCTGACCAGTCCGTCGCCATCGGTGTTATGGCCAATGGCTCTGCCGTTTCGCACCACCACCGTATTCACCGCGCCCATCGTCTGCGCCGAGGGCGCCAGCTCATCAAGAAACGGGATAATGGTCTCCTTGTGCGGCATGGTCACGTTAAAGCCGTCGTAAGCACCGGCTTTGGCTTTTGCCACAAAGTCCGATAGTCCCTCCGCTCTTACCGTTACCGCCTCATAAGTCCCGTCAATGCCCGCTTTTTCCAACATTTCCCGGTGAAGCATAGGGGACAGGCTATGGGCTATCGGGTCTCCGATCACACACAGCTTCAGCATAGGTCACCCCGCAAAAGTGCCATCGCTTCTAAGTATCCGGCAAAGCCGTGCCCGGCAATCATTTTGCGGCAGGCCGGAGCGGTAACAGATATCTGCCGCCAGGGTTCACGGGTTGTAATATCCGAGATATGCACCTCTACCGCCGGTACGTCGATACACCGCAGGGCGTCATGAATGGCATAGCTGTAATGGGTGTAGGCGCCGGGGTTGATGACAATGCCGTCAAACCGCCCATCGGCCTGCTGTATCATTTCGATGATGGCGCCCTCATAATTACTTTGGAAGAACGAAGCGTAGTCGCCGTGCTGCTCCGCGTCCTGCCGTATGAAAGCGCACAGGGATTCGTATGTATTCGTACCGTAAATGTCCGGTTCCCGCTTGCCCAGCAGGTTCAGATTGGGGCCGTTGATGATCAAAAAACGCACGTGCCTTCCCTCCAGTAGGCGGTGATCTCCGCCGCAATTTCCTCTATATTCTCCGCTGTTACAACATGATCCGCACAATTCAGATATAAATTGCGCCTCTGCGCTGCCAGTTCTGTCAGAGAGCAGGTCTCCATCAGCGGTCTGCCCGCCATGTCGCAAGTAGACATAATATTATTCGGTTCTCTGTCCAGAAATACCACCGTTGCCCGGCGCAGCACCTCTCGATTTGCTTTTTTTAAGACGATACCGCCACCGGTAGACACCACCTTGCCCGGGGTATTCAATAGAGTGAAAAGCGCTTCACTCTCCAACTCGCGGAATGTTTCTTCTCCCCCCCGGGAAAATATTTCCGGTATGGTTTTGCCTGCCTGCTTCTCGATCTCCGCATCGCAGTCCACAAATCCGAGCCCCAATTCTGCGGCCAAGCGCTGCCCCACTGTGGTCTTACCGCAGCCGGGAAGCCCGATCAGTACAAGGTTTTTCATTGCTTTTCCTGTTCCTCCCGACTCAACTCCATCAGCAGGCGGAAAAGCCGCTCCGTTTCACTTCGCCGCTCCGGCAGCCAATCCCCCCGAGAGCGCAGTACTGCTTCTTCCCGCTCGGCATCATAAATCGGCAAGGACTGCTCCCGCTTTACTTCTCCGATCTTTTTTGCAAGCTCCAGTCTCTTTTCCAGCAATTCAGAAATTTTTATGTCAACCGCGTCCAGTTCGCCCCGCAGGGTATGCAGTTCTTGTTCCTTTGGCGTAATAAGTTGACATAATGCCAACGCCGTTGCCGCCTCTACCACGGGGGCCGCCCGCAGCACGATGCACGCATCATGCCGTCCTTTTACCCTGATCGTCGTATTGGTCATGGTTTCCAGATCCACGGTCTGCTGCTCCCTGGCAATCGACGGTGTGGGGCGGAAGGTGACGGTAAAGGTCAGGGGCATTCCGTTGCTGATGCCGCCGTTGATCCCCCCTGCATAATTAGTTGACATAAATATTTTTTCCCCATCCGTCTGAATGGGATCATTTCCCTCGCTTCCCCGCATTTCGGCAAAAGCTTCTCCGGCACCAAAACCGATGGCTTTTACCGCAGGAATGGCAAAAATATGGCGGCTGATCTCGCTCTCCAGTGTCTGGTCATAGGCAGGACCGCCCAGACCGGCAGGCAGTCCGATCACAGTGCAGAAAATCTGCCCGCCCACACTGTCACCCGCCGCCTTTGCCTCAGCAGCACGGCGGCGCAGGTCCTCTTCATTTACGATTTCGGCATGAACTGCCACGCCGCAGGTCTGCAGATAGGTTTTGGCGATGGCGCCTGCCACCACCAGAGGCGCGGTCAGGCGCCCTGAAAAGTGTCCGCCGCCCCGATAGTCACGAACGCCTTTTCCCTTTACATAGGCTGCATAATCCGCATGACCGGGCCGCGGCGTATTCCGCAGGCTCTCATAATCGGCGCTGTTACCGTCCCTGTTCCGAATGATTGCCACCAGGGGCATTCCCGTGGTTTTTCCGGCAAACACACCGGAGAGGAACTCCACCTCATCTTCCTCGTGCCGTGAAGTGGTCAGGGCATCGCGGGGCGCACGGCGCAGCAGCTCCGCGGCGATAAAGTCATGGTCCACGGTCATTCCCGCCGGTACGTTTTTGAGGAGAACGCCCAGCGCTTCGCCGTGGGATTCCCCGAAAAGTGTATAGTCCATCATGGCTTTATCACCTCCATGCCGCCGCCTAAGGCAGTGTAATCCCGCCAGAAACCGGGATAGGATTTACTCACGCATTCCGCTCCCGTCAATGTTACGGGGCCTTGGCCCAGTGCCGCGGCAAAAGCCGCCAGCATCGCCATACGGTGGTCACCGCAGCTATCCACCGCCGTACCGCCCCGGAGCCGGGAAACACCGCGGACGGTCAAACCGTCTACTTCTTCCGTTACTTCCGCACCCAGCGCATTCAGGATTTGAGCCGTATTGTGTAACCGGTCGCTCTCCTTACCCCGCAGAAAAGCCCCGTGGGTAAATTGAGTTTCTCTGCCCACCTGTAAGGATGCCCAAAGGGCCAACGGCGGCAGCAGATCCGGCATCTGGGAGATGTCAATCGTATCCGGTTTTGAGTTTACATAATTTATAATTGCACAATCGCCCTGCATGCTGGGAAAAACCGTGTTTTCTACCTGCACGCTGTCGCCCTGCAAAGCATTCAGCACCACATACCACGCCGCCGCAGACCAATCCCCTTCCCGGGAAAATTCCGCTTTCTGATAGGTTTGTGTCCCGGGAATTCGATAGCCTGTTGCCGTCTTCTGTACCTTGACGCCATGCTGTGCCATCACCGCCAGCGTCATATCCAGATAGGGAGTCGACACCGCTTTTGTAGTTAACATAATTTCTGATTGCTGTTCCAGCATAGGCAGCGCCATCAGCAGCCCGCTGATGAGCTGGGAGGTCTCATGGGCGGCAAGAGAGTAGATACCCGGCGTCAGTTTTCCTGTGATGTGCCAGCCGTTTTCCACCCGCTGAACCGGAAGCTGATGGACATCCAATGGGCGCTCCAACAGTCTTGAGTTCCCTGTAAATAGGGTCTCTGTTTTTCCCTGGGCCATAGCCAGAGGCAGCAAGAACCGAAGGGTGCTGCCGCTCCCGCCGCAATCGATCACCGTTTCGCCCTTTTGGAATGCCGCAAGCGCCTGCATCGTGCGGCAGATATCATCAGAGGCGTTGGGCAATTCCGGGCATTCCCCTGCCAGACTTTGACAAATCAGGTGGCGGTGCAGCAGGCTCTTGCTCACCGGCACACTGACAGCACCATGCAGGTGTGACGGATACAGTCTGATCTCCATGCTGGCCCCCCTTCCTGATTTGTATTGTACCCCATGCCGGCGCACTTGTAAAGATTTCATCGCTTGAAACCGTTTTTTCGCGGGATTAGAGTGCGGCGTTTAAAAAATTTAATGTTTACTTTTTCTCCGGCTTATGTTAAAATATTATTGAAAAGCGCCAAAATTAGGCGCACAATGAACAATTTTTTGGAGGAAATTTCTATGATGAACGAAAACTGCGGTTTCGGTACAAAAGCGATCCACGCCGGCAACGTCAAGGACGGCCAGTACGGCGCACTGACGACTCCCATCTATCAGACCTCCACCTTTGTATTTGACAGCTGCGAGCAGGGTGGCCGCCGCTTTGCCGGTCAGGAAGCCGGCCACATCTACACCCGCTTGGGCAACCCCACCACCGGTATTCTGGAAGCCAAGATCGCCGCATTGGAAGGCGGCGAGGCCTGCGTGGCTACCGCCTCCGGTATGGGCGCCATCTCCTCTGCCCTGTGGACCATCGCCGGCGCCGGCAAGCACATCATTGCCGACGGCACGCTCTACGGCTGTACCTTTGCCCTGCTGAACCACGGCATGACCCGCTACGGCGTGGAGGTGGACTTCATCGACACCAGTGATCTTAACGCCGTGAAGGCGCACCTGAAAGAGAACACCGTTGCGGTGTATCTGGAGACCCCTGCCAACCCCAACCTGAAGATCAGCGACATCGCCGAGGTCGCCAAGGTCGCTCACGCCTACAATCCCGCCATCAAGGTGGTGTGCGACAACACCTTTGCTTCCCCCGCTCTGCAAAATCCGCTGGCTCTGGGCGCTGATGTGGTGGTACACTCCGCTACCAAGTACCTCAACGGCCACGGCGATGTGATCGCGGGCTTTGTGGTGGGTTCCGCTGCGTTCTGCTCCGAGGTCCGTATGTTCGGTTTGAAGGACATGACCGGCGCGGTCATGGATCCCTTTACCGCATTCCTGATCCTCCGCGGTCTCAAGACCCTGGAGCTGCGTATGGCACGTCACTGCGAAAACGGCATGAAGGTCGCCCAGTTCCTGAAATCCCATCCCGCTGTGGAGAAGGTATACTATCCCGGCTTGGCCGATCACCCCGGCCACGATATCGCTGCCAAGCAGATGAAGGACTTCGGCGGTATGGTCTCCTTCGAGGTCAAGGGCGGCAAGGCTGCCGGCATGAAGCTGGTCAACGCTGTGAAGATGATTACCGTTGCCGTGTCCCTGGGTGATGCGGAGACCCTGATCGAGCACGCCGCGTCCATGACCCACTCTACCTACACCGCCGAGGAGCTGGAAGCCAGCGGTATCGCTGCGGGTCTCATCCGTCTGTCTGTGGGTCTGGAGAACGCCGAGGACATCATTGCCGATCTGAAGCAGGCTCTGGATCAGCTGTAAGAAACATATTATAAAACACGTCGTACGATAGGCAGGCGGGGGGGGGGGGGGGGCGCGCCCCCGGCCAAACATTTTTAGGGGGGGTTATTTTTTTTTTTAACTAACATAAGTATAAATAGAAATGCTGTGTGTTGATGAGGGGGTGGCGGTAGGGGGGGTGGGGGGGGGGGTGGGGGGGGGGGGGGGGGCGGGGGGGGGGGGGGGGGG
>R20__coassemble_339_pt1 | contig 36031 bp, 33 predicted proteins | sample R20__metabat2_high_PE_008 | metagenome-assembled genome bin R20 | reverse complement strand
GCAATCAAAGCGGAATGCGAGCAGTTTTGTGTAATCATTGGTTAATGCGGTTATAAGCCTATGCCTTAAAAACAGAATTTTTAGGGCTGCAGATTCGTATATGTCAAATTTATCGGCGGAATCGTTTAACGTAAAATCTAAAATTAAATGGAAAACACGAGTTTCGCCTTGTGTGTCTAAATCTGAAAGAGGGAGAGCAAATACAAGAAACGTATGATTTGCGTTGGTTTTGGGCTTTACCTCAAAAATACCGTTAATAATCTTTTCATTTGAATACTCTTCATTGCAATCACGTGTGGATAATATGATGTCATCTAATTTCTCTTGACTGATTTTAAAACCGGAAAAATCATCTTTTTGCTTCACATTCACAATATAGCCGCTACGAGAAACAAGCTTTCCGACTTCACCCTTTTCACTATAAACGATGTAGGTAGAATGACAGCCTGTCATTTCCCGAATTGAAAAACATAAATCCTCATAATAATAGGGAAGAGAGTCGTGTACGGCTGTTGTTTCCATGTCATGAATATCTGCGTGTTCGTCAAGATAACGGAGGGTATTAAAGTATTGAAGACAAGCTGTAATTTGTTCTGTGCTGTCTTTAGGAAATAGTTTCTGACGATAAAAATGCAGATAATCGGAGAGTGGATTCAAGGATAGATAATTTCCGTTATTATCCATACAAGAAGTTATTAGCTCGCTTACATCGGCATTCAGTCCGGCATATAACCCTTGCCGTTTCTCCAGACCACCGCTTCCATCATAGCCGGTATAATTCCATTTTTCGGCATTCTTGTATTCTACGCAGCGATCGCTAAGGGCCTGCATAAAGTCAAATAACATGCGCGTATTCTCTATGGACCCCATGCGGTGAATTACATTTTTTGGCTCTTTATTCATTTGCGGCATCCTCCTTTGTATCTTGGCAGAGCCTGAATAATGATTCGCACATAGCATTATCATCTTCGGACATGGAAGCAGTTTTTACAGATGCAAGATACAGGTTTATGGCGTCATCCATGCTTGGCGCGGAAGAATCCTTGCGTTTCTGTATGGCTTCAAATGCATCCATAACTTGTTTTACGACATCTGTTTTGATGATGAAATCGGAATGGAGCAGTGATAAGCGATGCACAACAATTTTAAAAATACGAAACTGTAAGTCAGCATGAATTATGCTTTTATTATCAAAATTGCGGATATTCTCAAGAATTTGGCGATAATAATCCTTTTTATCATCAAAGTATTCCAAAATTTCGCTGTAGTAAATTTCGCTTCCGTCTGTTCTATTCTTTTTGTTGTCGTTTAGCTTTTCCTTGATGCTCTCGAGGTTATCGTTCTGAGAAATAGGCAAAATCAGAATAAGGAAAATGCAGTGCAGAATCATATAAATCGCTTCACGGATCAAATAGTTTCGTGCTAAATGATCCCGCGAAATCACCTTGAGGTAGGAATTAAACGCCATAATCTGATTGTACTTATTGGTAGCCATATGGGGAATCGCGGATGATTTTGGATTGAACGGCTCACAAATCAGTTTTAAGATGTTTTCTTTGATTTGCTGCTTGACAGTTTCTACATTACTGCCGTCAAAGCTTATCTGAACGGATTCATCATAAATTAGCTTACGATATGCCTTGTTCATTGTATAAAGGCGTATATACTGGTCTTCAGCAATAATTCTCTGCATGACATCTCCCTGTTCAGAAACCTTTATCTTTTTAATTTCTTCCTCGGAAATGTCTGAGGAATTTCTATAATAGCTTTGCATCCATGCGCTGTATACCCTATCGTCATTTTTGATCTTTTGAATGATATAGTCCTCATATTCTTCAAGAGTACGAACGGTATGCTTGTCTACGCTGGCCGCAAAGTGAGCCGCCAACTCATTGGTGGCGCTGCGCTTCCAAAGAAGCCGAAAGCGTTCATAAACATGACAACCCGGGCAGATTCCCGCGTGCATATTATAGGGGGGGATCTGTAGATCGATAAAGGCGACCCAATCTTCAACAGGTTTTTCTACCCACTGATAGGCTGTTTCGTATGCGTTTCGATTCAGCAGCAGGATGACTTTTTTAAATACAAAATTTCTCCCATTTACGCAGAGTTTTTCAAAAGGAATGCCGGATTGCTCACACAACATAAGCAAAAGCTTTGCAGCGCGATCAATTGTTTTACAGGTATAGACAGACTCATCCACATAGAAAAAATTGACCTTGGCGTAGGCACTTTGCATTTGCCGCAGTTCGCGGGAAATATAGCTGAATTTTGTCCGAACGTTTTCCTTTTCCGTATTGTTAATGTCAATATGTAAAAAATGCAAATTCGGTCCGAATGCCTTTTTTAAAACCATCTCCAAAAAAGGAGTGTTGCTCTCGGATAATGGCGAAACGATTATGTTATAGGCATTTTCTTCAATTTTAACAGAACGCTTCAACCAAGATTCAATTTCCTTCTTATGCTTCTGTGCAAGCAGCTTAAAATCAAAATAAAACTGGTAATGATTTTCCTCGCGGCAAATGTGAGCATAGCGAAAGAACGGCATAACAATATCGTGATCGATATGCGGCTGCAAATATTCAACATTATTTTCACCTTTGCGGCAATAGTATGCTTGTGCGTCTTTAGACAATTTCATTTGAAAAGAAGCATTAAACAAGGTGGAAGTTTTATCGGCATGGATCAGTGGTCGTGAAGTGAATTCGGCATCGTTAATATTCCCAGACCTCATATCATACCATTTGCTCCTTGCCGCAAAGCAATATTTTATTTTTGCACCGATTTCATTTTGCTTCTCCGGTTTAAGCGTTACATATTTCCACAGTTCATTTTGTGCAGGAACTATTTCCGGTTTTTCTGTGGTTGCCTTTTCTGTAATAGCCAAATATTTTCTTGGGATTTCAGATACGTCTGTACTTTCCTGAACAAAGACATCTCCGACAGCGAGCAGAACATAATTGGCGAGAAAGTTTATTGTAATGCCTTTCGCATCTTCCTTCATGGTCCTGTCAAATCCGCGCTTAAATGATTCGTGCAGCTTATAAACAGTAGACATCGTGGAAGCAATGGGAACGATCGTATAAACATTGACAGTTTTGTTGAGTCTGCTTTCAAATTTGCAAGCAGGAACATTCATAACAGGGAAGGTGCCCGCTGAGTGCGTATCCAGCGTCCAAAGCAATTGTTGACTTGGGCCGCTTTTTTTGCGCTTTTTCGTGGGGATATATGCATGGAGCAGTTCAATGACTTCTTGTACAAGAATAGCAGAATAGTTTTCATAGCCGACAATATATGAAATATTGGAACACAAATCAGAAGCGCTATTTGCAATAATATCCTGTGCAATGAGATAGGCAAATCTCTTAACATTGGCCATATTATGGAAGAGAAGCTCCGCCTCATAAAAGGTATCAATATGTATTTTTGACCCAAGCCTGACACGAACATCAGGAATTTTACAGCCGAACCGATTCTCCCAGATATTTGTATTTATATGTTCCCGTACTTGCTGAAGGAACCAGCTTTCCGGCCTGTCATTTTGCGGAATCAGTTCGAATGGATAGAGAGGAACCTGCTCTATTTTTATTCTACTTTTGGAACCTTTAACCTTATCGGGATTATCGGACACCAGATAACGTAGTAGGGGGACAAATTCTAATGCGCTATCTGCATTATAGTATACAAAGTTATTCGCTGTCAGAAGCGCGGTACCAATATCTTTTCCGGCAAGAATGAAATTAATTTCACTTCTGCTTCCGTTGTCTGAGCAAAGCGCAACCTGTACCGTCTCCATATAATGGTTTTTGTTTTGCTTCAAATAAAAAATGGAGTAGATCCGAATAAACTCATAGATCAAATCTTTATTTTCATGAAAATTAATTGCCAGGTATAACTGCTCTGCTTTCGGATTTTTTGTAGCAAACTGAAAAACCCACATAAATATTCCCTTTGCCAAAATTTCAATTTCGACCGGCGTGAATGTATTCCTTGGCAAGGAGAGATAAAACGCACCGCTATAATTGGTTGCGATATGCAAGAAATTGTTGCCGAGCTGTTTTGCCAAATCAGCTTTTTCCTGTGTGGGTCCATATTGCATATTATTAAGAGCGCTGCTGATATCCTGATAACTCGCACTTAAGATATCAGACCTTATTGGCATAAAATAGTTGGCGCATTTCTGCTCAATAATCGGTGGATCCTCCTGTACATGATAACTGATAGGCAGGAGAATTGCGTATTCCGTAGAAAAAATCATACGGTCAATATTTTTATTTGCGGCCCATTGTTCGATTTTTTCGTTAAAGTAATTATGATAGCAATAGCTACCCGCATCATCGCAGTCTTTTTCCGCCGGCGAGTAGATGGCAACTATGCCGTGAAGCCGGTTTATGTGATGCATAAGCCATCTCATGCCGTAATGCTTGATATAAAATGGTTCTTTCTCAATATAGTCATTTTCGGTCAGTTCAAAAATATCGGATATGCGTTTGGGGAAGCAATAGGGCTTCAATTTTTCCTGATCCTTTCTTATTGCTTCGAGAATACCGAATCCAACGCCATCATTTAAAAGCGCATCATCCAAAACAAATATTTCTAAAAAGTCCTGATATTTCTTATTTCCATATTCATCACACTGATTAAAAATATTATCCGTATAAGCATTACTATCCGTCAACCAATATTGATGCCAAAGCAGTTCGCGAGTCTCTGCATTTTTTGAAATTTTACTCATGGTAACATCTGTGCTTGCTTTATGCAAACGCATACCAAAAAAGGCAGTTTGACCCTGTGAATGTTCATGGGCGTTTTCAATTAACTGCCCCAAACCCTCGCCATATGATTTTGAATCCATAATGGTCTTTTGCAAAATGCTTCGGTTCCAGATCCAGCGTTTTTTCCCATCCGCGTTGCAAAGAGTAAGTGCAATACGATCTATTACATATTGGCGTAGGAGAAAGAAAAAAATCAAAATTGACAGACGGTCATCGACAGAAAAATGCCGAAGATATTTATCGTTTATGTCTTCATCTGTTATTTTTTTTGGTGGCGATAGAGAGTCAAGACTGGACTCTTCGGAAGTGAACAATTCAAGATAGAGTTCATTTATCAGATCTTGTTTGTTTTGTCGCGTAATACTGTTCTCGTTATCTCCCTGATATATGTTCCTACCTTGTCCTAAAGAAAAAAGGGAACGTTTATATGCATTTGTGGCTTCTTCAAGTAATTTGTTTTTTTGAGAGACATCTTTGGGAATTTCCAATAGGGGCAGAATATCACTTGCTTCCGTATCCAATAGGGTTTTCTTTTGTCTCACATATTTAATGGAATTGGCAACCGTATGATTTGTTTCTATTGCATATTCATGAAAATAAGACGAGCTGAAAGACAAAAGCTGTTCAATCCGGAATAAATCTTCCAAATGATCGCAGGTAAACTTTATTGCGGTCTGAATACTTTTTCTTTTTAAAAAACTGCGCAGAGGGAAATAGTACCGGACTTGTGTGACATCATTTGAATCCACGTTATATGGAACGGAAAACTGGATCCGTTTGGGCAAATTAATCTTCAATATGCTATTTTTGTCATTGTTAATCCAAGGAAAAATCTGCTTATAAGCCTCTGTCCAGCCGATGCGGCTGTTGCTTGCGATACGAAGTTCAACTGACTTCGAAAATGACAAAAGCACGCTGATCCGTGATATAGACGGATATGCAGTGCTTTGCTTAGATATATCATTTTTTATAGACTCCAACAAAGACGGATCAATTCTATCTTTTATGTGCAGAGAAATTTTAAATTGAACTATTTGCCGCTCAGACTCCGGGGTATTTGAAAAATAATCATTCACAATGGAGAAAAAATAGTACAAGACAGTTGTACGCTTCGGCTCGTTGCCAATCTCTGCAAAATCGCAGGGCATATTTACCTGAAAAGTAAGCGTATTTTCAGAAACTTTTTCTTTAAGGGTGTCCTGAATTTTGCGAAATGCTTTCGCCCATTCGATACGGTTATTCTTGCTTATGCTGACATAAGTAACCATACAATTATACTCCGTTTCTATTAGCATCTTTGATAAAGGATAGAAAATACGATTTGTCCAATAGATGAAAGAAAGTAGTGCAGACATGAATATTACACATAGATCATGACTTAATTCTACACTTTTTTTTGAGAAAATCAACAGTAGTTTGAGAATAATTTAACTATTATAATCTGAGTGAAGCATATGGAGCAAAACAAAGCCGCGCCCCAAAGAAAACGCTCTTTGAGGTGCGGCTTCCTATTATAAAATCAGCAGTAGACCCAGCGCAATAAGTAGCTCTTCATCTGCTTTTTGACGGAAGAGGAAGAAAAGAAGTACCAACAAAAGCAAGTCGCCGGAGTCGATGTCGCTTAGATTTAGGTGGCCCAGGAGTTTATTGGCAAGTTGGGATTCAGCTGGTCTCTGCTGCGGGGGGCTCGTGTGATGAGACGGCGGCGCATTTTGATGATATTGAGGAGTGGTTTGGGCTGGTGCTGTTTTTGTTTCCATTTTAGGTTTAAATGACGGAGGCGCCGGTTTGGGCGGTGCGTGTGGTGCAGGTATGTAGGTCACGGGTGGCTCTTCCACACTGACCTTGATATAGTTGCCATCTCTATCCCGCACATAATGATTATACAAGGTCAAGCCCCCAATCTGAAAATGCTTTTTTCCCGATATGGATCAAGTGAGCCAATTTTACCGCGCGATCGATTTTATCCTGCTTCTCTGCCTTGAGGTAGGGACGTAGGGCATATAGCAGCTGAGTCGCCTGGGAATTCGGCGTTTGCAGCTCTTTCACAAGTGGCAGGAGTTTGGTGAGCATCTGGGGATCAAGACCGGAGTGATCCGGGGAGGGGGGAGGTGGCGGCGTGCTGACGCCGCCGGAGAGCTGCTGCGCCATCTGCATGATGCGGCCCATCATCTCCGGATCGTCCAGCAGTTTATTCAGTTTATCCTCCATCTCCGACATCGTTTCCGCCCCTTACTTTTGTATTTGCTTTGCCAGACGCTCCAATAGCTCACGGCCTTCCCGGTCAGCCATTACGCTGCGGAGCAGTTTTGTCATGGCAACGAAATCACCCTGTTGGCCCTTTTGCGTTGCCTGTTCCAGCGCCTGACCGTTATTCTGCAAACGCGCCATCAGCGCCTGACCGTCCTGTGACTGTGCCAGATTCGCCAAAAACTGTGGATTGTTGTGTAGATACTCCATAAACTGTTTCTGGTCCATTTTCCCACCTCCATGGTGCAGTTTATGCATCCAAAAGAAAAAACGTGCCAGTCCCATATACAGGTAGGACTGGCACGTTCTATTATATTTGTTTGCCGGTATTGCAGAGGTCTTTAAGAGGGCATTCCTCACAGCGAGGAGAGCGGGCGACGCACCATTCTCGGCCAAAGAGCACCATGCGGTGGCAGAAGTTGTTGGACTCCTCGGGAGGAATGACTTTTCGAAGCTGCTGCTCCACCTTGAGGGGATCTTTGCTGCCGTCGGTAATGCCCAGCTTGCCGGTGATGCGGATACAATGGGTGTCGCAGACATAACCTTCCTGCCCGTAGATATCACCCAGGATCAGGTTGGCGGTTTTACGGCCCACACCGGGCAGGGTGAGGAGATCATCCATATTGTCGGGTACTTTACCGCCAAAACGCTCCAAAAGCTGCTGAGCCGCGGCGACAATATCTCGTGCTTTGGCACGCCAGAACCCGCAGGAATGGACGTATTTGCCCACCTCATCTACGCTTGCCTCTGCAATGGATTGCAGGGTAGGGAAGCGGGCAAAGAGCGCAGGAGTGACCAGATTGACCCGTGCATCAGTACATTGGGCCGCCAGACGCACGGAGAAGAGCAGTTCATAGTCCTTTTCATAGTCCAGGGAACAGAGAGCATCGGGATAGATCTCTTTCAGCTTTTCAAGGATAGCAGTAATCTCTTTCTGCGACTTCATTCGACTTCACCTCAATTTCATTGTAGCAGAGGTTGCAGAAAAATGCAAATTATGTTATAATCCTTTCGAAGAAGTGGGGAGGTGAGAGCATGCGTCCGTTGGCTGACGAGATCCGCCCGCAGACACTTGACGAGGTGGCGGGACAAAAGCATCTGCTGGGAGAAGGTGCCCTTTTGCGGCGACTCATAGAGAGCGGCAACGAAACAAACCTGATCTTCTATGGCCCTTCCGGTACCGGCAAGACCACGCTGGCCAATATCATTGCCAGGCGTACCAACAAGGCGCTCTATCACCTCAATGCCACCACCGCCGGTCTGCAGGACGTCAAGGACGTGATTGCCGATGTGGACACCATGATGGCGCCAAACGGCATTCTGCTGTACCTGGATGAGATCCAGTATTTCAACAAAAAGCAGCAGCAGAGTCTGCTGGAGTTCCTGGAAAACGGCAAGATCACCTTAATCGCCAGTACCACCGAAAACCCCTATTTTTATATCTACAATGCGCTGCTTTCCCGCAGCACGGTGTTTGAGTTCAAGGCGTTGACCCCGGAGGAGACGCTTCCCGCCGTGGAACGGGCGTTAAAAATTGAACAGGAGCGCAGCGGCTTGCCCTTTACCTGGGAGGAAAGTGCTCCTATGACCGTGGCCCGGGCTTGCGGCGGCGATGTGCGAAAGGCTATCAATACCGTAGAGCTGCTCTATCAGTCCGCTCAGCCGAAAAACGGCAGTTTATATGTGACAAGCAATGACGCTTTACAGCTATCGCAACGCAGCGCTATGCGGTACGATCGGGATGGCGATGCCCACTACGATTTGTTGTCGTGCCTGCAAAAGTCCATCCGTGGCTCCGACCCCGATGCTGCGGTGTATTATTTGGGCAGACTGCTGGTGGCGGGGGATCTACTGTCGCCGTGCAGACGCCTGCTGGTGATCGCCAGCGAAGACGTGGGACTGGCCGATCCTCAGGGCATCATCCTCACCAAGTCCTGCGTAGATGCAGCCTTACAGCTTGGACTGCCGGAGGCCCGTTTACCTTTGGCAGAAGCTGCTATATATTTAGCAACGGCGCCAAAGTCCAATTCCTCCCACAACGCCATCATTTCGGCAATGGAGGACATTGAGCACGGCGCCATGGGAAATATCCCCCGATATCTGCAAAACCTTCATGCGGACAGCGCCGGAACGGAAAATGTGCCGAGCTACAAATACCCCCATAATTATCCAAACCACTATGTCAAGCAGCGCTATCTGCCGGAGGAGCTGGGGGAGAAGCACTACTACGAATATGGCTCCAACAAACGGGAGCAGGCAGCAAAAGCCTACTGGGACAAAATCAAGAAGGAAAGCTGACATGGATTACCAGTTACACGATATTCTGGAACTGAAAAAAGAACACCCCTGCGGCAGCCGCCAATGGGAGGTACTGCGCTTGGGCATGGATATCAAGCTCCGCTGTCTCGGCTGCGGTCATGAGATCATGCAGCCCCGGCGTAATATTGAAAAGATGATCAAGCGTATCGTACCGAGGGAGGAAAACATATGAACAAGAAGGTAACACGCTATATTGCCATGGGGATCGCACTGCTGCTTGCCATCGTGATGGCGGCTTCTCTGATCCTGCCATACATCGGCTTATAAGACATGAAGCACTATATTATCGGAAAATTCAAGCCCGAGGTGACTGACAAAGCGGCACAATGCGCTTGCATTGCCGATTTGTTTTCTATGGCAGCGCAGATTCCGGGAATTCGCGGTGCGGAAGTACGTCCGAATTGTATCGACCGGGACAATCGTTTTGACGTAATGATCGTGTTGGATATGGAAAAGGACGCACTTCCGGCCTGGGATGGCTCGGATTTGCACCACCGTTGGAAAGATACCTTCGGGGCGCTTTTGGAGAAAAAAACGATTTTTGACCATGAATGAAGAATGACCGGCAGAAGAAAAAGCTGTCGGTCTCTTTTTTTGACCCTTTTCCAAGGAACAGTGCGCTATACTCTTCCAAGGGGTGAGTGCTTTGACGGTGGTATACATTGACAGAGTGTTTGTCCTCAATGCGGCTGTGGATTATCTGCTGTTGCTTACCACCGCACAGCTTATGGGAGCGCCGCTGCACAGATGGAGACTGGGGATCGCCGCAGGAGTCGGCGGCATTTACGCAATAGCCGTATTTGTCGTTTCCTGGCTCGGTACGCCAGGGCTGCGTATCTTGATAGGAATTCTCATGCCGATAGTCGCCTTTGCAGGAGAGCGGCATCTATGGCGTCATATAGCACTGTTCCCGCTGCTTTCCGGCGCACTGGCGGGTATTCTGCTGGCGTTTGGGCTTGCTTGCGGCTCACCCCACAGGCTGATACAGCGTATCTATTATGCGGATTTCAGCTGGTGGGTGCTGATTGGCGCAACGCTTTTGTTTTATATCCTGTTGGAGCTTTTGTTTCGGCAGGAGGTACGTTTTGGAAAGGGGGAGATTATGGATATCATAGTTTCACTTGACGGCAAGAGCTGTCACCTGAGAGCCCTGTACGATTCCGGCAATACGCTGCGAAACCCCATGAATGGGGCGCCGGTACTGGTTGCGGAGACTCAGGCGCTCCGTGCTTTGTGGGAGGGCCGGACACATGAAATATTGGATCAGTCCCTGACGCCTGAGGAAAAGCTGACGAGGCTGTATCAGAACGGTGATACTGCTTTTTCGCTTCTGCCGTTCCGCAGCGTAGGCAAAGAGCATGGACTATTGCTGGCAGTACGGAGCGATTACATACAAATCGGACGACGGATCTGCCCAAAAACGCTGATTGCCCTCTATCCCAGCTCTATAGGCGGCACGGCGTATCACGGTTTATGGGGTGGAAAGGGGAGAGACGATGCACATGATTTCATGGATCCGGCGCCTGTTACGCCGACAAAAGTCGGATAAACTCTACTACATAGGCGGTAGTGATGTACTGCCGCCGCCACTATCACGAGAACGGGAAGCGGAGCTATTGGAGCAGTTGGAGACAGATTCCGGCGCCCGTGAGACGCTGATCGAGCACAATCTACGGCTGGTGGTATATATTGCCAAACGGTTTGACAACACCGGTATCAACATCGAAGATCTGATCTCTATCGGCACGATCGGACTGATCAAGGCCATCAATACCTTCCGCGTGGAGAAAAATATTAAGCTGGCAACCTACGCCAGCCGGTGTATCGAAAATGAGATCTTGATGTACCTGCGGAAGAACAGCAACACCCGCACGGAGGTCAGCTTCGACGAGCCGCTAAATACGGACTGGGACGGGAAAGAACTGCTGCTGTCTGATATCATGGGCACAGAAAATGATATTGTTATGCGTCCCCTGGAGGAAGATGTAGACCGACAGCTTCTCCACTCTGCGGTTGCAAAATTAGACCCGCGGGAGCGGGACATCATCTCTATGCGCTTCGGGCTGGGCGGTCGCCGGGAATTGACACAAAAAGAGGTGGCGGATCGTCTGGGCATTTCCCAAAGCTATATTTCCCGTCTGGAAAAGCGGATCATGGCGCGGCTGAAGCGTGAAATTACAAAATTAAACTGAAAATACCTGTAAGGCTAAATAACCTTACAGGTATTTTTATCAAAGAAATAAATTTGCAGGTCGGTTGACGACCATCATGTTATAGTAACGGAGCAGGTGATAGTCGTCCTTATCCAGCTTAATGGTTTTCAGCAGAATATCATTTTCATCCAAGGGTTCTTTGGAGATGAGCGTTTTAAGAGCTATTGGTGCAAAGAAAGGGGTGGAACCGATACCGGAGAGCAGTCCGATCGCAGGCATACGGTTTTGCATAGGATTGAGCATACAGATGTACATCTTCTCCGCTTCGTTGATCTGGTTTGTCAGCACCATGTGGGTGATGGTATCGTAGGATTTGATCTCCCCGACAAAAAGATGCTGGCATCTGTCCGGATTGGAAAAAGCAATCACGTCATTATAAAGTGTGACCTCTACGGAGTCTCCGGACAGGGAAGGAGAAAAGCGGAGGAGGGAACGAATGATCTGACGCACTCGTCCGTCGTAATAATACATATATGCCAAGGACTGATTGAAGTAATTGTTTTTGGGCAAGGGGGAGTCCGTATGGAAAATCGGGGGCTGATAATCAATAAAATATTTCAAGTCAATCTCCAACGCCTTGGATATATCATAGAGCGTTTCAATATCGATGGTGATAGCACCGTTCTCATATTTGGACAAAGTGGCCTTACTTTTGTTAATCATGGACGAAAACTGCTCAATGGTATAACCGCGGCTCTTGCGGTACTTTTTGATCCGCTGTCCCACAAAATAAGAAAATGAACTCAAAGTAACACCTCCCCAAAAACTGTCTATATTTTATCAAAGGTGCTCCGTTTCGTCAAGAAAAATGTTTCACATTTTGAAACAAAATTGAAAATAAATTTCCTGTAAATAAACAGAAAACTACCCGTCATTGTAGAATAACGGGTAGTTTTGATTATAGAAGAGGAATTACTTGGCGGCTTCCATACCGGCAACCAGAGCAGCCTTGTTGCCCTCAAGGAACTTGGCTTTCTTCTCGCCCAGCTCGATACGGATGGCTTCCATCATGCTGTCCACGGTGGTGACAGGGCAAGCCTGCATCACGGCGCCCAGGATGGCCACGTTGGCACCCTTGGGGTTCTTGACAGACTCGGCAACACCGTTGGCATCGCAGTAGACGACGGTGATATCATCACGGACGGCCTTGCGGTCGATGATGGAGCTGTTGATGACCAGAACGCCACCGGGCTTGACGCTGTCCTCGAACTTATCCAGAGAAGGACGGTTCATGGCAACGATCACATCAGCCTGGTCAACCAGGGGAGAAGCGACAGGATCATCGGATACGATCACAGAGCAGTTGGCAGTACCGCCACGCATCTCAGGGCCATAGGAGGGCAGCCAGGAAACGTGCTTGCCATCCAGCATGCAGGCCATGGCCATGAACTTACCGATCAGGAGCATACCCTGACCGCCGAAACCGGCAAAGATAAAAGTTTTTTCCATATTATTCGGCCCCCTTGTCTTTGTATACGCCCAGAGGATAGTAGGGAATCATGTTCTCTTCCAGCCACTTCAGAGCTTCAACAGGGCTCAGACCCCAGTTGGTGGGGCAGGTGGACAGGACTTCGATCATGGTAAAGCCCTTGCCTTCCATCTGATACTTGAATGCCTTAGCAATAGCCTTCTTGGCCTTTACGATATTGGCAGTGGTGTTAACAGCCACGCGCTCAATATAGTAGGAAGAGGGAACAGCAGCCAGCATCTCGGCCATCTTGATGGGCTGGCCGGACCAATCCTCGCTACGACCGGCGGGACAGGTAGTGGCTTTCTGACCGATCAGAGTGGTGGGAGCCATCTGGCCGCCGGTCATGCCGTAAATGGCGTTGTTGACGAAGATGGTAGTGATCTTCTCGCCGCGGTGTGCGGCGTGAACGATCTCAGCGGTACCGATGGAAGCCAGATCGCCGTCGCCCTGATAGGTGAACACCAGGGTGTCCTTACCCACAACGCGCTTGACGCCGGTAGCAACTGCAGGTGCACGACCGTGAGCGGCCTCGTACATATCGCAGTTAAAATAGTCATAGGCAAACACGGAGCAACCGACGGGAGCAACACCGATGACTTTGCCGTCCAGCTTCATCTCGTCGATAACCTCAGCCACCAGACGGTGGATAATACCGTGGTTACAGCCGGGGCAATAGTGGAACTGCTTGTCAGTCAGCAGCTTGGTCTTTTCAAATAAAACAGCCATCTTATTTACCCTCCTTCATGCAGAGAATCTTGTCGACGATCTCGGCGGTAGTGGGCATCTGGCTGCCGCAATGACCGAAGAAGTCAACGTTCTTGGAACCGGCAACGGCCAGCTTGACATCTTCCAGCATCTGGCCTTCGTTCAGCTCCACATCCAGCAGTGCCTTGACGGAAGCCTGGTCGGCAACCTTCTTGACGGCATCATAGGGGAAGGGCCACACGGTGATGGGACGCAGCAGACCGACCTTGATGCCCTTTTCCTTCAGCTCAGCGATAGCACTCTTGGCAATACGAGCCACGGTACCAAAAGCGGTGATAATATAATCAGCACCCTCGCAGTTGTACTCTTCCCACATCTGCTCGTTGGCAACGACTTCCTTGTACATTGCCTGCAGGCGGTCGTTATGAACGGCCAAGCTCTCGGTGTCGATATAGATGGAGTTGATGACGCCGCGCTTTTCGGGATCATCGCCCGGCTTCCAGCCGGTGCAGGCCCAGGGCTTCTTCTCGGGATCGATCTTGAAGTCCACCATGTCGGGCAGCTCCACGGGCTCCATCATCTGGGCGATAATACCATCAGCCAGGAACAGAACGGGAATGCGATACTTCTCCGCCTTGTCATAGGCGCCCATCATCAGGTCGATGAATTCCTGAACAGAGGAGGGAGCGAAGGTCAGCAGGTGATAGTCACCGTTACCGCCGCCCTTGGTGCCCTGGAAGTAGTCACCCTGAGAAGCCTGAATGTTACCCAGACCGGGGCCGCCGCGCATCACGTTAATGATGACACAGGGGACCATGGCGCCTGCACAGTAGGAGATACCTTCCTGCTTCAGGGACACACCGGGGCTGGAAGAAGAGGTAATAACACGGGCGCCGGTGCCGCCGGCACCGTAAACCATGTTGATAGCTGCCACTTCGGACTCGGCCTGCAGGAAGCAGCCGCCGACTTCGGGCATACGAGCGGACATATACTCGGGGATCTCCGTCTGCGGAGTGATGGGGTAACCGAAGAAATAGCGAGCGCCGGCACGGATGGCGGCCTCAGCGATAGCTTCGGAACCCTTCATAAGAGTCAAAGCCATTTTAATTCCTCCTTAGTCTTTTTCAATACGGATGACGCAATCGGGGCAGGTACGGGCACAGGATGTGCAGCCGATACAAGCCTCCATGTTGACCACCTCAGCGGGGTGATACCCCTTGGCGTTGATCTTGGTCTTGGACAGTTCAATGATTCCCTTGGGGCACGCTCTTACGCACAGACCGCAGCCTTTGCAAAGGACCTCATCGATCATAACTTTTACCACAATTTACACCTCTTTCCTTTTTGTTGCTGTTTTACAATATAAACCCATAACGGGGAATGCAAATCGTCTTAGAGCATATCCATGTTCGGATTCCTGGTATTCAGACCGTACTGAATATAGGAGTCCCAGTCGCGGTGCATATAGACATCGATGGCAATGGGGATTCCCACATATTTCGGATCGGGATTTCGCGCAAGAAATGCGTCCAGAAATTCTTTTTTGCCGGTGGTATAAGCAATGGGGATGCCGGTCAAATCAGAAACCTCTTTAAGCATCAGATAACCGTCCCAAAGGTCCTCTTTCGTTGTCATGGTGGATAGGTTGGTGTTATTGATCATGCCGGTGATCTGCAGCCTGGAATGCGCCTGCATACCCTCCTGCAGACGTTGAATCTTTTCCGGCGTACCGGAAAGGGGTCTGCGGATATTCACCACATTCAGCACTTCCAACGAACCGGGCTCCAAGTTCATGAAATCCTCATGATAGCGTCCCAATGCCGTGGAGCCTACATCGTCGCCGCCCACGTCGAAGATCACGCTGTCCCAGTCCAAAACGAAGGCGGAAGCCACCTCGGCGGGCAGGGAAAGAGTCTCAATGCCGGCGCAGGCAAAGTTAGGGGAGACGAGACGGATCTCTTTCTGCTCTACCATCTTGCCCCGTTCGGTCAGGCGGAAGTAGGTGTTCACCATATCCAGATCCAACAACTCGGTACGGTCACCCCGCGCTGCTGCCTGCATGGCAAAATTCAGTGCCAATTCGCTTTTGCCGCTGCCGTAGTTACCGATCAGCACCTTGACATTCTTCATGGAAAATACTCCTTTGGGAAATTACTTCTTTATCTGATCCTTGAGGATCTTGCCCAGGATGGTCATGCCTTTGACGATATCCTCTTCATTCAGCTTGGAATAGTTCAGACGGATGCAGTTATAATGGCCGTCATCGGGGAAGAAGCCATCACCGGGCACATAAGCTACGTTCTGCTTCAGGCACTCCTTTGCCAATTCCTTGGTATTGATGTACTCGGGCAGCTGTACCCAGGTAAACAGACCACCATTGGGATGGGTAAACTTGGCCTCGGGAGGGAATTCCTTTTCCATGGTGGAGATCATGGCATCGCGGCGCTTGGCATAGCAGGCACGAATGGTCTTTACGTGCTCGTCCAGATCGAACATATCAATAAACTTGGAGCAGACCAATTGCGCTTCGGTGGAAGCCTGCAGAGCAGCAGCCTGTGCAATGAAGTTGTACTTTGCCAGAATTTCACCTTCCGCACAGACCCAGCCCAGACGATAGCCGGGGGCAAAGATCTTGGAGAAGGTACCCAGGAATACCACCAGACCCTTGGTATCCATGCTCTTCAAAGCGGGCATATTCTCGCCCTCAAAGCGCAGCTCGCCATAGGGGTTATCCTCGACCACGGGAATCTCATACTTGTTGACGATCTCCATAAACTTCTGACGGCGCTCCAGGGGCCAGGTACGACCGGTGGGATTCTGGAAATCGGGAATGACGTAGATCATCTTGACCTTCTTATCGGTGGCCAGAACCTTTTCCAACTCTTCCATGATCATACCGTTGTCATCGGTGGGGATGGCAACAAAGTTGGGCTCACAGGCCTTGAAGGCGTTCAGAGCGCCGACATAGGAGGGGCTTTCAATGATGATGGTATCACCGGGATCGCAGAACACGCGGGCGGAATAGTCCAGACCCTGCTGGGAGCCGGAGGTGATAAGAATGTTGTCAGCCGTGGTATTGATGCCGTTTTTGGCAGCCATACGGTCAGCGATCTGCTGACGGAAATGCTGGAAACCGTCGGTGCTGGAATACTGCAGAGCGACCATTCCCTGCTCATCCAGAACTGCCTCGGTAGCAGCCTTGATCTTGTCCACAGGGAACAGCTCAGGGGCGGGCATACCGCCGGCAAAGGACAGGATCTCGGGCTTGTTTGCCAGAGCCAGCAGTTCACGAACTGCGGAACCCTTCAGCAGATCCATTCTGCTTGCAAATTTGATCATGAATGTTTCCTCCTCAAAATAGTATTTCAAAGGATTATTTTTGGACACACGTCCACACGTATGTTATTATTTAACCACAATTTTTCCTTAAAGTAAACAGAGGTAGGGCGATATTTTTCTCCAGACACTAAATTTGGTAGGGTAGACAAAAATTCAGTACATTCTATGGATAAATCAACAATAAAAAGTGAAGCAAAGCGAGTTTCAACCTTTGTTTCATTGAACCGTTCAATTCAATATTATATTAGTCAGCGAGAACGGTACGTTGACCTGCTAAAAAATACAAGGTACAGCGATCGCCGCACCCTGTATTTCTATCGGAATAGATTATTTTCTGGCTGTGTGCATTTTGTCCAGTTCCCGGTCAATGTTCAAAAACAGCACTGTCACGATGATGAAGACACCGAACACAGCAGGGACCCAACCCATCATGGCGTTGATGGCATGGATAGCGGCCTCCGGCTGCACCGTCAGTTCTGCATCATATCCCGCAGCAGCCAACGCACCGGTCAGAAGCTTTGCCGCCAGGGCTTCGCCCAGCTTGGTGGAGAGGTTGTCCGCCGTACCGATCATACCGTCATAACGGCGTCCTTCCCGCCATTCCACAAGGTCGGAAAGATTGTTGCGGTTGGTGTTGAACATGACAAAGGTAATGGCCACGGCAATACCCGTACTGACGCAGTTCACATACAGTGCCGGTAGGGAATAGGGGTCAAAGGCAAACCAGATCTTGCCCAGAACGAAGAACAGTCCACCCAGTACCATGGTTTTCTTCCGTCCCAACTTGTTGTCGATTTTCGACACGAACAGCGTGGTGACGAGAGAAGCGACGAGATAGGACGCCTCAATGACCGTCACATCATCGGCAGAACCGAGGACATAGGTGCAGTAATAGGTCAGGCAGGTCAGTAGGGACAGATTGATGATGCCGTAAAACAGAATGTAGAGGGTATTCAGGACAAAGGGACGGTAGCTGTAAAGCACCTTGAAGATGTGGAGCAGGCCCACGTGCTCCTCTTCCTCATTTTCGGGTACGACGCGCTCTTTCGTGGTGAAAAAGTGTATGAGACAGCCGCCGATGCAGATCAATGCCATCACGCAGGCGGTGAGAAAAAAGCCCCGACTGCCGGTGGCAGGATTCAGGTTGCCGTTATCATCCAGCGCACCGAACAGATTTAGCAGCGGGAAGCAGGCCACCGCACCGATGGCAGTACCCACACAACTGCCGATGTTGCGGTGGACGTTGATGGAACGGCGATCATCGTCGGCGTGGGTGGCAAGTCCTGCCATACAATTATAGGGGATATCCGTGGCCGTATAGAGCAGTTCAAACAGGAAGTAGCCCAGTGCGGCAATCACCACCGTAACCGGGCGGGATGCATGGAAGTTGGTAAAGATCAGCACCACCGTCAGCGCCCAGGGAACAGCGCTGTATAGGGCAAAGGGACGGACACGCTCGCCGTTTTTGAAGCGGTGATTTACGGCAAAATAGCCAACCAGTGGATCGTTGACAGCGTCCCACACGATTCCGAGAGAAAGTATCGTACCCGCCGTATTCATGGGCAGTCGCAGAACCTCTGTCAGGAAGAAAAGATAGTACAGGCTCTTGAACTGGTAGACGATATTGGACGCAGCGGAGAAGCTGCCAAATCCCAGTTTTTCCACAAATTTCAGTTTTTCCGTTTTCATATCACGCACTCCTCTCTGCTCTTTACCGCCAGCAGCTTTTCCCGCAGAAGCTTCTTAAATCGCTGGCCCTCGTCGTTCATGGGATTGTGTCCGGAATTTTCAAACCAGACAAGGCACTTGTCCGGCGCCTTGATGCGTTCATACCAGCCCTCTACCAGTGAGGAGGGGGTGTTCTGATCGAGCCTGCCATCAAAGATATAAAACGGCATTTCAAATTTGGTACAGGTTTGTGGGAAATTTGTGCGGCCGCATTCCGGCCACATTTTTTCCAGTACCACACGGTGTCCCTTGACAATGCCCCACAGGTCAGAAAGGGAGTATTCTCCCGCTTGGAGCATAGGAATGACCGTAGAGGTCAAATAGCCCCGTTTCTTCTCGTTGGGAGAATAGCCGCCGTATTTCATCATGACCTCCCGCTGAAGCATCATGCCGGCATAGTTGCCGCCCTTATAGACGCCCATGACGGGTGGGCCGCACTTTTTCAGCGTTTCGATGGACTTTTGATCGCCGGCTTTGGTGGCTTCCTCCATACAGAACTCCCAGCTGAGCTGCTCATTCAGCGCGCCGTCCACCACCTGCCCGAAGCCCACAAAGGCCGCAATATGTTCCGGGTGACGGCTGCAGAGATAGGTACCCAGCTCCGAGCCCCAGCTGCCGCCGATGACAAAGATCTTCTCCTTCTGAAACCGCTCACACAGCCAGAGAACAAGCTCGTTTGCATCCTCCACCAACTGATGGATGGTCAGCGTCTCCGCATCCACGCCTTTATAAGACCCGCCGCTGCCCCGCTGATCCCAGGTAGCAATGGTAAACGTGTCCAGCAGATCTGAATGATCCGCAAAAATTGTGTGCCGGTTACAGACGCCCGGTCCGCCGTGCAAAAACAGCAACACAGGCTTTGCATCGTCGTTCGTTTTGATATGCACTTTTTGCGGAAAACCGCCCAGCAGAATTTTTTCACGGATATCCGTCATATGTACGACCCCTTTGTTGTTTTTGTAATAGTATACTTTAAATTGGTAAGTTTGTCTATCAAAGGAATTGTTTTTACATAAAATATGGTGCAGCCGATACTGCACCATATTTTACGAAAGCAATCAATTATCAAAACACGGGTTAATGATTTCTCCGTGTTGATTTCAATGTAAATTATATCACGATACCGTGATACTGTCGATGACGAGTTTGCAATTACAACGCAAATTATATTATTTCTATCAAACAGAAGTACCTCCGCACAATACGGAGGTACTTCTGTTTGATAAGAGATGAGGCAACATCTCAATGGTATTGCAAACGGGTAGAGCAAAAATACCCGGTGTGCAAGGGCGATATGGGATTTCATTTAGGGGGCGAAACCCCATATCTAAGAGAGAAAAATATGGATATAGGCGAATTTATTCTGCGATCTTTTCCAAAATGGCGATCAGCAGATCCGTGGTGACCTTAATATCATCCAGGCAGCACTTTTCGTTGGGGGTATGCACATCCAACAGCGTCGGGCCAATGGCAATCATATCCAACTTCGGATTCTTGATGGCAAAGGCACCGCACTCAACGCCGGCATGAACAGGCTCCACGACCATGGGCTTGCCGGTCAGCTTCTCATAGGCCTCGCAGGTAATAGGCACCAGCTTGCTGTTGGGATTAACAGCCCAGCCGGGGACGTGACCGTCGCTCTGGAAGTCAAAGCCATAGGCTTCGGCCAAAGACTTGCAGATGACGCCCATTTGGCTCTCGGGATAATCCACAGAGCTGCGGGCAAAGTCCATAAATTTGATGGACTCTTCGTTAATGCTGATGGTACCAATATTGGAAGAGCTCTCTACCAGGCCATCCACGAAGGGACTCATAGTGTGGACATTGTTGGGTGCAACGGTCATCAGTTCTGCAAGAGCATAACCGATTTTGCCAGTCAGAACGCGGGCAGGAGCCTTATCATCCACAACAACATTGAAGGAATATTCGGGCTCAACATTGTCATAGCAATCCTTGAACTCGGCCAGGAACTTGTCCAGGATCTCCTTAGCGCCGGCGACCTGAGATTCGGCAATGGCCAATTCTGCCTTGGCAAACTTGGGGATCGCATTGGGAGCCTGTCCACCGATGAGGGAAGCAATGCGATAGCTGATACCGCCCTGCTTGAGCATGGTCAGAGCAGTAGCAATGCTGACCAGGGCATTGGCGTGACCCTTGTTGATGCCAACACCGGAGTGTCCGCCCAGCAGGTTGCTGAAGCTGATGGTCATGGTCTTAGCACCGGCAGAGGGAACTTCCCACTCGGCCTTGCGGCTGTAATTGAAGAAGTCACCGCCTGCACAGGAATTGCACAGAGAGCCGATCTCTTCCCAGTCCAGGTTGATCAGATAATCACCCTGCAGGTACTTGGCATCCATGTTCATGGAGTCCATGCCGTCCTCTTCATCAACGGTAAAGATGGCACGAACAGGGCCGTGTTTCAGGGAGTCATCACCCAGAATATACAGTGCCATGGCAACGCCGATACCGTCATCAGCACCCAGGGAAGTACCGTCGGCGGTAAGCATCTTACCATCGTTGATGACCTTGATAGCATCGTTCATAGGATCATACTTCACGCCCTCTTCGCAGACACAGACCATATCCATGTGAGCCTGGAAAATGGTAAGAGGCTTGCCCTCATAACCGGGAGTAGCGGGTTTGTCGATAATGATCTGACCAAGCGCATCCTTCTCCACCTTCAGGCCGTGTGCCACGGCCCACTGATACAGATACGCTGCGATACGCTCCTCATGGTGAGAGGGGCGGGGGATCTGGGTGATTTTCAGAAACTCATCCAAAACAATATCAAATGCTTTTTCTTTGCTCATGATTCAATTACTCCTTTTGTCGATTACTCCACATTAGCAGTGGCCTCTTCGATGCTCATCTCACCGCTGCCAACCAGCTTGCTGTTCTTGCCCAGTGCATACAGCAGCCAGTAGACCAGGAAGGTAACGATAACGCTATCCAGGGCGGGGGAGAAGATATTCAGAACACCCAGAGTTTCCAGCAGACCCAGACCGCCGCCGCAGACCCAGGCGATCACGCCGGCCCAGTTGACGCCCTTCATGGGCTTCCAGTTTTCCTTTTTGCCCTTGCAGATCACGAAGTAGTCACAAATCACAGCACCCATGGTGGCGGGAACGACTGCGCCCAGAATGCTGATATAGGTGTTCAGGAAATCAGCCAGACCGGCGATGGCCAAAATCACGCCCAGAACGCCGCAGCCCATGGTGACCAGAGGACGCTTGCTATCCTTGATGGAGAACATCTTGCAGAAAGCCAGGCCGGACATATAAGCGTTACCGGTGTTGGTGGTCCAGGTGGCAAGGATCAGAACCAGCATAGCGATGATGGGCAGACCCAGACCGGCAAACATAGCGGTCACGTCGTAGTTACCGGTACCGATAGCCATGATAGCACCCACAAGGATCATCAGCAGAGCGGCGGGAATCACGCCGATCACGGTTGCCTTGACCACATCGCCGCGGGTCTTGCAGTAACGGGTATAGTCAGCGTTACAGGTAGCACCCAGCGCAAACAGGCCAATAACGGTGGAGATGGCCGCAGGCAGGGGCATCAGGTTCTCGGTGACAGCGGAGGTAATGTTGTTCCAACCGGCAGCATTGATGGAGTGGATACCGCCATAGGCGCACAGGATCACCAGCAGGGGAACAGCGATGTAGTTCAGAACAGCCATCCACTTCACGCCGTAAACGGCAGTGATAAACATCACAACGCCCCAGATCACGCAGCTGATCCAGAAGGGAAAGTTTTGAACGCCAAACTGAGCCATCAGGGTATTAAACGCCAGCGCGCAGGTAGCAGTCTGCACGGCAAACCAACCGGCCTCGCAGATAAAGATCAGCAGCGCCATTGTGAAGTTTGCGCCGGTCATACCGAAGGCTCTGGTAGAGCACATTGTTGCATTCAAGCCGGTGTCAGCAGCAATGATACCGCCCAGGACCATCAACAGGCAGCAGACAGCAAAACCGATCAGGGTTGCCCAGAAGATGGAGCCCATGGTCAGAGCACCGCCGAAGATACCGCCGACCATCAGCATGGGGATGCAAATCATAGCGCCGACCCACATGAAGGCGATGGTCCACCATTTTTTCTTTTCATTCGCTAAAATCGGGGAAAGGCCCTTATCCTGGACCTTTTCTTCTACCTGGATATTTTTCGTTTCGTCCATTGTGATTTCCTCCTCGTATTTTTATATGGATTGGGAAATGAGCAAATCTTTTTGAGTGAAAACAAGGGGAGGAGTCTGTACCTCCCCTTGCTCTCGCCCGGTTCATGGAAAAAGAAAAGTGTATGATGTATTACTGGAAACGGACGATCTTGCCGGTGTATTCCACGTTGGAGAAGTAGGGAGCCCAGATCTCGTTCATCTTGGCCTCGCCAACCTTCCACCACTTCTCATCGACCTTGGCAACACCAACGTCAACATACTGGCCCTCAGCGGTATCGGCATTGGTCATGGGCATACCGGTCTCCTTGTTGTAAACCGAGATGATATCGGGCACGGTCATGAGGGTCTCGCCGTCCTTGTAAATGGCCAGGTTCTCATTCTGGAAGGGAATCTTGTACTCGCAGCCATCTTCGCCGGCGATGACAGCAACACCGTAGTCGAAGCCGTTGGCAGTCTTGGTCTCCAGCTTGACAATTTTACCGGTACAGACAGCCTTGCAGGGCATCGTGCTGTTCTTTGCAATAAAGTCATAGACGTTGCCCTTGCCATCGTACTTGCTCAGCGCTTCACCGATGGACATTGCATAAGTGATGGTACCGGTAGCAATTGCCTCCTGGATTTCATTCTTCTTGAGCATCCAGCCGGACAGGCCCGCCATCATGTCGAAAGCCACGCAGATGTTACGGCCGATGACTTCAGCCTCGGAAGCATCACGAGGATCAGCCAGCTCGATCATGACACGGTTATTGTTCTTGTCGGCCATGGCCAGAGGAGATGTATTCAGACCGTTGATGTGCAGCAGCAGGGTATCCAGAGCGGGTACAGCACGGCCGGCACCGTCAGCATTGACGAACGGGATACCGGTCATCAGGGAGATCAGCATGGGAACGAAGGTGTTGAAGCCGCCGGTCTCAACGCCCAGAACGTACTTGACCTCACGACCCATCTTGGCTGCCATATCCTGCAGGGCGCCGTAAGCATTCACGGCATAGGGAGTGAAGTCCTTGCCGATCAGAGCACGGGGAGCGCCCATACCACAGGTAACAGCAGCATAAGCATCATCTTCCAGCTCATCAGCATTGTACAGCTTCAGCTCGGGCTCTTTGCCGGGATTGTTGACCTTGAACTTCTCCAGAAGCTCCAAAGCAGAGCTGGCAGATCCGCCGCCGCCAGCACCAATAACAGTTGCGCCTAAGATGACATTTTTCAGTTCTTGCTCTTTCAGAATTTTCACAGTATGTACCTCCATTTGTATTTTTTGTGTAAAAACCTGTGCGCTTGATATGATGGAATTATAAAATATTCCCTAAAAAAGCGCATTATTTGCCCACACAAAAAATGCGGGCGAACATTGTTCACCCGCACAATAGAGATTTAATTCTTTTCAAATCCGGCCAGTCGGCAAAGAGCCGCAGCCTGATAAATGTCAAATGCCGCCGGCATCTGTACCAGATCGCAGTTCAGAACGGATCGTATCTTTCCCAGCCGGTAATGTACCGTATTTCGGTGCATATACAGTAGCTCCGCCGCCCGGTTTACATTTCCCTCTGCATCCAACAAAAAAACACAGAGTGTCTGCCGCAGTTCTTCATAGTCCGCTAATGTTTTCATCTTTTTGAGAATTGACAGCTTTTCCTCCAACCGGGCTTCGCCGCCATTCAGGACATCCTGACAAGCTTTGGCAAAGGCGATCTCGCTCTGGGAAAAAACGTGCTTGTGGGGATAGATGCACCGAAGTGCCGGCAGCATCTCATCTGCGGCAATATAGGCGCTCCGTGCCAGGCGTGTGCTGTCGATTCCCAGGCATATCACACAATCGCTGCCCACACCATGCTCCAGCAGTTCTTCCCGTAGGGACTCTATCAATGACCCGTCCGTCTCTTCGTATAGGCTGTCATCACAGAAGGCAATCATATATTTATCATAGGTATCCACAATGACCATCTTATAGTGCTCTGCCAGGTAGCGTTTGATGGGCATGATATAATTGGTTCGCTGATTGGCATCCAGCAGCTGTCCATCTTCTGTATAGAGATAGAAAATCAGAATCGTCTGGATCGCGCCAACATCAACGTGCATCCGATCTGCGATGCGGTGCATCTCCTCCGGCTGGTCGCTGAGTACTGCATGAACCAAAGCATCTGTTTCCTCGTAGTTAATGTCCTGATTCCAGACATTGAGAAACAGCTCCACCACCTCCGCTGCCTGTCCCAGCAGCTCCGGTATCTGGTCATCCTGTTCGTCAATGGCAAAGAGATGCAGTTCCCGTTTCTTTTTGGAATGGACGGGATATTCCCATATAATATATTCCTTCGTGCCAACGGTGCAGATCGTCTGGTTTTCCGATTGGAAATTTTTCCGTTTTAACTGTTCCAGAATCTGATCGAAATCCAACTGGTTGGCAATCGGCCAGACCGCCGCTGCCTTTCGCTCCATGTAGCGGTCTGCCAGCAGCAGTGTACAGTGGAGCCGGTCACTCAAAAGGCGGAGGACGGAGTTCATCGTCCGATACTGAGGCGGCAGGTTGGCAATATTGTTCGCCATTTCCGGCACATAGTAGCTGCCCTGCCGGCGACTGATGAAGATCAGCTCCATCACCTCGGAGATCGCCTCGCTGTACCGCAGCATCATCTGCCCCACCGGCATCACCACAAGGGGAAAGCCCAGTTCATTGGCGGTAGCGATCAGCCGTTCGTCCACCTCCGGCATAAAAATGCCCACATAGTACAGAACCAGACACGCACCACCCAAGTTATAGAGGTGCCGGATGAGGCGGCATTGGGCACCCACATCATCTTTGATGTGGATCAAACCCGAAATCATCAACTCGTTGCCCACCATTACTTCATCCGTGATGGCAACGGTATCCGGGTATTCGATGACGCTGACAGCGTTTACGCTGCGGTTCAATCCCTGTGCACCGGCTACAAGGGTCGCTTCCCGCAAAGACGGCAGCTTCAAGCAATCGGCAACCGTGACACTCATTCCGAATTCCTCCCCACCATATAGCTTTATATCGCATAACAATCCACATTACTATTATACATGAGATAGAAGTCTTTGCAAATTGTATTTCGGCATAAACTTTTAGCTGGATTTTTCGGATTATGCAACAATAGGGACACCAAAAAAGAACTCCAAACGCCGTATGACGTTTGGAGTTCCGGAAAACCTCTTCCGAAAACGGTCAGTTATCAAAGCATGGATTGACGTAGTAGATGTTCTTGCTGTCCAGTTTTTCCTTCGCCAGACGCAGGCCTTCGCCGAAACGTTGGAAGTGAACGATCTCTCTTGCGCGCAAGAATTTGATGACATCATTTACATCCGGATCATCGGAAAGACGCAGAATGTTATCGTAGGTGACACGGGCCTTCTGCTCGGCAGCAAGGTCCTCCGTCAGGTCGGCAATCAGGTCACCTTTGACCTGCATCGAGGCTGCACTCCACGGGAAGCCGGACGCGGCCGTTGGATAAACGCCAGCCGTATGGTCCACGAAATAGGTATCGAAACCGGCGGTTTTGATGTCCTTTTCGCTGAGGTTGCGGGTCAGTTGGTGCACGATGGCACCAATCATCTCCAAGTGTCCCAGTTCCTCTGTACCGATATCGCAGACGCGCTGTAACACCCTTTCTTCAATTTTGTTCAAGCTGCTTAGTCAGCTGATACGCCCAATACTTGCCTTGCCGCACCCGTTCCAGCGTACCGTCGTGCCACAAATCCACCAAAATCCGGTTTGCCGTAGCCGAGGCGACGCCGAGACCATCGCACACATCGGAGTTCATGATAAAAGGTTTCTTTGATAGATAATCGAGTATAAATTGCCGACGGAGAATAGTGTTCTGCGCATTCTTTCCGAGTGGCTTTTCTTTTACGCCGGATGCTTCGGACAGCGCGGTTTTGATTGCCGAAAGCATGAACTCGATGAAAACCGTGGATTCACCTGCATTATTGGATTCGTTGATCGCGTCGTAGTATTCCTGTTGCCGGTTGTGAATGATCGACTCCACCGGGAGCCACGCGAACAGCGGATTCCACATCGTGAGCAGCAGCGTGTGCCACAGTCTGCCCATTCTGCCGTTGCCATCCGCGAAGGGATGGATCAATTCAAACTCGTAATGGAAAACGCAGCTTTTGATTACCATGGGCAGATCGCTTTCCTTCACCCATTGCAGAAGATGTTCCACGCTCTCCGGCACGTACCGGGGCAAAGTGCCCATGTGCATGATGTTTCCTTTTTGATCGGCGACGCCTACTGAACCGGAGCGGAACAGCCCGGCTTCGTCGATCAGGCCGTGCATCATTGAACCGTGCGCGGCAAGTAGCGAATCCACGGAATATGGGTCAAGTTCGTCGAGCGTTTCGTACACGGTATAGGCATTGCGCACCTCGGCAATATCCCGCGGCGGCGCGATTACGAGCTTGCCGTTCAGCACTGCCGTGACCTGCTCGATGCTTAGCGTGTTCTGCTCAATAGCGAGCGTTCCCTGTATAGTTCTGATGCGATTCGTGCGGCGCAGAACGGGGCTGGAGGACAGTTTTCCCGTGGAAAGCCTGCCGACCATTTCCGAGATTTCCGCAGCGTCGGTCAGCATTGACTGTGTGATTTCAAAAGGAGGGTTTTTGATGGGCATACCAATCCACCAGCTTTCATAGTTTCGACTATATTATATTCTTTCATCAATCAAAAATCAACATATGATTGAATAATTTCTGATTTCATTTTGGCTGAGCGAGCATATTTTCGTAAAATAAGTTTTATACGTACACGTACCATGGCAAGCAATGCAAAGCGGTACCCATTTTGCCAAAACGCGCTTGTTGGGCAGCATCCCAAAACTTCGCACCTATAAGGAACTGACCCGGTAAAGCAGAACCTGTCCCGCGCATACAGTTTAGATGGAAAGGAGGGCTGGCAGCATGGAACCGATCACGCTGGAACGCATCGAAAACGGCCATAGGATCACCCGCGAAACCGACGGCGAATTCCTGTACGAATATCAGAAAGCTGCACTGCTGGCCCTCGTGGAATCCGGTCGGCTGACGGAGCAACAGTACCGTTACGCCGAAGAAAAACTGCGGATGCAGCGGTGCGAATTTGAAAAAAGTCATCCCGTACATTCGCAAAAATGAGCGCCATCTGCGACAATATACCTGTCGCCAAGACGAGGTGAAACCATGATACCCGTTGCAAGCTACTGCCGCGTGTCCACGGACAAGGATGACCAGCTCAATTCCTTTGAATCCCAGCAGCGGTATTTCCGGGAGTACATCGACCGTCAGCCGGATTGGGAACTTTACGAGGTCTATGCCGACGAGGGCATTACCGGGACTTCCACCAAAAAGCGCACCCAGTTCAACCGGATGATAAACGACGCGCGCATGGGAAAATTTAAGCTAATTATTACAAAAGAAGTCAGTCGATTTTCCCGGAATATCCTCGACACGATTTCCTATACCCGTGAGCTGAAAACCCTCGGCGTGGGCGTTCTCTTTATGAACGACGGCATCAGCACGCTGGAACCGGATGCGGAGCTGCGCCTGTCCATCATGGGCAGTATTGCACAGGAGGAAAGCCGCAAAACTTCTTCTCGTGTGAAATGGGGGCAGACGCGGCAGATGGAACGCGGTGTGGTATTCGGCACCTCCATGCTGGGCTACGACGTGAAGGACGGCAAAATGGCGATTAATCCCGAGGGCGCGGAGGTCGTCCGGCTGATTTTCCATAAATATGGCATTGAGAAAAAAGGTACATCCATCATTGCCCGAGAACTCCGGGAGGCGGGCTACAAGACCTACACCGGTAATACGAATTGGTCGAACAGCCACATTGTCAAGATACTGAAAAACGAAAAGTACGTCGGTAATCTGGTGCAGAAAAAGACCTTTACACCGGACTATCTGACCCACGCCAAGAAATATAACCACGGCGAGGAGGAAATGGTCTGTTTGACCGATCACCATGAGCCGATCATTGACCGGGAGCTATGGAACACCGTGCAGGCAGAGCTGAAAAAGCGGAATTACCACGGGGAGCTGGGAGCCGGTCACTCCAACCGCTATGTCTTCTCCGGCAAAATCAAATGCGGCAAATGCGGTGCGAGCTTCGTTTCCCGCAAGAAATACCGCCGGGACGGCAGCTTTTACAAGCGATGGGGCTGTTTCACCGCCATTAATGAGGGCACCCACCATATAGACGTGCAAGGCAATGAGGTCGGGTGCAGCATCGGGAAGATGATCCGGGACGACGTTGCCATGGAGATCGTAAAGCAGGGATTGCAGAGCCTGCAAATGGACACGGCGTGGATCATCAACAATGTGACCGTGCTGGCGGCAGAGGCGATCCGCGCAGGAAAAGCCGTCAGCACCGATACGGAAGATCGGCTCCAATATGATATGGACAGAATTACAAAAAAGAAGGAAGACGTGCTGGACGCCTTCTTTTCCAAAACCATTACCAAGGAGGAAATGCGAATGATGAACAAAAAATACGACGGACAGCTTGCCGATCTGCAAGGCAGATTACAGACCGTCCGACAAAAAACGGCGCTGCATTACGATCTGGATGCGCTCAAAGCGGACGTAAAACGGGAAGTCACAGCCATCGTCCGGGGCGACACGCAGAGCGAGGTGTTCTATAAGAATGTCCTCGACCGCCTGACGGTCTGCCATGACAGCCGGGTGGAGCTTCGATTAAACCTGCTCACGCAGAAATGGGTCTTCGTCCTCGACAAGTTGCAGGACTTAAAGCGGAAAGAAAGGGTGGATGAATCCGATACGGTGTGTTATCGTGACAACTCTGCGCCGATATCTGTCAGCAAGCCTTTCAGCTCCGGATAAGGCATGGAATAGCGCTGGCTCAGATAGCGCAGTGAAGCACCGAGTTCGCCGTCGGGACCACCATATTGGCTGATAATTGCCGCGGCCAGCTTCGGATTTGGATTGCTGATCTTTACGGGATACTGCAATTTCTTTTCATAGACAAACATCAGCGATTTCCTCCTTCATCCCACGGCCACGGGTCATTGAGCCACTCGTAGCTGCCTTCGGTAATATTCGTCTGGCAGAGCGGTCCGTTTGCTTTTTCAAACTTTTCCCGCGCTTCACGGGCGGCGCGGATATAGCTCCAATAGAGCTCCAGCGCCTGCTTATCATCACTGTGGGTCGTGAGATATAAGCCCAGATCGTCCACGGAAAAGTCCATTGCCATGAGCATATTAAGCGCTGAGTTGGATATTCCCCGGGTCTTACCGGTTTCCTTAAAGGGAAGGTCAAGGCCAGGGAAAAGAGTACCCTGCTGCAAAGCCTCCGTGTTGCCGTAGCGCTTATCGGGGCAATTCTGCATCGGCACGTAGGGGAATACCATCGGCGCACAACCGCCTACCGGCAACATACCGTTCTTGAAGTCGCAGTTGGTGCAGTTCTCCATGTTGTTGTCGTTGTCCTGCATCATATTGGCGACCCTTGTCTGTTCCATATACACAAGTGATCCTCCTTTGTTTTTGCCATAAAGGCTACACCATTCTATGCCATCGGGAAAACAAAGGATTTTCTTTTTGCAAATCTTGTGCTATACTCATATAAACCGGTGTCAGCGCATACGTTTTCCCCGAGAGGGGAATGTGTATGGTCATTCTGCTACGTCGTCGCCATCTGTTGGCAGTGCTGTGTCTATTGTTTCTCGCAACTGCTGTACTTGCCATAAGGCAAGGTAGTCCCGCAATATCCGTCATGTCATCTGATGGAATAGGGGAGACGGTCATCATTGACGCCGGTCACGGTGGTACCGATGGCGGCGCCGTTTCCCAAAGCGGTGTGATCGAAAGTGACCTGAATCTCCAAATTGCTCGAAAGACCCATGCGCTCTTCCTTTTTCTTGGACAAAGCGCTGTTATGACCAGAACAGGGGAGGACGGGCTCTACGATCCCGACAGTGCCACGATTCGGCAGAAAAAAGTGGCAGATACCCGCAACCGCGTGGAACTCATCAACTCTTACCAGCCGGCAACGCTCATCAGTATCCATCAGAATATGCTGCCCAATGTACCGAAGGTACACGGCGCACAGGTCTTTTATAATTCACAGTCCCATGCACAGGAGTTAGCAAACACCATGCAGACTGTTCTGAACAGTAGCGTGAATGTCGGAAACGTTAAAACGGAAACAGCTATCCCCCAAAATGTCTACATCATGTCACATGTGAACTGTGACGCTGTTTTGGTCGAGTGCGGCTTCCTGTCAAACAGCGTAGAAACCGAACTTTTACAGCAGAGCGATTACCAAAGAAAACTGGCAGCCGCCATCGTCAGCGGCTATCTTACCGATAAAGGATGATAGAGATGAAAGAAAAAACCATCTATTTCTGCACGGAATGCGGCAATGAAAACCCCAAATGGGCAGGGCAGTGTCCTGCCTGTGGTGCTTGGAACTCCCTTGTAGAGCAACGGGCGGAAACAGTGAAAAAATCAGTAAAAAAGATTGCATTTTCAAAAGCTGTAAAGGCTTCATGCATTACAGAATTGGAGACCGATGCCGAGATCCGTTTTCCAACGGGAATGGGGGAGCTGGATCGCGTTTTGGGCGGCGGCGCAGTAAAGGGATCTCTGGTTCTGGTGGGCGGCGCACCGGGCATCGGTAAGTCCACGCTGCTGCTCCAGATCTGCCAGAAGTTGGGGGAGAATAGCAAGGTGCTGTATGTCTCCGGCGAAGAATCTACCCATCAGCTTAAACTCCGTGCCAAGCGTTTGCAGGTGGACAGCGCCAATCTGTTTATCCTGTCGGAGACCTGCCTGGGCGACGTTTTAGAATGCGTCAACGAGGAAAAACCGGACGTGCTGATTATCGACTCGATCCAGACGCTCTATAACGAAGCCCTGGATTCTCCCGCGGGTGGAGTGGGACAGGTCAAGGACTGCACCATGGCGCTGATGCAGTTGGCAAAAGGGCAGGGGATCACCGTCTTTGTTATCGGTCATGTGAACAAGGAGGGGAGCATCGCCGGCCCCAAGGTACTGGAGCACATGGTGGACTGTGTGCTGTACTTTGAGGGCGATCGGCATATGTCCTACCGCATTCTCCGGGCGGCCAAAAACCGTTTCGGCGCAACAAATGAGATCGGCGTTTTTGAAATGCTGAATGAGGGCTTGAAAGAGGTGGAAAACCCCTCAGAGATGCTATTGTCCGGCCGTCCCGAGGATGCCCCAGGAACCTGTGTCACCTGTATCATGGAGGGGGCTCGTCCCGTTCTGGCGGAGATCCAGGCACTGGTGACAACGGCAACCGGCAATAAGCCGTCCCGTCAGAGCAACGGCTTTGACTACAACCGGGCTTCCATGCTGCTGGCGGTACTGGAAAAGCGGGGTGGCCTGAAGATCAGCCAGTGTGACGCTTATCTGAATATCATCGGCGGCTTGACCTTGGACGAGCCTGCCGCAGATCTGGCCGCTGTTTTGTCTCTGGCATCCAGCTACCTGGATCAGCCCATCCCGGCGGAACTGGTGGCCATCGGCGAGGTGGGACTGTCCGGTGAGGTACGCAGCGTCAGCCATCTGGAGCAGCGTCTTTCTGAGGTACACCGTCTGGGCTTTATCAAATGTATCGTCCCGTCCCATCGCATCGCCGATATCCGTCCTCTTACCGGACTGGAGCTTCTGCCGGTACAGAACATCAGCGATGCGCTGAAACTGCTGGCAAGAGGATGAATAGATGGAATTTCGAAGAATGACGCCCTCGGAGATACCGAATTGGTATCAAAACGAATTGTGTGCGGCCTTCGCGCCCCAGGAGTGCAAACCGCTCCCCGATATTCTTGCGTTGGAAGTCCAAAGGCGCTACGAGCTCTGGGGACTATTCGACGGCGATGCCATGCTGGGTTATGCTGCTCTGTGGACAGCGCCGGACATTCCGCTGGTACTGCTGGACTATCTGGGTGTCACCGCATCCTGCCGCAGCATGGGGCTGGGCAGCGAGATCCTGACGCGGTTAAAGCAGCAGGGAAGACCCCTTGTGCTGGAGTCGGAGCTGCCGGTGGAGCAGGGCAGGGAGGAGGACAATCTCCTGCGCTTGCGCCGGATCCGTTTCTATCAGCGCAACGGATTTACACCTGTCTACCGTATGGCCACCTGTGGCCTTGCCTGGCAGGCTCTTCTCTACAACCCGACCAATGCCGCGGAAGAATATATCATACATTGGCACAGGGCGATCTACGGCTCAAATCGTACCGATGTGCAAGTACCGCTGCCGGATGGAGATATTCCAAAAATGCCATATTGGATGCAATAAACAGCAAAAACGCCACTCTTTGGTGGCGTTTTTATCACTTTTTCTTCTTTTTTGCCGCCTTCATTTTCGCCTTGGCGTTTTCCTCAGCGAGCTTGCGGTTGGCCTTTGTTTTTTCTGCCTTCTCGAACTCTTCCAAATCTTTTTGATACTTTTCCGGATGCCGCGCCCAGTCAATGCGATAGATGGTCACAGCGATCACTGTCACGCCGACAACTGCGATAATGCCGTAAAAGATGAAATTCCACATAATGAATCCCTCCACGTATCGATTGATATCAGTATACCCGAAAAAGCATCGGTTGGCAAGTCATAGTTTTTTTGACAAAAGTTTCACATTTACGGTTGTTTTTATGGAATAGGCCATGTATAATAATTAAGCTATTTCAGCAATTATTAGAGGAGGACTCTTACGATGTTTACCAATTTCAACGAACTGGAAGCCTATGTTTTGGCTCAGAATACCAAAAAACGTATTGCTTTGGCCAACGCCCATGATGAGCCCGCTCTGAGCGCCGTGGTCAACGCCAAGCGCAAGGGCGTGGTGGACGGCACCCTGATTGGCAAGAAAAATGAGATCATCGCCATGCTGCACGAGATGGGCGAGAACGAGGCCGATTACGAGATCATTGACTTCGACGGGGAAGAGGTAGAAGCCGCCAAGGTCGCCGTGGCTCTGATCAAAGAGGGAAAGGCAGACATCCCCATGAAGGGCATTCTCCAGACCTCCAGCTTTGCTAAGGCGATCCTGAACAAAGAAACCGGCCTGATGCCGGTCAACGCCAAGCGGCTTTTGAGTCAGGTAGGCACCTTTGAGTATGAAGGCCGCTTGATGATGGTCACCGATGCCGCCATCAATATCGCCCCCGATGTGGAGACCCAACTGGGTATTATCAAGAATGCGCTGCCCGTGGCCAATTCCCTGGGCATTGACTGCCCCAAGGTCGCCGTTTTGTCTGCCGTAGAGACCTACAATGAGAAGATGCCCAGCACTGTTTCCGCTACCGAAGTGACCAGACAGGGCGTTGAGGGCTGTGTCATCTCCGGTCCTTTGGCTTTGGACGGCGCCATTTCCATGGAGTCCGTGAAGCACAAGGGCATCTCTGATCCCGTTGCCGGTCAGGCGGATCTGCTGCTTGTGCCCATGATCGAGGTGGGTAATGTGCTGTATAAGTCCATCACCTATATCGCCGGCAAGACCATGGCCAGTACCATCTGCGGCGCAACCTGCCCTGTGATCATCACCAGCCGTGCCGATACGCCGGACAGCAAGTATTTCTCCATTCTGATGGCCGTTCTCCGCTGCCTGAAAAAGTGATCCGCAAGGCGGATTGACCTCGGCCCGCCGCAATTCCCTGTGCGATAAATTGAACAAAATAATTCCCCGACAAGCCTTGTGCTTTGTCGGGGAATTTTGTATAATAGGGGAGAAGTGACAGAAAGTTAACACAGGGAAAGGTTAAAAATGATAAAACAGAAGAAAAAGCGCTATGCCACGGAAGCTGTTTCCGCTATGACAACTTGTGCACTTTCTCAAAGCAGCGTATCCTGTGTGACAGCAGAAACAGAAGATGACAACATCGCATTACTTCGCGTACTTTAAAACTGCGGTTTTTCGCCCACAGGAACTGGTGGAGAAGAAGGCCCGCGCTTTGTACGGAAAAGAGGGAGCTCTGTTTGATCGACACATACGATTGAACAAAATAAAAATTTTGTTCAATACGGAGTAGGCAAAAACCGTTTTGTTTATATAAGTGGCGATTTTCGATTGATTTCTGCTTACAGCAAATACATTATAATTACAGTAAAACAGACATTCCGTTCTGTTTGTTGGATATCACTATTATTTGTGAGGTTCTGTTATGCCGATTGATTACCGTTTAGACTCTCCGCCGATTTTGATCGACTTTCTGTCATACCATGAAACGATCAAAGCCCACAGCAAGCGCACCGTCGATGAATACTATTTAGATCTCCGCAATTTTTTCCGTTATATCAAGCAACAGCGTGATCCGGCACTGCGCTACCATCCGTTGGGCGAAATCTCCATACAGGATGTGGATATCTCGTTCGTTTCTGCCATCACCCTGACGGATATTTACGGCTATATGACCTATCTCAGCCGAGAACGTGAAAGATTTCACAATAGTGACACGTCGGATAAAGGGCTTAATGCGGCGTCCCGCGCACGGAAATTGGCGGCAATTCGATCTTTTTATAACTATTTATGTAACAAAGTCCACCTTTTAGAGGAAAATCCCTGCAAAGATATTGACACGCCCAAGCAGAAAAAGTCCCTCCCCCACTACTTAACGCTCAATGAGTCCATTTCCCTGCTGGATTCCGTCGATGGGCCAAATAAAGAGAGGGATTACTGCATTCTGACCCTGTTTTTGAACTGCGGACTGCGGATTTCCGAGCTGATTGGGCTGAACATAACGGATATTCAGGAGGATCACCTGCGGGTACTCGGTAAAGGTAACAAGGTGCGCATTCTCTACCTCAATCAGGCCTGCAAGGACGCTTTGGCACAATATCTTGCGGTGCGCCGGCCCATCAGCGGAAAAGATCAAAATGCACTTTTCTTATCCGGTCGCAATCAAAGAATTAGCCGATCGATGGTCCACGCTCTGGTCAAAAAGCACCTTTTGGTGGCAGGTTTGGACTCCACCCAGTACTCCTCTCATAAGCTGCGCCATACCGCCGCAACGCTGATGCTGCAAAACGGCGTTGACGTCAAGGCGGTCCAAGAGGTTTTGGGGCATGAACATCTCAATAC
>R20__coassemble_289_pt1 | contig 39466 bp, 43 predicted proteins | sample R20__metabat2_high_PE_008 | metagenome-assembled genome bin R20 | reverse complement strand
ATAAACGCTCCACGCCCCCTCAACGGCCCCGTATTGTCCCCACTCCACATTCCGGGGCGGTTCAGGGGGGCTTTTTTATCTTACGCGCGGAATCAGCAGCATCCGGCTGAGCGTATCCTCTTGGGGATTTGCCTGTCGAATGGCTTCTTCATCGGTGCGATACTGCTTCGCCACGTCCCAAAGGGTCTCCCCCTCCTGCAGACGTCGCAGAACCAGGCTGGGTGTTTTCCCCGGCGCTGTCTCCTCTAATTTTAAGCAGGTAAAAACGGCGACCGTCTCCTGCCTGGCCTCCTCCAACCGAAACGTCACCGGTACCCGCACCTGGCAGGTACTGCCGCACTGTAAACCGGCAATACAGCATGAGGCACGTACCGATGTCGGCATAGCGTCCACAGAGATGCTTATCTCCTGTGAGCTCTCTGTTGTAACAGGTGTACCACTCTCATCGAGATACAGCAGTCGTGCAGTTACGTTGGTGTGCAGAAGCTGACGGTTTTCCTCCGACACGGATACCACCTGCGTACACTCCACGTCGGTCAGAAAAGCCTGCGTCCCACTGATCTCCGGCTGAATGGTTACTTCCTGCAAAATCTCCGCCGGCGGATAGGCCATTGGAAATGCAATCCCCTCCTGCTGCGGCATGACATCATAGCGCGTGCTGTACAGATCCGCCACGCAGTCAATGACCCGTTCCTCATAAGTACGCATACACAGAGCGATACGCGCCGTCACGCCGAATCCGCCGCCCTCTTCCGTCCGTAGGAGACGGGCATCGCCTTCACAGAGCATAGGCAATACCACATGGTGTGCTTCTTCCGGCAGGTCGCTCGCCTCTACAATCTGCGAAAACGGCAGATCGGTCTCATAGCGCTCCAGCAGACTCTCCGCGGTACGGTACATGGCGCTGAGCCACAGCGCCCCTTTTACCATCAGCTTATTTCCCACCCGCTGAGTGGACAGAACCTTCGGGCACATACGGCAAAACAGCAGCTCCTCCGGCATCTTGCCCTCCAGCATGGTCTCACCGGTATAGGAGAACTCCTGCTCGGCAGCACCCGTCATCAGCGGCAGCGTCATCTTCTCCTGCCGCATACGAATACTGCTCTCCTCCTCTGTGCCGCAGCAAAGTTTGCGCTGTACCGGGCGAAACCCGATCCCGCTGATCTCCGGCAGAACACGCAGATAGAGACGCCGCGATGTCACCGCTTTTGCCTCCAGCATCAGCAATCGTCCCGTCACACATATCATCTTGCACGCCTTGATACCTCGCTCCTCCATACGGCAGGAAAATGGTACCGACATTTGCAGGCTTTTCAGTCCTGCTACCTCCTCCGAGGTATACAGCACCGTTACCTTGACCACACCGCTGACCACATAATGGTCGTCCGACAGCAGCTTCTCGCGAATGCAGAGCTGTCCCGCTGTCTCCACGATACGATTGATGTCGGGACAGTACTCAGGAATTGCCGTTTCCAACGTTTCCTCGTGCGTGCTCGCTTGGGTCTCTACCGTCTCAAAGGCGGTGATTTCTTCAAACCGTAAGCCCAATTCCATGAAAAAAGTCCTCTCTTTTCTGCGAAGTTACTCCCAGTATATGAGACGACTCTTTTGCTTATGACGATGCAGCAAACAAGCGTCTGAGGATCCCATGTAAAATTTTCGGTGCCTTCCATACAATAATGCGCATCTCAATACCTCCTATCACGCAAACAGGCGATGCCGCAGGCGATCAAGAGGAAGGAGACCAGAAACATCAAAAAGCCCACCGGAAAAATAGCAGCAATCAGAATGCCGGCACCTAACCCGATGGCGCATACGCCCAAACAGCAGTTTCCCCGCATACGCTTTCCCTCCTTCCATTCCATCTTATGAAAGCAAAAAACAGAGGTGCATTTTCACCTCTGTTTTTATTTTTGCCATTCTTTTAGATCTTTCAATTCCTCAAAAAGCCGCTCATAGCTGCGGTGACGGCTGAGAGGAATTTTGCCGTCCTTTACCGCCTGCAAAACGGCACAGTTCTTCTCCTTGACGTGATTGCATCCCACGAAACGGCACTCCCCCAGATAGGGTGCAAACTCCGGAAAGGTCTCCGGCAGGTGGGTCTTAAGCTCCCAGTCCATCTCCTGGGTATCAAAGGAGGAAAAACCAGGCGTATCAATGATCCATGTCGACTCTCCCAACGGAAACATCTCGGTATGACGCGTCGTATGCCGTCCCCGGCCCAAGGCCTTGCTGACCTCACCCACCGGCAGTGCAAACTGCGGCGCAAGGGCATTGAGAATGCTGGACTTCCCCACGCCGGAGTTGCCGGTAAACACACTCAGTTTCCCGGTAACAGCCTGCCGCAGTTCCTCCAGCCCCTCTCCTGTTACCGCGCTGGTCCGTATCACGCGGATGGCGGAGCTGCGGTAGATGCCGTACAACTCCTGCGCCGGATCCAGATCACATTTGTTCAGCACCAAAAGCACCTCTGCACCCTTGAGAACGGCAATGGCGGCGATCCGGTCGATGAGGAACGGCTCCGTCACCGGAATGGCGCCGGATGCCAGGATCACCAGCTGGTCGATATTGGCGGCGGCAGGGCGGGAAAACACGTTCTTCCTTGATTCGATTTGCTCAATAAATCCCTCGCCATTCCCCAGCTCTCGCACCTCGACCCAGTCGCCCACCAGGGGGCTGATGCCCTCCCTGCGGAACTTGCCACGGGCCCGGCATTGCAGTGTCTCGCTGCCTGTATTCACATAATAGAAGCCGCTGAGGGCTTTTTCAATTCTCCCCCTGCTCATCAGAACTGTACACTCTGTTCCTCGGATTTGATCCCGTCAAATACGACATAGAGAATATGGGTATCACCGCTGGAGGCAGTAAAGTTAAACGGAATGTCTGTTCCTATTCTGGGGCTATCAAGGTATTTGGTCTCAACCAATTCCCCATCCAAATACATCTCTGCCAAAACAGACTGTTTGCCATCTAATTCTTCTATATCCGGCAGCTTGAAATAGACCAATCTATCGGAGTAGCTCCCGCTGACCGTAAAGATGATCTCCGTACCGCCCTCCACTTGGGAATTAAGGGGAATACTCTGCCGCACGACCTGATTTTCCGGCATACCGCTGTATTCATACTGGACTTCGCCCACAGTAAGTCCCAGTTCCGTTGCCGCCTTGATGGCGCTGTTCACGTCCATACCGACAAAAGAGATTACCGTTACGGTTGCCGGGCCCTTACTGACTACCAGCGTCACGCTGCCGCCCTTTTTCAGCACAGTCCCCTGAGTCGGAAAAGTCGTAATGATCTCACCGGCTGCATATTCCGTGGAGAACTGCTCCTCCTTTTCGATCTGGAGCTGCAGATTCATTCTCTGCAGCAGGATCTTGGCGTTTTGATAGTCGCTGCCCTCCAAAACCGGCATGACCTGCTCCTCTGTCCGGGCACACAGATAGACCTGAATCACCAGATTGCTCTTGCGGATCGTCCCTTTATCGGGGTCCTGTGACACGATCTGACCGGGCTGGTAATGATCGTCAGCTTTGGTACCGATGACCTTAATCTCAAAAACATCGCGAATACCCTCCAGCTCCTGGGCCTCCTCCAACGTGTAACCGAGAATACTCGGCACCTCATACGTCCCATCACCCTTATTGCCGCCGAAGCTCTTCAAAATCAGTGTAAAGAGAATGACGATCAGCGCCACCGCTCCTACGATACCGCCAACGAGAAGCGCCACATTGCGCTTTTGCCTGTGCCGACTGTGGCGCATTTCCGTCTCAGTTTTTTGTTGCTGTTCCTGCTGCTGTTTTTTCAGCGCTGACGTCACCTCACCCGTGGAAATCGGCATGGTCGGCTGGTCGTCAACGCTCACCGCGATGTCGCGGCGTATATAATCCAGATTGACCGCAGGATCCTTGCGAAACTTTTCCAGGTCCTCCAGCATGGCGTTTGCCGACGGATAACGCTTGCTCAGGTCGGGGTTCATCGCCTTCATGCAGATAAGCTCCAGAGACTCCGGAATCTCCGGATTGATGTCCCGGGGATTGAGAGGGGTACCGGAGAGGTGCTGGATCGCCACGGATACCGCGTTGTCCCCCTCAAAGGGCAGGCGTCCCGTCAGCATCTCATAGAGCACCACACCGGCGCTGTAAATGTCGCTTCTGGCATCGGTACGGTCACCCCTGGCCTGCTCCGGTGAGATGTAGTGCACGCTGCCCAGAGCCTCCTGGGTCAGGGTATTGGCGGTGTTAGCAAGGCAGGCGATGCCGAAATCAGCCACCTTCACACTCCCATCCCGCAAAACCATGATGTTCTGCGGCTTGATATCGCGGTGGATAATGCCGCGGCTGTGGGCGTGGCTTAGGCCGTGCATGATCTGGGTAATAAAATGCAGAGCTTCCCGCCAATCCATCTGCCCGCGGCGCTCCATATACTGCTTGAGGGTAATGCCGTCGATGAGTTCCATGACGATGTACTCCACACCCTCGCTGCTGGAAACATCGTAGACAGACACGATATTGGTGTGGCTTAATGCGGCGACCGCCAGGGATTCGTCCCGGAAACGGCGGCGGAACTCCGCGTTCTCTGCCAAATCGCTCTTCAAAATTTTAACTGCCACAAGGCGGTTCAGGCGATGGCATTTAGCCTTGTAGACATTTGCCATGCCTCCGGTACCGATCAGTTCCAAAAGCTCGTAACGGTTGTCCAGCATATCACCGATCTTCTGCTGCATTATGCCATCTCCTTTCCTCGTGTATTTTCGATCAGCACCGCTGTCACGTTATCCGGTGCACCGTGGCTTCTGGCTACCTCCAAAAGCCGTTCCAGACATCTCTCCAACTCTGTTGAATGGATCACTTCAAATAAAATCTCCTGGTCGGAAACGGTGTTCACCAAACCGTCCGTACACAGCAGAATAAATTCCCCTTCCTGCCATGGCAGCGTAAAGATATCCGTCTTCGCCTCCATGTCCGGTCCCAGTGCCCGGGTGATCAGGTTGCGGTTGGGATGGTGCTTTGCCTGGGCCTGTGTGATCTCCCCGTTTTCGATCATACTCTCCACCACGCTGTGATCGCGGGTGATCTGCTCAATGCCGTGCTTCGTAATGTGATAGGCGCGGCTGTCGCCGATATTGCAGATCACTGCCATATCCCTGTGGCACACTGCACCCACCAGCGTCGTCCCCATCTTCTCGTATTCCGACATCTCCTGGGCGGTTTTCCGAATGGAAATATGCGCCAAAGACGCCGCATAACTCATGGTCTGCCCGATCTGCTCCGGCGTCATGTCGCTTTGCAGCGCATCTGCAATCTCCCGTTGAAAGCAGTCCACCGCGATGCAGCTTGCCACCTGTCCGCCGTTGGTGCCGCCCATGCCGTCACAGACCACGCCGACTTGAAAATCCTTGACCTCCGTGGTCATATAGGCGTCCTGATTTTCTTTTCTCACGAGACCGGTATCGGTAATTCCCCAAACTCTCATGAATGCTTCGCCTCCATCTCCTTGCGCCGCAGCTGTCCACAGCTGGCATCAATATCGCCGCCCAGACTGCGCCGCACCGTCGCCGTTACGCCGTGGCTCTCCAACCGTTTTTGAAATTCCGCCACCCGACGACTTGGTTTAAACGGACTCTCCACCACATCGTTCAGCGGGATCAAATTGACGTGGCTGGGCATTCCCTTGATACGTCTGGCAATCAGATCCGCCTGCCAGTCGCTGTCATTCACCCCGTCGATCATAGCGTACTCAAAGCTGATGCGCCGTCCTGTCTTTTCAAAGTAGCGGTGACAGGCAGCAAATAGCTGTTCCACATCATAGGCCCGATTCACCGGCATGATGCGGCTTCTCGTCTCGCTGTCCGGTGCGTGGAGGGAAACCGACAGCGTCAGCTGCAAATTCAGCTCTGCCAGACGGTCGATCTCCGGCACAATGCCACAGGTAGACAGGCTGATATGCCGCATCCCAATATTGAGTCCATCCGGGTGATTGACCAGCGGCAAAAACTTCATCACGGTATCCCAGTTGTCCAGCGGCTCACCAATCCCCATCAACACAATGTTGGAGATCTCCCGTCCGCTGTCCAGATGGGTAAAAAGCACCTGATCGATCATCTCCGATGGTGTCAAGTCTCTCACCTTGCCGGCGATGGTGCTGGCGCAGAACGCACAGCCCATTCGGCAGCCTACCTGGGACGAAATACACACGGTATTACCGTGGTGATACTGCATCAAAACTGTCTCGATACAATTACCGTCTCCCAGGCGCCACAGATATTTCACCGTGCCGTCCAGTCGGCTCTCCTGCTTCCGTGCCACCTCCGGCACGGTAATATAGCAGCTTTGCGCCAATTTTTCCCGTAGAGGTTTGGAGAGGTTGCTCATCTCGTCAAAGGATTTTGTCCCCTTGTGCAGCCAGGTAAACACCTGCTTGCCCCGAAAGGCGGGCTCCCCCATCTCCCGCAGCAGCGCGGTGATCTCTTCCATTGTCAGCGATTTGATGTCGATCATGATTTCCTCTTCATGCGGCAGATGTAAAATCCATCCGTGCCGAACCGCTGGGGCCATAGCGTCAACTGTCCGTCCGTTTTGCCGATCGGTTTGGGCAGCTCAAAGGGCATCAGCTCATATTCCGGATGGATGGACAAAAATGCCTGAATAATGTTCTCATTCTCTTCCGGCAAAACCGTGCAGGTGGAGTATACCAGCGTCCCGCCCGGCCTTACGTAGATGGCGGCGTTTTCCAGGATCCGCCGCTGAATCTTCGGCAGGTTTGCCAGCTCTTTCGGGTCCTTGTAGCGAATATCCGGCTTCTTGCGGATAATGCCGAGCCCGCTGCATGGCACGTCCGCCACCACCAGATCCGCCGCCGCGATCCACGCGGTATGGCTCTCGCCGGCATCGGCAAGAACTGTGCGGATAGACTGTAAGCCCAGGCGTGCCGCACCGTTTTCGATGAGCTTCAGCTTGTGGGGATAAATGTCGCAGCTCAGAATGTCGCCCTTGTCCCCCATGTCCATAGCTAAGGCAAAGGACTTGCCGCCGGGTGCGGCACAAACGTCCATCACACGGAATTCCGGTGCCGGTGCCGCCACTGTGGCCACCAGTCGCGCTGCGGCATCCTGCACGGTGAAACGCCCCTCCCGGAAGGCTGGTAAACTCTCCAAATCTCCGGTACCGGACACCTCAAAGCAGCCCTCTTGCCACGGGTGCTGCTTCACTGCAACACAGGCAGCGGTCAGTTCCTTTTCCAGCTTCGCCGGCGTGGTCTTCAACGGATTGACTTGAATGGTCGTGGGCACGATGTCGTTATTCTTCTGTAAGTACTGCTCCGTCTCCTCCGGACCCAAAATGTCCAAAAGGCGCTGTACCAGCCACCTGGGGTGGCTGTACCGCACGGAGAGATAATCCGCAGTAGTTCCCTGTGGAAGCGCCGGCATATTCATCCAGTTTGCCACAAATTTCCGCAAGATAGCGTTGACCATGCCGGCGGCCTTGGGTCTGCCCCAGCGCTTCACCATCTCCACCGCTTCGTTGACGGCGGCGCTGTGGGGGATCTTGTCCATGAACAGGATCTGATATCCGCCGATCCGCAAACTATTCAGCACCACCGGTTCCAGGTGAACCGCCCGCTGGGAACACCACACGTCGATGTAGTAGTCCAGCAGCATTTTATTCTGGATCACGCCGTAGCTCAGTCGGGTGGCCAAAGACGCATCCCGGCTGTCCAGCTTATTCTTGGCGATGGTGCGCTTCAGGCTGCCGTCAGACCAGGCGTTGGCCTTTGCCACCTGCAGCAGCACCTCCAACGCTGTATCCCGGGCATTCGGTACAAAATTTCGATTCATTTCGTCACCTGAACGGGGTGTCCGGCAAGATACGCACGGCTTTCCATGCGCTTACCGCCCTCTGCCTGCAATTCCAGGATCCATAGCAGCTTCCTGTCGCCGCAGGCGATAGCGATGCCCTTCTTCCCCGCTTCCACAATACTTCCCGCCTTTGCTTCGGTTGCGTCACCTACCGCAGTCTTGTAGATTTTCACCGTACCGCCGTTCAACTCCGTCGTGGCACAGGGCCAGGGAATCAGCCCCCGCACCTGATCGTGTAAAACCTGTGCCGGTTTCGTGAAATCCATAGGCGACAGAGACTTGTCCAGCATAGGTGCATAGGTGTGCTTTTCATGCTCCTGGGGTGTCCGCAGGGCAGTTCCCTCCCGAAGATCGTCCACCACCTGCAAAAGAGCCCCTGCCCCCAGCTCCGCCAAACGGTTCGTCAGCATCAGTGCGTCCTCATCGGGAGCAATTTCCGTTTCGGCACAACGGATAATATCACCGGCGTCCAACTCCTTCGCCATATACATGATAGTCACACCTGTCACCGTCTCGCCGTTCAAAATCGCCCAGTTAATGGGTGCTGCACCGCGGTACTTGGGCAAAATGGAGCTGTGCACGTTGATAGAGCCGTATTTCGGCGCATTCAGAATCTCCTCCGGCAATATCTTTCCGTAAGCCGCTACCACGATCAGCTCCGGCTGCAAGCGTTCTACAATGCCCAGCGCCTCGCCGTCCCGCATCTTCAAGGGCTGGTAAACGTCCAAATCCTGCGTAATGGCATATTCCTTTACAGGAGAGAACATCAGCCTGTGTCCCCGATTTTTCGGCTTATCCGGTTGTGTGAAAACGCCGCAGATCTCGTGTCCGGCTTCCACCAGCGCCCGAAGGCTTACCACCGCAAAATCCGGCGTCCCCATAAATAAAATTCGCATTATTGATCCTCTTCCTCCTGCCTGCGGATATAGGCTTCCAGCTCTTCCTCGCTGAGCAGGTGGTCGGTGTGCTCCACGAACAGATGCCCGTCCAGATGCTCGATCTCGTGGCAGAAGCAGCGGGCGGTCAGTCCCTCGTCCTCGGCCTCAAACCAGTTGCCGCAGCGATCCTGTGCTCGCACCCGCACAAACCAAGGGCGGGTCACCTCGCCGTATTTTCCCGGCACGCTCAGGCAGCCCTCCAAGCCAGTCTGTTCCCCTTCGGTGTAGATGATCTCGGGATTGACCAATTCGATGATCTCGTCGTCCTCGTTCATCACCACGCACACACGGCGCAGAATACCCACCTGGGGCGCCGCCAGACCCACACCGCCGGAATCCACCAGCGTGTCGGTCAGATCGTCCAATAGGTCGTGCAGACGTCCGTTAAAATCCGTTACGGGTCGACAGGGCTTGGTCAAGCAGGTCTCGCCCTGCAAAGCGATCTTTCGTAAGGCCATAGTTGTTCTCCTCAATCCATCAGATTACAATCGGTAAAAATGCACAAATTGCGGTTTTCGCTGCGCTGGGCAAACGCTCTCATATAGCCGGCCAGCAGGTCACGCAGCGGCTTTTCATTCCGCCCCACCACGGTGATACGATAGCGATAGCGGTTGTTTACTTTCAAAACAGCATAAGGCGCAGGTCCTAAGACTTCAACTCCGGCAAACAACGGTTTCGCCACCTCTGCACGAAGTGCATGACACAACTCCTGAGCGCTGCGCCGCACGCTGCTCTCTTCCAGCCCCATTATACTGACGGTAAAGAGATCGGCAAAGGGCGGCTCCCGCCGCAGCTGCCGCAAACGGACCTCTTTTTGATAAAACCTCTCGTAATCCTGCTCCGCTGCAGAGAGGATCACGTCGTTTTTCGGCGTATAGGTCTGTATCACAGCCCGACCCGCCTTTTCCCCTCGTCCGGCACGTCCCACCACCTGAGTCAGCAGACTGAACGTCCGCTCCGCCGCCCGATAGTGGTCCACGTACAAGCTCAGGTCCGCCGCCAGTACGCCCACCAGTGTCACGTTTTCAAAATCCAGGCCCTTCGCCACCATCTGGGTGCCCAGCAAAATCGGTACCTTTTCCTCAGCAAACTGCTTCAAAATTGCCTCATGTCCTGCCGTCACCGTATCCGCGTCCATCCGTAAGATCTCCGTGTCAGGGAACAGTTCCTGTAATTCCTCTGCTACTCTCTGCGTCCCGATTCCGATATGCTTCAGGCTTCCGCCGCAGTCAAGGCAGTCCTCCGTGGCCTTCTCCGAATAGCCGCAGTAGTGGCACATCAGACGCCCGTTGACACTGTGATAGGTCAGATACACGCTGCACCGCGGGCATTGTGGCACATAACCGCAGTTGGGGCACAAGAGCTGGCGGCTGGCACCTCGCCGATTGAGAAACAGAATACTCTGCTCCCCTTTGACAATGTTCTCCTTCAGCTCCTCATACAGCTCCCGGCTGATAGCGGAGGGGTTGCCCTCCTGTAATTCTTTCCGCATATCCGCCAGAATGACACGGGGCAATTTCTGTTCGTTATAGCGCTTGCGTAAAAGGGAAAGCTGATAGTCACCGTTTTTGGCGTACCACGCCGTCTCCACCGTAGGCGTTGCGCTGCCCAAAAGGAGCCGTGCATTTTCCTGTGCCGCACGATACTTGGCAATATCCCGGGTATGATAGCACGGTGCTTTCTCCGATTCATAGGAGCTCTCCTGCTCCTCGTCCATTACGATAAGGGCAATGTTCTGCAGTGGTGCAAATACCGCGCTGCGAGTCCCCAATACGATATGGGCTTCCCCCTTACGGATGCGCTTCCACTGGTCGTACCGCTCCGTCATCCGCAGCCCGCTGTGCAAAAGCGCCACCTCGCCGCCGAAATAGGAGCCAAAGCGCGCCATCATCTGTGGCGTCAGGGCAATCTCCGGCACAAGGATCATCACGGACTTTTTCTCCGTCAGAAGTGCTTGAGCCAAACGGATATACACCAACGTTTTTCCGCTGCCCGTTACCCCCTGCAAGAGGGTAACACCGGGTTTTCCGCTGTGTATTTGCGATAAAATATCATCGTAAACCTGCTGCTGCTCCTCATTGAGCACAACAGGCATCGGCTGCATGGTATACTGCCTGTCCGAAATGCGATAGGTCTCCTGCTCCCGGCAGATTACGATCCCCGCTCTTTCCAACGAGGTCACGCTCTGCCGTGACACCCCCGTATAATAGCACAGCTCCTGCACGGAGGTCTCCCCATATTGGGCCAAAAACTGCACCGCTTCCCGAGCCGCTTTTCGCCGGGTCGCAATCTTCGACAATGCCGTTTCACCATCAACAGCAAGCATCACAAGAGTCACGTTCTTGTCCTGCACCTTGCGGCGGCTCGCCGTGTTTTCCTCCACGATTTCCTTTTTCTGCAAACCGTGTAGAGTCTGCACCACGCCCTCACCAAACTGTTTTGTGAGCTCATCCAGTTCCGTCATACCGTCAGTAAGCGCCTGACAGACTGCAAGCTCCTTTTCGCTCAGTCCGGTCAATTCTTTCCCGGTCAAACGCCAGGTCTCCCGATAATGATACCACACTGCCGCCGGCAAAATGGTACGCATTGCGTCGTAAAAGGTACAGAAGTAGCGCTTCATCATCCACAGCGCCAGTTTAATTTCCTTTTGGCTCACCAGCGGCGACCCATCCAGCAGCAATCGAATGCTTTTCAGTTGCTTTTCCGGCACAGCCTCCTCCAGTGAGAGGATCATACCCTCGCTGGGGCGGTTGCCTCTCCCAAAGGGCACCAATACCCGGCAGCCCACTGCCGCATCCATATTCGGTGGCACCACGTAGGAATAGGGCTTGTCAATGGCATAGGTCGCCGCTTCCACGGCAACTTTTGCAATCTGCGGCATCGACTCTCCCCCTCCTTGTTGATCGAATTCGGCAGCTTTACTCCTGAATTTGAGTGTCGATGCTGTTGGCGTCGAACATACCGTCTGCCACCTCGTTGATAGCCATGGTCACAGGCTTCTCCAGCAGCTTTTCGCCGTTCAGTTCCGCCTCAGCGGCCAGCTGACGGGCACGGCGTGCCACCACATTCACCATCATGTAGCGGTTGGGAATATACTCGTTGAGTTTGTTCATTGCGGGATAGAGCATCATAATCAATCAATTCCTTTCACGGTAAGTTTACATATTCAGCATGGTTTCCATACGCGCGTCGACTTTGCAGTGCTCGGCGAGCATAATGGCTTTTAATTCCGCCACGGCGTTTTCCACCGTGTCATTGATGACAAAATAATCGTAGTCCGCGGCAGTCTTCATCTCCACCTTGGCGCGAAGCAGCCGCTGCTGGATCTTCTCCGGCGAATCCGTTCCGCGTTTGGTCAGGCGGCGCTCCAATTCGTCCCAGTCCGGCGGCGCGATAAAGATCCTTACCGTATCGGAACGCTTGGCATAGACCTGCGTCGCCCCCTGGACTTCTATATCCAGAATAACATCCTTACCCGCATCCATAGCGGCATCCACAAACTTCTTCGGCGTGCCGTAGAAGTTTCCTACATACTGGGCGTACTCCAAAAATGCGTCGTCGTTGATCCACTGCATGAACTCTTCCGGCCGGATGAAGTGGTAGTGTACCCCGTCGATTTCCCCTTCCCGGGGCGCACGGGTAGTGGCCGACACGGAGAAATAGAGGTCATCACGCCCCTCAAACAAGGTCTTGAGCACGGTGCTTTTACCCACACCCGAGGGGCCCGAAATAATAAACGTCTTTCCTTTTCGCATGGTCACTCCTCCAACTCAGAAACCGCCATTCCCAGACGGGACGCCATCTTCTCTGTACTCAGCGCCGACAGCACCACGTGGTCGCTGTCCATAATCAGCACCGATGCCGTCTTGCGCCCGTAGGTGGCATCGACCAGCATCCCACGGTCGCGGGATTCCTGTACCAGACGCTTCACCGGCGCACTGTCCGGGCTGACAATGGCGATCAGCCGTTGTGCGGAGATGAGGTTGCCAAATCCGATATTGATCAGTTCCATATTCTTTTACTCCACATTTTGCACCTGCTCCCGGATCTTTTCCACCTCTGCTTTCATCTGCAGAACGGTCTCCGTGATCTTCAGATCCTTACATTTGGAACCGATGGTGTTGCACTCCCGGTTGAACTCCTGCACCAGGAAGTCCATATCCCGTCCCACCGGCTTCTCGCTTTGCAGCATGGAGCGGAGCTGGGCGATGTGACTGTGCAGGCGGACGGTCTCCTCGTCTACCGCTACCTTGTCGGCATAGATAGCCGCCTCCAGCAAGATTCGGTTCTCATCGATAGCTGTAGAGTCCAGCACCTCCTGCATCTTGGCGGTCAGCTTTTCGCGGTACTCCGCCACAGTCTGGGGAGAGCGCTCTTCCACGACGCCCACGCAGGTCTCGATTGTGGTAGCTCTTGCGCCGATATCATCGGCCAGCTTACCGCCCTCTACAGCCCGCATCGAAGTATAGGCAGAAAGGGCTTTGCCCAATACCGCACAGATGTCGGCGGCGATGGACTCCAGATCCTCCTCGGCCTTGGTCACCGTCAGTACATCGGGAAACTTGGCCAGCGTAGCGGCGGTAATGTCGTTCTTCACGCCGAGCTTTTCCTGCAAAAGGTTCAGCGCATCGAAATACCCCTTGGCAAGCCCCTCGTTTACCGCCACCACGGCCTCATCCGCGCCGGTAGAGTCAATGGTGACGAATACGTCCACTTTGCCTCGGCTGACGGCTTTTTGCACACAGGCCTTGACCCCATCCTCAGCAAACACATAGGCTCGGGGCAGCTTCACTGTGCAGTCCAGATAGCGGTTGTTGACGCTGCGGATCTCCACCGTAATATCGCGCTTGTTCAGCGTCTCTCTCGCTCGACCATAGCCGGTCATACTCTTAATCATTCAACTACCTCTCCTTTACGTCTATCAGCACAAGCAGGGCAGGAAATAGAACCCGCCGCCGCTCAAAGCACTACAGCAAATTGCCGCTGCACAGACACGTGCACAGGGATTTCCGCCGGTGCAGTCCGTGGTATGCACCGCACCGCCGCCAAAGGGATTGTACGTGGCCTTCCGCCCCTCAGCGGCATCCAAAGCCCGCTGATATTCCCCGTTATCCGGATCCATCTGCACAGCTGTCTGAAAGTATCGTTTCGCCTCGTCCATCCAGCCCCGCCGGGAACAGATCACGCCCTTGAGATAGTTCCACTCCGCATCGTGATCACTTTGGGCATTGAGCAGCTCCTCTGCAAGGTTCAGATCCCCCTGCTGGATGGCCATACGGATCCGCTGTGACTTGGCATTGCCGCCGTAGCTCTGCTGGCCGTAATAGCTCTGCCCGTATCCGTAGCCGTAGGAGGAAGCAGACGACGCTGTGGATGAACTGCCCCGCTTTCGCTGCGCCTGTATCGCCTCATACGCCTCGTTGATCTCCTTCATACGCTCCTGGGCCAGGTCCGCAAGGGGATTATCATGATAGTTGTCAGGGTGGTACTTTCTCGCCAAGTCCCGATAGGCTTTTTTCACTTCTTCATCGGAGGCACTTGCAGAAACGCCCAGTACCTGATAGGGATCGCTCATCCGTTCAGTCCCCTTTCATTGGTTTTCTTTCTTTTTCGTCATTTTGTGGAACGTACCGTCCAATACAGCGCCGCCCACCGCGTAAAGTCCTTCATACAGCACAGCCCGGATCGCTTCGGCGTTCTCGCCAAAATCCCACAGCTCAAAGGCCGCCGCCATGGTCTGCACAGAGCGGTCAAGGGTCAGTCCCAGCTCTCGCTTTTCCTCACCGGTCAGCTTGCCACCGGAGAGTGTATAGCGCAGCGGCAGAGGGTTGTACGTACCGCTTTTCAGGTCTTTCTCCAAGTCGTCCGCGGCGTCCACCAGATAGATCCACCGTCCCAAGTGATAGAGCAGTGTCTCCAATATCCGCCGCTTTGTGGGGTCAGCCACCTTCTGTGCCGCACCGGCCAGGAGTCTGGCAAAGGTGTCCGCCGGCCTGTCCAACGAGGACTCCCCCGCCTTTTCCAGCGCCGCCAGCTCTTTCAGATGGTACTGTGTCTGCCGGTCAAAGTCCGGCTGTATCATTTTTGCCTTTTTGTAGGCCCGGCTCAGCAGCAACACCGCCGCCCGGTATTTCAGGCCCTTCCAAAAGCCGTGGTCAGCGATCCCGTCCTGAATCTGCCACCACGACAGGATCACACTCATATCCGCCGCCAGATCCAGTGAGGCACTCTCACACGCACAGGGACGCTCCTTGAACGGGTGAGCAATACAGTTTTTCTCACACCGTTCCGCTTTCCCCTCCTGCAAGAGCAGGGCAAGAAACGTCAGATCATAATTCAGGATCATCCGGGAAGCAAAACCATACCGTCTGCCCAATGTATGGCACAGCCCGCAGTAGACGGACTGAAACCGTTTTTTCTCTTCCTCATTTAGCCTCTCCTGAGAGGGCAGTACATAACCAAACATCAGAACAGCCGCACGATCTCATAGGTCAGGGCTTCCCTGCGCTTGGCATAACGGTCATAGAGAATACTGGGCAAAAAGCTGACCACCGCCGCCGCAATGGCGATTACATATCGCAGGCTCTCTGAAAGTCCCTCACTCAAAAAGTAACCCAGCAGGAAGAAGATCACCGGCAGGAGATATACCAGCGCGATCACGCCGAAGAGCTTTTTCGTACTGCTCTCCACCACGACCTTATCACCGGGCTGTGCATCTGCGGTGTTTCTGGCACGTGCCTTGATGGCAGCGCCGGTCATACCGCAGCCGGCACACTCCTCGCAGTCGTGACCGCAGGCGGATTTCCGCGGCACGGAGATCTCCGCATAACCGCTGTCCAGCAATCTCTCTACCGTTGCAATCTGCGTCATGTTCCTACTCCTTCTGTGATTTCGCTCTCCCTCTCCGTTACGGTAACAGATACGGTGTAATCTCCCCTGACCGTCACCTTGCTGCCGCCCCGCAAGGTCACGATAGCAGGTAGCTGATAGGTACCTGCTTGCGTGATCTCGCTGAGATCCACTCTCACCTGCAGATCCTCTGCCGTCATCGTCTCGACCACGTCTTTTACGCCCCAGACGGTTATATTGATCGCCGTATCAGCCGTTGCCTTTAAGCCTTCCGCTACGTTTTCGCAGGTGATATCCTCCGCCTTAAGCATCGCTTCCCTGGCGCCGTTGACGATCACCGTCACCGTGGCCACAGCAGCAGACTCTGCGTCCAGCGTAGTCCCCACGGGAGCCTTGATGTCATAGCTGAAGGTCTGATAACCCACGATATCCTCCACGTAGATGCGGTCAAGGACGATGCTGTCGATCACAGCAAGGGTGTCCTCCTCGCCGATCACGCGCACCGACGCCGGGGAGATGTCATACTGCACATTCTCTGCGGCATTCTCCGGTGTCCCCACCAATTCAAGTCGCAGCGGGATTACCTTCATGGTCCGCACCGGCAGCGTGATCTGCACAAGCTTGGTCGCCGAGCGGATATTGCTGTTTTCCACCGGCACGTCGTTGTAGTCGTACAGCGTATATTCCAGCGTCTGGATCAGTGTGCGGGTCGCACCGCCGGCATTGACCTCCACCTTGGCATAGCTCACATTCAGCAGATCCTCCCGCTGTGCCCGCAGCACCAGGCTGCTGACGTCCATCTGCAGCTCTCCCATAAAGTAACCCGAGGCGACCTCGCCGTTGACATCGCAGTAGACAGGTACTTCCTTGGTGTAGAGCTCACCCACCGTCACCGTCACGGTATAGGCGCTGGCGGATTTGACGGAGACAGAACTGCGCGATACGTTGTCGGGATATTGCACCGAGTAGGTCAGGGTCTGCACACCGGTGGTCTCAATGCCGCTGGTGTCCGCCACCAGGCGAATGGCGTCCGTATTCATCTGCCACAGCACCTTGCGGGGTCCTTCCAGCTTCAGGTCAACGGTGGTGTCATAGCCAGACAAAAGCATCAAATTTTTACCGGCCAGCGTGGTATCTTCTCCGGTGAATTCCACCGGAATGCCTTTTACGTTCATGGTCGTATCCGTGGCAACCTGATTGTCCACATAGACCCACAGGACAATAGCGGTCAGAATGGCGATGACGAGCTGCCAAACCTTGCGGTTCTTACTTTTCTCCATTTTCGCCCTCCTTATCCGTTCGGAACAAGCGTCCTATGTAGGGAATCTTCTGCTTGTCCTCCTCCTGTGTCTCTTCCGGCGGCAAAAGCTCATTTCGCAGCAGCTTGCTCAGCGTCTCCGGCATCAGATGCCGCTTGAGCATACCGCCCAGTGCCACAGAGATGGAGCCGGTCTCCTCCGAAACGATGACTACCACCGCATCGCTGGCCTCGGAAATACCGATACCGGCGCGATGACGCATTCCCAGGTCACGGCTCAGGTTGATATTCCTGGAAAGCGGCAGCATACAGCCTGCTCCGATGATTCGTCCGTCTCTGACGATCATAGCGCCGTCGTGCATGGGTGCGTTGATGAAAAAAATGTTCTTCAGCAGCTCATTGTTTACAGCAGCATCCAGCGGGGTACCGCTTCTCACCAGATCATCCAGAGCGTTGCTGCGCTCAAATACGATCAAGGCACCGGTCTTTGCCTTAGACATTTCGCTGCACGCCATCACCGTATGGTCGATGGCCTGTTCCGTTTCTCCCACCACTTCCTGGGGGTGGAACAAGCCGGAAAACTGCTTGGGCAAACCTCTGCTGCCCAGCTTTTCCAGCAGCTGTCGGATCTCTGGCTGGAACAGAATAATCAGCGCCAGAATACCCCATTCCACCACATGGCTGAGGATATAGCTGACCGCGCGCAGGCGAAGCGCTGTGGAGAGCCACAGTGCCAAAAGGAAGATCACAATCCCCTTTAAAATGTTCACCGAACGGGTCGAGGTGACCAGTCCCAGGATCTTATACACCAAAAAGGCGATAATGATCATATCCACCACGTCCGCCGCGCGGATCAGGCTTAAGTACTTCCCAATATTTTCCACTATCGTGATGACCGATTCCATAGCGTTTTCCTTCCTATTGAGGGGTGAAATTTGCCTACACATATAGATAGACTTATTATATAAAAAATATTGGGAAATTGCAACAAAAAATGTGTGTCTAAAATGTTACTTTTTCACGAAGGATGCCTTCCAGTATCTCAGCACATTTGTCAATTTGTTCGCGGCGATTGAAATAGGACGGGCTGAGCCGAATTGTACCGGTTTTCAGCGTCCCCACCGTCCGATGGGCCAGCGGCGCGCAGTGCAGTCCCGCCCGAAGTGCCACGCCTTTTTGTGCCATGGCCTCGCCTAAGACCTCGCAGTCATAGCCCTCGGCAATAAAGCTCACCACACCGGTTTGGTTGACAAAACCCTCGTCGTAGAACACCTGCACGCCGTCGATCTTCCGCAGCCGCTTTACCGCGTAGTCAGCAAGCTGCCGCTCGTGCAGAGCGATCTTCTCGATCCCCGTCCGCCGCACAAACCGCAGCCCCTCCAAAAGTCCCGCAATTCCCGGCATATTGTGGGTCCCTGCCTCCAGCCGATCCGGCAGGTCCTCCGGCATGGTCTGCAAACGCGATAGACTCCCTGTACCACCGTAGAGCAAAGGGCTCACCTCGTGATTGCACAGCAAAAGACCCGTTCCCTGCGGTCCATACAACCCTTTGTGCCCCGGCATGGCAACGAATGCCGCACCCAGCGTCTCCATATCGAGCGGCACCACACCGGCGGATTGACTGGCATCCACGATCATCGGTACCCCGACACGTCTGCACCGGTCCGCCATTTCCTCCACAGGCTGTACACAGCCGAATACGTTAGACACATGATTGCAGATCACCACATCTGCCCCCTGCTTCAGCGCCGTTTCCAGCTCCTCCACCATCCGTGACTGCTGAAACGGCGGCGTATCCAGCACCGTCAGATGCACGTTGGGAATGGCGTGAAGCGGACGGGTCACGGCGTTGTGCTCATATCCGCTCACCACCACCTTTGACCCCGGCGATACCAGTGAGTGAATGGCAATATTTAGTCCATGGGTGGCATTCATCGTAAAGACGACCCGGGACGGATCGCCCAGTCCAAATAGCGCCGACGCTTCACTGCGGCAGAGAAAATCCGTCTCCTCTGCCAAACGCGTTGCCTGATGGCTGCCCCGTCCCGGGGACGACATCCGGTTTACCGCCTGTGCCATGGCACGGCGCACACTTTCCGGCTTCTCCAATGTGGTCGCCGCACTGTCCAAATAGATCATAACGCCACCTCGCTATATCCCTGATTGCCGTAGCGGAAAATTTTTGACGGCCCCATCCCCATACTCTGTACCAGGGAAAGCGCACGTTCATACCATTTCGTTTCTATTCTCACGCCGTAGGCACAACCCTGGTTACTCAAGCCCACAGGAAGCCGCTGTACGCCGGCGCGGATCCCGGCCTGCCCCAAAGCCTGTGCCATACGCTGCGCCTGTGTGATGGAGCGTGCCGTGAAAAGATAATAGTCCATAGTACACCTCCTTCAAGGCATTCTATGGACAAAAAAAAGAAACGTGAGAGTCCCCCCTCACGTTTCTGCCTCTATCCCATTTTTTCAATCAGCGCTACGGCGTGGGCCGCCATGCCCTCTCCGGTGCCGGTAAATCCCAAATACTCCTCGGTGGTGGCTTTCACGTTCACCATCGACACCTCTATTCCCAGTGCTAACGCAATATTCCGCCGCATCTCGTCCCGGTATTTTCCTATCTTCGGAGCCTGTGCGATCAGCGTCACATCAATATTTACTACTCCATAACCTGCCGCCTTCAGCGCCCAGAAAACTTTTTCCAACAGCACTAGACTGGAGATATTCAGATAGGCGTCATCGCTGTCGGGAAACAGCTTGCCGATATCTCCCAGCGCCGCCGCACCCAAAAGGGCGTCCATCACCGCATGGAGCAGCACATCAGCGTCACTGTGTCCGTCCAGCCCCTTTTCAAACGGCACATTCACCCCGCCTAAAATCAGAGGTCTGTCGCTTACCAGTCGGTGTACGTCATACCCGTACCCGATTCGCAGCTTTGTCATAGGCGCTCCCCTCTCCGGCGCAGGATCGCCTCCGCCACAGCCAGGTCAACAGGAGTGGTGATCTTAATATTTTCCCGATTTCCATCTGTCAAGTAAACTTCCTTGCCAAGTCTCTCCACAGCAGAACAATCATCTGTTGCAGTTTCTCCGGAATCCTGCAAAGCCTGCAGGGCGGCCTTCAAAATATCCGCCTGGAAAATCTGGGGAGTCTGCACGGCGTACAGACTATTTCGATCCGGCGTGGACTTCACCAAACCATTCTCATCGGCCACTTTCACCGTGTCATTCAGCGGCACGGCAGGTGCCACGGCATAGGTCTTTGCCCCCAATCGGATCAGCTCGTCAATCTCCTGCGGCAGAATCAGCGGCCTTGCGCCGTCATGCACAGCAATCAGTTCCGTTTTCGGATCGCACTCCACGGCGGCCGCCAACACGGATTCCGTCCGCGTTTCGCCGCCCTTTACCACTTTTACGGGTTTGCGGATCCCCGCATGGGCGCAGATATCCGCCACCTCCAGCAGCAGCTCCTCCCGGGTCGCCACCACGATCTCATCTACCGTCTCCGCCTGGTCAACCGCCAGTAGCGTCCGCATCAGAACAGGCATCCCGCCCAAATGGATCAGCATTTTGTTCTCGCCGTCCATGCGGGTAGACGCCCCCGCTGCCGCCACGATCATTGCGCAATATGGGCGACGGTTTTTCTGCCATTTTTGTACCTTGTTCCAAAACAAGCCCATACTCAGTTCTCCATGATTGCCGCCTGCAGCAGTCGTTCTGCCGCCTCATAAGATACCGCTTTTACAAACACCAACTCCGAGAGCAAAATCTGCTTTGCGTTGTGCAGCATCTTTCGTTCCCCGGTGGAAAGTCCCTGCTTCATGTCGCGCATGGCAAGTCCCTTGATGACCCTTGCCACCTCCACCAGATCACCACTCTTCAGCTTCTCCATGTTCTCGCGGTAACGGCGGTTCCAGTTATTGGTCATCTCCACATCCAGTTCGGGAATCTTATGCAACAGCTCATCCATTTTTTCATCGCTCAAAGGTGCCCGCAAGCCGACGACGCCGCAGTTCTCCGTCGGGATTTTTAACGTGAGACCGCCGGCAGGCATTCGAAACACATAGTAATGTGCCAGCTTTCCGGCAAGCCGTTCCTGTGTGATTTCTTCGATTATGCCGGCACCGTGCAGCGGATGTACGACTTTATCTCCAATGGAAAACATACGACACCCTCCTTTCCTGAAAAAGGCAATTTTTTCCTTATATATAGTATATACGATAATTTTGCATTTTTCAAGAAAAGAAAATGCCAAAATTTTAAGTTTTTTTGTCTACTTTCATCTTTTTATACAGAATCAGCGCCGCACACAGCGCTACCGTGTCCACAATAGGCTGTACCCACATACAGCCGTAGAGGGGCAGGATCGCATCCATCACGAACAAAAGCGGAATATCCAGCACGCCCTTTCGCAAAATCGAGCAGACCAGCGACTCCTTTGCCTTCCCCATCGCCTGAAATTGAATGATCATCAGATAGCTCAGCGACATCAGAGGCATTCCCAGCACCAAACGCCGCAAAAACCGCGCCGCGTATTCCAACGTCACCGCGTCATCGATAAAAATACCTGTCAGCTGCGGGGCAAAGATCTCAAACGCCACCACGCAGGCAAGGGCAAACCCTACCGCAACGGTACAGCCGAAACGAAATGCCTCTTGCCGCCGCTTCTGATTCCCTGCGGCGTAGTTATACGCCAGCAGCGGCAAAAGTCCCGTAGAGATCCCGAGGCAGGTGTAAAGCGGCAGCATATCTATCTTCTTCACGATTCCCAACGCTGCGATGGCTTCCGTGGTATACTTCGCCACAAAGCGCCCCTGTGCCGCCGCCGCCACCACCGTAAGCGCCATCTGCAGGCAGGACGGAAACCCCACGCTCAGAATATTTTTCAGATGATTACCGGTATAGCGCAGGTCCCACACCGCCAGATGTAGCACGGTGGACTTGCTCCACACCAGATAGCTAAGCAAGGCCAGTGCCGCACAGAGGTTGGAGATGGCGGTGGCAAGGCCAGCGCCGGCAGCGCCCATATCCAAAAACTGCGGCAGCACGAAGAACGGGTCCAGAATCATATTTAAGATACCGCCGAAGGATACGCCGAAGGATGCCATGGACGCATTTCCCTCAGCACGCACCAGATTTGCCAGCAGAACATTCATCACTGTCCCCACACCGCCGGCGACGATGGTCCACCGGGTGTAGCCCAATGCCACAGCAAGAGTATCATTCTTCGCCCCGCACAAATTCAGGATCGGTGCCTCCAACAGGGCAAATATCCCACAAAACATCACCGCCGCGCCCAGTCCCAGCCAAAAGGATACCGCCGCGATCTGCTTCGCCTTCTCTGACTCTTTTACTCCCAGCATTCGGGAGATCGCGCTGGCACCGCCCACACCAAACAGGTTTGATACGGCGGTCAACATCAGAAACGGCGGCGTGGACACCGTCACCGCTGCGGTCTGTATGGGGGAATTCAACAGACCCACAAAATAAGTATCTGCCAGATTATAAAGCAGCGCTATCATCTGACTCAGGATCGACGGTGCCACCTGATGCAGTACCGCCTTCTTTACCGGCATGGTTTCAAATATCTCTGTCCGCCTCTCGGGGGATAACATAACACAGCCCTCTTTTCGAAAAACTCTGTTTCCATTTTACCGCCAAATTCTCCCTTTTTCAAGAGGATAAAAAGAAACGGCCAAAGGCCGCTTCAAACTGTAGACAAAGTACCTCTGTTAGAGCGAAATAGCTTTTTGAAAGCGCCGTCAAACGACGGCGCTTTTGGACTTATCTTCTATTATGCGGATACCAGATCTTCTGCTTCTCGGCTTCCTTGATCAATTCCTCCCGGAAATCGGGGTGGGCGATGGAGATCAGCTTTTCGGCGCGCTCCCAGACGCTCAAGCCTTTCAGACATACGCAGCCGTACTCGGTGACCACATACATGGTGTTCACGCGGGTATCGGTGACCACGCTGCCCGGCTGGAGAGTAGGACGAATGCGGGACGCCAGCGATCCGTCCTTGTTCTTGAATGTCGAGCTCAGGCAGATGAAGCTCTTGCCGCCCTTGGAGAGGTAAGCGCCCAGCACAAAGTCCTGCTGACCGCCTGCACCGGAGATCTGCCGGATACCGGCGGTCTCGCCGTTCACCTGGCCGTACAGGTCCACGTCCACTGCATTGTTGATGGACACAAAGTTGTCAATAGCAGCTATGGTGCGAATGTCGTTGGTATAGCTGATGGGAGCCGCCATACAGGCCGGGTTGTCGTTCAGATAGTCGTACAGCTTCTGGGTACCCGCAGCAAAGGCATATACCTGCCGCCCCTTGTCGATGGTCTTTTTCCGGCCGGTCACCTTGCCCGCCATAGCCAGATCCACATAGGCGTCCACGTACATCTCGGTGTGTACGCCCAGATCCTTCAGGTCGGACTCACACAGCATGGCGCCCACGGTGTTGGGCATACCGCCGATTCCCAGCTGCAAACAGGCTCCGTCTGGGATCTGCTCCACGATCAGCTTGGCCACGGTCTTGTCCACCTCCGTGGGCGGAATAGACGGCTGAATGCCCATGGGATCGTTGCGGCCCTCCACGATCATGTCCACCTCGGAGATGTGGATGCACTCGTCAAAGCCGCCCAGGCAGCGGGGCATATTCCGGTTGACCTCCACGATGATAACCTTGGCTTTGTCGCACACCGCACGGATATGGCTGGCGGACAGGCCGAAGTTGAAATAGCCGTGGCTGTCCATGGGTGCCACCTGGAACATGGCAACATCCGGCGCGGTAATATGGTCGGTGTAGTAACGGGGCAGCTCGGAGTAGCGCATAGGCTCATGGAAACCGGCGCCGCTCTCGATATGCTTGCGCTCCACAGAGCTCATGTGGTGGGAGTTAAAAATGATATGGTGTACGGGATCCTCGATATCGAAGATGGCGGGCTTCCACAGGCTGATACCGCCGCGGACCTTCACATCCTCCAGCTCCGGTGCCCGGCGAGCCAGCGCCTCATCCAGTACGCGGGGATGAATGGCGCAAAAGCCGTAGTCCACCCAGTCGCCGGATTTGACGACCTTCACGGCCTCGTCGGCGCTCACCAGTTTCTCCTGATACATCGTCTGAAAATCTGCAAAAGACATGGATCGTTTCCTCCTCATTATTTGTTCTCTACGATTGTTAATTTTAGCACAATCTTTCTCCTAATGACAGCTTTTTGTGAAGACATTATCAATTTTGTTGTCTTGCCCAATTCTGCCTGGCTATTTTTATCCAAAACGGCAAAAAAAGAACGCCCCTCACGGGCGTTCTTCTTAATTGTAAGAATTACTCCTCGGTCTCGGCAGCTTCCTCAGCAGCCTCTTCCACAGCGGGAGCAATCAGCGCACGGATGGACAGGGAGATTTTCTGCTTCTCCTCGTCCACAGCGGTGATCTTGGCATCCACCATCTGACCCTCAGACAGGACGTCAGCGGGTTTTTCGATACGGCGGTCGGCAATCTGGGAGATGTGGATCAGGCCATCCACACCGGGCACGACCTCAGCGAAAGCGCCGAAGGCCATCAGCTTCACAATACGCACGTTGACAACATCACCTACATGATAGGTGCTCATAAATTTTTCCCAGGGGTTGCTGGAACGATCCTTCACGCCCAGAGAGATCTTGCGCTTCTCAGCGTCGAAGGAAATGACATACACGTCCAGGGTATCGCCAACGGAGACGACCTCGGCGGGGTTCTTGATACGACTCCAGCTCAGCTCGGAGATATGTACCATACCGTCCACGCCGCCGATATCCACAAATACGCCGTAGCTGGTCATGGACTTGACCGTACCGGTGTAACGCTTGCCTTCTTCAATGTTGTTCCAGATCTCGGCCTGAGCGGCAGCACGCTGCTCATAGGAAACGGCCTTGATGGAGCCCACCACGCGGCGGCGGGCACGGTTGACCTCGGTGATACGCAGGGAAACGGTCTTGCCGACCATCTCGCTCAGCTCAGCGCCGCGGGGCAGACCGCTCTGAGAAGCGGGCACAAACACACGGATACCCTTGACGTTGACCACGATGCCGCCCTTGTTCTCCTCGGTGACTTTACCCTCGACGGTGGTCTTGTCCTCAGCATACTGGGCGATGTCCTCCCAGATCTTCACGGCGTCCAGACGCTTCTTAGACAGCTTTGCATAGCCGTCCACATCGTTGACACGGATCACGAACAGTTCGACCTCGTCGCCGACCTTGACGATGTCCTCGGGCTTCACCGTGGGATCAGCAGACAGCTCTTCGATGTCGATATAGCCAGCCTGCTTGGTACCCAGATCGACCTGCACCTCGGTAGGGCCGATCGCCGTCACAATACCGGTTACCTTATCTCCTGTATTTAAAGTTTTAAAAGATTTTTCCAGCAGTTCTTCAAAGCTCTCTTCCATGGCTTCATTGGTCTTGATTTCTTCACTCATCGTTTTGTTTACCTCCTTAATGATGCCCGCAGGGGTAGAAGCACCGGCAGTCAGTCCCGCCACACGGCACCCTTCAAACCACTCTGCCCTCAGTTCCTCTGCCCGCTCGATCTGATAGACGCGGTCACAGTACTGTTTGCAGATTTCCGTCAGATGCTTGGTGTTGGCACTCTTTCCGTCACCCACTACCACCATCGCGTCAACCCTCGCCGCCAGATCTGCCGCCTCGGACTGCCGCATTTGCGTAGCATTACATATTGTATCAAATAATTTTGCGTTTGTACACTCTTTTTTTATTTTTTTTGCAGAACTTTCCCAAATCTCTCGAATACAGGTGGTCTGTGCCACCGCCGTAATCGGTAAATTCCGCCGCTTTTCGTCTTCATAGAGCCAATTTTCAAGCTCTTCCGCGTTTTCAAATACCACACTTCGCTCCGACCAGCTGGCAATCCCCATCACCTCCGGATGGTGGGCCTCACCGATGATCACCGGTGTTCTATCCTCCCTGTCAGCCTGAGCCACCAGTTTCTGGATCCGCAGCACATTGGGGCAGGTGGCATTCACGCAGTTTACTCTCCGCTGCTCCAGCCTCTCTAAAACTTCTTTTCGTTCCCCATGGGCTCGAATCAAAAGGGTGTCACCGCTCTCTACTTCGTCGATCCCCCCCACCTCATGGGCGCCGTGGTCCGCCAGATCCTCTACCACATGGGCGTTATGAACGATACTGCCCAGCATTTTGCAGCTGCCGCAATTCTCTGCCGTCTCCCGAGCCAGCCTTACCGCCCGCTCCACGCCATAGCAAAAGCCTGCGCTTTTCGCCTGCATTACCTGCATTTGCCACCACCCATCTCATACACCCGGCGCATCACCTCGTCCGCACCGGCCTGATACTCCTCGGCGGTACCGTGACGTCCGGTATAAGCAGGCGCATAAGTCTCGCCTATGATGATCGGCACCTTACGAAACAGCTTTTTCTCTGTCCCGATGTAAACCGGCAGCAGCTTCACGCCGCTGCGGATCCCGATCATCACCACGCCACCCTTGGGTCGTACCTGCCCCGGCGTTTTTACGCGGGTCCCCTCGGGAAACACCAGCAGGCTGTATCCATCTCGCAGACTCTTTATCGCCGTGCGGACAGCGCCGATATCCGAGTTCCCCCGATCCACGGGGAACACGCCCATCATCTTCAAAAAACCGCCCACCACAGGGATCTCAAACAGCTGCTTCTTTGCCATGATCCGCAGCGGATATTCATCCTTCAGCGCCAGGATCAGCAAAATCGGATCCCATGCGCTGGAGTGATTGGCACACAAAAGCACCGCCTCGTCCTCCGGCAGGTTTTCCTTCCCCTTCACCTCAATGGGATGCAGCAAGAGTAAAATCGGCCGTCCGAGACGCCACATTGCTGTATAAAACGGATTTTTCACAGACCCACACTTCCCTCGATCATATCGATCAGCAGATTCCGTGCATAGAAAAAGCCCATATCGCTGGTGTCCACCATAATAGAGTCCACCGCCGGCTGCAAAGGAGCGATTTCCCGATGGGTGTCCTGATAATCCCGCTCCTCCATCTCCTTGAGCACCACCTCGTAAGCCTTGGGTGTCCCGCGCTCCTCCAGTTCTTTAAAGCGCCGCTTGGCACGGACCTCCAGATCCGCATACAGGAATATCTTCACGTCCGCATCGGGCAGCACCACCGTACCGATGTCCCGTCCGTCCATGATCACGCTCTGTTTCCGGGCAATGGAACGCTGCATCTCCATCAGAAAATCTCGTACCGCCGGAATAGCTGACACGTCGGAGGCGTACATAGAGATCTCCGGCAGCCGGATCTGAGTGGTCACATCCTCGCCCAGCAGATACATATGCTGCAAGCCGTCCTCCCCGTGCTTCATCTCAATTTGAATTTCCGGCAGCACCGCCGCCACCGCGATGGGATCCTTCGGTGCAATTCCCTTGCGCTGTACGTACAGTCCGATGGTGCGGTAGATCGCACCGGTATCCACATATACGATACCCAACTCCTGGGCAATGGCCTTGGAGAGCGTGCTCTTGCCTGCACCGCTGGGTCCGTCTACTGCCACGGAAAAAATCTTTTTACTTGCCATATTCCCTGCTCCTTATCTCTCTGCCGCAGACTGACCGGCCAGATGTCCGGTTGCCCACGCGATCTGTAAATTAAATCCACCGGTGTAGGCGTCCACATCCAACACCTCTCCGGCAAAATAGAGTCCCTTGACCCGCTTTGACGCCATGGTCTGCGGCTCCACCTCGCTCACCTTCACGCCGCCGGAGGTAACGATGGCCTCCTCGACTCCTCTCGGTCCGGAAACCGACACCTCAAAGCGCTTCAAAAGCTGTACCAGCCCACGCCTCTGCTCCTTCGTCACCGAATTTGCCTTCAGCGTTCCCGGAATTCCCAGCCGCCTCAGCACCACCGGCACCATGCTCCGGTGTACCAATCCCGCCACGATCTTCTCAAAGTCGCGGTTGGGACTCCCGGCAATATCCCGCAGGATCCGCGCGTCCAGCTTCTGCTCATCCAAAGCCGGCTTCAGGTCGACGGACAGCCGGTAGCTCTCCTTGTCCCAGTTCCGCAAATGGGCACTCAGCGACAGCACCAGCGGCCCCGATACCCCGAAATGGGTAAACAGCATCTCGCCGAACTCCCGATACACCACCTTGTTCTTTTTGTTGTACGCCGTCAGCTCCACGTTTTTCAGGCTCAGACCCTGCATGGCGGCGCAGTCCCCGTCCGGGCTCACCAGCGGCACCAGCGATCCCTTCGGCTCGATGATGGTGTGCCCCACTTCCCGCGCCATGCGGTAGCCGTCGCCGGTGGAACCCGTCATCGGATAGCTTACCCCGCCGGTGGCAAGGATAGCCGCATCGCAGGGATAGTTCTCCTTTTCACCCCGCACCGCACGCACCGCACCGTCATTCGTCACGATCTCCGCCGCGCGGTCATGCACCCACTCCACTTTCCCCCGTTTCAACCGCCGTTTCAGCGCGTCGGAGATATCGAAGGCGCTGTCGGACACAGGGAACACCCTGTTGCCCCGTTCCACCTTCAAGGGCACGCCCTCCGCCTCAAAAAACGCCATTGTATCGCCGGGCATCCATTGGGAAAATGCGCTGTAAAGGAAACGACCGTTACAGGGAATATTCTGCATCAAACCGTCCAGATCGGTGTCGTTGGTCACGTTGCACCGCCCTTTTCCGGTGATATTCAGTTTCTTGCCCAGCTTTTCGTTGGGCTCTATCAAGCGCACATCTGCACCGCATTCCGCGGCACGGATAGCTGCCATCATACCGGCGGCACCACCGCCGATCACCACAACTTTATTCATCTTCCGCTTTCCCGAAAATACTGTATCTCTCCCACAGCTTTTCCATCTCCATAAAGGTATGGGACGCATCCTCCATCCGTTCCCGGCCCACAGCCAAGATCAGCGCATTCAAAAGACTCAGCGGTGCCGCCATGGAATCCACAAAGGAGATGGCGTCGCACTTCACCAGCAGCGCCGCCGTTGCCAGCGGGTACAGAGGCGACATCTGGCTGTCGGTAATGGCAACCACATCGGCCCCCCGTTCGTGCGCCATCTCCACCGCGTGAATGACCATTTTCGAGTACCGCGGGAAGCTGATCCCCAGCAGAACATCCCCCGGCCCGATGTGGATCAGCTGCTCGTAGATCTCACCGGCAGCGGTGTTCTGCACGAAAACCACGTTTTTGAAGATCAGGTGAAAATAGAAGTTCAGATAGCCCGCCAGAAACGAGCTGGACCGCACACCCAGGATGTAGATATGTTCCGCCTTCAATAGCTTGTCCACCACACGGGAAAACTCCTCCCGATCCACCCCCTCAATGGCGGTACGGATGCTGTCAGCATCCCGCTGCATCACGTGCCCCAAAATATCGGGTCCCTCCATCTGGTTGCGGGACACCTGCATCCGCTGCACGGAGGTCAGCTTACCCCGAATGATCTCCTGCAGGGCCTTCTGCATCTCCGGATAGCCGTCATACCCCAACTCCGAGGCAAAACGCACCACGGTGGATTCGCTGACCTGCGTAGTTGTTCCCAACTTGGCAGCGGTCATAAAGGCCGCCTTGTCGTAGTTGTCCAGTATATAGTTTGCGATCCGCTTCTGGCCCTTGGAAAAGCCGTCCATGCTCATGCGGATCTTATGCAGTACGTTTTCTCTCACCGTGTACCGCTTCCTTTCAGTTCCTCAATTTCCTCGGCGGTCAAATACCGCCATTGCCCCTCTTTCAAATTACCCAGTCGCAAGCTGTGCTCCTGCACCCGCTTGAGCTGCAATACCTGCAAACCAACCTTGTCGCACATCCGACGGATCTGCCGGTTTTTCCCCTGGTGGATGGTGACCTCCAGCTCCACGCGATCCCTCTGCCGCCCCAGCACTCTCACCTGTGCCGGCACGATTGTCTCGCCGTCCAGGTCTGTTACCGCCGCCAGTCTTTCCCCGCAGCCCTCCAACGCACCCGTCACCGTCACCTGATACACCTTGTCCACCTGAGACTTGGGATGCATCATCGCCTGGGCAAAGTCCCCGTCGTTGGTCAGAAGCAGCAGTCCCTCCGACTCCTTGTCCAGCCGTCCCACGGGATAGACCCGCACACCGCAGTCCACCAGCTCCGTTACCGGATGCGCCGCGTGGCGATCTTCCATGGTGCAGACATATCCCCGGGGCTTATTCAGCATAATATAGGTCATTTTTTCTGTAAAGCCGATTTGCTTTCCATCCACACATATAACTTGCGTTTCCTCTGTCTGGTCTCCCAATCCGACCACCTTGTCGTCCACGGTCACCCGTCCGGCAAGGATCAGCTCCTCCGCCTTCCGTCGGGAGCAAAATCCGCTTTTCGCTATTAACTTCTGCACCCGCTGTGCCATGTTCTGTTCTCCTATACCTATAAACTCCGTAGGGGCGACCCTTGCGGTCGCCCGCCGTTCCCCCGGCAACGCTCGTGTGTGCCGCCCACCTCTTCTCCGTAGGAGCGACCCTTGCCCTCGCCCGCGTTCTTCGTAGGGCGCGACGACTCGGCGCGCCACATTCTATTGTCCGCAAATTCTAATTTGCGGACACCTTCATTCAGCATTTATCATTCAGCATTTTGAAACCCCCACTCGTACAGCCGCTCGTGGTCGTTCCAGTCGTCGCCGTCGCACAGCGTCACTGCCACCAGCCGCCGCCCGTCCCGCTCGCAGCAGCTCACCAGCGTCCGACCCGCCGCCTTGGTGTACCCGGTCTTCATGCCGATGCAGCCATCCAAACGGCTCAATAACTTGTTGTGGTTGGTCATGGTGCGCTCCCCGATATGCACCGTCTTGGTGGAGCAAAGGCGGCAAAAGGTGGGGTCGTCGGCGGCATATCGGGCCAAAAGGGCCATATCACGGGCAGTGGAGTAGTGCTTCTCTCCGTCCAACCCGTTGGGATTTTCAAACGAGGTTCTCTCCATCCCCAGTTTCGCCGCTTTCTCGTTCATCAGCGCCACAAAGCCCTCGATACTGCCGCCGCAATGCTCGGCAAGGCACAGCGCCGCGTCGTTGCCGCTGCACAGCAAAAGCCCGTACAGCAGCTCCTCCACCGTTACTGTCTCCCCGGGTTTTAAGTACATGGAGGAACCCTCCACCATGTGCTCCCAGGTCACCTCTGCGGTTTCGTCCAATCGGGCGCAGTCCAGCGCCACCAGCGCCGTCATGATCTTGGTGGTACTGGCGATCAGCATCTTGTCGTCGGCATTCTTCTCGTACAGAACATCTCCGCTGTCACAATCCAGCAGAACAGCCGATAAGGCGGAAACGCCAACCGTCTCCGCCCCGCATGGCACGATACAGAATAAAAGCAGCAAAAGTACGCACAAAATGCGTTTCAACGGGCATCACCTCGGTACTGCCCATTGTATGCACGGAAAAGCGCTTAAAACTCGCTGCCCGCCTTTTTCTTATCGACAAAGCTCTGCACCCGGTCCATGACCTCCGGTGCCAGCTCGATCAGACGATCCACCGTGGTAGCCGCGGGAACGGTCACCGGCAGCATACGGGTCACGCCGTCCTTCACCACCAGAAACGCCACCGGCTCCACCTTCACACCGGCGCCGGCGCCGCCGCCGAACTTATCCGAGGAGGCACCGTAATCCGTACCGCCGCTGCCGAAGCCGAAGCTCATCTTGTTGATGGGGATCAGAGTCACGCCGTCAGGGGTGGTGATGGGCTGACCCACGATGGTATTGGAATCCACCATCTCCCGCACCTTGCTCATAGAGGAATCCATCAGCTCTGCCAGCTTGCTCTTCTTCTCATTCATTTCCATATTGTTGTCCTTTCCGCCTCTCAGGCAGCAGTTTTATTGTTTTCTTCCGGTATATTCTTCACTTTTGGCTGTGCCGGTTTCTTTTGTTTTTTGGTCGCAAGGAACCATTTCAGCAGGGGCTTTGCAAAGGCGTGCCCCACCGCAAACAGGCCGCCCACGCGGCACCAGATCCCGAACTTCCCCTCTGCCGTGATTTTTCCCGAATTGAAATCCATTCCCAGGTGGATCCCGGGATGGGGGATCTGCACTTTTTTCTCCAGCCACGGCATCGCCGTCCACAGGAAACTGCTTGCCCAGCCGTACCACTCGGCAACATCTGCCGGATCCTCCCCGCCGAAGATGACGCTGACCGTCAGCGGGTCGATCCGAATATTGCGCCCCGATTTTTTCAATCCCTTTTGCAGGCTCTCCCATACCACCGGAATGGCACTTCTTATATCAGATGCCGTCAGATCCAGCTTCTTTTTTTCTCCCTTTTGTCCCTTTTCTTTTGGACTTTTTTCCGGTTTCTTTTCCTTTTTCTTACCGCTTGTTTCCTTTTTAGGAAGCAGCGTAATGGTGCTCGGTCCCACTTTTGCCTTCACCTTCAAGGTCTCGCCGAACTCCACCTGTACCCCCACGCGCAGGGAAAAGAGCAACCCAAACAGCAGCAAAATCCCGCCGATGATATATACCGCAATCATATTTACTCCTCCCCCTTTCCTCTATGGTGCGTCTTTGTATTACAAGGATTCTTCCGTATCCGGCTGCAAAATTTCCATCTCGTCCAGACGCATCTGTCCATCGCCCTCTATACCCGGCATCTCCGGCAGGTCATCCAGCGACCGCAAGTGGAAGGCCCTTAAAAATGCCTGGGTCGTCCGATACAGTCTGGGGCGGCCCGGCACCTGCAATCTGCCGCATTCCTCAATCAGATGCCGCTCCAAAAGCAGCCCCACGGTGTAGGAGCTGTCTACACCGCGGATCTGGTCCACATAGGCACGGGTGGTAGGTTGATAGTAGGCGATAATGGTCAGTACCTCCAGCGCAGGCTGGCTCAGCTTGGCAGGTTTGCGGATCTCAAACGCCTTGCGGATAATATCGGCGTAGTCCGGCGCCGAGCAGAGCTGATAACTGTCCTCCATGCGCAAAAGCCGCATACCGCGGCGCTCATAGGCGTAATAATCCATCAGCTTCTGCAAAACCAGCTCCACGGTGGGCTTGTCCATATCCATCGCCACGCAGATGCGCTCAACGGAAACCGGCTCGCCGGAGGCAAAGAGAATGCCCTCGATAGCCGCCTCGATTTCTTTCATTTCCAGAGTATCCATATCGTTATCCTTCCCACTTCATTTCCTCCGGCAGTTCACCGGAACAGCTCACCGTACAGTCGCTGCTGCCGCCGGCCAGCTTGATCACACGGTTACGGCACAGCTCCAGGACCGCCATAAAGGTGGCGACGATCTCGCTGCGGCTCTTGCTGCCTCGGAACAGCAGTAAAAACCTGGTGATCCCGCCCTCTTTCAAGCGGTGGAAGATCTCCTTTGCCTTGGCCTCCACCGGATAAGGTTCCCGCTTGACGATCTCATCAAAGGCACGGATGGGCACGGCAGTATCCACCTGACCGCGTCGGTCTGTGACCTCCTGCATGGCGATCAGCAGATCGGCGGGATCCTGATCATATTCATAGATCTTACCGCGCTCCATGGGCTCCGGATTGCGGGTCATAATATCCCGCCCAAACTCACTCATAGGCGAAAGCAGCTCTGCCAGACTCTTGATGCGGGTATAGATATCGCCCCGTTTGCGCTCCTCCAGGGACTTGATCAGCGCGTCCATCTCACTCTGCGCCTCTTCATCCTCCAGACTCAGCAGCATCCGGGTCTTGATATACATCAGATGGGCCGCCATGGTCACAAACTCACTGGCGATCTCCAGATCCATCTCCTTGCGCTTTTCCAGATATTCCAGGTATTGCTCTAAAATCAGCGCAATGGGAATGTCCTGTATCTCGATCTTATTCTTGCTCAGAAGAAACAAGATGAGATCCAGAGGCCCCTCAAAATCCTGAAGCGCCTCGTCTGCTCTGCCCTGTATGACTTTTTCCAGTTTGAAGATAGGATTATCCAATGCTTTTCCCTCTTATACGCCGACCACGCGGCAAAATAGTGCAAACACCCAAAAAATCACGCGATTCAATACGTCGCCCACGACGCCCAGGCTCATAAGCAGGAGCACCGCGACCATCCCATACCGTTCCCGGCGCATCAGCCAATCGTAGGCCCGATCAGGCAGAAACGCCGCCAGGATCTTTGATCCGTCCAACGGCGGAATGGGGATCAGGTTGAAAAGGCCCAGTCCGATGGAGAGCATCGCCGTATCCAGCAGAAACTCACACAGGACAGTCATCACGCCGTGATAGGTAAACCGCAGACCCAGGACCAGTAAGAATGCCAGGATAAAATTGCTCACAGGACCTGCCAGCGCCGTTAAGGCCATACCCTGTTTGGGCTTTTTGAAATAACCGGGATCGACCGGTACCGGCTTGGCCCATCCCACGCCTACAAACATCATGGAGGCAAGCCCCAGCCAGTCGATGTGATGCAGCGGGTTCAGACTCAGCCGGTGCCGCATCTTCGCTGTGGGATCCCCCAAAGCATACGCCGCTGCACCGTGACAGACCTCATGTAAAACAAGGCACAGCAGCACGGAGAGTATGCGCAAAATCATATCCAGTATGGAATTAAAATCCAGCGCATTCCATAAGTTGCTCAAATAATTCAAGGGACTTCCTCCGCCTGTCATACCGATGCCCGGGCATACTTTACCAATGTAATGGAATTATACCATAAAATGTTGTCCCAGCACAAGCAATTTTCTGCAATTTTTCTTTCATTTTCTTTACCGCTTTTGAAAAGAAACATCCGGCTTTCCCACAGGAAAGTCGGATGTTTCCGTTTATTTGTTCTTTTTTGCCAGCTCCATGAGTTCTCCGTAACGGCTCATAATGTAGCTGTAACTGCCGCGGCCGTGCGGTGCCAGACAGTTGGAGCAGTCCTTGACGCCGTTTTCCAGATACCGAAAATTACCGCCGCATTTGCTGCCCAGCGTATAGAGGGGGCAGTAGCAGAACAGACAATTAAAATCCTCCGGATCCTCTGTGGCGTGACAGGGGAAAAACTCGCAGGCTTTGTGCTGCACGAAAGAGTAGGCGCACTCCTCCGGTTTCTTTTTCAGAATATCACCCAAAGTGCTCCCTCCTCTTGTTTCGTGATGTATTACTCGATGGTAAGAATATCGGAAAAACCGGTAATTTCAAAGACTTCCATGATCTCCGGGCAGACGTTGTGCAGCTTCATACCGCCCTTTTTGCCCATAACCTTCTGTGCCGCCAACAGTACACGCAGGCCGGCGGAAGAGATATACTCCAACTTGGCAAAGTCCAACGTCAGCTCATCAGCGGTATCCATGCAGTCCTTCAGTTCCGCTTCCAGCTGGGGTGCCGTGGTGGTGTCCAGACGACCGGTCAGTTCCAGAGTTACAGCATTTGCATTTGCGATCTTGTTGATATCCATAAGTTACCCTCCCACTTATTTCTGATTATTAAAATACCAGTGTATCGGTTTTCTGCAGCAGACCGATCAGTTGTTCCGTATAGTAATCCAAGGTCGCCTTATCGGTTTCCAAACCGCCCCTGCGGATGGAACGGCGGATCAACCTGGTATAGCCCACGATACGTGCCTTATCGGCGACCTCTGCAAGACGGGCAGAATCGGTGGTATCCAGATAGAGCTCCAGTGTCTTGTTCCAGATCTTGCCGGCGATCTCGTAGTCGATGCCCAGGAAATCCTTGGTGCGGCTATGGTCTGTCTCGCCAAAGCCCAGATAGGCGTTGTAGACAGAGGCCAGCTCAAAAACGGGATGGCCCACGCACAGCGTGTCCATGTCGATCAGCAGTGCTTCATCGCCCTGCAGCATAACGTTCTTGATATGGTAATCGCCGTGCATCATGTGGTCGTCCCGGGGTACGGCATTGATCAGCGCAACAAGCTTCTCGCCCTCAGCCGCCGGCAGATAATCGCGCATGAAGTTCGCCCAACCCAGAGCGACCTCCTTCATATCCGGCATATCCCCTCTTTTCACCACTGTGCTGTGGATCTTCTTCAGCAGATCCACCATGATGACCGTGTACTCCTCCCATTTCTCCGGCGCGGCGATCAGCCGCTTGCCGATAGATCTGGCGCTGAGCAGTTCAAACACGGAACCGTAGCCCTCACCGACCTTCACCACGTCATAGGAGATGGCGGTGGGGATGCCCAACACGAAGGCCTTGCGTGCCAGTTCACGCTCCCGGTGGATATCGGGCAGGCTGTCCGGGTTCAGATAGACCTTGACGATGGTATCGGGATCGATGCGATAGACCTTACCGTTGGCGCCCTCTCCGATGACCTCGCAGCCCTCTACGCTCATGCGGCGATAGGCTTTTTCCACAGTCAGCATTTCGGTAAAACCGGTCATATCGAAGATATCATAGACCTCGGCAGAGGCGTTGATCACCTTCATGTCCTCGTACTGCTTACGCAGACGCAGTACGATACGAAGTCCCGCGCTGGAGATGTATTCCAGCTTCTCCGCATCCAGTACCAGCGAAGCGGCAGGATTGCCGGTGATCATGCTCTGCAGCTCTGCTTCTACCGCAGATGCGTTGGAAGAATCCACGCGTCCCTCCAGAAAAATCGTCAACTGCCCGTTTTCAAATTTGCTGTTCATGCAGGTTCCTTTCTGCCAAAGTATCTGGCTTTTTGTCATCCGATTTTACTTATGATAACACAAGGAATACATGAAAACAAGTTTTTTTGTATCATACATACCCGTAAATTCCGCGGACGGATACTTCGCCGGAACGGATCACCCCGGTTTCCCCGGTATCGTAACGGACAAGCAGCGAAAAATCCTCGTTGATCCCGGTCACCACGGCATGACGCCGTACATCTTCCCCTACGACCCAGACCTCTCCGCGGGTCAGGCAGTTCTCCCCATACCGCCGGAGATAGTCCGCACGTTTCCCGGGGAAGCTCCGGTACAGGATATCCAGTTCCCGCAAAACGGCAAAGGTCAGCAAACCCGCATCGATCTCTTTTCCCGCAGCCTGCGCAAGGGAAGCTGCGATGGGGGCAAGTTCCGGCCCAAAGTCCTCTGCCGTCTGGGAAAGGTTGACTCCGATCCCCAGAATGACGCCGGTTTCCGGCAGCGTGACCAGTTCCGTCAGGATCCCGCAGAGCTTTTTGCCGTCTGCCACCAGATCGTTAGGCCACTTGATCGCGGGAGAAAAGCCGCAGACCTTTTCGATGGCGTCCCGTACCGCCACCGCCGCCCAGGCGGTAAGCATGGCCAGATCCTCCGGCGGGCAGTCCGGTTTCAGCAGCACGGAGCAGTACAGGCCTTTCCCCTTTTCCGAGAGAAATTGCCTGCCCCGTCTGCCCCGGCCTGCCGTCTGCTCTGCGGCGATCACCGTAAGGCCATCCGGTGCATCACCTGCCGCCAACGCCCGTTTGATCTCCTCGTTGGTGGAGTCGACGGTCTCCAGATGCCGGATCTCCCTGCCGACGATAGGGGCGCACAGCTCTGCGTACAGGGCATCCCGGTTTTCTTTTGTGACCTCAATGCACCGGACATTGGGGTGGTCGGCAACCCGGCGCAGAAACGCACTGTCCGCCTCCTGCAAAACGCCGATCACGGGGATTTCACCGTCCAGCGCGCGAAAAACGGCAGCTTGAAACACCGCTGCCTTTTCCTCGCGGGGTCCCAGTTCGTCCATCACGATCCACTCACAGGGCGCCTCTAAAGCCCCACAGCCAAGGGTGTCAAATCGTTTCGGATCCGCTTCCCCGTCACAAGGGAACAGGAAATTCTCCGCGGATCTTTCCTCACCGGGGCGCAGCAGATACACCGCACCGCCGGACTTCACGGTGCGAAAACCGCCGATATTCTCTTTTCCCCGCAGCAGAGACTCCACGAGAGTGGATTTCCCCACGCCTTTGCCGCCGGTGAAAAAAATGTGCTGCATCGTATTCTCCTTACAGATCGGAATTGGCAGTCAGCGCATCAAACTGTTCCTGCGTCAATTCACAGTGATAGAACAGCCGGTAGAATGTGGCCGTCTCGGTATAGAGGTCGTACTCGGCCGCGTCGCCGTAGAGCACCTTGCCCAGCCACAGCATCCCCAGATACCGCTGCACACTCGGCGGAAAGCCCATCCAGTTGTCCGGACCGGACGGCACTTCGCAGTACTTACCGTTCTGCACGGCGGAAAGCGTCTGCCAGATGGGGTCATTGCCCACCTCCCCATAGACACTATTCGGGGCAAAGACGATAAAGTCGGGGGCCCACAGCAGGATCTGCTCCAGCCCCACCTCGTTGCCGGTGCCCTTTGCTGACGGCTCCTCCACCACCGCCAGGTTGTCGCACAGCAGGTCAAATACCTGGCTGTGATAGGAATCCTTGGCGATCACGTTCTGCCCTGCTTCGCCGGTCACGTACAACGCCCGGACTTTTTCCATGCCCTCCGCAAGGTTATAAATACGAGCATAAGTATCCTCGCAGTATACCGCCAACGTTTCCGCTTCGGTCTGCATATCCAGCAGCTCGCCCAACTGCCGGTAAGCATCCCCCATCGTCTCAATAGCGGCGCTGATATGGACGAAGGGGATACCCGTCTGTTCCTGTAAACGGTTCAGATCATCAGCCATGCCGTCCTTGCTTTCGCCTATGTCAATGACTACCTCTGCCCCGCTTTGCAGCAAGCTTTCCGGATTCAGATCACCCTTGCCGCCGTAGAGCTGCCCCAAAACGGGCAAGTCGTAGTATTTTTCGTCCAAGAACTCTTTTGCGCTGTCGTCCCACGCCGCAGCGATCCCCACCATCTTGTCGGGACACAGGGAAAACACCACCAGTTGTGCCAAGGGTCCGCTGACGGCAACCTTTTCGATCTCAGCCGAAAAGGTCACTTCTCTGCCAAGAGAATCGGTAAAAACACGTTCGGTTTCCTCCGGCTCGATTGGTGCTTGTACCGTCCCGCAGGCCGAAATACTGAACAGCATCACCAGCGCTAAAAAAAGAACAATCACTCTTTTCATTTTGTTCTTTCCTCCGATTTTCATTTTGTTTCCTCCTCCGACAAATCCTCCACACGCAGCCGCAGACAGCCTATCTCCCGCTTTTGGGGCAGGTAGAGCGGAAAATCCTCCCGCCCGGTTTCAATCAGGCGGCTGTCCAAAAACGCGTCGGTGATATCCGCCACATCTCCCGGGTGATACAGAGAAAAGAAGCGGCGGGCGTCCTCCCGGCTGTGAAACGGCTGCCCCATTTCCAGGGAAAGGGTATCCGACACATGGGGTATGCACCGCTCCCGCAGCCAGGTCACCGCATTCGCAAAACTATCACTTCCCGTCGGATGCTCTCCCACCGCAAATCTGTGGTTGACATAATTTCTCTTAAAAACAAAGATCTCTCCGCCGCATTGTGTCCTTGCGATTTGGGCGATCTCCTCCATCTTCCCAAAGAAGCAAAACACCATTACATCATATTTTTCAGCGGGTGTAAAGTAATTTATATTGCCACATTGAATGTGGATATTCTGCTTGTCTTCTGCTTTTTCCTCCAGCGTTTGCAGGGCAATTTCACTGCTGTCAACGGCAGTAACTCGATTTACATAATTCGATAACTCCAGTGCGAGATACCCCAGTCCGCAGCCCGCATCACAGAGGTGTTCGTTTCCTTTCAGGTGGGGTATTATCCAC
>R20__coassemble_257_pt1 | contig 42150 bp, 40 predicted proteins | sample R20__metabat2_high_PE_008 | metagenome-assembled genome bin R20 | reverse complement strand
CCTCTGTATAATTTGCATCATCCAAAGTCCGCGCGCCGTCCTTTTCGAAAACACCGCTGGTACCGCAGTTGGGGCAACAGCCGAAAACCGCGCCAAAAACCGGGATCATATCCTGGGCGTATTTAAACTTGCAGCCGCATTTCGGACAATGGTAATACATAAAGCAAGGGCCCCAGGTCATTTCTTCAAGCCAAGAATTTCGCGAGCTTCATCGGGAGTAGCCACTTCGTTGCCGTATTCACGGATCACACGGACTGCACGCTCCACAAACTGACGGTTGCTGTCAGCCAACTGCCCCTTTGCATACATAACGTTGTCTTCCATACCCACACGGATGTGGCCGCCCAGAGCAACAGCACCATACAGCATTTCCATAGCACTATGACCAACACCAAAGCAGCTCCAGGTAGAACCGGGACACAGCTGCTCCATGGTCTCCTTCATAAACACCAAATTCTTCAGGCTGCCGGGAATACCGTTGGCGCAGCCCATGCAGAACTGGAAGTGCAGAGGAGCCTTCAGGACACCCTTCTTCAGATAATAGGCGGCATTGGCGATCATACCGGGATCAAACGCCTCGATCTCAGGCTTTACACCCCACTCCTGCATATTGGCACCCAACTCCTCCAGGAACTTTGGGCTGTTGATAAACAGGCTGGTGTTCAACCAGTTCATGGAGCCACAGTCATAGGAACCCATCTCTGGACGCAGTTCCTTCAGATGGATCTGGCGGGTCTCGTCGGTGGCATGCAGATCACCGGAGGTGGTAAGATTCAGGATGACATCGCAATCGGGGTGGTTCTTGTGCAGCAATTCCACGGTCTCGCGGAACTTGTCAGCAGACATGGTACCGTTGCCTTCGTCATCACGCATATGCAGATGGGCTACGGCAGCGCCGGCCTGCCAGCAGGAATACACGTCCTCGGCAATCTCAGCGGGGGTCATGGGGACATTGGGGTTGTTGGCTTTCTTGGGCCATGCACCGGTAGTAGCAACAGTAATAATTGTTTTCTTTGCCATCGTTTTTATCTCCTTTAATCAAATTGTTATTAAAAAAGGGCGGGAAGGTAAACCCTCCCGCCCTCCAGCGTTAAGGAAAGCGAGATTTTCAATTCCTCGCTGTGAAATTTTTACTTCTTGTTGCGGGAGAACAGCTTCTGCATATACTCCAAGCAGCTGCCGCCGCCGTTCTCGCCTTCCGCATAACCGGTGCCGCCATAAGTATAGGTGCGCTCGGGGGCATCCAGCAACAAATCTTCGTCGATTTCGGCTACGCACCGAGCCATGGAGCCATCGCCCATGTACCAACGCAGGGGGAAGCAATTGAAGCGGAACCACTTACCGGCAGGAATCTTATCCAGATCGCCGCCCAAGTTTTCAACACCAACAATACCGTGGCCCAGCATCTCCTTGTGGCAGGGTTCCCAAGTGCCCCAAACGCCAATCGCTTCCAAATCGCCGTACAACTCATCATAGGCCTTCTGACCAAACAGGCGGATATACTCGAACTTATCGAACTTGGCATAAGCCTCCTCGCCGAATAGTTCCTTATACTCCTCGGTGACGGGCTTGCCGGTGGCGCCCAGCAGGTTCATGCGGGTCATACCATTGTTGCCGATAGCAGTGTGCAGCGGGTGGTCCAAAGCCTGAGAGTCCATAGCCACGCACTTCACACCATGCTTTACAAACCACTTACCAGCTTCCACGCCGGTGCCGGCAGCATAGTGATAATAGGCCTTGGAGTCATCGAACAGACGATGCATACCGGTGTTCAGACAGACAACCTTGCCCTTGAGGTCAGCGGGATTCACCCCACAGGCAGCACAGGCAGCGTCCAGATGCTTGTCAGTGATCAGGCCCCAGGGCTCGATGTCGATCTTCAGGACAACAGCATCGCCGGTATAGGCATCTACGGGCATCTCATGGGTATAACGGGCGCGGCGGCCATCGAACTCATACTCCATAACGTGGCGGGGAGCATCACAGTGGGTGCCGGTGTGCATGGTGCAGGTAATGCGCTGGGTCAGAACGCCGCCTTTCGCCATGGTATGAGCACCGACGATATCGGGCTTATCAAAATAGGGCCAACGGGGAATTTCAGCGCTGAAGGGATGGCTCAGATCAACAAATACTTTCTTACCCATTATAATTTATCCTCCAAAATAACAATTTCATAATTTTTTTAATGCTGCCGAATGTCTGGTTATACATCAGCAGGTCAGGTAACCGCCGGAACAGTCGCAGTTTGCGCCGGTGATAAAGTTGGAAGCATCACTGGACAGGAACAACGCATAGCCGGCAAAATCAGCAGGTTCAGCCAAACGGCCAATAGGCTCACGCTTCAGGAAGTTCTGGTACACAGCAGACTCGGGATCAAACATCCATTCAGTAAGCTCACTGCGGAAAACAGTGGGACACAGGGAGTTCACATTGATGCCGTACTTTGCGGACAGCTCGCATGCCAAAGAAGACACCATCAGATCGGCGCCGCCCTTGGAGGTGCAGTAACCGGTATAACCAGCCATGCCGCGCTTGGAACGCTGAGAAGTAACAACTACCATCTTGCCGCCCTTGCCCTGTGCTACCATCTGCTCGGCCACATATTTCAGCACGATGTACACGCTCTTGCAGTCGGCATCCATAACCTTCTGCCAATCCTCAACAGACTGCTCCAGAATGGGCTGCACCTTGTTGTATCCGTGGCAAATTGCCAAAATGTTTACTTCCCCATACTTGGCAACGCAAGCCTTGACGGTATCAATCACATTCTGCTCCACAGCAGGATCGGCAACATAATATGCACACTCAATGCCTTCCGCCTTGAATTCAGCTTCCAAAGCCTTCAGCTTTTCCTCATTGCGGGAGGTCATGAATACTTTGGCGCCGGCGTAACCGTACGCCTTAGCCAGCACACGGCCCAGAGCACCGGTAGCACCGGTAACCATAGCAACTTTTCCCTCAACAGAGAACATATTATTTACAAATTTCTTTTCAATAGCAACCATTTTTATCTCCTATCTCTTCATTACTTCTCGGGATAGTTAATGATAACCAGCATTTTAGCAGGTTTGTCCGTCTCATTTTTCAGGCCACGACCTTCATTGGGGGGGAAGCTGATGGATTCCATGGGGCCCATCACATATTTCTTACCGTCTTTATCGGTAACGGTCATTTCGCCCTCAAGAATAAAATAAACCTTCTCCAAGGGGTTATCATCATAAGCCCAGTCTGCGCCACCGCCCGGCTCAAACTCAGAGATACCGATCCAGAACTTTTCCGCACCAGTCTCCGCGGTTCCGTGGTAACGCTTACAAGTCACGCCAAAATGACCGGCGGGAAAATAAGGTTCTAAATCCTTGTAACTGCGTTTAATCATTGTCCTATTCCTCCTCTGTTTTTTTCGTACTCTTTGTACATTGTACAGTATTGATTATAAATGGGCCTAATTATTTAACAACTAGGCACTTTTTAATAAGGTAATTACCAAAAAGTAAGTACTTACTTTTTGGTGTCTGTAATTATCACAAAAAAATAGCATATCTTTTGCAATTACTGCTAAAATTTTTAATTCCGGCGAAACTGACTTTCCGTTTTATATAAATTTCCCCTTAAATTTTTGTGAAATATTACATATCTTTATACAGAGACACAGTTCCTGCCGTATAATTCCGCAGGATCCATTCGTTATTCTGTTTCTTTTTCAACACTTCAAAATTTGTATTAAATGGCACTTGAGTTCAGGTAAAAAATTGAGTACAATAAGATAATAGAAAGATGTACACAGAAAAAATGCACAGTCAGGAGGTACAAAATGGCAAGACGTGATTTTACAAAGCCAACCAATCCTTACCATTACGCACTACACTGCTTGGGCGGAAAGTGGAAGATGACTCTTCTGCACGAAATGTATATATATGACTCCATCCGTTTTAACCACACGCAAAAACTACACAACATTTCAGAAAAAGTTCTCAGTCAGCAGTTAAAGGAGCTATTAAACGATGGTTTGGTCGAACGCATCGTAAATAGTGATACGTTTCCGCCGTCCACAGACTATGTCCTGACAGCCGAAGGGCGGCAAGTGATCCCCGCACTGGACATCTTATACATTTGGAGTATACGCCATATGGATGCCAATGATATTCCCATTGATTCCGCTGCTTTTCTTGTCCATCAATCCGAAAAATTTTACGAGGCTTTGGGCGACATTATGGCCGCCAACCAGTTTGAAACAACCTCTCGTGTGAAGACCTCCCAAAACTCCTTCAAAAACGGTGAGGAAGAGCCGGAAAAGCCGTCCCGTACAAGCCACAAGTCTCAACCGAAACAATAAAAATTTGGAAATTACAAAAGTATCATCCTCTGCTGAACCGCCATTGCCATTTGACCAGGGACAAATGACAAAGTAGAACTGTTTCTGTCTGCAAAACCGATCCGGACACCGCCTGTCCGTAATTGAAATAAGCTGTCAGCGCCAGGATCCTCATTGCGGTTTTATCCCTGTCTTTATTGTAGCAGCCAGCCGGAAAAAGCAAAAATTCAGATAAAGGGTAACAAAAACAGAGGTCACATAGAATAATTCCATGTGACCTCTGTTTTTGTTACCTACCGGTGTCAACCAATTTTTATTTAACCCAATGGCGTATTTTCGCGAGTCTGTTTTTTCAAAACCGTATCTTCTCTCCGTTCATGACCCGCTGCCGAATATCAGCAAGTTCTTGGGAACTCAAGCCCTTCGGATCGCTGTGGCTGATGCTGACGCTCCTTCCGCCGTTCTCCCCCACGCGCTTTCCGCCGGTGGCAATGGAACGCGCCATCTGTTCGCCGGTGCGGCGAGACGCATACTGCATGGCCCGGCGCAAAAGCTCCTCTCGATGCACCACCTCGTAGGCAGTACGCCCGTCCACGCCGGCAGCCACCAAACGGCTGAACGCATCACTTTGCATCTCTCTGCGCCAGTCGAACTCGGGGTATGTCTTCTGAATTTCCGCTTCCTGCCCTGCCAGCGTCTCCAGCGCACGGATACTCTGCACCCGTTTCTGCTCCGCCTGTGTGCGGAGCTTTTCGTTTTCCTGCCGCAGACTCTTCAGCCGTCCGTCCAGGATTTTCTGCACCCGTCCCTCAAACTCCTCCTTACACCTGCCGCGGATCAGCTCCTCAAAGCTCTCCTCGGCGCCTTCCTCCTCGGCAAACATCTGTAAATCAAACATTCTGATCTCTCCCCTTTCACGCTTCCACCGCCACGCAGGCGGGATATCGCGCCGCAATCTGACCCAGACCGCCCCGCACCACGTCAAATGCCCGGTCTCTTTCCTTTGCCGCCACCGTGGCATAGCCGGGCCGTATCACCGTCTCTCGGATATTCCCCGCCTCCTCCAGCGTAGCGATCAATGCATACACCAGCGCGCTCACTGCGGCGCAAACTATGTCTTTTCCCTTCTCTGCGTAACCGGCGTGCCCCTGTACAGTCATGCGCCTGTCCGTAAACACCACTCGGATCATCTGGGGCTCACCGCCTGTCTGGCGCTTTTCCGCATTCTGTCCATGGCACTCACGCCCTTTTCGTTTCGCGCCCGTACCGCTTTCCCGTCGGGCATCTGGGCAAACTCCTTCTCCAGCGCCTCTCGCAGGCGGCTGCCCTTCGCGGCATCTACCACTTGCGCCACCTCCAGAAGTCTCGCCCGCAATCGCTGAATTTCCGCTTGCTGCGTTTTCCCTTCACCGATCAGCCGCAGCATCTGCTCCTTGTTCTTGAACTCCATCAGCTCCAGACATTTCTCTGCCTGATCCGCCATTTCCGCCCGGAAAAAGCCCATCTGAAACAGCTGCATCGCCAGTTGGTTGTACTCCATGGTTCGATAGGGACTCTCCTGCTCCGCCCCGATCTCCAGATCGAATTCCGGCACGCGATAGTTCACGCCGAAGCCGTCGTCCATGGCCACCGGCTGCAATCCCGCATTCGTATAGCTTACATAACACTTTTCGCCGTGTTCTCCCAACAGTCGGAAACGGCGGGGCGCATCGTAAAACTGCCGCACCAGCTCGATGCACAGCGTCACCACGTCGGCAAAAGCGTCGTATCCGTCGTCGATCATGTTGCGGCTCAGCTTCCCGCTGGACTCCTGCAGCGCTGCGATGGCGGTAGCCGCCGTGACGCCGGCGGCGGTGCCGCCGTTGCTCACATCCCGGTTGCCGGCGGTCTCTTTCATCTCCGCGATTTTCTGGTCCAGCACTGCCACATACACGCTGTCCAGCCCCGTCGTGTGAATGGGCGCGATGGAATCCGCCCCCAGATTGCCGTTGGTGTGGACAAAAGGACGGGTCCAGTCGGCATATTCGTTTTCATTCACCGCGCCGTCGGAGCGGATAAAGAAACGGGGCGTGGCGGCGGCAAGGGTGTTTTTCAAAATCGCCTGGTTCATCAGGTCGATCTGCTTCTGGGGACTCTTGCACAGGTCCACGTAGCCGAAGCCGCAGGGGGTCCCCTCCTCGGGGAACAGCACGTCGAACACAAAGGGGTACTTGCCGTGGTCGTACCAGCCCTTTTCCGCCCACTCCGGGTCGTTTTCTGTGGCATACAACACCGTCTGCCCCACAAACTTGCAGTATTGCAACACCTTTCTTCCGTTCACGGTTGTGTGGTAGTACCAGTCCACCACCAGGGACTTGTCGGTGGTGTCCACCGTGTCGTCATAGAGAAACCGGCTCACCGCAAAGGTACCGCCGCCCAGTTTTCCCTCCAACTGGGGGTACTGCTCCAAGAGCTCCTGGTTGTTCACCAGCTCCGTGGAAAAGAAATTGGCGCTGTCCTGAATATCCATGATCCCCGGCTCCCAGAACAGGTTCAGAAGATCCATACGCCGCACGCTGATGTCCCCCAATCCCCCCAGCTTTGCCCCGTCCCAGAACACGCCGTAGGCGGCACAGCCGGATTTCAGCTTGTACCACCAGGCGCTGGAATAGACCCGCTTGAACTGATTGTTCTTCAGAATTACCGGCAGAATACGGCTCAGCATCTCCGCTTCGGCCTGATCCCCGGGCTCCCGAGGCAGCACGGTGGGAGCCGGATAGCAGTCCATGGCGTCAGCGTGCTTGGAGAGAATGCAGTTCACCAACCAGCCGCTGGCAGGCTGGGGATCCACCGGGTTACCGCCTTCCCCCTCCTTCGCCATCTGCGCCCAGTGCCGCAGCTTCCAAAACTGCTCGTTGTCGATGATGCGTTTTTCCAGCTGTGCCTTGCCCAGCTTGTACTTCTGTAGGATCTCCGTCGCCTTTCGGATCTCCTCTGTGCCGATTTTCGGCTTCAATACTTCCTGCTCCATCTTTTTTCTCCTTTCACTTTATACATTTTCCCCGTAGGGGCGACCCTTGCCCTCGCCCGCATCGTAGGGCGCGACGCCCCCGCCGCATCGGAATTTATCAAAAACCTCCCGTCCTCTCCGTAGGGCGCGACGACTCGGCGCGCCGCCTTTCAATCTGTCCGCGAAATCCATTTCGCGGACACCTTCACTTTCCATTTTCAATTTTTCACTTTTCAATCTTCATTTTTTACTTCCGTACCACGCTCTGCCACCGTCCGAATTTCCCTCCCGCCAACTCCAAGGGATCGTCTGCGATCTGTGCCTGTTCCTGTCTCCGGGGCGCAATGGGCCGCGACATACAGAAATACCTCGTCTCATCCGCCACATGATCCTCCTGCGCCGTATCCACATCCTCCACGTCGGTCTGGGAGTACAGCAGCAGCGGCACCGTCCGTAAAAAAGCGCGGCAGGTGTTGAACACGTACAGCATCGGGTACCCCTCGTCGTCAAAGGACAGCCGATAGTGTACCTGCATCCACCCGGGAATGCGCCGGTTGTCCCCTTTTTGAAAGTAGATGCCGTATTTCAGCGCCGTCTCGTAGATGCTTTCGCCCCGACTGGCGTCCCAGATGGCGGGATCGGCCACGCCCTGAATGTCCCGCCCCTTCAGCCACGGATGCTCCTGCTCAATGCGCCGGATCTCTGCAAACTGCCTGTCCGGCGTCCATAAAACCCCCTCGTTTGGCGTGGTGGTGCAGCCATACAGCTCCAGAATGCGGTAGATCACGCCGTCGTGATCCACCGCCCACCAGGCGCAGGAAAAGGGCTTGGCGTAGCCGAAGTCGTAGCTCCGGTATACCCGCCACTCCCTGGGAATGTCAAAGGGCTCAATGACATGGGTAAAGCGCCGATCCCTGTAATGCTCCGGCACGTCTACAAACTCCTGAAACACCTGTCCCTGAAACAGCTCCCATTTGCCCTCCAGCCACGCCTCCCGCAACCGCTTCGGCAGTGCCTCCAACTGCTTGAGATACTCCGGCTGCTTCTCCAGCAGCGCCTTATTGTCCGTCACCCGGGCCGGAATAAACGCGTAGTCCTCCCCGTTCTCCCCCGGCTCATACCGCCTGTCGATAAACAGCCGCTTGATGTATCCGTGCCCCGGGCCGCCCGGGTTGCAGGTGTAGTAGATCCGCTTGGGAAAGTTGTTCACGCCGCGAACACAGGCGGCAAACTGCCGCAGCCAGTTCTCCCGAAGCTGAGTCGCCTCGTCGATAAAGATCACGTCATATTCCGCTCCCTGATACCGATCCATATCCCCGTCACAGGCACAGTAGCCGAAGTCCAGCACACTGCCGTTGCGGAAAGAAAAACGCCGCGCCGTTGCCTTGTATTCCGCCAGTCCGTGCAGCTCTTTGCGTAAAAAGCGGATGTGGTTGCTCTCCAGTTCCTGACAGGTTTGCCGTACCAGCAGAAGTCGGATGCCCGGGTATTGCAGCGCCAGCAGCTTTGCCTTGGTACGCACCGCCCAGCTCTTCCCGCCGCCGCGAGCGCCCCCGAATGCCACATATTTTTTGTCACATAGGAGAAACTGCTTCTGCTTTTCATTGGGTGGCTGAATGTTTATTTGCTCCATGCCTCTACCTCCTTGCTCAGCTCTACCCGCAGCGTCCGGCTCTCCTCCTCCGTCTTGTCCAGCGACTCCTTCACCTTCACCAGCTCCCGCAAAACGCCGGTCAGCTCCTTGATCTCCCCCAGATCCACTTCCTCGCCGTTCTCCGCGCTCTCCAGCCGCTTGGCCAACTGCCGCATGGTGCTGGACACACAGCTCTCGGTCACGCTGGGTAACTGTTTTCCCTTGGTCCATTTCCCTTTTCTGGCGTGCTCCCCCACCGTCCTGGGATGGATGCCGTATTCCTCCCCCAACTGCCGGTAGTTCACCTTTTCGCTCTCGTATCGCCTTTTGATCTCCTCCCACGGAATATTCTTCAATCGTTTCCCTCCCTCCGAAACGGCGCAAAAAACCGCACCGCAAATTCTCTCACACAGTCCTCGCAGATGTACTCTCCGTTGATGCGGTAACAGACCTCTCCCCGATAGATCTCAAATCCGCAAATGTCACACTCTGCCGCGATCTCGTCCACCTTCTTCACCTCTTTGTTTCTTGTGCTCACCTCTGTCCCTTGTTGCCCTCTCCACAGCAACAGCCCACAAAAAAAGAGCCGAGCTCTCGCCCGACTCTCCTCAAATATCAAGTATTCCTCAAATTCCGTTCACCGCGCTGTAGATCTCCATGATCCCCACAAACACGTTGAATAAGCCAAACGCCAGAACCAGCACGCCGGCGGTCTTGCGGGATTTGTTCTTTTCCGCAATAAATCCAAGCCCCAGCAGTCCCATAGCGATGCCCAGGGAGAATGAAGTCAGCGCCGGCACGTACAAAACGTTCAGCTTCCGCAGCACCCATGCCGCCATGGAAATCACTACCAAAACGATCTCGATCCAGTTTCTCCGATCCAATTTTCTATTCATACCGTTTTCCTCCCGGTCGATTTTTCTCTACTGTACCCCACTTTATCGCAAAACACAAGATTTTTCTTACATTCCCATAATATATTTGGCCTTCAGCGCCGCGATCACGGTCTTTGCGTCCTGGATCTCCCCACTGACGCAGCCTTGGATCAGCTCCACCATCGGCAGCCGGGATACCGTCAAAAACTCATCCTCGTCAAGATGCCCCTCTCCAAAGGTCAGCCCCCTTGCCAGAAACAGATATAGCTTTTCGCCATAACATCCCGGCGACGGAATGATCTCTCCCAAAGGCATCCACCGCTCCGCCGTGGCCCCCACTTCTTCTAACAATTCCCGTTTGGCGGTCTCCAGCGGCTCCTCACCCGGTTCCCGTTTCCCCGCCGGGATCTCCCACAGGGTTTTCCCGAATGCATAGCGGTACTGCTGCACCATCATCACCCGTCCGTCGTCATCCATAGCCAGGATACCAACCCCGCCAGGGTGGTCGATGATCTCCCGCAGGCCGGTCTTTCCGTTGGGCAACTCCACCTCATCCACGTGCAGCCGGACGATTCTTCCTTTATATACTTCCTTTTCGGACAATTTCTTTTCCATAAGCTCCATGTTTTTCACCTCTGCGCTCATCATATCACAAAATTTTCCCTGCCGCAACTTGTAACCGTTTGTTTACTTGCGTCCGCGTCAATAATATGGTATACTATCGTTCAGACCCGCTGAAAGGAGGGACTTCCATGGAAAAGTCCGGCATCAAGATTGCCGCCCAAAACCGCAAAGCGTTCCATGACTATTTCCTGGAAGACCGCTTCGAAGCAGGCATTGAGCTGTTCGGCACCGAGGTAAAATCCATCCGTCAGGGCCACCTGAATATGAAGGATTGCTTTGCCACCGCCAAGGACGGTCAGCTCTATGTACACAATATGCACATCTCCCCCTACGAGCAGGGAAACATCTTTAACCGCGACCCGGACCGTCCCAAGCGTCTTTTGATGCACAAGCGGGAGATCCGCAAGCTCCACGAAGCCCAAAAGCTTGATGGTTACTCACTTATTCCATTAAGCGTCTACTTCAAAAACAGCCGCGTCAAGGTGGAACTGGGGCTGTGCAAGGGCAAGAAAAATTATGACAAACGCCAGTCCATGGCAGAGCGCGATGCCAAGCGTGAAATGGATCGGGCAAGAAAAGAGAGGTATTGATATGGCAGAAAACCCCATTTTTACCATTGAGATGGAAAACGGCAAGGTTATCACCGGTGAGTTATATCCCGAGATCGCGCCCCAGAGCGTGTACAATTTTATCAGCCTTGCCAACAGCGGCTACTATAACGGGCTGATCTTCCACCGCTGCATCTACGGCTTTATGATCCAGGGCGGCTGTCCGCTGGGCAACGGTACCGGCGGCCCCGGCTATGCTATCCGTGGCGAATTCAACAGCAACGGCTTCCGGAACGATCTGCGCCATACCCGCGGCGTGCTGTCCATGGCCCGCACCATGATCCCCGACAGCGCCGGCAGCCAGTTCTTCATCATGCACAAGGACGCCCCTCATCTGGACGGGGAATACGCCGCCTTCGGTATGGTCATCGACGGCATGGACGTGGTGGACGAGATCGTCAGCCAGCCCCGCAACATGATGACCAACAAGCCCAAGAAGGATCAGGTCATGGTCAAGGTGTCCGTGGATACCAAGGGTGTCACCTATCCCGAGCCGGAAAAATTGCCGGAGCGGTAATCTAATCTGTATTTGGCGTAGCTCTGCCACGCCAAATACACCATGAAAACGAGCAAAGCGAGTCCTCGCGCCGACCAAGGCGGCTCTTTATGAGCCGCCGCGATAAGCGCGAGTCGCTACTCGAAAATCGGTAGATTTTTGAGTAATATATGTATCTGGGGGTGTACCGGTTTCGACGGGGGCGTGGAAACGAGATAAGCGAGCGGCGGCGCCCGGCCGCCATAAAACGGGCAATTTATAAATTAAAGAACAACTCTAAAGTTGCTTACGCTGCTTAATTAAAGCAGCCGTCTGAACCGGAGCGGCCGCGGGCCGGGGAAGGCGTCGTTTACGCGGCGTCCGTGCGGCAGGTAAGAGTTGCCCTGCCCACGCATCATGACTCTACTGAGCCGTACAGTCTGTTAAGTGCCTGTACGGGGAGGGAATGATTAAAACTTAACTGCGCTCGGAGAAAGTCTCGCGGAAATACTTTCGGACAGGGGTTCAACTCCCCTCACCTCCACCAAACAGTCGCTATACGAACTCCTCGAGTTCGTATAGCGACGAAAAACCTTATCAAACAAAAGGCACCTTTCGGGCGGCGCACCATGAGGATTTGCAGCCACAAAAGTTTTGAGGGCTCTATTTTTCTGCAAGGCGAAAATAAAAAATCCGGGAATGCTGACGCATTTCCGGATTTTTTAAGGAAGTTTTGCGGAAAAAGAGCGGCTTAAAACCTATAAATCCCTGTGGCGTACCGCCCTTGCGGGTGCGATTTTTTATTTCTATTTCCTTATTGCAGCAGCAGCAGGCTGAACACCAGAGTAAACAGCGCCACCGTTTCCACAATACCGATGACAATGAAGTAGTTTGCCGTACCTTTCCCCGTCTCCCCCAGGGCATCCGAGGCGCAGGCAGCGACCTTGCCCTGGAACACAGCGGACATACCGATGGCAAGACCGGCAAAGATACCGATGGCCATTGCCAGCGTGGCGTCCGTGCCGCCCTCCACGGCAGAGCGGATAAAGTTCATCAGCAAAAAGCCGTAGATCGTCTGGGTCAGAGGTGCGCCGGAAAAGGCGACCATTAGGAACGATGCCGGTTTGCCGCTTGCATAGCACTTTTTCCACGCGCCCACGGAGGACATACCGGCGTAACCGGCGCCGATGGCGGAGCCCAATGCGGAAAGGCCCAATGCACAGGCCATACCAATAAATTGAATATTCATATTCCTTCTCCTATCTGTTATTTTTTGATTTTATCCAATTTGCGGAAAGGATCGTATGCTGTGCCGGACCACTCCATGCCGAGCTGTCCGGAGAACTCCAACAGGTTCAGACGCACGCCGTGCACCGCCACGGACAAAAAGCCCATCACGATATTCAGTGCATGGCCGAAGACCATGATCACGATGCCCACCACCAGCAGTACCCCGCGGAAGCCGGAGCCCATACTGTTGAAGCTCTGAGCGATGGCAAGAGACGCCATACCCACGGCAAACAGTCGGATATAGCTCATCACGTTGCCGAAGGCGCTGATAGTATTGAGGAACACGGTAAAGGCATCTGCCAGACCGGATTTCAAGCCCTGGGTGAAAGTCTTATCCGGCGCCATACCGCCGAACAGCACCACCAGGAGGAAGCCGATCCCGACAATGATGGCGACCAGCATCAAGTTGGCCTGCTGTCCCACCACCAGATACAGCACCAGGAAGTACAGTGAGCACACGGCGAGCAGCCAGCCCAGATCGGACAGCCAACTCAGGTCTTTCGCCCCGATCTTCTTCCGGATATTCATGATGCACGCCAGCGCCAGTTGGACCACGCCGATGCTGAAGCAGAATTTCATCACGTTGTTCTGCGCCGCAGTGGTGGTCACGCCGAAGTACTCCGGATAGTTGGCAAAGCCGGGTATCACCAGTGCCTTGAGGAAGGGGATCTTCATGGCGCCCTCGAAGCCCAGCCATGTGCCTGTCATAGCGCCCCAGATCACCGTGGCAATAGACAGCACGAACAGCAGCAGCGTGGCATTGGTGCCCTTTTTCATCTTCAAACGTAGCACGATGGTGCCGATCAGGAACAGCAATCCGTATCCCGCGTCACCGATAATCATGGCGAAGAACAATGTGAAGAACGCCAAAAACCAGAACGAGATGTCGTACTCCCGATACCCCGGTACCGTACCGAGAATGTCAAATACCGGTTTCATCAGCCCCGTGAGCTTGGTGTAGCGCACCTTGGTGGGAATGCCCTCGTCGTCCTCTGTTGCATCCCGCAGAGTGTAAGCCCAGTTGTGGTCTTTGGCGGCTTCCGCGAAGTTTGCCTCCTCCGACGCCGGGATGTAACCGCTGAGCCATATCAGCTCGTCCTTACCCTCCACCGTGGCGCTCACAGCAGAATACTCGGCGGCATTCTGGGTCTTAAGCATCTGGTCGGCATAACTTTGCAGATAACCGGCGGCCTTGCACAGGATTCCATCACACTGAGCCAGGTTCTCTTCGCAGGTAGCCGCTTCCCGTTCATACTGAGAAATGCTTTTTTCCGGCAAGATAAATTCCGATGCGGGAATGCTCTCATCCAGCTTTCCCAAAATTGCTACCGCTTCCTGCTGCTCCACCGACGCAAGGCGGAAATACCGGATATCCTCCCGTCCCTGCAACAGGGAGAACGCCTTCTTTTCCAGACGGTAAAAGTGGAAATCTAAACCGCTTTGCCGCAGTTCCTCCACCAATGACGGGTCAAAATCGCCCCAGGGTCTCAGTCGTTCCACAGAGAGTTGCACCGCTGTCAACTTTGCTTTCAGCTCCGTCTTTTTCTTCATCGTCTCTGCAGTCTCCTGATAGAGCGTTTCAAATTCCTCATCGCTCAGAAGCGGCATTTTGCTCTTCTCCGGCGCGTAGTCCTTCAGCTCCAGGGACAGTTTCGACAATGCAGTAAAACGCTCCGTCAGCGCATTGTCTGCTTCTTTCTTTTCCACCAGGTGCAAAATTCCCATCTGGCGGAGCGTATCCAGCATCTCTGACTTGTGTGATGCCTGAGCCACAATATAGGCGACTTTCATTTTTTCGATCACGAACTCGCCTCCTGTCGTTTCTTCTTGGCGATCTTACCCCGCACCACGGCGCTGGTCTGCTGATCGCCCAGGTAGATCCCAATGGTGCGGATGTTCTCCTTCGCCTCGGGGATCTTCACCTTTTCGAACAGATTGACGCGCTGAGAAGTCAGCCGCAGCTCCCTGCCCAGCAGTTCCATCTGGGTCCGCAGGGTCTTGAGCAGGGCGCTCAGCCGTGCGATCTCCCGCAGACGGATCAACGCTTCATCCACCCACAGCGGGTAGTCCGCCACGTCGTAGTCGATGTCTCGGAACGTCAGCTCCCGGAATACCGGCACGGAGACACCGGCGATATTGTCCACGGCGTAAACGGCTTTTTCCGGCTGCACCAGCGTTTCGATGCGTTTGCTCTCCTCGAAAAGCCGGTTTTCTGCAAACACCGCCACCCAGTCGTCCAAGCCGTCCGCCATAGCGGCAAGCTCTGCCTCTTTCTTCTCCAGATCGGCCTGTATTTTCATGATCACCGATTGCAGCTGCTGTTTTTTCAGCTGCAAGGTCGGCAGATACCGCTGAAACTGCTTCAGCCGATCCTTTTGCGTTTTCAGTTCGTTTTTTGTGAGTTTCACATTTGCCATCGTTCCACCCACCTATTCTTTACTGCTGCAACGGCTTCGGCCATCTCTCCTGAATGAGACTGGTGGTCAGGCCCGTTTCATTGGGTTCAAAACACTCGGCCAAAATCTTCCAGCCCAGGTCCAGCGCTTCCTCCAACGAAATGTTCACACTCAGATCCATCAGTCCGGATTCAAACAGGGCGCCGTATTTCAGCAGCTTCTCGTCCCACTCACTCATCAAAAAGCCCATGGATTTTTTCTCCAGACTCTCCTTATAGGCGCTGTACAGCTTGATCATGCCGTCCATCAATGCGCGGTGATCGCTGCGCGTCTTACCGTTGACGTTCTGTTTCAGACGAGACAGAGAGCCAAAGGGCTCGATATGGCCGTTTTTCAAATAGTACTGTCCCTCGGTGATGTAGCCGGTGTTGTCCGGCACAGGATGGGTGACGTCATCGCCGGGCATGGTGGTCACACCCAAGATGGTCAGAGAACCTGCGCCCACGAAGTCTACTGCCTTTTCATAGCGGGCAGCCAGACAGCTGTACAGATCGCCTGGGTAGCCGCGGTTGGACGGCACCTGTTCCATGGTGATGGCCGTCTCCTTCTGGGCATCTGCGAAGTTGGTCATATCGGTCAACAGCACCAGAACTCGCTTGCCGTCCAGGGCAAAACGCTCCGCAACCGCCAAAGACATATCGGGCACCAGTGTACACTCCACGGTAGGGTCAGACGCGGTGTGGATGAACATCACCGTATGACCCATGGCGCCTGCTTTTTCCAGAGTGTCGCGGAAGAACAGATAGTCGTCGTACTTCAGTCCCATGCCGCCCAGCACGATCACATCCACCTCTGCCTGCATGGCGATGCGGGCTAACAACTGGTTGTAGGGCTCACCGGACACAGAGAAGATGGGCAGCTTCTGGCTCTCCACCAGGGTGTTGAACACATCGATCATGGGGATACCGGTACGGATCATCTTATTGGGGATCACACGGCGGGCAGGATTAACGGAGGGTCCGCCGATGGGGATCATGTTCTCCTCCAGAGCAGGTCCCTTATCTCTCGGCACACCGGCGCCGTTAAAGATACGACCCAGCAGATGGTCGGAGTAGGACACCATCATGGGCTTGTTCAAAAAACGCACCGTATCGGTAGTACTGACGCCCTGGGTACCGGCAAAGACCTGCAGATACACCAGATCCTTATCCAGCTTGATCACGTTGGCGTAGCTCTTCCCCACCAGCGCCAGGTCACCGTTGCGGGCGCCCTCGGCACGGACGGTGATCACATTGCCGACGATGGATTCAATTTTCGTATATACTTTCTGCATAGCGCCCCTCCTCAGTCAACAGCCTTTGCCATGTAGAAATCGGTGACGACTTTCTCCTGTGTGGCAAATTCCGGCGTATTGAAAACGGTGTTGTGCCAGTCCAGCATCTCCTGACGGAGCTGATTGAAGAATGCACGGATCTCTTTCTTATTGCCCAGCGCATACTTTCGCATCAGGATATCATACATCACCCTGAACTCATAGATTTGACGCTCCGGTTCGCAGGCAGCATCGATCGGGTCAAAGGAATTCTGCTGCAAGTACACCGCATCCAGCAGCTCACCCTTCTGGAAGAGAATATAGTCGGCATCGGAAGTTCCTTCTTCACCCACCACCTTCATCATCTGATTGATTTCGTTGCTGCGAATCAAAATACTGCGAGCCTGCTCCACCTTCTCCCGTTCCACGATACCGTTATATTTCGACCAGGAGTCGATGGGGTGAATGGCGGGATATTTGCGGGCATCGGAACGCTCACGGCTCAAGCCGTGGAACGCACCCACCACCTTTAGCGTCGCCTGGGTCACAGGTTCTTCAAAGTTACCGCCGGCGGGAGAAACCGTACCGCCCACGGTGATGGAGGCGATGCGTCCGTCCCGCAGGCGCACCTTGCCGGCACGCTCATAGAATGAGGCGATCACGGATTCCAGGTAGGCAGGGAACGCCTCCTCTCCCGGGATCTCCTCCAATCGGCCGCTCATCTCACGCATGGCCTGTGCCCAGCGGGAGGTAGAATCTGCCAACAGCAAGACGGAAAGGCCCATCTGCCGATAATATTCAGCCAATGTAATGCCGGTATAGACCGATGCTTCACGGGATGCCACCGGCATGGAGGACGTGTTGCAGATGATGATGGTACGCTCCATCAAAGAGCGTCCGGTCCGCGGGTCCACCAGCTCGGGGAATTCCTTCAGAATCTCCACAACTTCACCGGCACGCTCGCCGCAGGCCACTACGATCACAATATCCACGTCGGCGTTCTTGGCTTCCATATGCTGCAAAACCGTCTTGCCTGCACCGAAGGGGCCGGGCACACAGAATGTACCGCCTTTTGCCACCGGCAAAAACGTATCGATGCAGCGAATTTTTGTGATCAACGTCTCATCGGGGCGCAGGCGCTGGTCATAGCAGGTAACCGCCTTCTTTACCGGCCAGGTCTGCACCATGGACACATCATAATAAACGCCCTTGTTGTTCTGGAGCTTTGCCACCCGCTCATGGACGTTGTAAACGCCCTTTTCTACGATCTTCAGTACCGTCCAATCGGAATCCTCAAAGGAAAACGGCACCATAATGTGGTGGGTAAACAGTCCCTCCTGTACAGTACCCAGTGTGCTGCCGGGGCCCACGATATCACCGACCTTTGCCACCGGTGTAAACTCCCAGTCCTTGTTGGGAATGGGATCTAAGTACACGCCGCGTTCTAAAAAGAAGCCACACTGCTCCGCCAACTCCGGCAGCGGATTTTGCAGGCCGTCATAGACCCGAGACAACAGACCCGGCCCAAGCTGTACACTCATCAGCTCGCCGGTGAATTCCGCCCGGTCGCCCACTTTGATACCATCGGTCATCTCGTAAATCTGCATACTGGCAGTTCCACCGGTAACACGAATGACCTCACCCTTCAGTCTCTTATCTTCCACTAAGATATAACCGACCTCGTTTTTTCGAATGGAACCGTCCACTTGCACGGATACCAGGTTTCCGTTGACGCCGGTTACACTTCCTGTTACAATTTCCATTCTGTTCCCATCTCCTATTCCATGTTCATGATCTGCTTTTGCAAACCGTCTGCAATCCGGGCCAGTTCTGTCCGCCCGCTGTCACGGCAGAACACAGTCTTGCGCTCCAGCAGCTTCAGTTTCAGCGCATAACCTACCAATTCGCTCTCATCGAAATGGTGCAAACCCACCAGCTCATCCAGTTTTTCAAACTGCAAGGCAAGCAGCATTTTCTCCGCCTCCAGCGGATTATTCTCGTTCATCGCCGACGTCACGATACGGATTGTCCCATCCTCCCGCTCAAGCGGCACCTGGCAGGGTCTGCCCAATCGCTGGTTGCGCTGGTAAGTCAGCTCCTCTTTCAGCACGCCGTAAAACTTTGCCCACTGCGAAACCAACGGTCCCTCATTTGACATCACCGTCAGATCCTTCAGCATCCGATAACGGGTTTGGCTGACATTTCCCTGGCACAGCCGCAGAAATTCGTCGTAGGAAAAAGGCAGCTCTCCATCCGCTTTCAGCGTCGGCAGACTCGCCATTAAGTAATATAAAGAAGACATAAGGTCTCCTCCCTTATATGCTCAGTTCCGAAAAAAATGGCCGCAGCATCTTGGTAATCTCCTCGTCCGAGCAGTCAAAGTAGCCGGAACCGTCCTTGGCAGCCAGACGGAAACCGGTATGCACACCGGAAGAGATTCGGATCTCCAGGCCCTTTTGAATCTCCTGCGCCAGTTCTCCTTTGAGCCCTTCAGTGACTTGGGCCACCTCGGCGGCATAGTCGGCAGGTTCTTTCTCATTCAGCGCAGCACGAATCAGCTTTGCCAGAGTCTCGCCCTGAACTGCCTTACTCACATCCGCTGACAAAAGCTTCTCAAACTCGCCCTGCACCGCGCTCTTAAAAGACAGCATGGCATCTCGCCGGGCGTGCTCTGCGTTGACTCTGGCGCCATCCTTCATCACCTCGATCTCGCCCTTGACCTTTTCCCCAATACGCCCCGCCTCGGCAGCGGCTTCGGCAATAATAGCAGCTGCCTGCTCTTTTGCCTGTGCAATGATCTGCTCCGCCTCAGCACGGGCAGCGTCGATTCCCTCCTTCTTGATGGACGAAACCAATTCCTGGATCTGCATTTCCATATGATAATTCCTCCTTACCGTTAAAATACTTTACCACTTTACACCATGCAATCATACAACTTTTTCCAGAACATTTCAATAGACTTCCATAAAAATTCTCCTTATCTTTCCTTTTGTAAAGCTCTTTTTCTTTAAATTCGTGTGCTTCTCCGTCCGAAAGCATTCCCTTGCAACCGTCCCCGCCCTGTGCTATACTTCTTTTATTCACATCATCGGAGGTATCCCCATGCAATGGACGTTCCTGTTTTTTGCCAATAGTATTCTGTTCGGTATCGGTCTTGCCATGGATGCCTTCTCCGTCTCCATGGCAAACGGACTCAACGAGCCGACCATGCCCCAAAGACGTATGGTCGCTGTTGCCGGTACCTTTGCCCTATTCCAAACCGCCATGCCTCTTATCGGCTGGTTCTGCATTCATACCATATCCAAAACCTTTGCCTCGTTCCAGAAGTTCATCCCCTGGATCGCGCTGCTGCTTCTGCTCTGGATCGGCGGCAAGATGCTGCTGGAAGGTCTGCGCTATCAGGACAGCGCGGCGGATACCCCCACCGTTGGTTTTTTGGCGCTTATCCTGCAGGGAATTGCCACCTCCATTGATGCCCTATCCGTCGGCTTCACCATCGCAGCATACCCTTTCCCTGCCGCATTGGCAGAGTCGCTGATCATTGGCATCGTCACTTTCGGCATCTGTTTTGCCGGTGTTTTTATCGGCAAGAAATTCGGCACAAAGCTGGCTGGCAAAGCCTCCGTTCTCGGCGGCATTATTCTGATCGCTATCGGTCTGGAAATTTTTCTCACCGGTGTGCTGTAATGGTTTTTGAAACAAAAGTCTCCGCTCTTTTGCCGGAAGCAAAAGAGCGGAGACTTTTCAGACTCTGCATTATTTCTTTCTCAGTAATTCCTTTGTGATCTGTCCGTATATAAACTGATGGCCTTCTACATTGGGGTGTACATGCGCCGCATTATTCTCCAAAAAATAGGTGAGGAATTCCCCATTTGCCAGATTCGGTTCAATGCCGCGCGCCTCCATGTCCGTACGCATATCGATTCCGCTGACATCAATATAGCAGCAGTAATCTGCATTCTCTTCGGCATAGTTCCTGAACTTCTGGTTGATCGGGTTGAATATTCTGGCGTCGAGGAATGCGCCAACGTCCACGATCGCCTTTTCGCTGGTTCCGTTCATCCGATAGTATACGTCTTTTGCAGGGTTGTACATACCCACCAGCACGATCTTGGCCTGGGGGTTGATGCTGTGGATCGCATCAAGCACATCATCATAATATTCCCCCATTCCCCAATATCCGTAGAACACACCCTCAAACATTTTCTGGTAATACGCAGCGGCTTCATCGGACAGGACCAACTTCGCGATTTTGAAAATCCTGCTGATCGGTTTTGTCACGCTCTGGCTGTTTTCATATCTATCCCAAGCATACTCCAGAAGGGTTTCCCCCTTTGCCTCTCTGCTCATCTGGATGTCCAACAAGCTGAAGATATTATTGCCGCCCATACAAAGCGTGATCAGGTCTGCATCTTGAATGCTGTCCCGATAGACCTGCTTCAGTTTTTCAACCGTACCCTCACCGTGCCTAAGCCAGAATTTCTGTGCCATATAGGTTTGCGTATAGTCGTCTCCTTTAAAGGAATCATCCAGCAGGAATAGGATGTCCTCCTCACGCATACGGCCCATTGCAAGCTGGTGAATTTGTTCATCGTCCAGCCCCAGCTGTTCTTGTATCATTGCAGGATAGGCATATTGGCTGCAAACGCCATAGCCGTAGGTGCTTTCAAAGGGCTCCTGGTCAAAGTCCATATCCTCCAGTCCATATCCGAATACGGTAGAATCACCCATCGATGTATAGACTTCTATCTGCTCCGGGTCTACGGCAAACTCACAGTAGGATTCGCTGGTCCCCACATCATATTTCTGTATATTGTGTCTGATGATGCCCGCTGCGGTACGCATCAGGAGCTCCTTGCCCCACAGGCAAATCGAAACCGCTAAAACTGCTATGATCGCCAGGACGATAAGCCATATTTTTTTTCTCTTCTTCATTTTACTCCTCAAATCCAATGTGCCTATTTTTGACATTTTATGGCACATGGGAAATTTACCACATCTTTTCAAAAAAGTAAAGCAATAATTACGGATTCCATCCCGTATTTTATTGGGCTCTAAAAATAGTTTGCCGAAATTCAAAAAAAGTTTGAAAAATAATGCCATACGCTGTATAATAATAATTTACATGGTATTTGTTGTAAACTGGTGTATTTTGTAAGCAGACAACGTATTCTCGGGAGGTCAGGAATTTATGACAGCCAAGAAAAAGAAATGGATCATCGGTGGTGTCATTGCCCTTGCTGTTATTACCGCCGCAGCCATACTTCTCATTGTAATACTCGGTGGAAAATCAAAAGGTCCCTATGCCATTTCCATATCCACGCAGGCGGGTTTTGATGCGGAAAAGATCGATAAGATCCGCTCCATCAAAGGAGTCTCCGAACTGGTGGGTGTCTATGAGCAGGTCAGCGACAGCTGCATCATTCAGTCCTTTCCGGAAAGCCTGATCACGCCGGAGCTGTTGGAGGGGCGTGAAGTCCAAGCTGACAATGAAGTCGTCGTGGACTGGCGTTACGCCGAGCAAAAAAATCTGCAGCTCGGCCAAAAGATCCCGCTGAAAATCGGTACCTCCTCCGCCTCCTATGTTATTGTAGGAATTGCGAAGCCCTGCTTCGACCTGCAAACCGCAAAGCCATTTTTTTATGTAAATCTCTCTGCTTTCCACACAGACGGCTATAACAAGCTCTACCTGGATGTTGCGAAAAAGTCCGGCATCGGCCTTGTGGAAAAAGAGGTTAAGTCCATGGGCTATATCGGCCAGAAGCACCGCTACGAAAAACTCCGCAAGGATGTACAGGCAAAGATCGACGAGACCGAGCAGTTGATGGAGACCCTGTTCGGTCCCACCGAAGAGGCGCTGGAGGAGGCAAAAGCCCAGTTGGAAAGCGCCGAGGCAGAGCTGAGTTCTGAAAGCCAGCAGCAGTTGGCAAGTGCCAAGGCTCAGTTGGATGCCGTCAAGGCAGAGCTGGACGCCGGACGCCGGACGCTGGATAGCGCCAGAGCGGAGATCGACAGCAATCGCGCCAAACTGGATCAGCTCAAAGCCACGCTGGATCAAGCCACCGCGGAATACAATAACGCCCTGGCACAGGTCGGTATTGCCGAGGACGACATTGCCGACACGCTGAACAAACTCACGCAAATGTTCCTCTTCCCTCAGGACAATCTTGACGAAATTGAGCAGAGCATTCAGACGCTGCAAGCCCTCCAGCAGGGACGCGTCGCTCTGGCGCAATATACGCTTCAGTATCAAAACGGTGTTGCCGAGCTGGCAGATGCCGAATACGAATACGAAACCGGTGAAGCCAAATATCAGGCCTCTCTGGCGGAGTATGAGCAGAACAAGGCAGCGTACGACAAGCAGGCAGCCGCCTTTACCGACGGCTCAGCCGAGTATAACGCCAAAAAGGCGGAATACGAAAAGGCACAGCAGGAGTATTTGGATCAGAAGAAGGAATACGAACAGCAGATTGCAGACTACGAAGCGCAGCTTGATATGATCCGACCTGCCGACTGGAAAATTTTCCGGTTCGGTCAGGACGGCAACACGCTTCTTTCGGAGAACGCCGTATTTTAAAGGCAGGAGTTTATGGAGAAAAAAGTCATTTTTGAAGCAGCGGACCTTGTAAAGGAATACGGCAGCGGCTCCGGTATCACCGTTGCGCTGGATCACGTTTCGCTGAAGATCTACGAAGGCGAGCTGCTGGTAATTCTGGGCAGCAGCGGCAGCGGTAAAAGTACACTGTTGAATATGATCGGCGGTATGGATCGTCCCACTTCCGGCACGATCCTTGTGGGCGGTGAGAACATCTGCATCTATTCGGATCGACAGCTTACCGCTTACCGCAGAGAACGGGTCGGTTTTGTTTTTCAGTCCTTCAATCTCATTCAGGAGCTGACCGCCCGGGAAAATGTCGCCATCACCGCGGACCGTTCCGGCAGCGCAGCAAGCGTGGAAAACGCTCTGTCCATCGTATCCTTGACAGAAAAACAGGATCACTATCCCTCCGAACTCTCCGGCGGTGAACAGCAGCGTGTCTCGATTGCCCGGGCTCTGGCAAAAAAATCGGATTTTCTCCTGTGTGATGAACCAACCGGTGCTCTGGACTATGAGACCGGCAAGCAGGTCCTGATCAAGCTGGAATCTCTGGTCCGTGAATACGGAAAGACCGTGGTCCTCGTCACCCACACCCAGGAGATCGGGTCGATCGCTGACCGTGTGCTGCGTATGCGAAACGGTCATATTATCGAAGAAATCGTCAATGATGCCCCCGCTTCGGCATCCCTTGTGGAGTGGTGAGTTCTATGGTCAGAATCTTACTTCTCCCCCTCATGAAGAAATTTCGCAAGCTGATATTCTCCATGATCGGTGTATCCTTTTTGGGGATCGCCCTGTTGGTGGGTTTAAGCGGTGCCTATATGTCGCTGGAGAGCTCCATGAACCACTATGTGCAGGACTATCACTATGCCGATATCGTCCTCACCACGGGTCAGGCGGACAGTTTCCTCCGGAACGACCTCTCCTCCCTGGAAGGGGTCTATCAGGTGGACTGTCGGCTGATTGCAGATGTCCCCGTGCGTCTGCAGGGTGGTCGTATGCTCTCTCTGTGCGCTGTTTCTTACGGAATCCGCGACTTTCAGGAATTCTACGTCTGGGAAAAATGCGAAAATGCGGATTACCCCAATGTTGCACTTGCCTTCAGTTTTGCCGAAAACAACGGCATTCACGCCGGCGATCTCATGGAGGTGAAGATTGACGGCGAGTACGAAACGGTCTGTATCGGCTCTATTGTAACGCGCCCCGAGCTTTTGGGCGCCGGCCGCGATGATTACTCCTGGGGAGAAAATGCAGACTTCGGCTACTTTTTCGTGCCGGAAAACTACGCCTTTGGCACGGAGCTGTACGGGCAGTGCAACCAGTTTTTGATCCGCACGGAGAACTGGGCAGATCGCGACTCTGTCCTGTCCTCTGCCTGCGACTGTCTGTTGCGGGCCGGCGTTGATGTAAAGAACAGCTTCTCCTATCCCGACTCCCCCGTACAGGCTTGTATTGACATCAACCTTCAGCCGCTCTGGGCCTTGTCTATCTATGTGCCGAGCCTGTTTTTTGCCAGTATGATCGCCGTCATCTGGCTGTTTCTGTCCCAGATCATCCGCCAATGCCGCCGGGAAATCGGTATTCTGCGTGCGCTCGGCTTTGAACAGCGCCGGATCCGTCTGCTCTTTTGCCTCATCACCCTGATCATTACGCTTATCGCCTGCATTATCGGGATCGGGGTCGGCTATGTCCTGCTGCACTTCACCACCAGAATGTACGGCAATTATTTTCCTCTGCCCCAGATCTATTACATTTTCAGCCGCAAACATATGATCCTTGCGATCATCATCACGCTTTTAGCCGGACAACTTGCTGCATTTTTGGGCACACTACAGCTCTCCTCCATCATGCCCTCCGAGGCCATGTCCCGTGAGGCGCCCTCCATCAGACGCACACCCCAAGCTGTGCAAAAGCTGCTCGGCCGCGCCTCTGCATCGCTGAAGTTCGGTATCACATCCATTTTCCGCAGCGGCAAACGATTCGTTTTCTCCATCGTCTGCATCGCAGTTTCCATGATGCTGATCCTGGCGTCTATCGCCTTTCATGTCTCCAAAAACCACCTGCTCTCCCAGATATATGACCAGCGCATCCATTACGATGCACAGATCTTCCTTGACAGCGCACCCACACAGGAGCTTCTCTCCGGTATCGCTGCACAAAACAGCGTATCCGACGTGGAAGTCCTCACCTACATCAGTGCCACCGTCACGGCAAACGGCAGAACAGCTGATGCGACTTTCTCCGCTCCTGCGGACGATACTGCACTTCTCACTGTCTGCGACCGGCAGGAACAGCCGATCCCGATCCCCCGTCAGGGCGTGATTTTGGAACGCCATTTGGCCCGGGAGTTGAACCTTGACGTGGGTGACACCGTCAGCGTCAACGGCATTGGTCTGGAGATCACGGCGCTCTCCGACCAAAGCGTCAACCGTATACAGTATGTTTCTCCCCAGACCATGTCCCGTCTGGGGCAGCCAGATCAGTATACAGTCATCTGTCATACCACCGATGAGGAGGGACTGCTCCGCTATGTCAGTGGGCTGGACGGCTATCTCTATACGAATTTTACCGATGTCATGCACCGTGCCAACGCGGAGACTTTCGGGCTGTATAGCCTTGGTGTCTATATCCTGATCGGCTTTTCGGTCTTTCTCGGCTTCCTCATCATCTATAACACCACCCAGACCAACCTTCTCGAGCAGAAAAAGGAGTTGTCCGTTCTCCGCTCTCTGGGCTTTCACGTCAGGGAGATCTCGAGGATCTGGTTGGTGCAGACCGCCATTCAGTTTCTTTTTGCCTGCGCCATTGGGCTTTCCGCCGGCACAGTTCTGGCAAAATATGCCCTGGCACAGATGTCACTAAAGAACCGGGAATACTCCTTCGTACACGATCCCATGCAGTTCGTACTGACCGTCTGTATCGTCCTCACCTATATCCTGATCAGCCACTTTGCCGCTATGAGGAGCATCCGCAAATGGAATATTGTAGAAAATGTAAAGGAAAAGGAATAATGAGCCGACAAAAAGCCTTTCGCTGCCTTTTTGCGCTGTTTCTCCTCCTGTGCCTGACCGGCTGTTCCCGGTGGACAGTCGATACCCAAAACCTGGCATGGCACCAACAGCTGTCCTCGCTTCTGCACCAAAGCAGCTATACCGTCCATATCCAAACCACACGACGCGGAGAAAAGCGCCCCTGTAAAACCACCGACGCTTACTTTGACGGGACTGCCTCCCATATGAGCATAACAGAAGAAGGTGCGGGCACCCAGGAGATTTACTACTCCCGCGCTGACGCTTCCTGCTTCGGCTATGGCTGGGAAGAGGAGCAGGGCATCTGGGTCTATCAGGAGATCGATAACAATGACAACTACTTCTATGCCTATTCGGTCATAGAGCGCCTGCAAAATCTGGGGGCCTGGATCGACCGAGGGGAACTCCGCTTCGACAAATCCTCCCGCACTTATACTGGTGAAAACCTCTCCGGCTCCTATGTCTTTGACGGGCAGACCCACCGCATTCTCTCCATAGAGATCGCCATTGAGAATAACCGGGTAAGCTCTTTGACGGAGTGCTATGCCGTTACGGAAAACGGTGGTGAACAAATCTACTCCGATACCGTCTGGTTCGAAGATGTGGGCCTGACCCAGATCCAGCTTCCGGTCAACTGCATTTCCGCCGAGGAGATCCGGGCTGCAACAGAGGATGCCGATGATACCGCGGAAGCCTCCGGAACGGATATAGCCGAGTCCCTTTCTATTGAAGAATAAACAAAAATAAGACGCCCCCCGGCGTCTTATTTTTGTCACTTTACGGTCCTTGCAAGTGCGGTCAGATCCACGGCAGTTACGTTCCCGTCCGCATCCATATCTGCCCGCAGCAGCACATTCGCGTCTGTGATATCCTCCATATGCGCTATGTACCTTGCAAGTATCTCCAAATCCTCTTTTCCGATCGCAGCATCGCCGTTCAGGTCTCCTCTGTGCAAAGCCTCAAGAACAACGGCGTCCGCTGTGGTCTCATGGGTTCCTGCCGCATCCAGAAAATACTTCCCGCACATTTCGCAGCACCAGTATTCCAAATTACCCTCCGTCTCCAGGTCCGGCGCATTTACCCCATAGTGCCTCAGCGCATAATGTCCCGCGGGAGCTGTGGCCTTTGTGACATACATATCAATCGGAGCGGAAATATTGATGTCAATGATACTGTCTGCCTCGTAAGAGAGCGTTCCCTCTACATGAACACTATGTGCCGCACAGTTCAGCGTCATGTTAAGCGTTCCGTAGTCTCTGATCTCTTCCAGCAGATTTTCGTCTTCTCCTACTCTGGCTATCTTCGTTACCACACCGGTAGAGGAATCGACCCAAATGCTAATATCTTCCGTTCCGGATATCTTACCGTTTTTCCCATCCAGTAACAGATTGATCGCCGTACCGACCACACCATCAGCTTTTATCTCATAGGTCATCGTACCGTACCAGATCCCCGTATCGGCATCTATTCTTGTCACATTCAGCATCCCGCTGCCCGTTATGGCTTGATCAGAAAAAAAGAGTCTCTTGTTGTAGACATAGCTGTAGCTGCCAGACCAGTCGCCCAGCCCATAGTTTTCGTCTATTTCATAGCTCGTCTCATTTGCCGCAAATACCGGCAGAGCCAGCATCCCTGCGAGCATGAATATCCCAAGGACGATACTTAAAATCCGTTTCCCCATGCCCTTGTTCCCCTCCCTTGCTTTCTCTCAATGGTTCTATTATAAGGGAATCTCTCCAAAAAGCAACTTGCTTTTTCCAAAAAGAAAGCCACCCATCCGGGCGGCCTTCTTTTTGGAGGTGACACCCGGATTTGAACCGGGGAATGAAGGTTTTGCAGACCTTTGCCTTACCACTTGGCTATGTCACCGTATTCGTTTGCCGGACACAACGTCCAAGAGGTATTATACAATGCCCCACCTCATATTGTCAAGGGTCAAACGAAGAATTTTTTCACTTAGTGCGTACGTTGATGAATTCTGCCCGCAGCTTGGAATACAAGATCGTCTGGCTGCTGTACAGGCCGCGATAACCGGACACCAGATAGCTGATGGCGCAGGCCATGGCGAAATACAGCATATCGGTAGAGCCAAATAACTCCACGCTGAGAATCACCGACGCAATGGGGCAGTTCACCGCACCGCAGAATACGGCGATCAGTCCGATGGCTGCACCGAAGCCCGTCGGCAGACTCAGAAAACCGGCAGCCACACAGCCGAAAGTTGCCCCGATAAAGAACGACGGCACCACCTCGCCGCCCTTAAACCCGCAGCCGATGGTAAGCGCGGTAAAGAGCAATTTCAAAAGCCACGCCCAGGTTTTTGCCTGGCCTGCCGTTGCCAGTCCCACGATGTCCATACCGGCACCATTATAGTCCGTTCCGAAAAGAAACGTCAATCCGATCAGGATCCCGCCGCCGATCGCGGCACGTAAAAAGCTGTTTTTCAAGAGCTTTCCCGCAAAATGCTCCGCCCAATGCAGCGCATCGCAAAAGAGGATGCTCACCACCCCGCACAGAATTGCCAGCATGGCCACCAGCACCATCGTCCATGCGTTCACCTCCGGCATGACCACCGTAAAGCGCGTCGGCTCTATCCCCATCACCCGACTGACCAGATACCCCATCATCGAAGCTGTGATACACGGCACCAATCCGGCGTAATACAGCACACCTACGGAGATGACCTCCAGGGCAAAGACCGTTGCCGCCAAAGGCGTTCCGAACAGCGCCGCGAACACCCCCGCCATCCCGCACAGGGTCGCCAGCGGCAGGTCCTTCTCCCCCAAAAACATGGCGCGTCCCAGCTGATAACCGATGCCGCCGCCGATCTGCAAAGCCGCCCCCTCTCGTCCGGCAGAGCCGCCGCAAAGGTGGGTGATCACGGTGCTGACAAAAATCGCCGGCACCAGCAAAATCGGCACGTCTTTTCCGAAGTGTACCGACTCGATGACCGCATTGGTGCCTTTTCCCTCCAGGCGGCACAGCTTATAAATGCCCGCAATGACAAGGCCGCCCACGGGCAGCAGATATAGGATCCACGGGTTATCCTGCCGCAGCGCCGTGGCATAATTGACCCCGATATGGAACAGCGAGCCGATCACACCGCCCACAGTGCCTACGATGGTTCCCACCGCGATCCACTTAATCAGCACATGGGAGTACAGGTTCATATGCTTCAAATTTTCCAAAACGCGTTCCCAGATCTTTTTCACCGGCTCATCTCCCTTTTTACACAAATTCTGTTATACCATCTTCCTCAATTCCTGTCAATCCGACTAATAACCTTAAATTTTTTTAGCTTATCTAACAAACTTTCAATATCTACTTGATTATCTCCGCCGATTGTCTTATACTATATTCATAGCATATCAAACTGGGAACAAATGGACAATCATTCAAAAACAGGAGGAAAATGAATATGAAGTACGATCGTTCTTTTAACTTCTCCGCCGGTCCCGCCATGATGCCGGAGCCCGTTCTGGAGGAGATCCGCGATGAGATGATGAACTACCGCGGCAGCGGCATGTGTGTCATGGAGATGAGCCACCGCTCCAAGGTATTTCAGCAAATCGCTGCCGAGGCAGAAGCCGATCTCCGCAAGCTGATGAACATTCCCGATAACTATAAGGTCCTGTTCGTACAGGGCGGCGGCACCGTGCAGTTTGCCATGGTCCCCATGAACCTGATGAGAAGCGGCAAGGCCGTCTATATCGAAACCGGTGCCTGGTCCAAGAAGGCCATCACCGAGGCCAAGAAGTACGGCGAGGTCATTATCGCCGCATCCTCCAAGGACAAGAACTTCTCCTATATCCCCGACTGCTCCGATCTGGATATTCCGGAAGATACCGACTACGTCTATATCTGCGAGAACGAGACCATCCACGGCCTGACCTATAACAAGCTGCCCAACACCAAGGGCCATATTCTGGTGGCGGACCAGTCCTCCATGTTCCTCAGCCGTCCCTGCAACGTCAGCGATTACGGCCTGATCTGGGCCGGTGTCCAGAAGAACGTAGGCCCTGCCGGTATGGCTGTGGTCATCATCCGCGAGGACCTGCTGCGTGACGACCTGGATCCCAAGACTCCCGTCTACATGAGCTACAAGACCCATGCCGACAACGATTCTATGTATAACACCCCCAACTGCTGGGCGATCTACTGCTGCGGCAAGGTCTTCAAGTATCTGCTGAATATGGGCGGCCTTGAAGAGATGGCAAAGCGCAACGAGGACAAGGCCAAGGTGCTGTATGACTTCCTGGATTCTTCCAAGCTGTTTAAGGGTGCTGTCGTCCCCGCTGATCGCAGCCTGATGAACGTTCCCTTCGTCACCCCCTCTGCCGAGATGGACGCCGAAGTGGTAGCCGCCTCCAAGGCTGCCGGCTTTGATAACCTGAAGGGTCACAAGTCCGTGGGCGGTCTGCGCGCCAGTATCTACAACGCCATGCCCAAGGAAGGCGTGGAGGCTCTGGTGGAGTTCCTGAAGGACTTTGAAGCCAAGCACAGGTGATCCTCTATGTAGGGGCGGACGACTCTGTCCGCCCCACTTCATAAAAAAATAAAGGAGAAATACACTATGCGTATTCTGATTACTGACGGTATGGATAAGTCCGCCATCGCCCAGCTCCGTGAGATGGGCCATGACGTGGTGGAGCAGTTCTATGAGCCCGAAGAGCTGGGCAAGGCTCTGAAGGATTTTGACGCCTGCGTGGTCCGCAGCAAGACCAAGGTCCGCGCCAATCATATCGATGAAGCCAAGGAAGGCCGCTTGAAACTCATCATCCGCGGCGGCGTGGGCGTGGACAACATCGATGTCAAGCACGCCGAAGAGTGCGGTATGACCGTCCGCAATACCCCCAACGCCTCCTCCCAGTCCGTGGCAGAGATGGCCATGGCCCATATGTTCGCCTGCTGCCGCTACATCTCCATCGCCGGCCACACCATGCGGGAGGACAAGTGGGAGAAGAAGACCTACGGCAAGGGCATCGAGCTGCAGGGCAAGACGCTGGGTATCATCGGCTTCGGCCGCATTGGCCAGCATCTTGGCGTAATGGCCAAGGCCATCGGCATGGATGTCATCGTTTACAGCCGCCACCGCCACGCTGACGTGGAGGCCGCCACCGGCTGCAAGTACGTGGATCTGGACGAGATCTTCGCCAAGGCCGACTTCATCAGTCTGAACGCTCCCGCCATGGACGGCCCCGTGATCACCGCCGAGAACATTGCCAAGATGAAGGACGGCGTGGTCATCGTCAACACCAGCCGCGGCGCTAATATCGATGAGCAGGCCCTGCTGGACGCTCTGAACAGCGGCAAGGTCCGGGCTGCCGGCCTGGATGTGTGGGCAGACGAGCCCACCGCCAATAAGGAGCTGTATTCCCACCCCGCCGTGTCCTGCACGCCCCATATCGGCGCAGCCACAAACGAGGCCCAGAAGCGCATCGGCGGCGAAGTCGTGGAAATTATCAAAAATTTCTAATCTTCTATATAAAGTAAAAAGCTCTCTCCCCCGGAGAGAGCTTTTCTGTTTTTCACCAATCCTCGCCGATGTCCTCCTCGCCGGTATCCTCATCGCCGATGGCAATGCCGCCGCCGATACCGCCGCCGGTAATCTCGTCGTCACTGCTGAAGAAATCCAAGATCCCTCCCATAAATCCGTACGTATGCCGCACGTAGGGGTCATCGTCTGCCACAATATCCGGGAAATCCGGGAAATTCTCTCGCTCATAGTTCAGCGAACCGCCGAAGCCGTGCATATTGCAATACTCGGTAGGCTGGTTGTCCACCGCACAGATCTCCGTGCGAACACGGCTGCCGCGGGGATCGTTTTCGCAGGCGGTCGTCGCCAGCAACCCGCTGTCGGCGCAGACCGTCACCGTCACCAGATCCGAGCTGCTGAAGAAATCCTTATCCTCCAGATCCGCATGGATCTGCTGCATGACCTTCTGCCATAGCACCGCGGCGGGGTTGATGCCGCCGGAATAGACCACCGAGTTGGACTTATAGCCCACCCAGCAGGCGGCACAGTAGTAGGGGGAATAGCCCACAAAGTAACGGTCACGCAGGTCGTTGGTCGTACCGGTCTTGCCGGCGATATGCATACCGGAGAAGTAGGCGCTGCCGCCGGTACCGCCGGTAATGACCTGCTGGAGCATACTGTTCATAATGGCAGCCGTGCTGGATTTCATCGCCACGTGGGAGTCGGCCTCGTTTTCCAGTATCACGTTGCCGTTGGCATCCTCCACCCGCACAAAGGTACGCGGCTTGGTGTAGATCCCCTCGTTGACAAAGCTGGCATAGGCTGCTGCCATCTCCTCGGTGGTAACACCGCGTTCAAAACCACCCAATGCCATATTACCCACCTGCTGTGCATCGGTGCCGGTCAGTGTTGTAAAGCCCAGCTTGTCCACCATAAAGTTGTAGGAATTCCCCACGCCGTACTCCATGCAGGCCCGCACGGCACAGGTATTCAGGGACTTTACGATAGCGGTACGCACAGTGCTCAAGCCGTAAAAGCCGGCATGATCGTTCTTGGGATACGGCGTATCGTTCAGCAGCATCACCGGATAGTCGTCCAGCGTACTGGCAGCGGTCAGAGTCCCGTTATCCAGCGCAGGTGCATAGGTCGTAATGGGCTTGGCAGCAGAACCGCAGGGCCGCGTATTCGTTGCCCAGTTCCAACCTCGATCCGCGGTCTTGGCGCCGATACCGCCCACCATCGCCACCACATAGCCGGTATAGGGATCCACAATAGTGATGGCGCCCTGCAGCTGCTCGTTGTCTACGCCGGTGGTATAGGGCGCGTTTGTCACATCCTCAAAGACGTTTTCCGCAATCTCCTGATACTTGGCATTCTGTGTCGTGTAAATCTTATAACCATTGCCGTAGACCATATTCACTGCCTGTGTCTCTGCAGAGATGGTGTGCTCCTTGCCGTCCTTGTCCATATAGGTATAGGTGGTCAGCCCCAGCTCTTCCACCAGGGCGTTGGCAACGTCATCAATGACCGCGTCGGTAAAATAGGAGTTCCAAGCGGTGGAAACCTCTTTTTTCGGCGTCTCTTCGCCCTCCTGGGTCTGGTCCTCCAGATGTTCCGCCACATAGTGACCCATGTTGGTGTAGCCGTTGGTAAATACGACCTCCTCCGCAAAGGCCTTGTCATATTCTGCCTGGGAGATCTTCTCCTGATCCAGCATGGCCTTCAGGATCAGCTCCTGGCGGTTGCGGTTGTTTTCGCGGCTCCAGTCGCTCTCCAGCGGTCCGAACATGGACGGGTTGTTGGTCACCGCAATCAGACTGGCGCACTCCGCCAGATCCAGCTCATTCACGTCCTTGCCGAAATACCGCAGAGACGCGCTCTGCACGCCGTAGCAGGAACGTCCCAGATAGATCTCATTGAGATAGGCCTCCAGGATCTCATCCTTGTCATAGCGATTTTCCATCTCCAGCGCACGATAGATCTCGGTGATCTTACGTTTCACGGTGGTCTGACTGTCGCCGGTTATGTTCTTGATGAGCTGCTGGGTAATGGTAGAACCACCCTGCAGGCTGTCGCCGGGCCCCAGGGTAAAGACGACAGCACGGATCGTACCGATCCAGTCCACACCGTGGTGGCGCTCAAAGCGTTTGTCCTCAATGGCAACAGCGGCATCGGCCAGATAATCGGGAATATCGTCCATTCCCGCCCAAATGCGGTCCTCGCCCTCCATAAACAGGGTCTGGTACATCACCCATTCGCCGGTCTCGGCGTCCTGGGAATACAGCTCTGTGGACACGTTGGACTCAAACTCGTCAATGTAGATCTCCACGTTGCCTTTCAGCGCACTACGCACCCAGCCCATAAAGATCCCAACGAAGATCACTACCGTCAGAACACCCACCAACACCAGGGTGCCGATGACCTTTCCCGCGGTCAGACCTTTCTTTTTCTTTCTGTGCACAGAATTCGATTCTCCCTGCACAGTCCGTTTTATCGGACGACGGGCGCTCTGCTTTTTCGGCTCATTCTGTAATCTGCGATGATTTTCCTCCATGACAGGGCACCTCCTTTTCTCTCATAGTATAACCGAATATTGTCTTGGGCGGCATCAAATACCGCAGAATAAAACATACATTGCACCAGTATTTTATTTATTGTACCACATTTGTCAAATATTAAAAAGGGCATATTTCTCGAAATCCCGCTGTTTTGCCCACACTTTTTTGCGGATTTTTCACCATTTTCCCGTTTTTTCCTATTTTCTCCGCAAAAAACAGCAGTTCCCGTCTCTTGATTTTTTCCCCAAACTGTGGCATACTGCATATAGCATTACTGGAAGGAGATACGGTATGAGCGAAGATTTCGGTCCCAATTTTATTACTTTGACGGATGAAGACGGCAAAGAGTTCACCTTGGAATACGTAGACGCGCTGGAGCACAACGGCACCACCTATATGGCGTTCTTCCCCACGCTGGACGAGGAGACCGATGAGGAGGCCGCAGAGGATTTCGGTCTGGTCATCTTGAAGTCCATTCTGGAAAACGGCGAGGAATTGCTGTCTACGCTGGACGATGATGCCGAGCTGGACGAGGTCTACGACCTTTTCATGGAGCAGCTCCTGGACGACGAGGATGAAAATTCCTGATGAGAATCCGCACTTTCCCCTTTTATTTTTTCTCTTTTTCTGCTACACTAAAGGCAGGTACAGCGATGTACCTGCCTTTTGCGGTGTATATGGGTCTTCTTTATCCTCACATTTGGTTATAGGGGATGTCGGATCAGTATGTGGTTTGCAGGCCTCCCGACTGCTGTATGCGGTTGGACGTTGGAAGCAGTAAAGCAAGCTGGAGACAACCCACCTGCGAAGTAAGGTGCAGGTTATAACTTGGCCCGTATACGCCGCAAATTTTTTCCTGCTTTCGGAACAATTCGCCAAATTGTGAACTTTCTGTTTTCCCCCTTGCGAAATAGGAAAACATTTAGTATAATGATGCGGTAATTTTGTAAAAAGGCATCTAACGCGCCTATTTTTTGAGAGGACTGAAATAGAACATGAGTGCATCCAGAGAAAAGAAGACCCGTCAGGACCTGACCCGGCAGGAGGGTTACGTTGACATCAAAGCCCAGCGCGAGGCGGAGGAGCGCCGTGCCCAGCGCAAAAGCAGCGCTCTGTATATTGCCATCGCCGTGGTGTTTGTCATTGTCGGCATTATCCTCGGCATCTCCAAATCCGGCATTCTGCAAAAGAACGCCACCGCTCTCACCATTGACGGCGAGAAGTTCACCCCCGCACAGGTGGATTATTTCTACTATAACGCCTATAACTCCATCCTTAATTCCCAGTACGCCAGCTATATGGGCATCGACCAGAATACTGCACTGGACAAGCAGGACATGAACGAGATGGCGAAGATGCTGGTGGGTATCTCCTCCGAAGAGACAATCACTTGGGACGCCTATTTCAGGGAGATTGCCAAGTCCAATCTGGTCCAGTCCTACCGTCTGTATCAGTCTGCTGTGGAAAACGGTTATGGTGTAGATGCGTCCATTCAGGAACAGATTGACCAGAACAAGGAAGCCCTTGCCTCCTACTCCTCCGCAGCGGGTTACTCCTCCAAGGAATACCTGAAGATGGTCTACGGCTCCCATATGGACGTGGCCACCTTTGAGAAGATACTCTCTATGCTGCTGGTAAATGAGACCTATGAAGCCGATTACGTTGCCTCCCTGACCTATACGGATGCCGAGCTGGAAACCTACTATCAGGGCGATAAGGAGTGCTTCGATTTCGCTGACATCGAATACATTTTCTTCAACGGCGCCGCTGTCTCCTCCACCACGGACGCTGACGGCAACACTGTCGAACCCACCGAGACGGAAAGCGCTGCCGCCGCCGAAGCGGCGAAGACCGCTGCCGCTGAGGCTGCCGTCCGCTGTGCTGCAGGCGAGTCCCTGGAGGACATCGCCGCCGATTATCAGGATATCGCCACCTATACTCGCAACATGGCGATGGCAAACTCCGATACGGAGCTGGCCAACTGGGCGTTCGATGCCGCCCGTGTTGCCGGGGATACCGATACGCTGGATGCGGATAACGGTCAGTACTTTGTCCTGTTCCACAGCGCCGGCCGCCCGGACTACTATGCAGCCGATGTTCGCCACATTCTGTTTATGGCAGACACCTCCGACCTGGATTCCGAGTCCGCCACCTATGATGCCGATGTAGCGGCCGTGTGGGAGGCTACCCGTGCCAAGGCTCAGGATGCTCTGGACAAGTGGAATGCCGGCCCCAAGACCGCTGACAGCTTTGCCGAGCTGGCCAATGAGCTGAGCGAGGATCCCGGTTCCAATACCACCGGCGGCCTGTACACCGCCGTCACCAAGGACAGCAACTATGTCCCCACTTTCAAAGGCTGGTGCTACGAGGACGGCCGCAAGATCGGTGATGTTGGCATCATTGAGAGCTCCTACGGCTGCCACGTCATGTATCTGGACAGCTTTGCCGATACCCTGTACTGGAAGCAGATGGTCGAAGCCGAAATGTTGTCTGCCGATTACAGCGAGTGGCTGACGTCCATCATTGCCGATGCTCAGGTCGTTGAAGGCAGCGGCATGAAGTACGTTGGCTAAAACAAAAGAAAAAGACCGGCTTGCGCCGGTCTTTTTTGAACGCTTCACTTTTTATTCTTCACTTCCTCAAAGGAGCGATACCATGAACGAGCAATACCGCCGCACCGCCATGCTTTTAGGCGATGCCGCCGTGGAAAAACTGCGATGTAGCCATGTTGCCGTGTTCGGTCTGGGCGGGGTGGGCAGCTATGCCGCCGAAGCCCTGTGCCGCGCCGGTGTGGGCAAGCTGACACTCATCGACAGCGACACCGTCAGCCTCACCAATCTCAACCGTCAGCTCTACGCTCTGCACTCCACCGTTGGCAAGCCCAAGGCAGAGGTGGCAGCACAGCGCTGTCTGGACATCGACCCCACCGTCACCGTCCACCCCATCGTTGGCACCTATGATGCCGCTCACCGGGAGGAATTTTTTGCCGCCTACGACTATATCTTGGACGCCATCGATCTGGTGGGCTGCAAGCTGGATCTCATTGAGCAGGCACAGCAGCGAAACATTCCCATTCTCTCCGCTCTGGGAACGGGCAATAAGTTAGATGCCTCCCTGCTGCAGATCACCGATATTTCCAAGACCTCCGGCTGCCCATTGGCGCGGGTCATGCGCAAGGAGCTCCGTGCCCGGGGGATCCAACATCTCAAGGTCTGTTACAGTCCCGAGGAGCCCCACGAAACCACCCAAACGGAAGCACCCCCGCCGGGACGCCGCAGCGTCCCCGCCAGCGTGTCCTGGGTCCCCTCCGCCGCCGGCCTTATGATGGCAGGCGCCGTGGTACAGGATTTAATTGCTGAATAATTGAAGCACCGCCATATGGCGGTGCTTCAATTTATTTCATATACTTCTCAGCACGGTCCGCCAGTTTGCGGTAGACCCGCTCCACCATCCACGGCTCGGTGGATGCCGCCAGCGCCTCGGCGGGTGTAAACCACTTTACATCGCTGTTCTCATCATCCTTTGCCCGCAGTTCTTCCCTCTCCGCCTGTAAAAGATAGGTCACATTCAGGTGCAGATGGCCGGACACATATTCCCCGTGCTTTATATGCCCCTCTACCGTCAGACTCTCCAGAGAGAATATACCCTCTGTCACCGGATGGGTTTTCAGCCCTGTCTCCTCCTCCACCTCCCGCATGGCCACCGCCAACAGATCGGTGTCGCCGTCAGCGTGTCCGCCGGTCCAGGACCAGCTCTTGTAGATATTGTGATAGCACATCACCACTTTTTGACCGTCGGGGCTCAATACCCACGCCGAAGCGGTCATATGCGCCAGCTTGTTCTCCCGGGAAAAGGCATCGTCATTTTCTGCCAAAAATTTCAGCATGAGTGCCTTGTCTTTTTCCTCCTGCTCACAGCCGGGGATGTAGCTCTGTATTTCTTCTATAATAGCCATGATACCGCTCCTTTGATAAATTCCTTTTTATTATACCTTTTTTCCTCTTCCTGTGCAATTTTTATTTACTTTTTTCCTTTTTCGGAATAGAATAAAGTCACAAGAATAAGGGGGTATTTTCCTATGACATACGGTTTTATCGGCACCGGCAATATGGGCGGCGCACTGGCATCTGCGGTGGCAAAACGCGAAAAGCATATTTTCTTATCCAACCGCACACCGGCCAAGGCGGAGGCCCTTGCCGCTCAGATCGGCGGCAGAGTGATGGATAATTTTTCTATTGTTCAGCTCTGCGATTTTATCTTCCTCGGCGTCAAGCCGCAGATGATGGCGGAAACCCTGAAACCCTTGCAGCAAGCGCTTTCCCAGCGTTCCACGCCATTCGTTCTGGTCTCCATGGCGGCAGGATTGAGCATTTCCGCTATCCAGAAAATGGCGGGCGGAGATTACCCTGTGATCCGCATTATGCCTAACACCGCCTGCGCCGTGGGCCAGGGAATGACGCTGTACTGCTGCTCGGAAAACGTTGGAACTGTGCAGCTTCAAGCCTTTTTAGACGCCATGAAGGAATCCGGTGAGCTGGAAGAAATTTCTGAGGACCTGATGGATGCCGGCAGCGCGGTTGCCGGCTGCGGCGGTGCGTTTGCCTGCCTGTTTCTGGAAGGGTTGGCAGATGGCGGAGTGGCCATCGGTCTGCCCCGGGAAAAAGCACTGCGTTTTTCCGCGCAAACCCTGATGGGAACAGGGTTTTTGGCCAAGGAGACAGGGTTACATCCGGGTGCACTGAAAGACGCAATCTGCTCCCCTGGCGGCACCACCATTGCAGGGGTGCGTGCCCTGGAAAACAAGGGTTTCCGCGGGGCTGCCATGGACGCAGTCATCGCCGCCTATAACCGGACACAAGAGTTAAAAAAGTAACCTGAAAAATCTAAAGGGTAAATCCCGCCCTCTCTGGCGGGATTTCAGCTTGTCGAAAAAGTCTGCCGTTAGGCAGACTTTTTCGACAAGCTGAAGAAACCGACTGTCGCCGGTTTCTTTTTTTATTATTTCGCCGATATCATTCTTGCCAACGCCGTGATATCTGCCGCATTGATACCAGCGTCACCGTTGACATTCGCCCAGCCCCGCTTGGTCTCATCGGTAATCTCCTGGATCCCCGTGACATAGCGTGCCAGTATCGTCAGATCTGCGCCACTCAAGACGCCGTCGCCGCTCAAATCAGGAATGTGCCTCAACACGGCGCCAAAGCTATAATTGCTGCAGGCGGACAGTTGATAGCTGCTGCTGCTCATGGCCACACCGTTTACGGTATAACCCACCACATAGTAGCCGCTGTCAGGTGTCGCTGTGATCGTACAGGTCTTACCGAGAGGCACATAGCCGTCGCTGGTGATCGTTCCGCCATCGTATGCCACCTCCAGCGAGCCGTTCTCAGGGCTTTCTATGGTAATACGGGCAGCATATGCGGGGATCTGTTGGGACTCAATACGGTTTGTATTACCGTTGCCATCGTCCAGATAACAGTAGAGTGTCGTTCCCTGATCCGCCGCTTGGCTCAAGGTCAGCTCAATCGTTTTTTCCGTATTCGCCGTCACACTTATACTCTGGGTCATATCGGCCTTGTTCGTGATTGGCGTGTCGGAAACCTCGTAATACAATGTCCCTCCGATCATCGTGGTCAGCGTAACAGAGGCTTTATCGGCGGCAGTTCTCTTGACTGCAATATCTCTCAGCACGGGTATATCATTGGTATAGGCCTTCAGACGGGCGGTAGAATTATGGCTCGCTCCCAGATTTGTTGTCGTGTTTCCATTGATAAGATAGGTCTTATCATTTGTGGTATCCGCATTGAACACAAGCCAATCGGCGTTATAAGAGGAGTCCACAGCTATCCTGCAATCCTGGTTGAACTCCACAACAACGCTGTATTTTTGGCCGTGTTTGATTACCGGTCCATCGGGGATATCAAAGGTGTAAAAGCCTTCGTAACCGCCGCGGGTGCTGGTATCAAACGAAAGACCGTTTACCTTCAAGTCACCTGTGGTAGGTTGGCCATCCTGCGGGTCCACATATATGTAAATTTTGCCGGAAACATTTGTGGAATACAGGCCGATACCGACTGCCTTGATCTGCTCTACATCGCCGGTCGGGCTGTTCGCCTCATAAATCGCGCATACCTTGCTCCCTTTGGTAACAGAGAGTTTTTTTGTACCGAAGGATCCATCGTACTGATAATTGTTCTGGTATTTGCTGACCGGTTCAAAGTCATAAGCAAATACCTGATCTCTGGAACAGAAGGACGCATCCTGATAGGAGAGCCAGAAATAGCCGTTCTCCGTTGCGCCTTTGTTTGCCGGATCCGTATCACCGTCTGTGCCCCACTGGGTACCCCAGGAGTTCTTCACCAGCCAGGCACCCTTCTGGGTCGGACGGCGACTTTTATTGAAATTCTCAATGGGATACTCATCGTTCCAGCCCACAACCGCCACAGCATGGTTAGAACTTGACTTATCACAGTAATAGGCAGCGGTACTTTTATTATAGTAGAGGTCGTCGTCATAGTAGGAGCAGCCGACGGCGCCGTATTTCATGATGGCCTTTTTGATGGCGGTCCGATCCGTATCCTGACTGCAGGGGATCATATAGGCATTCTGCAGGTGAGCAACATCATCTTTGTAGGCGTACTCGCTGCTGATCGTCCCATTTAATGCCGCCTGACAGTTGGCAGTACTATAGGGCAGGGTCGCCTCCAACGCACCGTTGGTCCAGCCTGCCAGTCCCCACATAGTATACAGATGGTTGCCGCCTGCATCCAGAAAAGTCTCGTCCCCGCTGAGGATGGGAACCGTGGAGTCGCCATTCAAATTTCCCAGCGGATCGACTCTGTCATGATAGAAGAAATAGGCAAGCTGCAGTTCGGAAAGATCCGCCACCTCATCAGCACCGCTGTTCAGATAATATGAACCCTCTGCCGCTGCCGTAGCGGAAAATGCCCAGCAAGTACCGTAGTCGCCCTGGCTCTTTACGCCCGTGGTCCTTCCTTCTGTAACACTACTGTATGCAGAGGGGATGTATTCCGCATAATTGGCGGGAATACCCTTTTGACCCGGACGTTCTGCCGTATAGTCCACATCGTGATAATTCAAGACGGGGCTTTTTCCATTTACCTTCGCTACGCTCTCCGCATTCTCAATAGCGCGGATCGTTGTCGGGCATAGGCCGATGATCAACAACGCTGCATAAAAAGCGCTAATGATTCGTTTCATTTTCTTCATATATATTCAGCCTCGTTCTATTATAAGTATTATTAATATTTCCACCCGATCATCTACCTGTATATCTACAAAATCCTATATATTATCGCGCAATGTCACTATATATTTATTGTAAATTATACTTATTCTTTTCTTATATTGCAATTGCTTTTAAAACATTTTTCATTCTTTCATAATTTTCCTGCATCATGCACCGTTATCTTGCTCCAAACGGTAAATCTCAGGAGAAAACTATCTATTATTTTCCTATTTGCCCTTCTTTCTTATATTTACCAGACAAAAAATCGCATATTGTTCCTTTTGCGGGAAAAGATAATTTCGCGATACTCAAGCAGAATCATCGCAATTATGTAAGAAAGGAGTTACGACAATGTCCAGTAAGAATTCCAACAAGCTGAACATCCCCGAGGCTCGTGCCGCTATGGATAAGTTCAAGATGGAGGCTGCGTCCGAGGTGGGCGTGGATCTGAAGGAAGGCTACAACGGTCACCTGACCTCCCGCGAAGCCGGTTCCGTCGGCGGCCAGATGGTCAAAAACAACTGTCCCGTACGAACCCGAAATTATACCCGGGCGGACCGAACGGCCGTGGGGCACGAAGTGGTGGTACAGTACATAGCAGCGCTGAGGATATGATAAGAACAGTCCCTACCTTTTGACGAGGTAGGGACTGTTCTTTTTTTTTAGAAATTTAGGCTCTATGTCAATAGTTGGGGTAGAGCGAAGAAAACCAATAAGCAAGGACGA
>R20__coassemble_250_pt1 | contig 42574 bp, 46 predicted proteins | sample R20__metabat2_high_PE_008 | metagenome-assembled genome bin R20 | reverse complement strand
CCGCGTTAAGGCGCAAGAGTGTGGAAATTTTCCAAATTCAGGTGGAACCACGGATCGGTTACGATTCGCCCTGAGTCCTGCGGGACTTGGGGCGTTTTTTTATATTTATCCCTGTAGGGTCAGCCCTTGCACATGACCGCGGGCGACCGCAAGGGTCGCCCCTACAACCGAAATCCCAAAACATTTTACCATAAAGGAGCGTATCAACATGAAAAACACCGAAAAGACCATGGACAAGATCGTTGCCCTGTGCAAAAACCGCGGCTTCATCTTCGCCGGCTCTGAGATTTACGGCGGCCTCGCCAACACCTGGGACTACGGCCCTCTGGGCGTGGAGCTGAAAAACAACGTGAAAAAGGCGTGGTGGAAGAAGTTCGTCCAGGAAAACCCCTACAACGTGGGTCAGGACAGCGCCATTTTGATGAATCCCCAGACCTGGGTGGCTTCCGGCCATCTGGGCGGCTTTTCCGATCCTCTGATGGACTGCAAGGAGTGCAAGGAGCGCTTCCGCGCCGATAAGGTCATCGAGGACTGGGCGGGTGAGAACGGCGTGGCACTCGGCAAGCCCATCGACGCATTCTCCCAGCAGGAGATGGCAGATTTCATTGAAAAGAACAACATCCCCTGCCCCTCCTGCGGCAAGCACAATTTCACCGATATCCGTCAGTTCAACCTGATGTTCAAGACCTTCCAGGGCGTCACCGAGGACGCCAAGAACACCGTGTATCTCCGTCCCGAGACCGCACAGGGCATTTTCGTCAACTTCAATAACGTCCAGCGCACCACCCGCCGCAAGCTGCCCTTCGGCGTGTGCCAGATCGGCAAGAGCTTCCGCAATGAGATCACCCCGGGCAACTTCACCTTCCGCACCCGGGAGTTCGAGCAGATGGAGCTGGAGTTCTTCTGCAAGCCCGGTACCGACCTGGAGTGGTTCAACTACTGGCGCAGCTTCTGCCACGACTGGCTGCTGGGTCTCCATATGAAGGACGAAAATCTGCGTCTGCGTGACCATGATCCCGAGGAGCTGTGCTTCTACTCCAAGGCCACCACGGACTTTGAGTTCCTGTTCCCCTTCGGCTGGGGCGAGCTGTGGGGCGTTGCCGACCGCACCGACTACGACCTGACCCAGCACCAGAACACCTCCGGTCAGGACATGACCTACTTCGATCCCGAGACCAACGAGCACTATATCCCCTACGTGGTGGAGCCCTCCTTAGGCGCTGACCGTGTGGTGCTGGCGTTCCTCATCGAGGCATACGACGAGGAAGTGGTCAACGCCGAGAAGAACGACACCCGGGTGGTGCTGCACCTGCACCCGGCTCTGGCACCCTATAAGGTGGCCGTGCTGCCCATCAGCAAGAAGCTGTCGGACAAGGCTCACGAGGTCTATGAGATGCTTAGCCGCGATTTCATGGTGGATTATGATGAGACCGGCTCTATCGGCAAGCGCTACCGCCGGGAGGACGAGATCGGCACCCCGTACTGCGTCACCGTGGACTTTGCCACCGTGGGCGACGAGAACACCCCCGCCGACAATTGCGTCACCGTCCGCGACCGGGATACCATGGAGCAGGTGCGTCTGCCCATCAGCGAGCTGAAAGCCTATCTCGCCGAAAAGCTGGCGTATTGAGAAGATTGTCAACGAAAAGAGGACTGCCGCAAGCAGTCCTCTTTTTTATTTTTTCTTCTCCGTCCGCTCTTTGATCTTTTTCCCCGCCCATTTCGCCAGCTTCAGACAGGCGGCGGTGGTGGCAGTCAGAAGCGCACCGCCAAGGGCCAGTTGCTTTTTCGGTTTCATGGCAGTTCTCCTCATTTCTTGTTGGGGTTGTAGTAATCCGTGGGCTCATCGAGTACGATGGGCAGACCGTTCTGATACACCGGCAGGGTCTGGAACTTGAACCGGGACACGTCGTGCTTGCGGTCGATCTTGGCCTTGATCTCCGGGTCCACGATGCCCTTGCGGATATACTCGTTGACGGCGTGGTAGGTAAAGCCCAGGTTGTCTTCATCGGTAAGACCGGTGAGCCCGTCGGAAGGCGGCTTGCTGACGAAGCGTTCCGGCAGACCCAGCACCCGCCCCATGGCGCAGACCTCCTCGGTGGTGTACATCCCCAGCGGGGAGAACGCACCGGCGCTGTCACCGTAGATGGTGCAGTAGCCCACCCAATCCTCCGAGAGGTTGGAGGTGTTGATGACGATGCCGCCCTCTACGCTCTGGGCGATGGCGTACAGCGTCGCCATACGGATGCGGCTGGGCAGATTGACCACGGTTTGGCGGCTCGGCTCTATGCCGCACTTCTTCATCTCGTCCAGCACGCCCTGCACGGCGGCGTGGATATTAAACGTGGTGTGGGGAATGCCCAGCACCTCCACCAGGCCGTTGGAGTAGTCGATGTCCGGCTGGACACCGTCGGGCATCAGCACCCCATAGACATTCTCCTTGCCGTAAGCCGCCACACTCAACGCCGCCACCACGGAGCTGTCCTTGCCGCCGGAAATGCCGATGACGGCGGTCCTGCCGTGACAGTTTTCCATCTGCTGCTGCATCCATTCCAACAGACCCGCCACCTGTAACTGTGCGTTGAATTCCATAGAGCGCACCTCCCCATTTTTGTTGCCATTATTGTACCCCAAACGGCGGGAAATGTAAAGAGACGCGGGAAAAAGGATCGTCGAAGCCGTGGCGGCAGCCGGCAGCAATTTCCGTTACAAATGTATGGAACATTCCTCCTAAACCAAATAAAAAGTGCCGATTTGTGTACAAATCAATCAAATTTTCCCACAAATCTTTGTGAAAAATTTCCTTTTTTTTGTGCAGACAATAGCGCACCGGCCTGCTATAATGATAAGTGGAACAAAACTGCGCCGTCCCGTGGCGGCGCAAGAAGGAAAAGAGGAAAACTGCTATGGCAATCAAAATTGGTATCAACGGCTTCGGCCGTATCGGGCGTGTTGTTCTGCGAATTCTGGCAGAGCAGCCCGAAAAGTTTGAAATCTGCGGCATCAATCTCCGCAAAGCGGATATCGACTACATGGTCTATCAGGTGAAATACGACTCCATCTTCCGCAATTTCCCCGGCACCGTCGAGAATATTGACGGCAATCTGATCCTCAACGGCCACAAGATCAAGATCTTCAGCGAGTCCGATGCGGCGCTGATCCCCTGGTCCAGCTGCGGCGCGGAATACATTATCGAGTCCACCGGTGCCTATAACTCCACCGAAAAGGCCTCCCGCCACTTTAAGGGCGGCGCCAAAAAGGTCATTCTCACCGCCCCTGCCAAGGACGACGTCACCCCCACCTTTGTTTTCGGTGTTAACAGCAGCGAATACAGCCCCAGCATGAAGGTGATCTCCAATGCCAGCTGCACCACCAACTGCCTTGCGCCTCTGGCCAAGGTCATCTACGACAAATATGGCATTGAGCAGAGCCTGATGTCCACTATTCATGCCTCCACCGCCAAGCAGAAAACCGTGGACAGCCGCGGCGGCAGCGATTGGCGCACGGGCCGCAGCATTCTCAATAACATCATTCCCAGCTCCACCGGTGCGGCAAAAGCCGTGGGCCGGGTGATCCCGGGCCTCATGGGCAAGATGACGGGCATGAGCTTCCGTGTCCCCACCGCCGATGTCTCCGTGGTGGACCTGACCGCCAAATTGGGGACCAAAACTACCTATGCCGACATCTGCCACACCATCCGCCATGCCAGCGAGACCTACATGAAGGACATCATCGCTTACACCTCCGATCAGGTGGTCTCCACCGACCTCATCGCCTATCCCCAGCCCTGTATTTTCGATGAGACCGCCGGTATCATGCTGGATAATGACTTTGTCAAGCTCATTGCCTGGTACGACAACGAGTTCGGTTACAGCAATCAGGTGGTACGTATGCTGGAGCATATGTACACGATGGACCACCTGAATGCCGTAGGCGAAGTCGCCCCCGGCAGAAAAACCAAATAAATCACACAAAAACGAGGAGGGTCAAATCTATGCATTATCCCAAAACCGGACATGAAGTCTATGTCAGCCTCAACCTCTCCAACACCATGCTCAACGGCATCGGAAAGGGGACCATTACCCGCGAAAACGTCTCCGTGGATTACCTGAAAAAGCTCTTTTCCGAACACGGTGTCATCGTCTCCGCCAAGCCGGAGCAGCATCAGCTGCTGCAACTGGTCAACGAGGCCTATGATCTGGGTCTGGAGCTGCCCGAAACCCTGAAGCTGTTCCAGCTCAGCGAGCAGCACCGCCGCCTGGTGGTCATTAATGTCAGCGGCCTGCGCCGCAAAAACGGCTCCCTGCTGCCCTCATATACCGAAGAGGAATTTGCTGAGGCCACCTTTGAGTTCGTCAAGTACTATGTCCAGACCGAGCATTATGACGATCTTGCCGCACGGCTGAAAAAGGTGCAGTTCGAGCTGGATCAGGAGCTGGAGTGGAAAAACCGCGTCGACGCCGATCCGCTGTAACCTTTCCCGTCTCCAAAGGAACCTTTTCCCCCGGGAAAAGGCTCCTTTTTTTATTCTTCATTTTGCTTTTTCCTCCACCTGTGGTATAATAGTCGAAAAAAGGGGGGCGGAAAAATGTTTAAGCGCGCGTACATCGAGATCACCAACATCTGCAATCTCCGCTGCTCTTTCTGCCCCGGCACCACCCGTCCCCCCCGCACCATGACCCCGGCGGAATTCCGCATTCTGGCCCAAAAACTCCGCACCCATACCGATTACCTCTACCTTCACGTTATGGGTGAGCCCCTGCTTCATCCCGATCTGCCGGAACTGCTTCTGATTGCCGCCGATCTGGGCTTTCGGGTCTGCCTGACCACCAATGGCACATTGCTCGGCAAACACGCCGAAACCCTCCGAAACGCCCCCGCTCTCCACAAGGTCAGCATCTCTCTCCACAGCCTGGAGGGCAACGGCGGCAATCACCTGACCGAATATCTGGAAACCATCTGGGACTTTTGCCGAAGCGCCCCATGTATCGTCTCCCTGCGCCTTTGGAACGAAGGCGGTGAAAACCGCCGCAACGGTGAAATTGAAGCTTTTTTCTCCCAGAAGACCGGCCTGGACGTTCAAAATCTGCCCCGCGATCCCAACGGCAACCGAAATCTGGGTGGAACGCTCTATCTGGAGAGCGCCGCAAAATTTGACTGGCCCGGCCCCGCCGCCGAAGCGCAGAACGTGGAATTCTGCTACGGTCTGCGCCAGCAGATCGCCGTGTTGTGCGACGGAACGGTGGTTCCCTGCTGTCTGGACGCCGACGGCAACATTCCCCTTGGCAACCTGTTTGCCCGGGACCTGCCCGATATTTTAGCCGCCGAGCGTGCACAATGCATTGTGGACGGCTTTTCCCGCCGCCGGCCCACAGAAGAACTCTGCCGTAAATGCGGCTATGCCACGAGGTTTACCCGATGAAAACGATTTTACAACTTATTCCAGACCCGCTACTTGCGTGGTATGCGGAAAACCGACGCATTTTACCCTGGCGCGAGGATGTCAGCCCTTACCGCACCTGGGTCTCGGAGATCATGCTCCAGCAGACACGGGTCACGGCGGTGCTACCCTATTTTGAACGTTTCATGGCGGTCTACCCCACCGTTCGCGATCTGGCCGCCGCCGAGGACGGCGAGCTGATGCGTCTGTGGCAGGGCCTGGGGTATTACAGCCGCGCCCGCAATTTGAAGCGCGCCGCGCAGATGCTTACGGAAAACTTCGGCGGCGAATTTCCCACTACATATAAGGACCTCATTGCCCTGCCCGGCATCGGTGACTATACCGCCGGCGCCATCCTCTCCATCGCCCTGGAGCAGACCGTCCCTGCGGTGGACGGCAACGTGCTCCGGGTGGTCAGCCGGGTGGGCGCCTACGACGGCGACATCACCGACCCAAGAAACCGGAAACAACTTCGAGCCCAGGTGGAGGCCATTCTGCCCCCGGGTCACGCCGGCGAATTCAATCAGGCGATGATGGACCTGGGCGCCACAGTCTGCCTGCCCAACGGCACCCCCCTGTGCAATACCTGCCCTTTGTCCTCTTTTTGCATGGCATTTATGACAAATCAGGTCTCTTTTTTCCCTGTAAAGTCCCCCAAAAAAGAGAAAAAAACGGAGCAGAAAACGGTATTTGTCCTACGTCGCGGCCATGAGATCGCCCTGCACCAGCGCGAAAAAACCGGCCTTCTTGCGGGCCTCTGGGAGCTCCCCAATACCCCGGGAACCTTAGACGAAAACCGGGCATTTTCCTGGCTCTCTGAAAATAATATTATTCCCCACCGATGGATAAAAAAGATAAATTACACGCATGAATTCACCCACATTATCTGGCAAATCACCGCTTATATCGTAGAAATTACGGGAACCGGCCAAAGCGACTGGGTCTGGTGTAACTCGATCGAAAGACAGCAAAAAGCGATCCCCTCTGCATTCCAAAAACTGGTAAAGGAGACAGAATAATGGCACAGCTTTACTTCAAGTACGGGGCCATGGGCTCCAGCAAGACCGCCAACGCCCTCATGACCCGCTTCAACTACGAAGAACGCGGCCAGAACACGCTTTTGGTCAAGCCCCAGATGGACACCCGGGACGGCGACCACATGGTGAAAAGCCGCATCGGACTGACCCACGAATGTGTGTATTTTCACGAGATGCAGACCATGTCTGACGAGGAGCTGAAGCAATATGCCTGCATTATCGTGGACGAGGCCCAGTTCCTCTCCAAAGAGGAGGTCTACTATCTCGTCCATCTGGTGGACGAGTGCAATATTCCCGTGATCTGCTACGGTCTGCGGGCAGATTTCCGCGGTGAATTGTTTCCCGGCAGCTACCATCTTTTGGTAATGTCGGACAAGCTGGAGGAAGTTAAGACCATCTGCTGGTGCGGCAAAAAAGCCACGTTCAACGCCCGGTTTGACAGCACCGGACACGTTGTGAAGGAGGGCGCACAGGTGGTCATCGGTGCCAACGACCGCTACATCGGTCTGTGCCGCAAGCACTGGATGACCGGCGACCTGGGTCCCGACTTCGACATCAGCAGGCGATGATCTGCAATCTGTGTCCCCGGCGCTGCGGGGTGGACCGCAGCGAAAAACCGGGCGTTTGCGGTATGCGGTCCGGACTGCGGATCGCACGGGCTGCCCTGCATTTTTGGGAAGAGCCGGTGATCTCCGGTACAAACGGCAGCGGCACGGTATTTTTCTCCGGCTGCAATCTCCGCTGCGTCTACTGCCAGAACCACAACATCTCCGCAGACGGGTTCGGAAAAGAGGTTTCCCCCCAGCGGCTGCGGGAGATATTTGAGGATCTGATCGCGCAAGGCGCACACAACATCAATCTGGTGACGCCCACCCATTTTGTCCCGTGGATTTTACCCGCGCTGGAGCCGAAGCTGCCTGTGCCCGTGGTCTACAACTGCGGCGGGTACGAGAGCCTTGACACCCTGCGACTATTGGAGGGCAAGGTGGACATCTGGCTGCCGGACCTGAAATATGCCGACGAAACTCTGGCGGAACGGCTATCCGGCGCCAAAGACTATTTCCCTGTTGCTACCGCCGCCATTCAAGAAATGTACCGTCAGGTGGGGGATTATATTATTGAAAACGGCATTTTACAGCGCGGAGTGGTGATACGACATCTGGTTTTGCCGGGATACTTGGAGAACACAAAACGCTGCATCGACTGGGTCGCCCGAGCCTTTCAGCCGGGACAGGTGCTGTTCTCGCTGATGGCCCAGTACACGCCCCAGCCGGGGGCGGTGGGGCCTTTGGCGCGGCACGTCACGGCGGCGGAGTACCGTGCGGCGGTGGAGTACATGGCCAACTGCGGCATTATCGACGGGTTTACCCAGCTGCGTACCAGTGCCAAAGAGGAATACACGCCGCCGTTTGATCTGACAGGGGTATAAATTCAAATGGAAAATGGAAAGTTGAAAATGGAAAATGAAATTATGCTTTTGAAAAACACAAAGCAAATAAAACGTGAAAACTGGTACTTGCTGTTTTAACCTACTGTGGTTGAGGATAATACGCAACAAGTTTCCGCCAAACTTTCAATTTTTAATTTTTAATTTTCAACTAAACAAAAAAGAGAGCCGTGCGGCTCTCTTTTTTGTGTTCAATTTTCCCGGTCGTAGGCCACCACCACGCGGCGGTTGGGCTCGGTACCGATGGAATAGGTGGTAATATTGGGCTCGTCCTGCAGGGCGGCATGGATCACATGACGCTCGTAGGCGTTCATGGCCTCCAGCGTCACGCTGCGGCGGTACTTGACCACCTTGGCCGCCACCTTCTTTGCCAGGCTCTCCAGGCTGGCCTCCCGCTTGGCGCGGTAGTTTTCCGCATCTACATGGACGCGGATACGCTTTTCACCGTGCTCGTTGACAGCGTAGTTGGTGAGCTGCTGAATGGCATCCAGCGTCTCGCCGCGGCGTCCGATCAGAGCGCCCAGCTTATCGCCCTCCAAAATCACCTTATAGCGGCCTTTTTCCGCCTCGTAGACTTTGATCTCCGCCCGGGAGTCCAGATGCTGCAGAAGGCCGGAGAGGAAATCCGTAATGCGCTTTGCATTGTTGTCCTGACACAGAGGCAGGTCGATGGGCGGGATCTGAACTTCGCTCTCGGGTTTTTTCTCCGCCTTGGACTTTTCCTCACGTTTGGGCTGGGGTTTGGGTTGGGGCTTTGGCTTCCCGACCACGGCGGGCTTGATGGGAGCGATGGGCTCCACCTCGTCAAATCCCGCGTCTTCGGGGCCGTAACTCACGCGGACACGGGCAGGATTGCCGCCCAGACCCAGGAAACCGCTTTTGGCTCGCTCCAAAATCTCCACGGAGACTTCATCGCGGTCCATGCCAAGCTGTTCCAGCGCCTTGGCAATGGCCTCTTCCTCGGTCTTGCCCGTTACATCAATATAACTCATAGACAAAACTCCTTATTCACCGTAATGGTCTTCGCTGTAAGCACGGCCACGGGCATAGGGGCGGTTCCCCAAGCGACCGTTATCATTGGTGCCGGGCTTCTTTTCCGCCTTTTCCGCTTCCTTCTGTGCCTGCTGCTGCTTTTTCTTGGCAGCAGGGGTGGCGGGTTTTCCGGTCTGCTCAGACAGCTTTTCGTTGTAGTTGTTACGCGCCGCCTGCATCTTGGCCATTCGCTTTTCCCGTTTTTCCCGTTCCTTATCGGTCTCCTCGCGGTCCAGGATCTTATTAAAATACTTGTTGAGCGTCAGTTCCTGCACCACGGAGAACGCCGCCTGGGCCGCCCAGTAAATGCTCAGGGCACCGGGCAGGATAAAGCCCATCCACAGGGTCATCAAGGGCATCAGGTACATCATGGCCTTGCCGGTACCCTGCATATTCTGCTGGCCGTTGGCCTTCATGGAAACGATGGTCATGGCAAACTGGGCTGCTGTGGCGAGAATGGGCAGGGCAAACAGGCCCCACATAGCCCAGCCGCCGCCGGGAAACTGGGAAAACAGACTGCTGGGGGTAGAGGCCAGGTCGATACCGATAAAATTATAGTCCAGGTCGATCAGGTGGTCAAACTTGCCGGCAAAATCCGCCCAATTTTCATGGGCAAACTTGGCCAGAAAGATCTGCTCATAGGCCGCCTGCTGGGTTCCTGCCACGGCAGTAAAGCCCAGGGTCTCCGCCAGTTTCCGCACGCCGTCGATGGCCGCTTCGCTCATATTCATGAAATACTTCATGGGCATACGGATGATGTAATACAGGGCAATAATGATGGGGAAGGGAATGAAGCTCCACAGGCAGCCGGACATGGGGTTGATACCCTCGCGGGCGTATAGCTCCGCCATTTCCTCCTGCTGCTTCTGCTTGTTGTTGGCGTAGCGGGTCTGAATGTCCTTGATCTTGCCCTGCATACGGTTCATCCGCAGCATACTCTTTTTGCTCTTAAGCTGGAAGGGCAGCAGGATCAGCTTGACGATCACGGTAAACAGCAGGATCGCCAGCGCGTAAGAACCGGTCAACAGATAGATCTGACGGGTCAGCCACGCAAAGGGCCAGCAGATATAATAGCCGATTTGTCTAAACATGGTGTTCCTCCGATAGTATTTGTTCGAGGGTTGCACGATTGTGGGAAATTTGGGGGATAAACTGTGGATAGATTAGACCGACAATTTACGGTACAGGGTCATATCCGCCCTTGTGAAAGGGAGTGCATCGCAAAAAACGCCGAAAACCCAACCAAATGCCCTTGACTGTTCCATACTTTTCAATGGCTTCCTTCGTATATTCCGAACAGGTGGGAATATAGCGGCAGCGGGGCGGATGGAGCGGAGAGATCGAGGCCTGATAGAACCGGATCAGCTTGAGAAAGAACCGCTTCATACCCGCTTCTCCAAAAGCGACAGCTTTGTAAGAGCGTCCAGATACTGACGCTCCAGCACGGCATAGGGCATACGGGTGGCGCGAACACGCACCACGACGATCACGTCGTAGCCGGATATCATCTCGCTCATGTGCGCCCGCCACAGCTCCCGCATCTGTCGGCGCACATGATTTCGCACCACGGCTTTGCCCAGCTTGGTACTGACGGTGACACCCAAACGGGTCTGCCCCTTCCGGTTCTTCTGACAGTACACCACCATACACGGCTCCACGGCGGATGCACCCTTGCGGTAGATCCGGCGAAACAGATAATTCTCTTTTACCGTGGTGTCCGGCTTCATGGTGTGTTTCCTCCATCAGATACACCAATAGGGACGGCAGCTACCAACTTCTGGTCTGACGTCCCTGTGGGTTCTATTACGACGCGCAATGCATTCCTACGGCGACCCCTTTTTTACAGAGTCAGGCTCTTGCGGCCCTTGGCACGGCGGCGGGAGAGGACCTTACGGCCGTTGGCAGTCGCCATTCTCTTGCGAAAACCGTGTACCTTGGAGCGCTGGCGCTTCTTGGGCTGATAGGTACGGAACATTGCATGACACCTCCATTAAAAATTTTGCTCATACTCGACAGCAAAAACGGTCGTTTTTGCTGCAGTTGATACATTCAGACACCGAAAAACGGCGCAAATGGTATTATACAAGGTACACGCCATTCTTGTCAACATAAAATTTTTTTCGTCCGGGAAATAACAATACCTATTTAATATATATTACAAAAAAATGTGGACTTTTCCACAGGGGTTTGATATAATAGGGCTGTATAGTATGTGGGATTATGCGCCCTATTTTAAATAAAAGCAAAGGGAGCGAAAAATATGATCAGATCACTTTCCGATTTTTGGCAGAGCGTACTGGCCCATATGGCGGAGTACCTCTCCGACACCACCATTAAGACCTGGTTTGACGAGGTGGACATCGTCACCATGGAGGACTCCGCTATCGTTCTGCACTGCGGCAACGATTTTAAAAAGAGCGTGATCGAGTCCCGTTTCATGGGACACATCAAGAAAGCGCTGAAGGACACGTTCTCCGCCGATCTGGAGGTCAAGCTGCTGGACGACGAACAGCTGGCTGCCTATCACGGCGTGCGGCCCGATCAGCCGGAAAATCCTGAGGGCAGCGCCGGCTTCACCTTTGAAACCTATGTGGTGGGTGCTCCCAACAAGATGGCCTATGCTGCCGCCAGAAGTGTTGCAGAGACACCTGCAAAAAACTACAATCCCCTCTTTATCTACGGCGACAGCGGTCTGGGCAAGACTCATCTGCTTTACGCCATCCATCATCAGACCCGAAAACTCTATCCGGAGAAGAAAATTGTCTACATCAAGGGCGACCAGTTTATCAACGAGTTTATCGAGCTGGTCCGCGCCGGACGAGGTGACGAGTTCCGGGCCAAATATCGGGATGCGGATATGCTTCTGGTGGACGATATCCAGTTCGTGGCCGGCAAGGAGCAGGTGCAGAACGAGTTTTTTCATACCTTTAATACCCTGTACGAGGCAGGAAAGCAGATCGTTCTGACCTCCGACCGACCGCCCCGGGAGATGACCCTGCTGGATGACCGGCTACGGACACGCTTTGAATGGGGTCTGATGGCAGATGTGGCTCCTCCCGACTACGAGACCCGTCTGGCCATCATCCGCAACAAGGCCGCATTCCTCGGCATCAAGCTGACGGACAGTGTGATGGATTACATCGCCGAAAACGTCACCGCCAATGTGCGGCAGATCGAGGGTATTCTCAACAAGCTGCTGGCATACCGCGACCTTTTGGGCGATGAACCAGACGAAAAAGCGCTGGAACGTGCCATTGCCAACACCATTAAGGAAGTTAACAGCTATATCACGCCGGAATACATTATCAATACAGTATGCCGCTACTATAACACTGAAGATTCTACTCTCCGCGGCCAGGAACGCCGCCGCGACGTAGTAACCGCCCGCCAGATCGCCATGTATCTGCTGCGCCGCATGATTCCCTCCATGAGCCTCAGCGAAATCGGCAAGGAGTTTGAAGGAAGAGACCACACCACCGTGCTGCACTCGCTGGACAAGGTAGAAAAGCAGATGCGTGCCGATCCGGCCTTTGCCGAGGTGGTTAAGGAAATCACCACCAACATCAATGCCAAACGCTGACACCTTTCCACAAAAAAGGTGAATTCCACGTGGAAAAACTGTGAAGAACCCTTTTCTCATTTTTATATGTGTAAAAACTCGCGTATATTACACATTTTGATGTGGGTAAAAAACCCTTTGTTTCCAACGTTTTTTTTGTTTTTCCACAAAAAAACATTCTACGTCTTCTATTACTTCAAAAAGATTAGAGTATTCATTTCTTCGAGAAAAAAACTGAATATTTTTTGTCGTATCAAAAAGAAAGGAAAGTGACCGATATGCTGAAATTCTCCTGTGAAAAATCTCTGCTGCAAGCAGCAGTGTCCACTGCCAGCCGTGCTGTGGCATCCAAAAGCTCCATTCCTGCTCTGGAGGGAATTTTGTTAGAGGGAAGCACCAAGCTGACTCTGTCCGGCTATAATATGCAGACCGGTATACGTACAGCATTTGACACTGAAATTCATGAGGAGGGTCGTATCGTTCTCAATGCCCGTCTGTTCGGTGATATTATCCGCAAGATGCCCGATGATGTGGTGGTATTTACCGCCGACGAAAAATTTTTGGTGAAGCTGACCTGCGGCGACGCCAGCTTTGAGATACTTGGTATGAGTGCTGATGATTATCCGGAGCTGCCGGAGGTAGACAACGAATACGGTATGTGTATTCAGCAGAGGACGCTGAAAGCCATGATCAACGAGACGGCCTTTGCCGTCAGTACCAACGAGAGCCGTCCCGTTCATACCGGCAGTCTGTTTGAAATCAACGAAAAAGGTCTCACCGTGGTTTCTGTGGATGGGTTTCGTCTGGCACTGCGACGGGAGCCTGTGGAGAAGATAGAGGGGGGCTCCTTCCGCTTTGTGGCACCCGGCAGCGCCTTGCGAGAGGTGGAGAACATCTGTGCAGAGACCGACGATTTGATGGAGATCACCCTGGGCAAGCGGCATCTGCTGTTTGAGACCGGCTCTACCCAACTGATCTGCCGCCGTCTGGAGGGTGAATTTCTGGACTACAAGAACGCCATTCCCAAGAGCAATCCTATCGTCGTGGAGGTGGAAAAGAAAGTTCTGCTGGAGAGTCTGGACCGCGTCAGCGTAGTGATCAGTGAGAAGCTGAAGAGTCCGGTTCGGTGTGTTTTTGATCTGGACCGGATATATCTCTCCGCCAAGACCGGCAACGGTGAGGCCAAGGATATTTGCACCGTTAAAGGGGACGGCAAGGAGCTGGAGATAGGCTTCAACAACCGCTATCTGATGGACGCGCTGCGCTATGCGCCAGCGGATACGGTGAAAATGGAGCTGAATACCGGTATCTCGCCCTGCATCATCGTTCCCACCGATGACAGCGACAACTTCCTTTATATGGTGCTGCCGGTAAGATTGAAGGCAAATTGAATACGGCGCGCCGAGGTTGTTGCGCCATATGAGGAAAAACTCTATGAAAACGATTACCATTACAACAGAATTTATTAAGTTACAGGATCTTTTGAAGCTGGCAGGTGTGACTTATACCGGCGGCGAGGCCAAGGCCATGGTACAGGAGGGGTTTGTTGCCGTAAACGGCGAGGTCTGCACCATGCGGGGCAAGAAGATCCGTCCCGGTGATATTGTGACCTACGACGGCGAGAGCTATCAGGTAACCTATGAGGATTGAAAGACTGGAAATTTCGGGCTTTCGCAACTACGACCACACAGTGCTGCACTTTGACCAGAGCTGTAACGTGATCTACGGCGAAAATGCCCAGGGAAAAACCAATCTGCTGGAGGCGATACACTATCTTGCCTGCGGCAAATCTCCACGCGCTCATTCGGACAAAGAGCTCATCGGCTTTTCAAGGGACGGCGCCCGTTTGCAGGGCCATATCCAGAGCCGGGGCCGGGCCTTCACTACCACCATCGACCTGTACCGGGGCAAGCGCCGCAAGATGACGGTGAACGGTGTGGCAGCGAAAAGCAGCGCCGCTCTCAGCGACGTGCTGCACACGGTGTTTTTTGCGCCGGAGGATCTGTTCCTCATTCGGGAGGGTGCGGCGGCAAGGCGGCGGTTTATGGATCTGTCGCTGTGCCAGCTGCGGCCGAAATATGCAGAAGCGCTGAATGAATATACAAAGCTCTATGAGCACAAGACCCGCATTTTACGGGATTGTGGGGAGATGCCCCATCTTTTGGAGATGCTGCCGGAGTTCAATCAGCGGCTGTGTCAGGTGGGGGCGATCCTCATCTATTACCGTGCCCGGTTCTGCGAGGCGCTGGCCGGCTATGCCTATCAGGCACACCGGGAGTGCAGCGGCGGCAAAGAGGAGCTGAGTCTGCTGTATCAGACGGTGTCCACGGTAGAGGATCCCATGGCGGATTCGGCAGTTTTACGGAAACAGTTACAGGAGCATCAGGCGGCACACTATGACGCGGAGATCGCGTCACGGCTGTGTCTGTCGGGTCCCCACAAGGACGATATTGAGGTGTCCGTCAACGGCCAGAGCGCCCGAACGTACTGCTCCCAGGGGCAGGTAAGAACAGCGGCACTTTCTCTGAAGTTAGCAGAGAGAGAAATACATAAAAATACATTTGGTGAATATCCGGTGATGCTGCTGGACGACGTTTTGAGCGAGCTGGATCCCAAACGGCAGGAGTATGTGCTCAACCGCATTTCCGGCGGACAGATCTTTATCACCTGCTGCGAAAATGACCGGCTGGATACATTATTAAATGGAAAGGTGTTCCGCGTGAAAAACGGGGAGGTGCTGTGATGGGTTATCTCCATATCGGGCAGAACGTGATGCTGGAGGACAAGCGGATCATCGGCATCTTTGATCTGGACAATACCTCTACGTCCAAGCACACCCGGGCTTTTTTGAAGCAGGCGGAACAAGACGGCGTAGTGATGAGCGCCTGCGAGGATATCCCCAAGTCCTTCCTGGTCTGCGACCACCCGTATCACAAACAGATCGTGTATCTGTCGCAGCTCAATACAAAGACGTTGGAGAAGAGATAAAAAAGAATGCTAAATGCTAAATGAATGAATCGCGGAAATATATTTCCTTGATACCATCATTCTGCATTTTGCATTTTTCAAAAGGAGTAGAACATATTATGGCAGAACTTCAGAAGGTAACACAGGTACAAACAGAATATGATGCTTCGGAAATTCAAGTTCTCGAGGGTCTGGAGGCCGTGCGGAAGCGGCCCGGTATGTATATCGGCTCCACCAGCGCCAGCGGACTGCACCATCTGGTGTACGAGATCGTGGACAACTCCATTGACGAGGCGCTGGCAGGCTACTGCACCGACATCCATGTGACCATCAACGAGGGCAACACCATCACCGTCACCGATAACGGCCGGGGTATTCCCGTGGATATTCAGGCCCAGACAGGCCGTCCTGCGCTGGAGGTGGTGTTTACCGTTCTCCATGCCGGCGGTAAGTTTGGCGGCGGCGGCTACAAGGTGTCCGGCGGTCTCCACGGCGTGGGTGCGTCTGTGGTCAACGCCCTTTCCGAATGGCTGGTGGTCCGCGTCCACAAGGACGGCAGGATCTATGAGATGAAGTTCTCCCGGGGCGCTATCACCCAGGAGATGAAGATCATCGGCCAAACCGACCACACCGGCACCGAGGTGACCTTCAAGCCCGATCCGGAGATGTTCGATACCCTGGATTACGAGTACGAGACCCTCCACACCCGTATGCGGGAGCAGGCGTTTTTGAACGCGGGTCTGCAGATCACCATTACCGACGCCCGACCCGGCTCCGAGCAGGGCGAGACCATGCGCTACGAGGGCGGTATCCGGGAGTTTGTGAGCTATATCAACCAGAACAAGACCGAGATCCACCCGGAGGTCATCTATATGTCCGGCGCCAAGGACGACTCCACCGCCGAGATCGCCATGCAGTACCACGACGGCTACAACGAGACCCTGGTGTCCTTTGCCAACGACATCCATACCCCCGAGGGCGGTATGCACGAGACCGGCTTCAAGGCCGCGCTGACCCGCGTGATGAACGCCTACGGCATGAAATACGGCATAATCAAGGGCGACGACAAGGTGTCCGGCGAGGACTGCCGGGAGGGCCTGAGCTGTATCATCTCCGTCAAGCTGCCGGAGGCACAGTTCGAGGGGCAGACCAAGCAGAAGCTGGGCAACGCCCATATCCGCACCCTGGTGGATCAGATCGTCTCCGACCAGCTGGCGGTGTATCTGGAGGAGCATCCGGTGGTGGCACGTACCATTCTGGATAAGGCGCTGACCGCCAACCGCGCCCGTGAAGCCGCCCGAAAAGCCCGGGAGTCCATCCGCCGCAAGACGGCGCTGGGCGGTGCGGCCATGCCCGATAAGCTGCGGGACTGCAACGAAAATAACCCCGAGCTGACGGAGATCTACATTGTGGAGGGCGACTCCGCAGGCGGCTCCGCCACCCAGGGCCGGGACTCCCGCTTCCAGGCCATTCTGCCCCTTTGGGGCAAGATGCTGAACGTGGAGAAGGCGAGAGCCGACAAGGTCTACGGCAACGACAAGCTCCAGCCTGTGATTACCGCGCTGGGCGCCGGTATCGGCGAGGAGTTCGACGAGAACAAGCTGCGGTATCACAAGGTCATCATCATGGCCGATGCGGATGTGGACGGCGCCCATATCCGCACGCTGCTGCTGACCTTCTTCTTCCGCTTTATGCGTCCCCTCATTGAGCAGGGCTATGTCTATTCCGCCGTGCCGCCCCTTTACAAGCTGACCCGGGGCAAGACCACCCGCGTGGCCTATTCCGAAGAGCAGCGGGAGCGGGTGGCAGCCGAGATGCGCGGCGACAATCCCGATGCCAAGGTGGATATCAGCCGGTTTAAGGGTCTGGGCGAGATGAACCCCCACGAGCTGTGGGAGACCACCATGGACCCGACGACCCGTACGCTGCGGCGGATCACCCTGGACGATGCCGTCCGGGCTGATGCCACTTTTACCGTCCTTATGGGCGAAAAAGTGGAACCCCGCAAGGAGTTCATCGAGAAAAAGGCGAAATACGCCGTCAATCTGGATTATTGATAAATGCTAAATTCAAAATGCTGAATGCGAAATGAAGTTGACGTTTTAGTCAAGCAGCACGGGCGGACAGAGTCGTCCGCCCCTACAAGAGCAAGTTTCTGCAAGGAGTGAAACTTATGTCGAAAAAACCCCAATACGATCCCGAGGAAATTCGGTACCCCCACCAACATATTGTGGAGTCCCCCCTCGTGCCCGAGATGGAGAACTCCTACATTGAATATGCCATGTCCGTTATCGTGGGCCGCGCCCTGCCCGACGTGCGGGACGGTCTGAAGCCCGTACACCGCCGTATTTTATACGGTATGTACGAGGACAACCTGACCTACGACAAGGCGTTCCGCAAGTGCGCCACCGCCGTCGGTGACGTGCTGGGCCGCTATCACCCCCACGGTGATGCGTCCGTGTACGACGCGCTGGTGCGTCTGGCCCAGGACTTCTCTTTGCGTCATCCCCTGATCGACGGTCACGGCAACTTCGGCTCTGTGGACGGCGATCCCCCCGCTGCCTACCGTTATACCGAGGCGCGTCTTTCCAAGCTCTCCAACGAGATGCTCCGCGACATCGACAAGGAGACCGTCAACTGGGATCCCAACTTCGACGAGAGCCGGAAGGAGCCCCGGGTCTTGCCCAGCCGGTTCCCCAACCTGCTGGTCAACGGCTCTTCCGGCATCGCCGTGGGTATGGCCACCAATATCCCGCCCCACAACCTGCGGGAGACCATCGGCGCCTGTATCTGCGTGCTGGACAACCCCGACGCCACCCTGTCAGACCTGATGGAGCACATCAAGGGTCCCGACTTCCCCACCAGCGGCATCATCATGGGCCGCAGCGGCATCCGCGCCGCCTACGCCACCGGCCGCGGCCGGGTGGTGGTCCGTGCCCGCCACGAGTTTGAGGAGTTCGGCCACGACCGCATCCGTATCATCATCACCGAGCTGCCCTATCAGGTCAACAAGCGGATGCTGATCAAGTCCATGGCGGAGCAGGTGGAGGACAAGCGGCTGGAGGGCATTTCCGACATCCGGGACGAGTCCGACCGCAACGGTATGCGTATCGTCATCGAGCTGAAGCGGGACGCCAACCCCCAGGTGGTGCTGAACCGCCTGTTTGCCCAGACCGCGCTGCAGTCCAGCTTTTCCATCAATATGCTGGCGCTGGTGGACGACCAGAAGCAGCCCAAGCTGCTGTCCCTGCGCCATATTATCGACGAGTATCTGACCTTCCAGAAGGAGATCATCGTCCGCCGCACCCGGTACGACCTGAAAAAGGCGCTGGAGCGCGCCCATCTGCTGGAGGGTCTGCTGATCGCCCAGGACAACATCGACGAGGTCATCCGCATCATCCGCAGCAGCTACGACAACGCCAAGGAAAACCTGATGGAGCGCTTCGGTCTGGACGACGTGCAGGCCCAGGCGATCTTGGATATGCGCCTGAAGGCCTTGCAGGGACTGGACCGCGACAAGCTGCAAACCGAATATAACGAGCTGGAGGAGCGTATCGCCTACTTCCGTCAGGTGCTGGGCAGTGACGAGATGGTGGTGGGCATTCTGAAAGAAGAGCTGACCGCCATTGCCGAGAAGTTCGGGGACGACCGCCGCACGGAGATCCAGGACGTGGAGGACGAGATCGACATCGAGGACCTCATCGAGGAAGAGGAGTGCGTCTACACCCTGACGAGAAACGGCTACATCAAGCGCACCCCCGTCAGCGAATACACTGCCCAGTCGAAGGGCGGCATGGGCAAGAAGGGCATCACCACCCGGGACGAGGACAGCGTTATCGATGTGTTCACCGCATCTACCCATGACCACATCCTGTTCTTCACCGACACCGGCAAGGTCTACCGCAAGAAGGGCTATCAGATCCCCGAGAGCGGCAAGGCCGCCAAGGGTATCGCCCTGGTCAACTGTCTGCAGATCGAGGTGGACGAGCGGGTACAGGCCATGCTCCACTTCCGGGAGAAGGGCGACGACATTGACCGCTATCAGCTGACCATGGTGACAAAGAACGGCACCTGTAAGCGTGTGGCGGTGTCCGCCATGCAGAATATCCGCCAGAGCGGTATCCGCGCCATCAACCTGGACGAGGGCGACGAACTGGTGAGCGTCATCGAGACCGACGGCACGGCGAAAATTTTGATTGCCACCCACGACGGTATGGCCTGCTGCTTCGATGAAAACGATGTTCGCACCATGGGCCGCAACGCCACCGGCGTTCGGGGCATCCGGCTCCGGGAGGGTGACTACGTTATCGGTGCCGCCTTTGCCGACGAGGAAAAGCAGGTGCTGACCATTACCGAGCGGGGTTACGGCAAGCGCACTCCCGTCAGCGAGTACCGCATTACCGGACGCGGCGGCATCGGCGTGAAGAACTACGAGGTCACGGGCAAGACCGGCAAGGTCATCGGCATGAAGATCGTGGACGGCAGCGAGGATCTGCTGCTTGTCACCCACAGCGGCATTCTGATCCGCACCGCCGTGGACAGCATCCGCGTGGCGGGCCGTGCCACCCAGGGCGTTATCGTCATGCGGTTTAAGGAAGAAGGCGACAGCGTGATCTCCCTGGCTCTTGCCGAAAAGGACGCAGAAGCGGAAAAGACACCGGTTGAGGAATAAAAAGAAAGGGCGGACAGAGTCGTCCGCCCCTACGGAGGAATGACGCAGAACACGCAGACAGAAAGGATGGTTCACCATGCCCAGTGCGCCCAGAGAAGCGAAGGTGCCCCTGACGAGGTGGCAGTATTTTGTAAAAAATCTGTACCAAAACAGCGCCAATAGTAGGAAGTTTGTGTACAATAAAGTGATTTATGACAAGTCCGAGGAGCTACAGGCCATTGACTACAAGAGCCAGCGCATCCATCTGGTGCTGCTTCTTGTTCTGATCCTCCTGTTTATTGTGACATCCAAATACCAGAATGCCTGGTTTGTGGCGATTTACCTGGTGGTGGTGATCGCCGGAGAGATCGTGCGGCTTTTTATGCTGCCCAAGGACATCAAGGCCCACCTGACTGACAGTGGTTACCGTGAACGGTGAGATGAAGGTCATTGCCCGCATTCGGACGCCCTTTCCGGAGAAGTTTGGCGTGCCGCGGCAGAGTGGGCTGGTGGATGTGCCGGCGCAAATTATCTTTGAGCCGGACTACCGCAACCCGGACGCCCTGCGGGGCATCGAGGGGTTTTCCCACCTGTGGCTACTCTGGCAGTTTGACCGGGCGGCGCGGGAGAACTGGTCGCCTACCGTGCGTCCGCCCAGATTAGGCGGCAATCAGCGCATGGGGGTGTTTGCCACCCGTTCGCCGTTTCGTCCCAATGCCATCGGCCTGAGCTGCGTGAAGCTGGAGCGGGTGGAGGGTACGGTTCTCCACGTCAGCGGCGCGGATCTGGTGGACGGGACGCCGATTTTGGATATCAAGCCCTATCTCCCCTACTGCGACAGCGTGCCCGATGCCGTGGGCGGCTGGACGGAGGGCCTGGAGCGCGGCGGACTGACCGTAGATTTTCCCGACACCTTATTATATATGGTATCCGAAGCGGACCGCGCCGGTCTTATCGGTGTTTTGCAAAGCGACCCGCGGCCGCGATATCAGGACGATCCGGAGCGGGTCTACGGCCTGACCTACGGCGGCGTGAACGTGAAGTTCCAGGTCAGCGGCGACACGCTGACAGTGGTGGAGGTGGAACGATGAAAACCGTCACAATTTACACCGACGGCGAAACACGCTTCGCGGTTTCGTTTTATGTCCCATGCGCTCGCCGCTGACGCGGCAACCGCGCATGATGGACAGCAAGCGCCGTCGTATCAAGAGGTAAGGCAGCAAGAGTTTTGGAAAGGCAGGAAACCTTTATGAAAACCGTCACAATTTACACCGACGGCGCTTGCAGCGGCAACCCCGGACCCGGCGGGTGGGGCGCGATCCTCTCCTATAACGGCAAGGAGAAGGAGTTCTCCGGCGGCGAGGCAGAGACCACCAACAACCGCATGGAGCTGACGGGCGTTATCACGGCGCTGCAGGCGCTGAAAGAGCCCTGCAGCGTGGAGCTTTACAGCGACTCGAAGTACGTCATCGACGCCCTGCAAAAGCGCTGGGTCTATGCCTGGCAGAAAAACGGCTGGCGCAAGGCGGACAAAAAGCCGGCGCTGAACGTGGACCTGTGGGAACAGCTTCTGCCCCTCCTGGAAAAACACGAGGTGCATTACCATTGGGTCAAGGGCCACGCGGAGAACGAGAAGAACAACCGCTGCGACCAATTAGCGGTGGCGGAGAGCAAAAAACACAAAATATAGCGGCATCGTTTACAAATTGTTCATTTGTTTTTCAAGATTTGGTCATTTTTATTGTGTAATATGATACCATCAAAAGGAACTCCATTTTCCTTATGTGATTTTCTCCCTCTCTCCTAACAAGAAACGAAAACGCCCTGCGAAAGCGGGGCGTTTTCCTGTAAGAAAGAAGTTTTGGGGAAAATCACATCGTGATTTTCTCCGTGCCACGTTGCCGTCAGCGGTTTGCGCTCGCTGCCGCTCCCGCGCACCGGACGGCTGCCTTGCGACACGGCGAAACGATGCCACAGGCATCGTTTCGTCCATATCGCCCTAACAAGAAACGAAAACGCCCTGCGAAAGCGGGGCGTTTTCCTGTTATAAGCAATAAAGAAGAGACCCAAACGGGCCTCTTCAGCTTGTCGAAAAACCTCGTTTTGTCATTCCGCTTCGTAGGGGCGGCCCTCGCGGCCGCCCGTATTCTTCGTAGGGGTCAATGCCCACATCGACCCGTTATGCGGCGGGGCCAGGGGACCCCGCCCTACGAAAACGGCGCGCCGGGGTCGTCGCGCCCTACGGAGGGTCGTCGGGGACGCCGGCCCCTACAGAGATACGGATTGCCACACCAGTGACACCGGTCGCTGCCTTCTCAATGACAGGGTTCTTTGACAAAAAGAAGAGACCCAAACGGGTCTCTTCTTTTTGTCAGACAACGATCAGAATTCCTTTTTCTTGCCGATGACAACAGCGCTGCCGGTAACACCCATGACAGCCAGACCGATGTACAGGGCAATGCCTGCATCGAAGGTCTTGGGAGCCTTCGTGACAGAAGGAACGGTCTTAACGATCAGACCGGGCTGGGTCGTATCGACGACGTTGAGGATAACGGAATCGAGATTATCCAGAGAGGTTGCCAGCATATGCTGTGCATACATGGTCATAACGGTGGTGGGCAGCTCCTCAACAAAGGGAGCGGCCTTAAAGATCATAGCGGGAATGCTGTCCAGGGTATGGATGCTGTCAGCCAGCATACCCTGCGCCTTGACAACGGCGGAGCCCAGCAGACGCTCGGCGGGATAGACATAATTTCTGACCATAGAATCCAGCACGGTAGCGGTCTTGCCCATCATCTTGTGCAGAGCCTCACCGGCGGGGGAAACATTCAGATAGTAAGCCAGAGCGGTAGCGGCAAAGGGCTGGGCAATAGCGGCCAGCTTGGTGACCTGTGCAGCAACCTTAGCACCGGCGACCTTGACAGCCAGATCAGCGGGAATGGCAACAGCCAGAGCAGCAGCGGTCTTGGCGGCCAGATCAGCGGGGATCAGAGCGGCCACGGTGGCGACCTGTGCGGCGACCAGACCCTTGGCAGCCACAGCGGCGGGAACCAGAGCGGCAGCCGCCTTAGCGGCACCGGCGGCACCGGCAGCAACTACCGCACCGGCAGCGGGAATGGCCAGAGGAGCGGCAACAGCGGCCACGGTGGCGACCTGTGCGGCGATCAGACTCTTGGCAGCCAGAGCGGCGGGAATCAGCGCGGCGGCGATGGGAGCAGCAGCGGCCGCACCGGCAGCAACTACCGCACCGGCGGCGATGGCCTCAGTGGGGACCTTGTCCATGGCGCTAAGTGCGTCATCGACAAAGTTCTGGGTGGCATCGGCCCCGGCGCCCACCAGCTCGGCGGTCTCCTTGGCGCCGGTCCGGATGGTGTTCTCAACGGTCTTTCCTACGGTACCGGCCAGAGCGGCGGCATCCGCGGTGCCCATCTTGGGTGTTGCGACCTCCAGAACCTTGCCGGCAACCGCGTCACCGATGTCATCGGCGTACTCGTCGGCATAGCCGGCGATCTTATCGGCGGCTTCCTTGGCAAAGGTGGTGATGACCTTGGTGCCCGTCAGGATGTTCTGCCTGACCGCGGCACGGACCTTATCGGCGGCGGTCGCTTCTTCGGCAAAGGCCACAGCGGTCAGAGAGAAGAGCATTGCCAAACACAACAGCAAAGCTATGATCTTCTTCATGTGTTTTTTCCTCCTAACAAAAAATTTATGCGGTAGAACTCACAAAATGGAAATAGTACCTCATATTTCAATATAAGGGTATCACAGGAAAGGGAGAAAGTCAAGACAAATAGAGCCGCTGCGGCAACACATTTTATAAAGGACACAAAATATTTTGATTTCCGTCCTTGACAATCCTTTCCAATTATGGTAAAGTAACTGCATCATAGTGGGTCGCCGTATCGGTAAAAGCGGACCCACCAAATTATGAAGGAGGAAATTGCAAAATGAAAAAGATTGTTGCACTGCTTCTGGCTCTTGTGATGATCCTGTCCCTGTCCACCGTGGCATTTGCCGCAAAGAAAGATCGCTCTCTGATCGAGGACGTGGTGAAGTATCAGTTCAACACAGCCAAGAAGGTCGGCGATGGGATCTATGGTGCGGCTTCCGCAGCATGGCGCTACGCAGCAGATCAGGTGGAGCACGTTCTGAACGCTCCCACCATCGGCGGCGCATTTGACGCTGTTGCCGACAACGTAAAGCAGGACGTTGATGCGGTTGTCGGTTCCGTAGTCGCGGGTCACGACTTCGTTGTCAAGTCCGTAGTCGAAGGTGCCAAGGACTATGATAAGGCCGTGGATGAGGCTGCTGCGAAGATCGCCGGCTATGCCACTCTGCCCGCACGCGTGCTGATCGGCCAGGCCAAAAAGGTTGTTGACGCTGCTGATGCCGCAAACGCCAAGGTCGCCGCTGTGGATCTGAGCGTGAACAAGTACAAGGTATATTCCAAGATCGATGACGAGATCTTTGACGCTGCCGAGAAGATCCTGGGTAAGGTCGAGACTCAGATCAAGAATGCTATTAACAGCATTTATCCCGCCACTCCGCTGGATCTGCCCGCTGCTCCTATTAATGTGGCCGGCGAGCAGCCTGTGAAGCCTGTGTATGCAGACTTTTTGGCCCTGGTCGGCATGACCAAGACCGATGCTATCAGCTATGCCTACACCTATAACACCACTGCTCGTCCTTACGTCACTGCCGCAACGGCCACCGTTGCTAGCTCCAGCCTGATTACGGAAGAGGAAGCGATTGCGTATTATGAGAGCGCTTATAATCTGTACATTTCTGAGAAGGCCGCTTGGGATTTGGCTAACACCACCTATAATACCGCATTGAACGATTACAACGCTGCGATGGTCAAGTACAATGACCAGAAGGCCATTAACGACAAGAATGCCAAGGCTACCGAGGTTCTGGGTCTGCTGACCAAGGTCCCCGCTGAGTTCCTGGATGCCATTGAGAACCACATTGCCAAGGATGTTGCCGAGAACGTTGATGATTTCGGTGATGGCATCGATAAGGCTAAGGACGATGTTTGCGCTAAGATCGACGTCGAACTGGGCAAGCTGCAGGACGAGCTCATCAAGATGAACCAGAAAAACAACCAGGCTGGCAAGCAGATCAAAGCTGCGATCTCCTACGTCTGGGGTCTGACCGTGGACGTTCCTAAGTAAGTTCATCTGACACAATTTAAAAAAAGAAACGCCTTCGGGCGTTTCTTTTTTGTTGCGAAGCATTTTTTCGTAGGGGCGACCGCAAGGGTCGCCCGCACAATGCGGCGCGCCGAGGTCGTCGCGCCCTACTTCCAGTCGCCGGAGATACCGTCCGGGGCTTTGGGGGACGAGGCGGAACTGTTGTTTTCCGGGCGGACAGAGTCGTCCGCCCCTACTTGACACTAAATTCTTTGCTTGTTATAATAGGCGCGACAAGGGTAACACCATAAACGGTAGGCGGTCGGCTGCACCACCCGAAAGGGGGTGAGGCGATGCGAGTTACAATACATATCGGGGCCTTTACGGTTACGATCATTGTAAAAAGCAGAAACCGCCACTCGGCAAAGTGACGGTTTCTAAATTTCTGATTTTTTAACAGTTACTGGGCTGACCGTCTATCGGTACTGCCCTTGTCTATTATTATAGGCGCGATCTCGGATTTTGTCAAGGATTTTTCGGCGGGGTGAGGTCACGGGCGGACAGAGTCGTCCGCCCCTACGGGGGGGTGACTGGGCGCGGGTGCCCTACAATGCGGCGCGCCGGGGTCGTCGCGCCCTACGGGACTACGGACACCTCATCCGTCACGCCATAGGCGTGACACCTTCCCCTCAAGGGGAAGGCTTTGGCGGGAGGAGCAGAGCCCCGCTCTCGTTGCCCTCGTTGCGCCAGACCGATTTCCGGCTCCCGTTCGGGACTCCGAAAATCGGGGCGCTGTCTTGCGGCGGGTAAAAACGTGCCACCGGCACGTTTTTATCCCGCACGCCCCTACTGCCAGTCGCCGGAGATACCGTCCGGGGCTTTGGGGGACGAGGCGGTATTGTTGTTTTCCGGGCGGACAGAGTCGTCCGCCCCTACGGGAGGATTTTGCGGGCTGCTGTGGGTATCCGCTCCTACGGCGTGGGGGATCTTTCCCTGCGGCAGGTGGCCGTCGGCAAATTTTGGCGCCCGCTCCACTGCGCGGGGGTCATAGCCGGTAAGGACCGGCGGCGCTTTGCGCTTTTTTTCTTTCATTGGCAACTCCTTTCAGCCGAATGCCCACAGCAGCACGCCGTACAACGCTGCGGCGGCGGTGCCGAACACGATGACGGGTCCGGCCACGGTGAACATCTTGACGGCGGTGCCGGTGATAATGCCCTCGGCGTGGAAGTCGATGGCGGGAGAGACCACCGAGTTGGCGAAGCCGGTGATGGGTACCAGTGTACCGGCACCGGCAAAGCGGGCCAGCTTATGGTAGAGTCCCAGGGCGGTGAAAAAGGCGGAGAGAAAGACCAGCGAGACGGAGGTGGCTGTACCGGCGTCCTCTAAATTGAGCCCCAAAGAGGAGTAAAGATCCTGCAGAGCCTGGCCGACGCAGCAGATGGCGCCGCCGATGACAAAGGCAATGATCAGGTTTTTCCCCAGCGGGGAGCCGGCAGAGCGCTGCTTCACGTACTGTTGGTACTCCTTTGGTGTCATGTCCATGGAAAACACATCCTTTCGCGGATAGTTTGTGCATTGAGAGGGGAAATCATGCGTTGAAAAAACGATGGCAGCGAGATATAATAAAAGCGGCGCGCCGGGTCGTTGCGCCCTACGATGAAAAAGGATGCGGGAGGTGACATCGTGGAAGATCATGCCCATCCGTTCGGAATAAAAAAACATCCGTTGGCGCAGATCAACGAGGTCAACTGTACCGGCTGCGGCTGGTGCGCCCTGTTCTGCGTGACCAAGTGCATCCGGCTGCGGGGGGACGGATTTTATGAGGTGGATGCCGAGCACTGCATCGGCTGCCGGAGCTGTCTGGTGAACTGTTTTTATGATGCGGTATCGCTGTACCGTTTGCAGGAGGGGAACGAATGAGTACGCTGGGGCTTTATATCCACATCCCGTTTTGCAGGAGCAAGTGCGCCTACTGCGACTTCTACTCCCTGCCGAAGAGCGAGGAGAAGATGGACGGCTATGTGGAGGCGCTGATCCGCCACCTGAAAGAGGCGGCGCCACAGATGGAGCGCCAGGCCGTGGACACGGTGTATTTCGGCGGCGGCACCCCCAGCTATCTGGGGGAAAAGCGGCTGTGCCGACTGCTGAAAACCGTCAAAAAACTCTATCGGGTGGCGCCCGATGCCGAGATCACGCTGGAGGCCAATCCGGACAGTATCGGGGATCACAAGGCGCTGCGGCATCTGCGGCGGGCGGGGTTTAACCGCATCTCACTGGGGGTGCAGTCCGCCGATGACGCCATGCTCAAGCGGATCGGGCGGGTGCATAACTATGCCCAGGTGATCGCCGCGGCGGAGGCGGTGCGAAGGGCGAAGATCGAAAATCTCAGCATCGACCTGATCTACGGTCTGCCGGAACAGGATATGACGGATTGGGAGGCGACGCTTCAAAAGGCGGTGGAGCTGAAACCGCAGCATATCAGCTGTTATGCGCTGAAAGTGGAGGAAGGCACGCCGTTATGGAGAGAAAAAGACACGCTGGTGGTTGCTGACGACGATCAGCAGGCGGAGATGTACCTGAGGGCGGTGGAGCTTTTGGCCCAGCAGGGGTACGGGCAGTACGAGATCTCCAACTTTGCCCTGCCGGGCCGTGAGAGCCGGCACAACCTGAAATACTGGCAGATGGAGCCCTATGCGGGATTCGGGCCGGGGGCCCATTCGGACTTTGGAGACGTGCGGTTTGCCTACGAGAAGGATCTGGACGGCTATCTCGCCGGGGAGCTGCGGCTTTCCGAGCGGGAGGAGATGGTGGAACGGGAGCGGTGTCTGGAGTACATCATGCTGTCGCTTCGGACGGCGAAGGGTATGGAAAAACGGCGGTTTGAGAACACCTACCGACTGCCGTTTGCACCGCTGGAGGAGAAGTTTGCGGCGTATGGGCGCCACGGTCTGGCCTGCCCCACCGAGGGCGGTTGGCGTTTGACAGCGGAGGGCTTCCTGGTGTCCAACAGCATCATTGCGGAGCTGCAGGAGACGGTGACGACTCTGCGGGAGCAGCGGCAAAAAGACGTGGAACGGGGCGTTTTTCGGGTGGAAAATCTGACATAAAGTGGAAAAGCGCGGTGTAATACAAAACACTGCGTTTTTTGCTGCGGGAATGTAACGTTTTCGTTAACGATAGGCGGTTTTAGTTGCGTTTGCCAAGGGAAAATGATACACTATACAATCGAAAAAAGACTCTCCATAAGGAGGAGGATCCCTATGCCGAAATTCAGTGTGAAAAAACCGCTGACTATATTTGTGACGGTGCTGGCTATTGTGGTGCTGGGTGTGGTGGCGTATCTTAAGATGACCCCCGACCTTCTGCCCAACATGGACTTCCCCTATGTCATCATCGTAACCACCGATCCCGGCGCCAGTCCCGAGGCGGTGGAGGAAGAGATCACCAAGCCCATGGAGAAAACCATGGCCATGCTGAACGACATCAAGTCGGTGACCTCCACCAGTCAGAACAGCGCCTCCATGGTAGCGCTGGAGTTTGAAGATGGGGTCAATCTGGACACCATCGGCGTGGATATCCAGCAGAAGATCGCCGTTTTGCAGGGTGAGTGGAGTGATACCGTGGGGGCGCCCTACGTGCTGAAGATCAACCCGTCTATGCTGCCGGTGATGGTGGCTGCCATTTCCTCGGATGACATGGACATTAACCAGCTCAGCGAATTCGTGGACGAGACGCTGGGCGATAAGCTCAGCGGCGTCACCGGTGTGGCCAGCGTGGATATCGTGGGATCGGTGAAGCAGGAAGCCCATGTGATATTGTCTCAGGAGAAGATGGATGCCCTGGGCGTGAAGCTGGAGGCCGCCATCAACCGGCAGTTGGACAAAACCGCCGGCGAGCTGTACAGCGCCAGACAGCAGGTGCTGGACGCCCAGCAGGCTATGGAAGAAGGAAAGCAGCAGGCCGTCAGCGGTATGCTGGGCGGTATGAGCGAAAGCGACTCTTCCGAATCGGGTCTGTTCGGCTTTTTAGGATCTGTTCTCAATACCACGCAGAAAATCGGAAAGATCATTGTGGGTATGACCGACGGATCCATTGTCAACGGTATCGGCGATACCGTGTCGGGCGCGATGGACGCGCTGACCCAGATGACCTCCGGCAGCATTCAGATGAGTACCGCGCTGACCCAGATCGACCAGGGCCTCAGTGCTATCGAGGACGCGCGGAAAAATCTCAGCGAGCAGGCTGATATGAGCGGGACGCTGAATGTGACCACCATCGCCGGCATTCTGACAGCCCAGAACTTCTCCATGCCCGCCGGTTACATTGACGACAATGAGGGCATCAGCTACATGGTCTCCGTGGGTGACGAGATCACCGAGACCGAAGACCTGCGGGAGCTGGTGCTGATCGACTTGGGCGTGGAGGGCATGGAGCCCATTTGCCTGGGCGACGTGGCAGAAGTGATCGTAACCGACAATTCTTCGGAGATCTATGCCACCCTTAACGGCAAGGACGACGTGATCGCCACCTTTACCAAGCAGTCCAACTATGCCACCGCAGCAGTCTCCGAAAATGTGGCGGCGCGGTTTGAAAAGCTGGAAGCCGAATACCCCGGCATCCACTTTACGCCCCTGATGGATCAGGGGGATTATATCCACCTGATCGTCAGCACCATTCTCTCCAGCCTGCTGTGGGGCGCGCTGTTCAGTGTAATCGTGCTGTTTATCTTCCTGCGGGATTGGCGGCCCACCGTCATCACGCTGGTTTCCATCCCTGTGAGCCTGGTGTTCGCGGTGGTGCTGATGTACTTCAGCGGTGTGACCATCAACATGATTTCCCTTTCCGGCCTTGCCGTGTCGGTGGGAATGCTGGTGGACAACTCGGTGGTGGTGATTGAGAATATTTATCGGCTTCGCGCCAAGGGTGCGACGGTCATTCAAGCGGCGGTTTCCGGTGCCGGACAGGTGCTGGGGGCGATCACTGCTTCCACGCTGACCACGGTGTGCGTCTTTTTGCCCATCGTGTTCGTGGACGGTCTGACCAAGACCCTCTTTACGGATCTGGCACTGACCATTACCTATGCGCTGGTGGCGTCCCTGCTGGTGGCGCTGACGCTGGTACCCGCCATGGCGCAGGGGATCCTGCGGAAAAAATATGAGCCCAAGAAAGGTATTTTGGATAAGGTCTATCCCGCATACCGCAAGGCGGTGAACTGGTCGCTGGACCACAAGGCGGTGATCCTCGCCGGCGCTCTGGCTCTGCTGATCGCGTCCACAGCCGGTGCGCTGAGCCGTGGCTTTACCTTTATGCCCCAGTTGGATATGAACATGATCAACGCCAGCGTGACCATGCCGGAGGGTACGACCATGGAGGAGGCTGTGGCGATCGCCGACGAGGTGGTGGCCCGCACCATGACCATAGACAGCGTGCAGACCGTGGGTGCGTCCATGATGGGCGACTCGGCGTCTATGCTGAGCGGTGGCGGCGGCGCCTATGACGTGACGGTGTATGTCACCATGCCCGACGGCACATCCGGTATAGCAGTGGGCAAGGAGATGGAGCGGCTTTGCGCCGACCTCGACTGTGAGATTGACAGCGACGGGATCAACGCCATGATGAGTATGTTGACCGGCGGAACGGGCATCAGCCTGACTGTGTACGGCGACGACATGGAGGACTTGCAGACTGCGGCAAAGACCATCGCGCAGCGCATGGAGGAAGTGAAAGGGACCACGGAGGTCTCCGACGGTCTGGAGGATGCGGCGCCTGCCGTGCATATCACTGTGGACCGTATGGCTGCCATGAAGCACGGTATGACGGTGGCGCAGGTCTATATGCAGATCGCCCAGAAGATGACCGCTACCATCAACGGTTCCCAGATGAAGCTGGACGACAAGCGGATGGATCTGATCTTAGACAGTGCAGAGGGCAGCGCCGTGAAACTGGAGGACCTGGAGGACCTGGAGCTGACAGCAGGCAGTATGACGTCTGCCATGAGTGATATGTCCACGATGATGGGTGGTTCCGACAGCAGTGATCTATCCGCGATGAGTGCCCTGATGGGGGGCACCTCGGAGAGCACAGAGAGCGCCGATAGCGAGACGTTCCGGCTGGGCGAGATCGCCACAGTGGAAAAGACCGTCAGCATGGAGAAGATCTCCCGGGACAATCAGCGCCGCTGTATCGGCGTCAGCGCCCAGATCGCAGAGGGCTACAACGTGACGCTGGTGACTGCGGATGTGGAGGACGCCCTGCAAAGCCTGGAGCTGCCCAACGGGATCACCTACGTGTTCGGCGGCGAGAACGAGGAGATCCTGCACGCCATGAAGCAGCTTGTGCTGATGATGGCGCTGGGTGTTCTGCTGGTGTACTTCATTATGGTGGCCCAGTTCCAGAGCCTGAAAGCGCCGTTCATCGTGATGTTCACCATCCCGCTGGCGTTTACCGGCGGTTTCCTGGCGCTGCTGATCAGCGGACTGGAGGTGTCGGTGGTGTCCATGATCGGCTTCGTGATGCTCATCGGCATTATCGTCAACAACGGCATCGTGCTGGTGGACTACATCAACCAGCAGCGCCTGGCAGGTATGACCCGCCGGGAGGCCATCATCGACGCCGGCGTGACCCGTATGCGGCCTATTTTGATGACGTCCCTGACCACCATTCTGGGCCTGATCATCATGGCGTTGGCGCAGAACGTAGGCACATCGCTGATGCAGCCGGTGGCGCTGGTGTGTATCGGCGGTCTGCTGTATGCCACGCTGATGACCCTGTTCGTGGTGCCGTGTATGTACGATCTGCTCAGCAGAAAAGAGCTGCGTAAGGTGGACGAGAGCGAGCTGAAGATGCTGGAAGATTGACAGTAAATATGCAAAAAAGGAGCCGAAAGGCTCCTTTTTTTGTACGTTGTAGGGGCGGATGCCCACATCTGCCCGGGGGTCGATGTAGGCATCGACCCCCTACGGAGCAACGCATACAGTTCAGAACTTCCACAGGAAGAAGCAAGCCAGTTCCGCAACGCCCAGGCACGCCAAGATAAGGATGGCGGCGGTGTTGGGTTTGCGGACATGAAGCGGGGTAATGTATAAGACGCCTGTGAAAAACAGTCCGGCGCCCATAATGAGGGGCAGGTGGCCCAACGCACTGGTCAGTACGCACAAAAGAGGAAAGATCAAGGTGCTGGCGGTGATGGGCAGACCCAGGTAATACTTGCGTGCACCACCCTCCGTTTCCTGTCGCTCCTCCTCCAGCACATTGAAATACGCCAGACGGATCAAGCCGCACAGGGCGAAGAAAATCAGCGTTGTCGTGTACCATACGGGAACGGCGGACGAGACCTTTTGGACGTAGGCACAGTAGGCGATGACGGCGGGCAGGACGCCGAAGCAGAGCACATCGTTGAGACTGTCGATCTGGATACCGAAGCGCTTCTCGCTTTCCGTGCGGTTTTTCTTGGTGCGGGCGATCTTTCCGTCCACCGTGTCCAGCAGTCCCGCTACCAGCAGGCAGATCACGGCGGCCGTCAGCTTGCCGTCCACCGCCCAAAAGATGCCCGTTACGCCCAAAATCGTGGCGAGATAGGTGGCGATCACCGTATAGTCGTAAAATCCGATCATAACGACCTCACAAAAATTCGTATTTTTTCTATTGTATCGAAAAAGCGGAACTTTTGCAAGAGGTCAAAACGCTTTTGGCAGATCCCAGCGGAACACAGCCGCCAGAATTCGCAGGACAAAGATCAGGGCGATGCTGCTGCAAACCGCCAGCCACGCTGCCCAGCCCGTACCCTGCAAAACGTAGTACAGCCCGCCGCCGGCCAGGGAGGCCACGGCGTAGATGCGCTTGCTGAGGATCAGCGGCACCCGGTTCAGCGTGATATCCCGGAGGATACCGCCGCCGCAGCCGGTGGCAACGCCCAGAAAAATGACGAAAAAGGCGTTGTCGCCGTACCCGGCGGCGATGGCGGTGGTGATGCCCACCACGGTGAAAACCCCCAGCCCCATGGCATCGAAGATGTTGTTCAGCGACGCCAGCAGCTCCGCCTTTTCCACAAAGATGCGGCGGCAGTACCGGGCGAACAGAAACACCGTCAGGGAGGAGCACAGCGCCACGATCAGATAGACATAGTGGGAGAACATGGCCGGGGGCAGATTGCCCAGCAGAACATCCCGGAACACGCCGCCGCCCAGGGCGGTGATCACGCCGCAGAAGAACACGCCGAAGATGTCCAGCCGGGTGTCGATCGCGGCGGCAGCGCCGGACAGGGCAAAGGCGCAGGTGCCGATCAGCTCTAAGATCAGGATGAAATCTTCCATAGAAACACCTCCCGGGAAGAGATGGTCTTATTTTAGGAGGTTTGGAAGAATTTTGCAAGGGGAAATAGGGGCGGAGTGAGTCGTCCGCCCGTACGGATGTTCAGAAGCCATTCGTAGGGGTCGGCGTCCCCTACAACCCTCCGTAGGGCGCGACGACCCGGCGCGCCGCCGATGGTCGAATACGTTACGATAGACTTCGTAGGGCGGGGTGACCTCACCCCGCCGCAAAGCCTATTTTTTCGGATAGGGGGTCTTTCTGTCGGTACGACCCAACAGATAATCCACGCTGACGCCGTAAAAGTCTGCCAGAATGTGCAGGGCGGCCACAGGAACATTTACCCGCCCCAATTCATAGTCGGAATAAGTGGTCTGGTGGATTTTCAACAGGGCGGCCAGCTCTGACTGGCTTAAGTCCCGATCTTCCCGCAAATCCCGAATTCGCAGTTGGTACATATTCATCACCCATACCCATTATGCGTTAAGGGAATATTCCTTGTTTCATTTTAAGGAATATTCCCTTAAAATACAGAGAGGGGTGAGAGCTATAACGGATTACAAAGAGATGTATTTCAAAATGGCGCGAGCGGCAGCGGATGCGGTGGAGCTTTTGATCGCTGCCCAGCAGGAGCGCGAGGAGATGTATATCAATGCGCCGGAGCCGATGATCGAATTGGTGGTGCCGAAAAAAGAGGACGAATAAAAAACGCGGCGGTCAAAAGACCGCCGCGCCCGTAGTTAACAAAGCAGGTATTCCTCCGTCTCGATCAGACCGTAACCGCCGTTGTTGCGGCGATACACTACGTCAATGACGTTGGTATCCACATTACGGAAGACGTAGAAATTGTGATCCAGCAGGTTCATCTGCAAAATGGCCTCGTCGATGGTCAGGGGCTTTACATCGAACTTCTTGGTACGGACGACGTTAAATTCCACGTCCTCTGCCACGTCGAACTCAGCGGGCACTTCCGGCGCCAGAGCCTCAGGACGCAGATTTTTGGACAAACGGGTCTTGTTTTTGCGGATGCGGCGGTCAATGAAGGTGACGGCTGCGTCGATGGCGCCGCGCATATCGCCGTCAGGATCCTCCTCCTGGGCACGGAACAGCGTTCCGTTGGCGGCGCGAATGGTCAGCTCCACCACGCAGCGGTTCTTCTTCTCCACGGCAAAGGTCACAAAGGCGTCTGCCTCCTGGGGGAAATACTTGTCGAGCTTTGCGATCTTCTTCTCGGCGTATTCCTTGATGGAGTCATTCAGGGTGATCTTCTTGCAGGCGAATGTGAACTTCATAGTTGTTGCTCCTTTCCTTGGGTAACGGGATGCAAGGGTCGGGGAGGGAGTTCCTCTTTTCCTTACATATTCATTATAACACCTTGACGGACATTTGAAAAGATGGCGCAGACATTTTTGTGAAATATTTACAAAAATGGAAGATGGGGTGAGCATTTCGACCAAAAAGGGAAAAAGTAGTCAAAAGGCGACAAAACCTCCTATGGACAAAGGGAGGCTTGTGGGATATTATGATAGAGGAAGCTTTCCAATATCCCACCCGCTTGGGCCGCCTCATTTTGAGGCGGTCTCTTTTTATATAAAATGCTGAATGCAGAATGCAAAATGGGGTTGAGTTTGTAAGGATCGGGAGTCGTGCAAACGCGAAAACGGCAGAAAGCATTCTCCTTTTTCGTCGTTTGCAGATAGCTTTGAATTTGCAGAAGCTCAACCTTCATTCAGCATTTAGCATTCTGCATTCTGCATTAAAAAAGAACGCCCTGCGGCGTTCTTTTGTTATTCATTCACGTCATAGAAAATGCGCTCGCCCTCCTCGGCAAGCCCCAGAAGTTCCCGGGCCAGACGCTTGATAAAATCCTCGTCCCCCGCCCTGCTCAGATCCGAGCGGAGGGCGTCGTTCTCCTGCTGCTGAGCGGCAAGCTGCTGCTCCAGCTGGGACGCCTCGTCTTTGGCAAAGGAGACCTTTTGATAAACCTTGAGGATCTGGACGCCCAGGACGACCACCAAAACGGCAATAACCAGCAGCACCAGGGGATTTGCTTTGCGGGCGGTTTTCTTCACGGCGGACGCCTCCTTTTCTTCGACCTTATGGTTTATTGTAAACCATTTGCGAAAAAAAGAAAAGACTTTTTTAAGGAAATTTCTGCACCAGATCAGAGGGCGCAGCAGCAATCGGACAAAGGCCACCGCAGCATCCATCCAGAAATCCCATGCCGTTCGCAGAAAGCGGGACGGAAAGATCCACCACAAAAGGGCCCCGGCGCCGGCTCCTGTGATCATGTAAAGCCGCAGCTTCCCCTCACCTACCACCAGCGCCAGCCACAGCGCCAGAAACAGGACAGCCAGCACGTAGAGGACGTCCAGCGTATGGGTCAGCGGCGAAAAGGTTTTCCACCGGATGCGGATTGAGCGCAGCAGGTCGTACAGAAACGCCGCCACAATCCCCACGGCAAAGGAGATGGCCAGGGACAGCGCCTGAGCGGCAATGTGGTTTTCCATCAGGTGAACAGACGGGAGAAAAACCCGCCGCTGCGGCTGAGGGACTCCTCCTCGTACTCCAAACCGTCAATGTGCCCGTCCACGTGAAGCTCGCCGCCGTCCAGACTCAGCTTATCGATGTGCAGACCCTGTCCGGTGACGATCAGCGTACCGGCGCAGGTGGACATGATGATACAGCTTTCGTCGAACCGCTCCACATCCTCCACTCCGCCCACGGTCAGCTTTTCCCGGCCCTCCAGCGTGACGCGGTGGTATTGCGCGCTTGTCGATACCTCGTATGGCATAAGGAAATCCCCCTCTTACACAGCTTGGTCTATGTGTATGAGGGGGAGCTCTATTTTATTCCGGCGGTGCAGAAACCTCGCGGTACATGGCGGCGGCATCGTCCTTGCTCACGTTGTCGGCAACGGTCAAAACCTCCACGCACAGCGTTTTTTGCCCGAAGCGGATGCCAATGACATCGCCCACCTTAACATCGTAAGACGCCCGGGCCACCCGTCCGTTGACGGTGACGCGTTCGTTGTCGCAGGCCTCGTTGGCCACGGTGCGGCGCTTGATGAGGCGGGAGACCTTCAGATATTTATCCAGTCGCATAATACTCTCCTCGGAAAAGAAAAAGCGTGGGCGATCCTGCCCACGCTTTTGAAACGTGTTTCTTACTTAACGGCGTCCTTCAGAGCCTTGCCGGCCTTGAAAGCGGGGACCTTGGAAGCAGCGATCTTCACGGTTTCCTTGGTGCGGGGATTCATGCCGTTACGGGCGGCGCGCTTCTTGGTTTCAAAAGAGCCAAAGCCGACCAGCTGAACCTTCTCGTCCTTCTTCAGGGCCTCGGTGATGGCGCAGATGGCAGCGTTGACGGCGGCTTCGGAATCCTTCTTGGACAGAGCGGTCTTCTCGGCGACAGCGGCGATCAGTTCGGTCTTGTTCATGGTATATCCTCCTAAAAAATTTTATCCTCGTGTATATCCTAAAACGAAAGCTTCGTATTAGAAACCCTTGCTATTATCCCACATACGTACCAGTTCGTCAAGAGAAAATTGCGTAATATCGGCATTTTTGGCGGAAATCCTGTTCTCCATGGCGCGATAACGGCGGATAAACTTTTCGTTTGTGGCAAAGATGGCATCTTCGGGGTCAATGCCGGCAAAACGTGCCACCTTAACGGCGGCAAACAGCACGTCCCCGATCTCCTCGGCGATATTGCTGTTTTCGTATACAGCGGTGTCCAACTCTCCCACCTCCTCGCGGAGCTTGTCCATTGCCCCGTGAATGTCGGCAAAGTCGAAGCCGTCTGCGGCGGCTTTCTTCTGGATTTTTTCGGCACGCCACAGCCCAGGTAGGCTGCGGGCGACGCTGTCCATAGCGTCAGCGGTGGACTTGTGACCCTTTTCGGTGCGCTTGAGGGCGTCCCAGCTCACCAGTACGCCCTCCGGTGAGTCCGCGTGGGCGTCACCAAATACGTGGGGGTGGCGGTACAGCAGCTTTTTCACCACGCCGTCACATACATCGTCCATGGTAAAGGTTCCTGCGTCCTTTTCAATATCGGCATGAAACACCACCTGCATCAAAAGGTCGCCCAATTCCTCACACAGGAGCCTGGGGTCGTCTTTGTCGATGCCCTCGGCAGCCTCGTAGGCCTCCTCCAATAGTCCCCGGCGGATGCTCTGGTGGGTTTGGACTTTATCCCAGGGGCAGCCATCGGGAGAGCGCAGCAGGGCGATAATGTCCAACAGGTCCTGATAGTTGTACTTGTCTTTTTCGGGGAACGGTATCATGGGTATATCCTCACTCTCGCACAGATTTACGGGGAAAAAGATCGGCCAGCTCACCTGGGGTAACGCCGCCCAGCGCCAGCACCAATACCCCGTAGACGACGGCACTGAGACTCACCGCCAAGAGCAGTGTCAGCCACAGGGGAAAGTACGGAGACAGCAAACCGCAGAGGGAGCGGGCCGCCATGGCCATCACCGCGGAGGACAGCACCGGTACCCACCACAGGCGCAGCAGGGGCAGCGCTCCCAGGGTGCGCCGGAGGGCCAGCAGGTTCAAAAGGGCAATAAGGGCGTAGCAGAACAAGGTGCTGACAGCGGCACCCCGAACGTTGATGTCAGGGCGGGAGGCCATCAGGTAGTTGGACACCAGCTTCAAAAGCCCCCCGCAGAGCAGGGAGAACAGGGGGAACTTTTCCCGCTCACAGGCCTGCAAAATGCCGGAGGTGACCGCCATCAGGCAGACGAAAACGGCGGCAAGGCCCAAAATTTGCAGGTGGACCGCTGCGGCCTGTGCTGCCTGTCGGGCGGCGGGATAAAAGACCTGCAGAATGGGCTTTGCCAGCACCGAGAGGCCCAGTCCCATGGGCAGGGCCAGCAGGACCGTAAGCCGCAGGGCACTCTCCGCCATCTCCTGTACGGCGGCGGGATTTCGTTTGGCACGGGCGGCGGCAATGGCGGGCATCAGCGCCGCAGACACGGGAAAGATAAAGCTGCAGGGCAGGGCGAACAAGGTCAGCGACAGGGTGTACTCGCCGTAGCGCTCTATGGCCAGCTCTGCACTCCACAGCAGCTTGTGCTGCAGGGTATAGAGGGTCAGGGACTGGTCCAGCAGGGTAATAAGGCTCATGCCGGCGCTGCCTGCGGTAATGGGCAGACCTACCCGCAGGAGGGCTCCGGCGGTGGTGCGGATGGAAAGAGGCGTATCCGTACCGAGAGGCAGGTCATGCCGCCGGAGAGTCGTCAGGAGATAGCACAGGCCCAGCACCGCGCCCACCGTGACGCCGAGAATGGCACCGGCGGCAGCGGTTTCGGCGGCAGCGCCCCGCTTGAGCAGCAGTACACAGGCGGTGAGTCCCACCGTCAACTTGGCGGCGGACTCGATGATCTGGCTGACGGCGGTGGGCAGCATATTGCCCAGCCCCTGGGTGTGGCCGCGAATGGCGGACATGACGCAGATACAGACCACCGACGGAGCCAAAATACGGATACCGATGGCGGCCAGCGGGTCGTGGAGCAGTTCGGCCAGCACATTGGGAAAGAGGAACATGAAAGCGCCGCAGACCAGGCCGATGGCGCTCAGAAGCAGCAGCGAGGTGCGAAAAATGCGCCGTACCTGGCTGTAACGCCCCGTGGCGTTGGCCGAGGCGGTCAGGCGGCTAATAGCGGCGGGGAGCCCCGCCGTAGAGAGGAGCAGCAGGACGTTGAAGACGTTGTAAGCAGCGTAGAAATGGGCCATGCCGCTGGACCCCAGCAGGTTGCCCAGGGGAATTTTATACAGTGCCCCCAGAATTTTGCCGAGGAAAACGGCGGCCGTCAAGACCGCCGCACTGCCCAAAAAGCCCGCGCTGCCCGCCATGAAAAATCACCCTTACCGTTTCATTTTTTCATGGAAGGCACGAAACGCCTCCAGATTTTCCGCCCACTTTTCGGGGCGCTGGATATATTCCGTGGGATACTTGGGATGGAAAACACGCTCGATATGGTTGTGGGGAAGGTCTACCATCTTCGTAGAACCGCCGGCACCCAGAGACAGGATGCTGTGCAGCTCCTCCATGATGTAGATATTATATAGACCTTCGCTGCCGGGTATGCACCAGCCCACGTTTTCAAAGCTGCCGGACATATATTTCTGTCGATAGAGATAGTAGGGGACAAAGCCGTTTGCCCGAAGCGTGGGATTGGCGTAGTCCAACATGGCGGCCACGTCCGCCGCCGTAGGGATCGAGAAGCCCTCCAGGAGAATGCGGCTTCCCTTTTTCAGCGCCAGGGTGTGGACGGTGATGTTGTCCGGGCCGTAAGTCAGGCATTTATCCAGCGTCCGGCGAAAGCCAACCGGGGTATCCTCCGGCAGACCGGCGATCAGGTCCATGTTGACATGGGGAAAGTTCATGCCCGTGGCAAGGGACATGACTTCCTCGATTTCCGCGGCGGTGTGCTTCCTGCCGATGGCGCGGAGCACATTGTCCTCCAGACTCTGGGGGTTGACGCTGATGCGATCCACGCCGTGATCCAGCAGGACTTGCAGCTTATCCCGGGTGATGGTGTCGGGTCGACCCGCCTCCACGCAGTATTCCACCGCGTCGGTGAGGTCAAAGTTGTGATTGAGGTGGGTCAGCAGACGGTCCATCTGCTGCGCGGAAAGGGTGGTGGGGGTACCGCCGCCCATATAGAACGACTTGACGTGGAGCCCGGTCTCCTTTACCATCGCTGCCGCGGCGCTGATCTCCGCGCACAGGGCGTCCAGGTACGGCTCCATCAGGTGGAAGGACTTTTCCACGCTCTGGCTGACAAAGGAGCAGTAGGCACAGCGGGTGGGGCAGAACGGAATGCCCACATACAGGCTGATGTCGTTGGGCCGAAGACCTTGCAGAGCGGCAAGCCCCGCCTGGGCGGTCTCCAGCGCCAACCGGCGGCGCTCCGGGGATACGAAATAGGTATCGCGGAAGATCTTGTCCACCTCATTGGGGGTCTTGCCCTTTTCCAGCAGTTGAGAGGCCAGCTTGCCCGGGCGGATGCCTGTCAAGGCGCCCCAGGCGGGGGTGAGACCGGTAATTGCCCGGGCGGCTTTGAAGAAGCTGAGCTTCACCACCCGCTGCCGCAGACGTTCCTGTTCATATTCGTCCAGCGCCGGGGAAATCCGGACACGGGAAACACCACGACCGGTTTTTCCCTGAAAAACGATAGTCGTGGTGGCGGTGGTATAGGTTTGGGCAAAGCTTAAACGGCTGACGGCGCAGTTGGACTCGTCCCCCTCATAGGCGGGGCGCTCGTCGGGGAAAAAGGCCAGAAGACTCTGCTCAATGGCGTAGCGGTCATCGTGACCGATGAGTGTCAGTTTCATAGGGTGAGTCCTTGTCTCAGATAGGGATTGTGATCGCGCTCGAAGTCCAAGGTGGTGGCCCGCTCGTGGCCGGGATAGACCTGATAGTTGCCCTCTAACCGGGCCAACCGGGCCAGAGACCGCAGAATGGCGGGATAGCTGCCGTCGGGGAAATCCGTGCGGCCGCAGCTCATGCAGAATAGGGTGTCCCCGGCAAAGATCACATCGCCCACCACCAGACACACGCTGCCGGAGGAGTGACCCGGGGTCTCCAGCACCCGGACAGTCAACGTGCCAAGAGTCAGCGCGTCGCCCTCTTGGTAGTAGCGCTGATTTTTCTCGCCCAGACGGGGGAACTTGAGGTCGCCGCCCCGTCCGTCCACCACGTCATTGGGGTGGATATAGACCGGCAGCTCCGGGCGGCTTGCCAACAGACCTGCCACGCCCATGTAGTGGTCGAAGTGGCCGTGGGTCAGGTAGATAGCCACAAGCTGGCAGCCGGTTTGGGCAATCGCTTTTTCAATGCGCGCCGGCTCATCGCCGGGGTCGATAACGGCGCAGACCCTTGCGGTCTCGTCGCAGAGAATATAGCAGTTGGTCATGATAGGACCGACCTGGAGAGAAGTGATGTTCATAAAAACCCCCGTTTTTTTGAAATGCTGAATGCTGAATGCAAAATGCAAAATGATTTATGGTTTGTCCGTCGAAGCAGTTTTGCAAATAGCTGTTAATAGGCCCAACAATTCGGATAAATCTGTAAGCAGACTTTCGTTTTGTTCGGGAGTAATATAGTCTGTTGCACATAATAATTGCAGCCAGTATTTGGTCTCGGTGGCTTCTTTCAACGCAATACTCATTTTTGCGGTAAAATTCGCTTTACTCTGTGCGCGGATGCCTTCTGAAACATTTGCGCCAATGCTGGTGCCGCTTCGCAAAACCTGTTTTGATAAAACGAATTCACGTTTTTGCTTTGTGAGATGTTTGTATAGATTGACGATACGAACGGCAAAAGAAAAACTTTTGTCCGCAACGATGTTGTTTTCCATAAGAATCTCCCACTTTTATGCAAAAATCATTTAGCATTCAGCATTTAGCATTTTGCATTTTTTACAGCTGATCCGTGTCCACCACCAGGGTCACGGGGCCGTCGTTCAGGCTCTCCACCTGCATATAGGCGCCGAATTCGCCGGTCTCGGTGTGGAAACCGCTGTCCCGGCAGCGCCGGACAAAGCGCTCGTACAGAGGGATAGCCAGGTCGGGCTTGGCAGCGCCGAAGAAATCCGGGCGGCGGCCCTTTTTGCAGTTGCCGTACAGGGTAAACTGGGACACCACCAGCACTTCGCCGTTTACGTCCTCCAGACCCCGGTTCATCTTCTCGTTTTCGTCCTCGAAGATCCGCAGGGACAGCAGCTTGTCGCACAGCTTGTCGCACAGGGCCTCGTTGTCGTCGGGACCGATGCCCAGCAGAATGAGGAAGCCCTCGCCGATCTTGCCGGCAACGGTGCCGTCGATGGTGACGGAGGCGTGTTTCACACGGGTCAATACAGCGCGCATAATGATACTCCTTGTATTATAAAGTAGTAGTTTTTAGTGACCCTCTCCAAGGTCATGTGCTACACTGTAAAGGATGCTGTGGATTGGTTTATTCCTCCTACCGCACAGACGGTTCTTGAAAGGCTC
>R20__coassemble_247_pt1 | contig 42648 bp, 41 predicted proteins | sample R20__metabat2_high_PE_008 | metagenome-assembled genome bin R20 | reverse complement strand
AGTGAGTGGTGCGGACGGAAGTTCAAGCTGGTGGATACCGGCGGCATCGAGCCCAACACCGACAGCCAGATTTTGAGCTTTATGCGCCAGCAGGCGCAGATCGCTATTGACAACGCCACGGTCATCATCTTCGTCACCGACATCAAGACCGGGCTCACCGCCTCCGATCAGGAGGTAGCGGGGATGCTCCAGCGCAGCCGCAAGCCCATTGTGCTGGCGGTGAACAAGATGGACGCCACCGGTGCTGTCGATCCCGATTTCTACGAGTTCTACAACCTGGGTCTGGGGGACCCCATCGCCATCTCCGCCGTCCACGGTCACGGCACCGGCGATCTGCTGGATGCCTGTTTGCAGTACTTCCCGCCGGAAAGCGAGGAAAGCGAGGAGGACGATGTCATTCAGGTCGCCATCATCGGCAAGCCCAACGTGGGCAAGTCCAGCCTGACCAACCGCATCCTGGGTGAGGAGCGGGTCATCGTCAGCGACATGGCAGGCACCACCCGGGACGCCATCGACAGCTACTTTGAAAACCCATTCGGCAAGTATAACTTTATCGACACCGCCGGTATGCGGAAAAAATCCAGGGTGGACGACAACATCGAGAAGTACTCCGTGCTCCGTGCCACCATGGCCATCGACCGCAGCGATGTGTGCCTTATCATGATCGATGCCCAGGAGGGCGTGACCGAGCAGGACACCAAGGTGGCGGGTCTGGCTCACGAGGCGGGCAAGGCCTGCATTATCGTGGTGAACAAGTGGGACTTGGTGGAAAAAGACGGCAAGACCATGGATCGTATGCGGGAGGACATCCGCCGGGATCTGAGCTACATGACCTACGCCCCCATTTTGTTCATCTCCGCCGCCACCGGCCAGCGGGTGAACCGCCTGTTTGAGCTCATCAACTACGTCAATAATCAGGCCAATATGCGAATCACCACCGGCAACCTGAACTCCGTGCTGGCAGATGCTCAGACCCGTGTCCAGCCGCCTACCGATAAGGGCCGCCGGCTGAAGATCTACTATATGACCCAGGTGGGCGTCAAGCCGCCCCACTTCGTGGTGTTCTGCAACGATAAAAAGCTGTTCCACTTCTCCTACCGCCGATATCTGGAAAACCAGATCCGCAGCGTGTTCGGTCTGGAGGGAACGCCCGTCATTATGACCATTCGGGAGAAGGGAGAAGAAGAATGAAACAGAATAATATCCGGGGTATCGTATTCCCGCTGCTGGCGGCTCTGATCTGGGGTACCGCCTTTGTGGCACAGGACGTCTGCGCCGATATCATTGACACCTTTACCTTTAACGCCATCCGCTCCTATGTGGCGGTGGTAGTCCTGCTGATCATTATTTTCCTCTTTGACAAGCTGAAAAAGGACAAGGCGGAAATCACCCCCGAGCAGAAAAAGCTCGACCGCAAAAATCTGCTGATTGGCGGTATCTGCTGCGGCACGGCTCTCGCCATTGCCTCCAACTTCCAGCAGGCGGGTATCGCTGCCGGCACTGACGCCGGCAAGGCGGGCTTTATCACCGCCCTCTACGTGGTACTGGTGCCGCTGTTTGGCCTTTTCTTCAAACGCAAGGTCGATCTGCCCGTTTGGATCGCCGTAGTGCTGTCCGTGGTAGCGCTGTACCTTCTTTGCATCAAGGGCTCGTTCCGGCTCCAGTTCGGCGATCTGCTGATCCTGGTGTGCGCCATCTGCTTCGCCGTACATATTCTGGTCATTGACCATTTTACCGAAACCGTGGACGGTATCAAGCTCAGCTGCGTGCAGTTCCTGGTAGCCGCCATCTGGGCGACGATCGCCAAGGTGGTCTGCGTCATTCTGGGCGCCAACGGTATCGGCGATATTGCTTCGGCCTCCTCTATTTTTGCGGCGCCGGACTGGAATGCCATTCTGGCCTGTGCCCTGCCTATTCTCTATGTGGGCGTTTTCTCCAGCGGTGTGGCCTACACCCTGCAGATCCTGGCGCAGAAGGGCTCCAACCCCACCGTAGTCACCATCTTGCTGAGTATGGAGAGCGTGTTCGCCGTCATCTCCGGCGCTATTATCCTGCATCAGCAGATGTCGCCCCGGGAATACTTAGGCTGTGTGCTGATGTTCGCCGCCGTGGTTCTGGCGCAGATCCCCAATCCATTCCAAAAGAAAGAGAACTGAGCCGCAATGAAAGTACGGGATATTCAGCTTTCCAAGACCTCCGCCATGCACTATATGAAGCTGCTGTTCCGCAGCGGTCTGTTTGTTCTGCTCTTCACCGTCTACCTCTATGATCGCATCCATTTGCACAACGGAACGCTTCTCAACGACTTTCTGGATCATCCCGTTCTCCTATCCGTGGTATGGCTGATTTTCGCTTCGGAAATGGTACTGCGCTTCTTCCCCTCGGAGATAGAGAGCATGGGCTGCCAAAAGCAATTCGTCAAAAACTATATACTCTCGCAAGATCCCCGCCCCATCCCTGATGACCGAAAAGGCGTTCTTCTGACGGCATTGGCCTGGATAGCCCTCAACGGTGCCATTGGTGGACTCTATTTTTCCCACATTATCGACCGGGGTATTCTGCTGTTGGTCTCCCTGGCTTATTCCGTGTGCGACATGGTGTGCATCCTGTTCTTCTGTCCCTTTGAGACCTGGTTTTTGCACAACAAGTGCTGCGGTGTCTGTCGCATCTACAACTGGGACTACGCCATGATGTTCACCCCGCTGCTGTTTATCCCCGGCTTCTTCTCCTGGAGTCTGTGCGCCCTGGGATTGGCACTGCTGATCCAGTGGGAGGTCGTCCACTATCGGCATCCGGAGCGGTTTTACGAGGAGACCAACCAATGTCTCAAGTGCGGTAACTGCAAGGAAAAGCTCTGCACTCACAAAAAGCAGCTCAAAAAGCTGCACATCAAATTGAAAAATAGCCTCCACTAAAAAAGTCGATCCGTTTTTGCGGATCGACTTTTTTAGAATAAACTCACCTGCGAGGTGTCTGCCATACCGGCGAAAGCACCCAGACTGCGGAGCTGTTCAATATGGGTCTTACTCAGTTTGTTGCAGCACTCGGCAAATTCCTCCACGGAGATAAAGTCCTTTCCCTTGCGCTTTTCCACCGTGTCCAGCGCAGCGGCTTCGCCTAAACCGTGGACGCTGACGAAGGGCGGCAGCAGACCGTTTTCCGTGATCTTGAACATGGTAGCATCGGAGTTGTAGATGTCGATGGTGTCGAAGTGGAAGCCCCGGAGATAGAACTCGTAGCACACCTCCAGCGTCACCAGCAGGTTCTGCTCCACATCGGTGGCATCCTTGTTGTTCTCGATCTCCTTGATCTTCCGCTTTACCGCGTCCATGCCGGCACAGCAGTACTCCGCATCAAACGCCTTGGCGCGAATGGAGAAGAACACGGCGTAGAACGCCAGCGGCTTATGCACCTTGAACCAGGCGATGCGAAACGCCATCATCACATAGGCCACGGCGTGAGCCTTGGGGAACAGATAGCCGATCTTGGCAAGGGAACCGATGTACCAGTCGGGCACATTGTGCTCACGCATGGCCTCCTCCCAGCCCGGCTCAAAGCCCTTTTTCTTCACCTTGCCTTTACGGACGGCCTCCATGATCTTGAAGCTCATCTTGGGATCCAGACCCATGGAGATCAGGTAGAGCATGATGTCGTCGCGGCAGCCCACAGTCTCCAGAACGGAGGCGGTGCCGCCTACAATCAAGTCCCGGGCGTTGCCCAGCCACACATCGGTGCCGTGGGAGAAGCCGGACAGACGCACCAGCGTGTTGAAGTTGGTGGGCATGGTGTCCATCAGCATACCCCGGGTAAAGCGGGTGTTGAACTCGGGGATCGCCACGGCACCGGTCTCGCCCAGGATCTCATCATGCTCATAACCCAGCACCTTGGACGAGGTGAAAATACTCATGGTGTCCGGGTCGTCCAGCGGGATCTGGCGGGCGTTGACGCCGGTAAACTCCTCCAGATACTTGATCATGGTGGGATCATCGTGTCCCAGCATATCCAGCTTCAGGAGGTTGTCCTCCATACAGTGATATTCAAAATGTGTGGTGCACTGGTCGGAATCGGGATCGTCCGCGGGGTGCTGGACGGCGGTAAAATCCTCAACGTCCATATCATCCGGCACCACCACCAGACCGCCGGGGTGCTGCCCCGTGGTGCGGCGCACCCCCACGCAGCCGGCGGCTAAACGCTTCAGCTCGGCGTTGCCGAAGTCCAGTCCCTTTTCCTCCTTGTACTTCAGTACAAAGCCAATGGCGGTCTTATCTGCCAGAGTCCCGATGGTACCGGCACGGAACACCTGGGTCTGGCCGAACATCTCAATGGCGTGACGGTGCGCCCTGGCCTGATATTCGCCGGAGAAGTTCAGGTCAATATCGGGTACCTTGCCGCCGCCGAAGCCCAGGAAGGTTTCAAAGGGAATGTCAAATCCGTCCTTCACCAGCTTTTCCCTGCAGTTGGGGCAGACCTTATCGGGCATATCCGCGCCGCAGCCGTACTGCTTGTCCTCCTGGAACTCCACGTACTTGCACTTTGGGCAGCGGTAATGGGGCGGCAGGGAGTTCACCTCGGTAATGCCGGACATATACGCCACCAAAGAGGAACCCACAGAGCCTCGGGAGCCCACCAGATAGCCATTCTCCAGACTCCGCTGCACCAGCTTCTGGGCGGACATATATACCACGTCGTATTTTCCCAGAATACCGCTCAACTCCACGTTCAAGCGGTCCACGATGAGCTGCGGCGGGTTCTCGCCGTACAGCTCGTGACACCTGTCCCAGACCCGCTGGTTCAGCTCCTGCTCGGAGTTCTCCAGTCTGGGCGGAAACAGCTGTCCCGCGGGCAAGAGTTCGATCTCCTCTATCAGATCGGCGATCTTCCGCGGGTTGTCGATAACCACCTCATGCGCCTTTTCCGACCCCAAATAGCTGAATTCTTCCAGCATTTCATCGGTGGTTTTGAAGTAGATGGGCAGGCTCTCGTCCGCGTCCTCAAACTTTTTGCTGGCCAGAAGAATGTGGCGGTAGACCTCGTCCTCCGGCTCCTGGAAGTGAACGTCACCGGTGGCGCACACCGGCTTGCCCAGCTCCTCACCCAAACGGACGACGGTACGGTTGAACTCCCGCAAGTCCTCCACGGAGCTGACCTCCCCCCGGCGCAGCATAAACATATTGTTGCACACAGGCTGGATCTCCAGATAGTCGTAGAACGACGCGATGCGCTTCAGCTCATCCCAGTCCTTGTGATCTACGATTGCGCGGAACAGCTCGCCCGCTTCACAGGCAGAGCCGATAATGAGTCCCTCCCGGTGGCTGAGCAGCTCCGTCTTGGGGATGATAGGCACTCGCTTAAAGTATTTCAGATTGGACGCCGTCACCAGTTGGTACAGGTGCTTCAGGCCCAACTTGTTCTTGGCAAGGATGATAATGTGCTTGGGGTAACGGTTGCTGCGGCTGCCCATAGGCCGCAGCTTCAACATTTCACCATTGATCTGCTGCAAATTGCCGATACCCAGTTCCTTTGTCATCTTGGCAAAGAACGGGATCAGCATATAGGCCACCGTCGCCGCATCGTCGCTGGCCCGGTGGTGGTTGAAAGCGGGCAGCTCCAGATGCTCCGCCACAATGTCCAGCTTGTATTTTCCCAGCTCCGGCAGCAGGTTCTGCGCCAGAATAAGGGAGTCGATATAGGTCGGGTCAAAGGAAAGCCCCACCTTGCGGCAGCCGGCACGGATAAAGCCGATATCGAACTCGGCATTATGGGCCGCCAGCGGCCGCCCGTCCACAAAGGCCAGAAAGTTCGTCAGTGCGTCTTTCAAAGGCGGTGCGTCTTTCAGCATGGCGTCGGTGATGCCCGTCAGGCCGATGATCTCCGGCGTCAGACGGCGGTTGGGGTTGACAAAGGTCTGGAACCGCTCCGCCACCTCACCGTTTCGCAGTACCACCGCGCCGATTTCCGTAATGGCCTCGGTGGCCACGTTCAAGCCGGTGGTCTCGATGTCGAAGCACACGATCTCCGAATCAAACGGCTGATCCTTCGTCCCATGTACCGCGATACGGTCGTCCAGATTGTTGACGAAATAGCCCTCCATGCCGTAAAGTATTTTTATTTTACCCTCTGCTGTATGCCATGCATCCGGGAAAGACTGGCACACGCCATGGTCGGTAATGGCGATGGCGGGATGCCCCCATTTGATGGCCTGCTTGATGACGCTCTTGGTATCGGTCAGCGCGTCCATGTTGCTCATCTGCGTATGTAAGTGCAGCTCCACGCGCTTTTCGGGGTTGGTGTCCATGCGCCCCTTGTGGGTGATCTTACTGATGTTCATCGGGCGAAGCTGAATGTCCTTACCGTCCCGGGTCAGTTCCACCACACCCTGCACCCGCAGCCATAGTCCCGTGTCGATGGCACCGCCCACCGCTTTGGCTTCTTTTTCGTCGGTGTACTTGCGCACGCTGACGCTGCCGCGGTTATCGGTCATATCAAAGCTGATGCACCAAAGACCCTTGCGGCGGGTCTCGTAGCACTCTGCGGCAAAGACCTTTCCCTCCACCACAATGGCACCCATCTTGGGATTGAGCCCCTCCATGGGAATCGCTCTTCCCTTGATGGTCTTGCCCAAAATGATCTGAGGGGCATCCTTGTCCGTTTTCGTTCCCCGAACGGTAAGGCGCATCTGCTTCAGACCGTAGCACTCCATGAGAAGCTGGCGCAGAGCCGACTGTGCCGCCTCCGGCAAATCCTCACTGCACTCCAGTTCCACTTCCATGCTGCGCTTCTCCGGGTCCAACACACCACCTATCACCATCGCATCATGGAGCAAAAGGCGCAGTTCCCGGCCCGGGTTAAAATTTTCAAAAAAGTCAAAAAACGGTATCTTTTCCCTCATAGCTTTTCCATTTCTTCCATCAGTGCATCCACCAGATGTTCCTGCGGCACCTTGTAAAGAATTTCTCCCTTGCGGAACAGCAACCCCTCTTTTTCGCCGCCGGCAATGCCCACGTCGGCATTTCGCGCCTCACCGGGCCCGTTGACCACGCAGCCCATCACCGCCACAGTGATGTTCTTCGTGCAGCCCTGCAAACGGCGTTCCACCTCTTCGGCGATCGGTATCATATCGTACTTTGTCCTTCCGCAGGTGGGGCAGGCGATCAGATTCGGCCCCATCTGCCGGATCCCCGCCGCAGAGAGGATCCGCTTCGCCGCGTAGACCTCCTCCACGGGATCGGCGGTCAGGCTGACGCGAACGGTATCCCCGATACCCTGACACAGCAGGCCGCCGATGCCGATGGCGGATTTCAGCACACCCATGGACGGCGTACCCGCCTCGGTAACGCCCAGATGCAGGGGGTAGTCCGTCTGCTCATGCAGCATGCGGTATGCCGCCATGTTGGTGGGCACGTGAGAGCACTTCACGCTGATACAGATGTCATCGAAGTTGCAGTCGTTCAGCAAGCAAACGTGTCCCATGGCACTCTCCACCAATGCCTCCGCCGTGACGCCATTGTACTTCTCCAGCAGTTCCTTTTCCAGAGAGCCGCCGTTGACACCGATTCGGATGGGGATGCCCCGCTCCCGACAGGCATCCGCCACAGCGCGTACTTTGTCCCGAGAACCGATATTACCCGGGTTGATGCGGATCTTGTCCACTCCCTGTGCGGCGCATTCCAGCGCCAGCTTGTAGTCGAAGTGAATGTCCGCCACCAGCGGGATATGGATGGCCGCCTTGATCTTCCCAATGGCCTGCGCCGCCTCCAGGGTGGGCACCGCCACCCGAATGATCTCGCAGCCCGCCTGTTCCAGCGCCAAAATCTGCGCCACGGTAGCGGCAATGTCCTCGGTTTTCGTATTGCACATGGACTGGATAATGATTGGCGCACCGCCGCCTACTGTCACCTTGCCCACGTGGATTTGTTTGCTCATGGTCTCACCCTCTATGTGAATAGTTTGAAGATGTCACTAAATGTGATCACAGCCATCAGTCCCAGCAATAGGACAAGTCCGGCAAAATGGATGGCGTTTTCGTATTTTGCGGGAATCTGTTTGTGCAGCAGCGCCATGGCGACGGCGTTGACCACCAGAAAAAAGATCTTGCCGCCGTCCAAGGCCGGCAGGGGCAGCAGATTCATCACCGCAATGTTGACCGCGATCAGCGCACCAAGATAGGCAATATTCTCCGCCGCCGCGCGGAAACTGCCGGACTCCTGCCCCACTTCGGTAATGGTGGACACGATCCCCACAGGCCCGCTCAGATCCCGCACACCGGCCTCACCTGTAAGCAGCATCTTCAGACTCAGACGCACCATACGCACAAAGTCCAGCGTATTGCGCCAGGTGTAGCTCAGCTTGCTGCCGAAGGTCGCCTCTTCCGCCCCAAAATAGAGTCCGTATCCGGTATAGGGATTCCCCTGCTGGTCGAGATAGGTATTCCGCTCCATGGGGTAGTCCCGCAGCGTCACCTTTTCCCCGTCACGCACAAGGGTCAAGTCAAAGACACCGGTATGGTTCAAGCTGAACAGCAGGCTCACGTCGCTGTACACATAGACCCGCTCGCCGTCAATGGCGTAGAGAGTATCCCCTACCTGCAAGTCCCCCTGCAGGGGACAGTCCTCGGCAAAGTCCGTGATGGTGGGCATATAGAACGCCTTGGCGCCGCTGTACAGCACCAGAATAATCAGGAGTCCTGTCAGAAAATTCATGGCGGCACCCGCCACGAAGATCAGTAGCTTCGCCCAGAAGCCCTGCTGATTGAGAGCGCGGGGATCGTCAGAGTCCTCCTCTTCTCCCTCCATGGCGCAGTATCCACCTGCGGGGAAGGCCCGGAGGGAATAGACAGTCTCCCCCTTTTTCTTCTGCCACAGGGCAGGCCCCATGCCGAGAGCAAACTCGTTGACCCGCACGCCGCAGAGCTTGGCGGTCATGAAGTGTCCCAGCTCATGGATGGCAATCAAAAAGCCGAAGATCAGGATTGCCGCCAGAATATAGACAATGGTCATGTCAGACTTCCTTTATTTATGCAGTACCGCGGCACGGGCCAGACGGTCTGCTTCCAGTATATCCGAAAGGCTTGGCTGATATTTCACGGCCACCTTTTCCAATGCACGCTCCACGGCACGGTAAATGTCGTTAAAGCCAATTTCCTGCCGCAAAAACTGCAAGACCGCCTCCTCGTTGGCGGCGTTCAGAATGGCCGTCGCCGTGCCGCCCACCTTCGCGCAGTCCTTGGCAAGTCTCAAACAGCGGAACGCGTCCTCATCGGGCTTGGCGAAGGTCAGTTCGCCGCAGGTCAGCAGGTCAAGTGTTCTGTCCGATGTTTCCGCCCGATAGGGATAGGTCATGGCATAGCGGATGGGCAGCTTCATGTCCGGGGTACCCAACTGGGCGATCATAGCGCCGTCCCGGTACTCCACCAGAGAGTGGATGATGCTCTGGCGGTGGATCACCGCGTCCACCTGCTCCACGGGCAAGCGGTATAGCCGCATGGCCTCGATGATCTCCAGCCCTTTATTCATCAGGGTGGCGCTGTCGATGGTGATTTTGGCACCCATGGACCAGTTGGGATGCTTGAGCGCATCCTGGGGCCGCATCTGCTCCAACTCCTCGTAGCTCTTGCCGTAAAACGGCCCGCCGGAACAGGTCAAGATCAGCCGTTTGATCTCGCTGCGGTCCCGGCAGCCCTGCAGGCTCTGGAAGATGGCGCTGTGCTCCGAGTCCACGGGGACGATCTCCGCGCCGTATTTTTCCGCCGCTTCCATCACCAGTTCCCCGGCACACACCAGCGTCTCTTTATTGGCAAGGGCGATCCGCTTGCCCTTTTCAATGGCGGCCAAAGTGGGCTCCAGTCCCACGCTGCCCACCACGGCGGTCACCACCGTGTCAGCATCCTCAGCGGTCGCCGCACGCAAAAGGCCCTCAGCACCGCTCAAGATCTCTACGTCTATTCCGGCAAGACGCTGCCGCAGCTCCCGGGCCGCATCCTCCCGATACAGCACGGCAAGGCGCGGCTTGAACTGCCGCACCTGCTGCTCCACCAGGTCTACGCTGGCATTTGCCGCTAACGCCGTGACCCGCAGTCCCAATTCACTTGTCACCTGCAGAGTCTGCCGACCGATGGAGCCGGTACAGCCCAGCACAGAAATTGCTTTTGTCATAAGCCCCTCAATAGATCGCCGCGTTGCTGATGATGAGCCACAGCACCGGGGAAGCAAAGATCACACTGTCAAAACGGTCCAGCACGCCGCCGTGTCCCGGCAGCAGCTTGCCGTAGTCCTTGATACCGAATTCCCGCTTGACGCAGGAGAACACCAGATCGCCCAACTGTCCCACAGCAGCGCCGATCAGCCCCAGCAGCAGACACCAGCCGATGTGGAGCTGTACCTCGGTGACCAGGAAGAAGCAGATGCGGAACAGGATCATGCCCGCCATACCGCCGATCAACCCACTGACAGCACCCTCACGGGTTTTCTTCGGGCTGACACGGGGCGCCAGCTTCTTCTTGCCGAACAGCATACCGCCGAATAACGCCGTGGCATCGGAGCAGAATGCCGCCACCAGCGGGATCAGCACCAGGCCACCGCCGTATGTCAAAAGGCGCAGCCGCAGCAGACATCCCAGCGCCAGAGGAATGGCAATACCAGCCGTAAAAAGTGCGCACATATCCTGAAATTTCAGGGCAACGGGCTTGCCGTATTCCACCACCATGCAGATAAACAGCAGCAGAATAAACAGCGCCATCAGCCACGGCATCAGCTTAAGTGCGGAGTCCGTACCGCCCTGCCAATAGGGCATCAGCAGGGTAAAGACGCTCAACACCCCTGCCTGAGGAAACCAGCGGTTGGCTTTCTCCTTTGCCATCACTGCGCTGCACAATTCATGTGTACCGATCAAGCACAGGGCGATCAGCAGTGACGCCGTTGCCCACTCCGGACACCAGCAGAAGAGGAACAGCAGTGCCGGGATCCCCACCACCGCCACTAAAATTCTCTGTAACATGAAGCTTATCCTTTCACGCCGCCAAATCGACGGTCACGGGATTGATAGGCAACGATCGCCTCATCCAACGCCTTTTCGCCAAAGTCCGGCCACAGGGTGTCGCAGAAATAGAACTCGCTGTAGGCGCTCTGCCACAGCAGGAAGTTGCTGATGCGCTGTTCTCCGCCGGGGCGGATAATCAGCTCCGGGTCGGGAATATCGGCGCTGTACAGGTACTTGCCGAAGTTCTCCTCCGTCAACTCCTCCCCGTTTTTGATACACTCCTGCGCCGCGTGCAAAATCTCCGCCCTGCCGCCGTAGTTCAGGCAGATATTGGCCTGAAAGCCGTCGATCCGCTCCGAAATAGCATTGGTATGCGCCACCAGCTCCTGCAGCTCCGGCGAGAGGGCGCTCAAATCGCCGAAAAATTTCAGCTTGATATTGTCCCGTTCCATCGTGTCAATGGCCTCCAGCATATAGCGCTTCAAAAGACCCATGATGGTGCCCACTTCCTCGGCGGGTCGCTTCCAGTTCTCCGTGGAGAACGCATACACCGTCAGGTACTCGATACCGATATTTTTGCAGTAGGTGGCGATGGTGCGGAAGGTCTCCGCCCCTACCTTATGTCCGGCAGTACGAGGAAGCCCCCGCTTCTTCGCCCAACGACCGTTGCCGTCCATAATAATAGCGATATGGCGGGGAAGGCGGCTCAAGTCCACCTGCCCCGCCCTATTGTCTTTGTTTGTCATCGCGCCCATCAGACGGACATCAGTTCCTTTTCCTTGTTTTCCAGCAGCTTGTCGATGTCCTTGCAGCTGTCGTCGGTCAGCTTCTGGAGATCCTTTTCCACCATCTTCATCTCGTCCTCGGTGATCTCGGAATTCTTCTGCTGCTTCTTAAAGTTGTCCATGGCATCCCGGCGGATATTGCGGATGGCCACCTTGCCGCCCTCGGCGTACTTATGGATCTGCTTGACCAGATCTTTACGGCGCTCCTCGGTCAGTTGGGGAAAGCCCAGACGCAGACACTTGCCGTCGTTTTGGGGATTGATGCCCAGATCGGACTCCAGAATGGCCTTTTCGATGCTGCGCAGGCAGGTAGCATCCCAGGGGGTGATCACCAGGGTGCGGGGATCGGGAGAACCGACGGATGCCACCTGCTGAATGGGGGTGGGGGTGCCGTAGTAGTCCACCATAATACGGTTGAGTACGGAGGCGTTGGCGCGTCCGGCGCGCACAGCGGCGAAATCACCGGCAACAGACTCAATGCTCTTCTTCATTTTTTCTTCGTAAACCTTGTATTCGTCTTTCAGCATAGCTCTTTACTCCTTTACGATCGTTCCGATTTTTTCGCCGCGCAGTACGCGGATAATGTTGTAGGGATCCTTCAGGGCAAACACCAGGACCGGGATATGGTTGTCCATGGAAAGGCTGGTGGCGGTGGAATCCATCACCTGCAGGCGCTGGGCCAGCACGTCGTCATAGGTAATGCTGTCATATTTCACGGCGTTGGCATCCTTTGCCGGATCTGCACTGTACACACCGTCAATATTCTTGGCCAGCAAAATCACATCGGCATTGATCTCCGCCGCCCGGAGCACCGCCGCCGTGTCGGTGGAGAAGAACGGGCTGCCGATACCGCAGCCGAAGATGACCACCCGGCCCTTTTCCAGATGGCGAATGGCGCGGGCGCGGATATAGGGCTCGGCGACCTCCTTGATCTCCAGCGCCGTCTGCACGCGGACATCTACACCCTTCTGCTCCAGCACGTCCGCCATCGCCATGCAGTTCATGGCCGTGGCCAGCATCCCCATATGGTCAGCGCGGGTGCGCTCGATGTAGCCCTCGCCGTTTTTCACGCCGCGCCAGAAGTTGCCGCCGCCGATGACGATACCCACCTGTACGCCCATCTCGACGCACTCCTTTACCACGTCGGCCACCTGACCCATGACGCTGAAATCCAGTCCGAAGTGCTTGTCACCTGCCAGCGCCTCGCCGCTGATCTTCAGCAGCACGCGCTTGTATTTTGCCTGTTCCATGGTGAAACACGCCCCTTTCTTTATTCAAATATATTCTACATGATTTCTGTCACTTTGTATAGTGCAATTTCAAAATTTTGCGAAATATTTTGCCAAGCACTCCTGTATATGGTATACTGGGCAAAAAGCAAGGGAGAGAAACGCCGTGGAGATCGTCTACCAGGACAGCCGTATTATTGTCGTTATCAAGCCGGTGGGCGTAGTATCTTCCGACCTCCCCGACCTGCTCCGTACCCAATTAGGCACGGACTGCTTCCGCACCGTCCACCGTCTGGACGCCCAGGTGGGTGGACTGATGATCCTGGCTCGGAGCGCAAAGGCCGCCTCCCTCCTATCGGAACAGATCGCCGCCCGTAATTTCGAAAAGGAATACCTCGCCGTGGTAGAGGGGACTCCCACACCAAACGGCACCCTTGTTGATCTGCTGGGACGGGACAGTGTGCGCCGTATCACCTACGTCGCCGACGCCCCCGGCAAGGAGATCCGGGAGGCAAAATTGGATTATAGCGTGCTGAACTCCTGTGAAGGCCTTTCCCTTGTCAGTATAATTCTGCAAACGGGCCGCACCCACCAAATACGGGTACAGTTTGCCTCCCGCGGTTATCCACTTTGGGGCGACCGCAAATACGGCACGGCGCAGAACGCCCCCATCGCCCTGTGGTCTTATCGGTTGAAATTCATTCATCCCCAGACGGGCGAGGTCATGGAATTCACTGCCGATCCGCCGGAAATCGAGCCGTGGACATGGTTTACATAAAAATAGTGACACCCCTTCAGGTGTCACTATTTTTCACTCATGCAGCGGCGTGATGCCGTTGTTTCTTAAAATCTCGTCGCTGATGGCACTGCCGAACCAGTTGTACAGCCGCCGGGCGGGACTGTCCACCGCCTCGTCGGCACGGATCACCACATAACCCTTGGTGCCCAGCGCATACTTGCCCGCCGCCACATTCTCCGGCGTGGCAGACACCCCGTTCAGGGAGAACGCCAGCAACTCCTCCTCGCCGTAGATGTCGTTCAGGTAGGTCATGATGCTGTAACCGATGCTGTACGGCTCATACAGGCACTCCCCCACGATGGTACTCATCTCGTCCAGCCGTTCAAAGCCCAGAGCTTCATAATCAGGCACTTCCTCATCACCCCAGACCATGCGCTCAAAGAGCCGCTGGGAGCCGGACTGATCATCCCGGTACAGCACCCGGATGGGGGCATCCGCACCGCCCAGCTCCGACCAGTTGGTGATCTCGCCCCGATAGATGGCCCGCACCTGCTCCAAGGTCAGATCCTTCACCCCGCAGGCGTCGTTGCCGATGAACACCAATCCGTCGCCGCCGTAGAGCTTCATCTCCACCTCCACACCTTTTTCGTTCAAATACGCCTGCTCCTCCTCGGTAGGCGCCGCCAACAGTGCAATATCACTGGTGCGGTCAGCCAGCGCCAGCCACGCCCCGTGGGTGGTGTTGCACACCGGCTCCGTTCCGCCGCAGCCGCTATCCAGGCAAAACAGATTGTAAATACTCCAGGTCACCGGCTTGCGGGCGGTGGAGCTGTCCAGCACCGGGAAATCGCCGTACTCAAACAGCCGGGCGTTCTCGCTGCGGGGTACGAACATCACCGCGCAGTCGCCGTCCGTCATGTCTACCACATGGTAAAAGCTGCTGGAATAGTAATAGTCCTCGCCGTCCCTGTTCACGCCCGACTGATACTGAACGGACTTCACCAGCACCTTATCCCCCACCTGATCCAGCTTTATGGCAGAGGAGCTCTCTGTGTCCACGGGGATCCAGTCCAGCAAGTGCATTCCGTCCTCATCCATGTAATAGACCCCCGGCTCCCCGGAGAGGTACCCGTAGTCGTTCAGCAGAAAGCTGCCGTTGCTGCCTATGGCTAAAATATCAAACCGCTGCGTATCAAAGGGGACTTCCAGCGGGGTCAAAGCACCGTCTGCCATCTCCACCCGGCATAGCTGTGCATCATTGCAGTTCAAATACACCGTATCGTCCTGCTGATAATAGAGGTAAAACGTGTCCCAGTCCGGCACCACCCGCCAGCGCTCGGTGCCGTCGGCAATATTCAGCGCCACCAGCTCATGGCGATCCATGTCATAATTGTACTCGTTATATACCAGCGTGCCGTCCAACACAAAGAGGTCATAGATCGAATAGGAATCCTCCACCAACTGCTTGACCTGTCCTTCGTGCCAGCGGTAGACATTGACTTCGTTATTCTTATCGTATGCGAGATAGAGAAAACCGTCGTCGCAATAGTGCAGCAAGCGGGGAATATATCCCTCCGTATCCTCCACCAGTATTTCCGAACTGCCGTCCGTCAGGTCAAACCGCCGGATGGTATGGTCGGCAAAGGCTGCCACCACCTCGCTGCCCCGGTGGGAATAGGCGTAGCAATAGCTGTCCACCGTCAAGGTGGGATATTCCAGCTCGTCGCTGCCCTGTAAATAAAGGCGATTATACTCCAAAGGAATGCAGTAGATCTCCCCCTGCAGCTCCGTCGACGTCACCACCGGTTCGGGCTGAGGCAGCGGCTCCGGCTCCTTCCCGCAAGCGGCAAGACTTAAAGCCAATACAGCCATCAAAAGCAGTGCAAAAAATCGTTTCATGGCAGTTTCTCCTTTTGCTTTTTCCTATTCATCTGACGATAGTATACCGTATTTTGTTCCGTAGCACAACAAAAAATCGCAAGAAAAAAGACGGCTCACGCCGCCTTTTTGTTGTATTTTCAGCAGAGGGTATCGTGCATATCCTTGCCCGCCAGAACGTGAAAATGGATATGGAACACGCTCTGACCGGCTTCTTCTCCGATGTTGGAAATGACGCGGTAGCTCTTCAAGTCCATCTCTTTCGTCACCCTGGCAATGACCTCAAAGATATGGGCCACCACTCCGGAGTTCTCCGCCGTGATCTCGGAGACCGAGGCGGCAATATGCTCCTTGGGGATCACCAGAAAATGCACCGGGGCTTGGGGATTGATGTCATAAAAGGCATAGCACAGCTCGTCCTCATACACCTTTTGGGAGGGGATCTCTCCGGCTGCGATAGCGCAGAACAGGCAATCGTTCTTCATGTTGCTTCTCCTTTCTTATTGTGCGGGCGACCGCAAGGGTCGCCCCTACCGTTAAATCTTTTCCACAAAGGGTTTCACTGCCGCCAGCGCATCTGCGACCTTACTCTTGTCGCTGCCGCCGCCCATGGCGCTGTCGGGCTTGCCGCCGCCCTTACCGCCGACGATGGGCGCAATGGTCTTGATGATGTCGCCGGCCTTGACGCCCTTGGCCACTGCATCCTTGCCGCAGACCGCCAGCAGGCTCAGCTTCTCGCCCACCAGAGCGATAACAGCCACCACGGCGCTGTCCTTGTCCCGCAGTACATCACCCAGTTGGCGCAGGCTGTTGGCATCGCCCTCGGTGACGGTGGCGGTCAGCACGTGCAGACCGTTCACGTTCTCGGCGGACTTCAGCATATCATCCGCACCGCCGGCGGATTCCTTGGCCTTGAACTGTTCGATCTGGCGCTTGTATTCCTTGATCTCCTCTTGCATGGCCTCGATGCGGCTCTGGAGCTGCTCCGGTGTGGCTTTCAGCAAACCGGCTACACTGCGCAGCTTCTCCCGGTCAGACTGCATGGCATCCTGGGCTTCCAGACCCACCACGGCCTCGATACGGCGGACGCCGGATGCCACGCTGCCCTCAGAGACAATGCGGAACGAGCCGATCTTTGCCGTGTTCTCCAGATGGGTACCACCGCAGAACTCCATGGACACGCAGCCGCCCTCGCCCATGCTGACCACGCGAACGGTCTCGCCATACTTCTCACCGAACAGGGCGGTCGCACCCAGCTTCTTGGCCTCGTCAATGGGCATTTCCCGGGTCACAACGGCAAAGCCTTGCAGCACATCCTCATTGACCCACATTTCGATCTTATGGAGTTGTTCGGCAGTCACAGACTCAAAATGGGTAAAGTCAAAGCGCAGACGGTCAGGCTCCACCAGTGAACCGGACTGGTGCACATGGTCGCCCAAAACCTCACGAAGTATCGCCTGTAGCAGATGGGTGGCGCTGTGAGCTCGGGCAATGGCGTTGCGGCGGTCGGCATCGATGGAAACCATCACCGTATCGCCCACTTTCAGCATACCCTCTTCCAGCACGCCCTCGTGGAGGAACTTGCCGCCCTTATTCTTCTGTACGTTCTTCACGACAAATGCCATGCCGTCGGCAGAAATGGCGCCGTGATCGGCCACCTGCCCGCCCATTTCAGCATACATAGCGGTTTTGTCCAGCACCACCATCGCCTCGGTACCGGCGGTAATGGCGTCCCGGATCTCGCCATCGGCAACGATGGCCAACACCTTGGCGGTGCAGCCATATCCGTCATAGCCCACGAACTCGGTAGTGGGGATCTCCTTGCCCAGATCCACACCGGCCCAGCCCAGATCGCCCAGAGCCTTCCGGGCCTCCCGGGCGCGAACCTTCTGCTCCTGCATCAGGACTTGGAAGCCCGCCTCATCCAGGGTCATGCCCTCGTCCTTCGCCATCTCGATAGTCAGGTCGATGGGGAAGCCAAAGGTATCATACAGCTTGAAGGCGTCGCTGCCGGCAAATACGGTCTCACCCTTGGCCTTATGCTCTGCCAGCATCTCGCTGAAGATCTTCATGCCGCCGTCGATGGTGCGGCCGAAATTCTCCTCCTCGGTGCGGATGACCTTTGTGATATAGGCCTGCTTCTCCCGCAGATCGGGATACTGGCACTCGTTCACGTCCACCACGGTTTCCACGATCTGATAGAGGAACGCCTCATTCACGCCCAGCAGCTTCCCATGACGGGCGGCACGGCGCAAAAGTCTCCGCAGCACATAGCCCCGTCCCTCGTTGGAGGGCAGGATGCCGTCGCAGATCATAAAGGTGGCGGAGCGGATATGGTCGGTAATGACACGGAGGGAAACATCCCTCTTCTGGCTCTCGCCGTAGTGGGCACCGGTGATCTCACTGACCTTGTTTGTGATATTCATCACCGTATCGGTATCAAACAGGCTGTCCACGTTCTGGCACACGCAGGCCAGACGCTCCAGACCCATACCGGTGTCGATATTCTTCTGCTTCAGCTCGGTGTAGTTGTTATGGCCGTCGTTATCGAACTGAGAGAACACGTTGTTCCAGATCTCGATATAGCGGTCGCAGTCGCAGCCCACGCCGCAGGTAGGCTTGCCGCAGCCGAATTCTTCGCCTCGGTCATAGTAGATCTCGGAGCAGGGGCCGCAGGGACCGGAGCCGTGCTCCCAGAAATTGTCCTCCTTGCCCAGGCGGGTGATGTTCTCCGCAGGGATGCCGATCTCCTTGTTCCAGATGTCGAACGCCTCGTCATCGTCCAGATAGACAGAGGGATACAGCCGATCGGCCTCCAGGCCCACCCACTCGGGGGAAGTCAGAAACTCCCAGGACCAGGCAATCGCCTCGTGCTTGAAATAGTCGCCGAAGGAGAAGTTGCCCAGCATCTCGAAATAGGTGCCGTGGCGGGCAGTGTGACCCACGTTGTCGATATCGCCGGTGCGAATGCACTTCTGGCAGGTACACACCCGTTTTCGGGGCGGTTCCTCCTCCCCTTTGAACCAGGGCTTCATAGGGGTCATACCGGCGTTGATGAGCAGGATGGATTTGTCGTTCTGGGGCACCAGCGAAAAGCTGGGCAGACGCAGATGATCTTTGGTCTCAAAGAACTTGAGGAACATCTCCCGCAGTTCGTTCAGGCCGTGATAGGGATGAGCCATAATACATTACTCCTTTATGTTAAAATTTTTGATTGGATAAATAAAAACGCTTCGCCCCCAAATTTAGGGGCGAAGCGCTGCTTCACGGTACCACCCTAATTATCCTCCCCGCAGAGAGGCATCTTAGTTCATCCTGTAACGGGGACGGGGCGTGTCACTCCTCGTGACCGGCTGATAAAGTGGCTGATCTCTCCCTCATCGCGCAGGGCTCTCACCCTCCCCTGCTCGCTTTGGCGGAGCGGAACGATCTCTTCTTCGTCATCGCCTTTGAACAGTATTATTTTACCACAAAAATCGCTCTTGTCAACGGTCAATCTTTGGCGCTCAAGTCCACCCCGTGGCGTACAAAGCTCATGGGCGGTACGGGTCTCGGCAGTTTCATGGCAAAGGTCATCTGCGGCGTTTTCGGTTCGGTCAGCTCCATTCCCTCCCCGTCATGCATCAAAGGTGCGGTCATAACAAAGGGTTTGGTATCGGGGCCCACGATCTCGATCTCGTCCCCCATGGCGAACTTGTTCCGCAGGGAGAGTGTCGCGTTGCCCTCGCTGTCGCAGTCCTTCACCACCGCGCAGATCTGCCAATCTCGTATGTAGCGGGAGTTTTCATAGTACTGCCCTGGCTGCCCATAGAAAAAGCCGGTGGCGTAGTGGCGGTGGCTCACATGCTCCACCTCATCTCTCCATACCGGATCAATGGGTCGCCCTGCCGCTACATCGTCCAACACATGGCGGTATGCCCCCGTCACGATGGCGGCATAGTAGGCAGATTTGGCACGTCCCTCGATCTTCAGGCAGTCGATTCCCGCATCCATCAGGTCGTCCAAGTGGTCGATCATACACATATCCCGGGAGTTCATGATGTAGGTGCCCTTTTCGTCCTCAAACACGGGGAAATATTCCCCGGGGCGCTTCTCCTCCATCAGCGCATACTGATAGCGGCAGGGTTGGGCGCACTCGCCTCGATTGCTGTCCCGGCCCGTCATATAGTTGCTGAGCAGACATCTGCCGGAGTAGCTGACGCACATGGCGCCGTGGCAGAAGGTCTCGATCTCCAGTTCCGGGGAGACCCGTCGGCGGATCTCCCGGATCTCGTCCAAGCTCAGCTCCCGCGCCAGAACAATACGCTGCGCGCCCAGATCATACCAGGCCTGGGCGCTGGCATAGTTGGCAACAGACTGTTGGGTGGAGATATGGCGCTGACAATGGGGTGCATATTTCTCCGCCAGCGTAAAGGCGCCCAGATCTGCCAGGATCAGCGCATCCACCCCCGCCGCATTCAGTTTCTCCAGATGAGCAGGAAGTTGATCCACTTCCTTGCTTCTGGGCATGGTGTTCACTGTCACGTGGACCTTGACCCCGTGGTCATGGGCAAACCGCACCGCCTTCGGCAACTCTTCATCCGTAAAGTTCCCCGCAAAAGAGCGCATACCGAATGCGGTGCCCCCAAGGTACACCGCATCGGCACCGTAAAGCACGGCCATCTGTAATTTTTCCCAATCCCCCGCAGGAGCTAACAGTTCCGGTTTTTTACGCATATCACTTATAGGGGTGTGTCGCCGCAAAGGCATTTCTGGCATCAAGGGTCTCAAAGAAATGGCTGTTGGTTCCGTCGGAATACCAGTACCAGTAGTTGGTGGTATTGGGATGGAGTGCCGCCTGAATGGCCTCCATACCGGGGTTTCCGATGGGACCCACAGGCAGCCCTTCGTACTTGTAGGTGTTATAAGGACTGTCGATCTCCATATCGGCGTTTGTCAGATCAAAGGTGTTTGTGCCCTTAATAAAGTTCAGCGTCGCATCCAGCTGCAGCTTCCAGCCGTCGTTCAGACGGTTGTAGATAACGGATGCGAAATCCCGCTTGTCATCATTGGCACCGGCTTCGCCCTCGATCAGCGATGCAATCGTAATAATCTCTCGTAAACTATACGGGCTGTTATCAATGGAGCTCATGGTGTCGCCATCCAACTGGTTGGTAAAGGCCGTCAGCATGGTATCAATGGCGTACACGGCGGATTTCTGGGGAGAAAAGTCGTAGGTATCAGGGAACAGGTACCCCTCCACACGCTCAATGTCGCCCAGCTGATCCTCCCGCAGGAAGGTATAGTCCTTAAACTCATAATTGGCACAGGCGTCCTCCAACTCAGCCGCTGTGGCGATGCCGTTTTGGGCCAGCAGATCGATGACCTCACGAACGGTCATACCCTCGGTGATGGTCAGGCGCACCAGTCCCTCTGCCTCACGGCGATCCGCCTCATAGTCGTGGAGCCCGGAGATCAGGCTGCGGTAGTCCATATTGGTGTTCAGGTTCTCATAGGTGCCCGGGTCGATCTTCTTACCGGCGTGCATAAAGGTACCCACGAAACAGAAGAAGCTCTTGTTGTTGATCAGCCCCGCCTTCTTCAGCTTCTTGGCAACGTCACGGACGCTGTCGTCCTCTTCCACCACGATAGTGGCCTCCAGGTAGTCCTTGTTCAGCGCACACAGATCGTTGGCAAGGAACCAACCGATCCCTGCCAGAATAGCGGATACCAGCACCACGCAGACCAGATAAACGGCAACGCCGCGGCGTCTGTTCTTTTTGCGCTTTGCATTCTGTCGGGTTTTCTGCTCAGCGGCACGGCGCACCTCCTGGGCATTATAGTAGGTTGTCTCAAAGTTCTTATCGTTCGGCATATCGTCAAATTCCTTTCCGGACAGTGGACCCTATCATCTCCCGTAGTTTCCCACGGTTTTCCATGCTCATACACGATAAGTATACCACAGCGTTCGACTTTTGTAAACACAAAAGCGGCAGGAGATATCCTGCCACTTCGTTATGGTTTGACTGCTTTCTTTCTCCGCTCCTCATAGATCAGGTTCAGCGTATACAGCACTACGCCTGCCCAGATAAAGCAGAAGCTCACCAGCTTCTCCCGGCTCAGAGTCTCTCCCATGATCTTGCCGCAGAAGATACCGATGCTGGGGCTGATATACTGGCAGATACCGGCGGTCATCAGCGGCAGATTGCGTACACCGATGGCGTAGAACAGCATGGGCAGTCCCGTCACGATACCGCTGCCGCACAGCAGCAGCTGCCGCACCGCCGTCACACTTCCCAATCCGTTATCCCCCATGCGGAAAAACAGAATAAACACCAGCGCGATAGGCACCATCAGCAGAATTTCAATGGTGGTAGACACGATGGAGTCCAGCTCAAGGCTCTTTTTGATGGCAGCATAGATGGCAAAGGCCACCGCCAGCACCAGCGTCACATAGGGCACCCCGCCGAAGCCGCCCGCAGACAACACGATCCCCACGATCACCACCGCCAGCACGATCCCATGGCGCCAGGAAATTTTCTCCTTGAACAGCAGCGCCCCCAAAAAGAACACCACCAGCGGCTGGATGTAGTAACCGAGCGAGCACTCCAGCACCCGTCCGTTCCGTACCGCCCACAGGTACACGATCCAGTCCGTAAAGAGGAAGAACATTGCGGGCACTTCCCGTTTCATCACCTGCTTGTCCTTCAGCGCCGCCCAGAGCTGGGGCAGCTTCCCCTGCACCTTCAAGATCACCAGGCAGGTGACCGATGCCCAGATGATCCGGCAGGCCATAAGGAAAAAGGTGTCCATGCCGTCGCAGAGAAACCAATACAACGGCTGAAATCCCCAGATGAGGAAACAGCCCAGCATAGCCAGAAATCCCTTTTTGTAATTGTAGACAGCCATAGGACTCCCCCCCTTTACACACTTTGAAAAGAATGATAGAATTGTATCACCGAGGTGAGAAAATGGCAAGACTCTGTCGAGAATTTTATATCGGCGATACGGTGGAGATCGCCCGAAATTTACTGGGCAAGTACCTGGTGCGCCGTCTGGACGGTGAATTTCTTATCTGCCGCATCACGGAAACGGAGGCCTACGTGGGCGCTGTCGACAAGGCCTGCCACGCCTACGGCTACCATCAAACCCGCCGTAACGCCGTCATGTTCGGCCAAGCAGGTCACGCCTACCTCTACCTGATCTACGGGATGTACACCTGTCTCAACTTCGTCACCAATCCCGTCGGGGAGCCGGACGCCGTCCTGCTCCGGGGACTGGAGCCGGTCTACGGCATCGACACCATGTGCCACCTGCGATTCGGTAAAACCCCCGCCCAACTTACCCCCTACCAGCGCAAAAACTTTTTGAACGGCCCCGGCAAGTGCTGTAAGGCGTTGTCGCTTGACACCTCTTTCAACGGCATAGATCTGACCGGTGATGTTCTCTTCCTCTGCGGCTCCCCCGCCGATGTTGGGCTGTCCCATATCCCCCAACCGCCCCGCAAGATCGCGGCAGGTAAGCGCATCGGCATCGACTATGCCGAGGAGGCAAAAGACTTTCCCTGGAGGTTCACCCTATGTTGATTTTTGATATGGACGGCGTGCTGACCGACAGCAACGGCATCTGGAAACAGGTGGACATTGACTTTCTCGCCAAGCGCGGCATGCCCTACACCCGCGAATATTATGAGGGCGTGGCTCACACCGTCCTCTCCAAAGCCGCCGTGTTCACCAAGGCCTACTGCAACCTCTCCGAGAGCTGCGAGGAGATCATCGCCGAGTGGATGGAGATGGCTGGTGACGTGTACGCCACCGCCGTTCCCGCCAAGCCGTTTGTAAAAGAATACCTGGAGAAGTGCCGCCAAAACGGCGAGCGCATGGTGGTGCTCACCAGCGCCGTTTCGTCCCATTGCCGTGCCGCGCTGACCCATCTGGAACTTCTCCCCTATTTTGAAAAACTCTTTTTTGCCCAGGAGCTGGGATTGGACAAGCAGACGCCGGACATCTACCGCAAGGTGACGGAGCTGCTGCAAGTCGCCCCCGCCGAGTGCACGGTATACGATGACTCCGCCGCCGCCTGCCGCAGCGCCAAAGCCGCCGGACTCCACACCGTAGGCGTCTACGATTCCTATTTCCACATCTCCTGGGAGGAGATGCTCTCCGCCTGTGACAGGACGATCCACAGCTTTGAAGAACTGCTGTAAAGGAGGAAACTACCATGGGTGCCTGGTCTGTCAGCATTACCGGAAACGATACCGCCGCCGATCTGTGCAGCGAATACGCCATTGCCTTTTGTTATCACGACGTGGAAACTGCCCTGCAAAAGATTGATGCCTACGCCCACCAACTGTTTCAGGAAGGGGAGGAGCCTGACTGGCAGGATTACCTCTACTCTCTGGCGGATTTCATGTGGAAAAAGGGCATCCTCACCGACGCGGTACGGGATCAGACCATTGCCATGATCGACAGCGGCCAGGGGCTTTCCATCTATGCCGAGTCCGGCTTAAAAACGCTGGAAAAGCGTCAAAAGGTATTATCCGATTTTCGCCAAAAGCTCCTCTCTCCCCAACCGCCCCGCAAAAAGATCCGCGTCGATCTCCATACCCAGCCGATTTTTGAGGTGGGCGATCTGATCGCCATTCCCCTGCAAACCGCCGGAAAACCCTATTTAGGAAAATGTCCGGTCAGCCAGGAGCAGTTCCGTGCCCTGGACGGCAAATATGTGGTCTGGCAAAAGGTGAGCGACAATATCAGCTTCACCTCTGCCATCGACCCGGATATTCACGACATCTGGCCGGAATTCGTCCAATACAACGCGGTTTTTGACGCGCCGCCTACGGTGGAGGACTTGTGCGGTGTGGAATACGCTGCCTATGAGGATGGCAGCACCCTGTTTTTCTCCGATGGCAAGCTGGCGCCCTACAAGCGCCGCCGCGCCAAGATCATCGGTCAAACCCCCGTGGACGCCTCTGCCGTGATCCGCAGCCGCTATGTGCTGGGTATCCACTTTTTTGAGCGCCCGTGGTATAACCCGGACACCGAAATTCTCAAATATCTCTACCCCCCAAAATAGCAGACGAGGTGTGCCATGCACACCTCGTTTCGTTTGTCCGTAGGGGCGTGCGGGATAAAAAACGTGCCGGTGGCACGTTTTTGCCCGCCGCAAAGCAGCGCCCCGATTTTCGGAGCTCCGAACGGAGGCCGGAAATCGGTCTGGCGCAACGAGGGCAAGGAACGACTCTGTCCGCCCCCCATTCGATCCGTTCGCGAATTTCAATTCGCGAACACCTTCATTTTCAACTTTCAATTTTCCATTTTCTCAAAAGCTCCCGATGGGAATACTCCCGTCATCGTTTCCCTTTTCGATCTTCTCGATGGTAACGAAATAGCTTCTGCCATTTTCCATCTCCACCTTGACCCGCTCCCCGACCTTATGACCCATCACCGCCTTACCCACCGGCGACTCCTTGCTGATGAGCCCCTTCAGCGCGTCCTGCCGCAGGGTGGTCACCAGTTGAATTTCCCGGGACTTGCCCGTGTTCTCCATGCGGATGGTCACCCTGTCATAAAGGCTCGCCGTCTCCTCGGTGGACTTATCCTCGATGACGTGGGCGGTCTTGATCATCCGCTCTAAGTAGCGGATGCGGGCGTCGTTGCGGTTCTTCTCCTGCTTGGCGCATTTGTACTCAAAGTTCTCGCTGAGATCACCAAACGCCCGGGCCACCTGCACATCTTCAATGAGCTTGGGTCGCAGCTCCCGTACCCGGTAGTCGATCTCCTCCTGCATCTTTTGCAGGTCGCTTTTGGTCAGTTCATCATACATTGTCAGTTTCCTCCATGATTTTCGCCAGTCTGTCCAATGCCTCCGGCAGCCGCTCCAGCTCCAAGCCGGAGTAGTTCACCACAAGAACGTGCATGGGTGCCGCCTGTTTTTCCCTGTAATAATCCGACAGCAGGGCAAGACGTAACCCCTGCTCCGCCGCCCTGTTCCGCAGTTCGTCATCCGGCAGGGTTGTTTGCAGATGTACCAGAAAATGCAGTCCCGCACCCCGCTCCATAATGCTTGCCCTGTCTGCCAACGCACCGTTTTCGATGCACGCGATCACCGCATCCCGCTTCTGCCGATACCGCTTGCGCATCCGGTTCAGGTGCTGCTCATAGCTGCCCCGTGCCAAAAACGCCGCCAGCGTGTACTGCTCAAACCCCGACACCGTGCAGGCATAAAAGTCCAGCCGCCGGTGATACTCCTCCAATAGAGGCATAGGCAGTATCATATAGCTGATACGGATGCTGGGGGCAATGGTCTTGGAAAAGGTGTTCAGGTAGATGACCCGCTGATTTTCGTCCACCGAGTACATGGTGGGAATAGGCCGTCCGGTAAAACGGAATTCGCTGTCGTACTCGTCCTCTAAAATATACCGCCCCGGCTGTTCCGCCGCCCAATGCAGCAGCTCCTGCCTGCGGGAAATGGGCATCACAATCCCGGTGGGATAGTGGTGACTGGGGGAAATATGCACCACGTCGGCGTCGCTTTGCCGCAGCTTCTCCGCGGACAGACCACTCTCGTCCAACCCGATATACCGTACCGAAACGCCGTTGCTCTCATAGATACGGGCGATTTTCCCATACCCCGGTTCCTCCACCGCGTAGCACTTGTCCCGCCCCAAAAGCTGCACCAACAAGTGATACAAAAGCTCCGTTCCGGCACCCACGATGATCTGTCCTGCCTCCACCGTCATGCCCCGCTCCTGCCGCAGATGGTCCCGAATGGCCTGCCGCAGTTCCAAGGCCCCGGTGGATGGCATGGAGCGCAAAAGCCCTGTATCCTGCTCCAAAATCGTCCGACGCATCAGCTTGACCCAGGTGGTAAAGGGAAAATATTCCGCCGCCGTGGAGTTGGTCACAAAGTCCAGAAACCAGCTGGGTTCCTGTTCCTCCTCCCCCACCTCAGTCACTACATTCGCCGCCAAAGGGCGCTCCATGGGGGTCACATAGTAACCCCGTTTCTCCCGACTGTAAATGTATCCCTCGGCAATGAGCTGCTCGTAGGCGGTTTTCACCGTCTCCACGCTGAGCTTCAGGTGCTCAGAGAGCATCCGCTTGGACGGCAGTTTCTCATCCGGTGCCAGCTTCCCGGACAGAATATCGCTTTTGATGTGGCGATAGAGCTGCTCGTACAGGCTCATGCCGCTGTTTTTGGTAAAGGAATAGGTCAGCATAGCTCCTCCATCTGGTATGGATAATCAATATCAAATTGGTTATTTTAATCATACCAGTTTGCATTATAATACAAAGGAATCTACAAAGCAAGAGGGTCTGAAGTTGAAGGACAAAAAAGTCAGAAAACTGGTATTTTCCGCCCTGCTGGCCGCCCTGGTAACGGCTGCCACCATGGTGGTCAAGATCCCCTCCCCCACCAACGGCTACGTGAATTTGGGGGACTGCTTTGTGCTGCTCGCCGGCTGGCTCTTAGGCCCCTGGTACGGCGGTGCCGCCGCCGGTATCGGTGCCATGCTCAGCGATCTGCTCTCCGGCTACGCCTACTACGCCCCGGCAACTTTGATCATCAAGGGTTTGGATGCCGTAGTCGCAGCGCTTCTCTATCGGGCGATATTGTCAAGGCGATGTGCTTTACCCCTCAGCGGTATTGCAGGTGAGCTACTGATGACCGCCGGCTACTTCGGCTATTCGGCTCTGCTTTTGGGCAAGGGACTTGCCGCAGCCCTGAGCATCCCCGGCAATCTCGTTCAGGGCGCCATCGGTATCGTGGCCGCCATGCTCTTGATGCAGGTGGCCAAGCGCGCCCATTTAACAGAAAAACTGTGAGAAAGAAGGCTCATTTTATGGCAGGTATCACACACAAAGTGGAGAATACAAACCTTTTACAGCAGGTCAGGCAGGAGGCTGCCGCCGCTGCTGAACAGCTCTGTAAAGCGGCTAAGCTTCACAGCGGTCAGATCGTTGTGGTGGGTTGTTCCACCAGTGAGGTGGTGGGGCATCAGGTGGGCAGTTGGTCCACCCCCGATGTGGGGCAGGCGATTTTCGATGGCTTGAACAGCGTCTTTGCTCCCATGGGCGTCTATATCGCCGCCCAGTGCTGCGAACATCTGAACCGGGCGCTGATCGTAGATCACGCCGCTGTTCCTATGGCAGAAATTGTCAATGTCGTCCCCCAGCCCAAAGCCGGAAGTTCCTTTGCTACAGCGGCTTTCCGGACTTTTCCACACCCGGTCGCGGTGGAGGAGATCAAGGCCGACGCGGGGTTGGACATCGGCGGGACTCTGATTGGGATGCATCTGAAAAAGGTGGCGGTCCCCGTCCGTTTGCCGCAGGATCACATCGGTGAAGCAATTTTGCTGGCGGCACGGGTACGCCCCAAATTCATCGGCGGCGAGCGGGCTGTCTACGATGACACGCTGAAAGACGGTTATCCGGAATTCTAAACAAAATGAGAGAAAATCCGTTGGATTTTCTCTCTTTTATATTAAAATCAGAACTCTGGCAAAGGGAAAATCAGATGCAGGCTCAAGAACACGATCACTGCCACAAGTGCCAAAACAAGACACATCTTACAGCGTTTTTTGCTCAACTGCGCCTTGCTCTCGTCGTCATGTTCGTTCTTCCAGCGCACGAACATCCATGCCGTACACAGCAGCAGTACCAGGGGGACAAACAGCAGACCCACCCATGCAACATATGCCATAAACGCTACCTCCTTGGGTTATTTTTCTGTCATTATACCATAACTTTCGTCCATCGTAAAGGGAAAAAAGTACATTTATCATGCGAGAAAAGTACATCAAAAAAGTGATAAAACGCAGCCTGTCCGATTTTGGACAGGCTGCGTTTTGAAATTGCTTTTCGTAAGTCTCTTACTTGGCAGCCTTGGCAGCCTTGAAGGACTCGATCAGCTCGGGAACAACCTTGAACAGATCGCCCACGATACCGTAGTCAGCAACCTCGAAGATAGGAGCGGACTCGTTCTTGTTCACGGCGATGATGCACTCGGACTCCTGCATACCAGCCTTGTGCTGGATAGCGCCGGAGATACCCAGAGCGACGTAAACTTTGGGATGAACGGTCTTACCGGTCTGGCCGACCTGATGGTCAGCGGAGATCCAGCCGGCATCCACGCAGGCACGGGAAGAACCCACGACGCCGCCCAGGACCTCAGCCAGTTCCTCAGCCAGCTTAATGCCGCCCTCGACGTCCTTGGAAATACCACGGCCGACGGAAACGATGAAGTCAGCACCAATCAGGTCAACCAGCTTCTTGGCGGCCTTGACGGTCTCGGTCACGTTGGTCTTGATGTCGGAAGCAGCCAGCTCGAAAGCGGGATGCTCAATGACGACGTCCTTCTTGCAGGGGCGCTTCTTCATAACGCCGGGACGAACGGTAGCCATAGCGGGACGGAAACGGGGGCAGATGATGGAAGCCATCAGGTGGCCGCCGAATGCGGGACGGGTCATCTTCAGGTCACGGGCGACGGAGTGATCCTCGCCGGCGATCTTGACGGTACCCAGCTTCTCAATGCGCTCTTCAGGCAGAGTGGAAGCTTCACGCAGGAAGTCCTTGTAGTTGGGCATATCGATGTCCAGATGGGTGCAGTCTGCGCACAGACCGGTGTGCAGACGGGCTGCGCAGCGGGGTGCCAGGTCACGGCCGATGTTGGAAGCACCGAACAGCAGGATCTCGGGCTTGATGGACTCAACGGCCTCAACGATCACCTTGGTGTAACCGTCGGTGGTAAAGTCCTTCAGCAGGGGGCTGTTGTAAACGTACACCTTGTCGGCGCCGTACTCGCCCAGCTCAGCGGCGATGCCGTCGACATTGTCGCCCAGCAGGATACCGCACAGGTCCACGCCCAGCTCATTGGCCAGCTTGCGGCCCTCGGAAATCAGTTCGAAAGTGGTGGGCATCATAACGCCCTGGCGCTGCTCGCAGAAAACCCATACGTTTTTGAAGGCAGCGGTATCAGCACTATTAAAAGCCATTTTTCGTTCTCCCTTCTATCAGATGATATGCTTGGCAGCGAGAATGCCGGCCAGCTTGTCGGTGGTCTCCTTGCCTGCGCCCTCGAGCATCATGCCGGCACCCTTCTGGGGAGGCGTGAAAGAGGTCAGGATGTTGGTGGGAGAACCGGCCAGACCGATGGTGCTCTTGTCGATCAGAGGATGATCCTTCAGAGTCTCATAGGTCATGGTGACCAGGGGCTTGCTCCACGCCTCGAAGGCGCCGCCCACGGACAGGTAACGAGGAGTATTCAGCTCCTTGATGCAGGTGATCATGCAGGGGGTATTGACCTTGATGGTCATGTAGCCATCCTCCAGGATGCGCTTGACAGTCAGCTCATTGCCGTTCTTGGTGATCTCGCCGGCATAGGTGATCTGGGGCAGATGCAGCTTTTCAGCGATCTGGGGACCGACCTGAGCGGTATCACCATCGATGGCCTGACGGCCGGCCAGGATGATGTCGTCATCCTCAACGCCGTACTGGGAAATGGCAGCAGCCAGGATCTGAGAAGTAGCGTAGGTATCGGAACCACCGAACTCACGAGCGGTGACCAGGACACCTTCGTCCACACCCATGGCCATCAGCTCACGCAGCATACCCTCTGCGGGAGGAGGACCCATGGTGAAAGCGATGACTTTGCAGCCCAGCTCGTCCTTCAGGGACAGGGCGGCCTCAACGGCGTTCAGGTCATCGGGGTTGATGATGGTCTGCATGGAAGCACGGTCCAGAGTACCATCGGGATTCACGGCCACCTTACCGGAGGTATCGGGGACCTGCTTAACGGTAACTAAAATTTTCATTTTCCTTGTACCTCCTTCAATTACTTCACGCCCAGATGGCTGGAAATGACCATACGCTGGACTTCGGAAGTGCCCTCGTAGATCTCGGTGATCTTGGCGTCGCGCATCATGCGCTCCACGGGATACTCACGGGTGTAGCCATAGCCACCGAACAGCTGAACAGCGCGGCGGGTCACGTCGGAAGCGGACTCAGCAGCGAACAGCTTGGCCATAGCAGCGTCAGCGGAGTAGGGCTCGTGGTTCTGCTTCTTCATAGCAGCGGAATAGACCAGATACTTGGCAGCTTCCATACGGGTGTGCATATCAGCCAGCTGGAACTGGGTATTCTGGAACTGGGAGATGCGCTTACCGAACTGGACACGCTCCTTGGTGTACTTGACAGCCTCGGCCACAGCGCCTTCGCCGATACCCAGAGCCTGGGAAGCGATACCGATACGGCCGCCGTCCAGAGTCTTCATGGCGATCTTGAAGCCTTCGCCCTTCTTGCCCAGCATACGATCCTTGGGGATCACGCAATCCTCGAAGATCAGGTCGCAGGTAGAGCTGCCGCGAATGCCCATCTTCTTCTCGTGCTTGCCCTGGGAGAAGCCCTTGTCGGTCTTTTCCACGATGAAAGCGGAAATTTCCTTCATCATGCGGCCGCGCTTGTCGGCGACCTTGCCGGTAACGGCAATGATCACGAAGGTGTCAGCCACGTTACCGTTGGTGATGAAGCACTTGGAACCGTTCAGGATGTAGTTCTCGCCGGACTCATCCAGGACAGCGGTGGTCTGCTGGCCCTGAGCGTCAGTACCGGCACCGGGCTCGGTCAGACCGAAAGCGCCGATCTTCTTGCCGGAGCACAGGTCGGGCAGGTACTTTTTCTTCTGCTCCTCGGTGCCGTTCTCAAAAATGGGCGCAGCACACAAAGAGGTGTGAGCGGACACGATAACTGCGGTGGTACCGCAAACCTTAGCCAGCTCCTCCACGCACATGGCGTAAGACAGAACATCGCCGCCGGCTCCGCCATACTCCTTGGGGAAGTAAATACCCATCATGCCCAGCTTGGCCATCTTCTCGACGGTCTCCATGGGGAAGCGCTCCTCCTCGTCGATCTCTGCGGCAAGGGGCTTCACTTCGTTCTCGGCGAAGTCGCGGTACATCTTCTGAACGAGCAGCTGTTCCTTAGTCAGATGGAAATCCATACTCTTTTCTCCTTTACTTAAGTATTACTTGTTGTAGCTGAAGAAGCCCTCGCCGGACTTGATACCCAACTTACCGGCGCGAACCATCTTACGGATCAGCACGTTTGCACGATACTTGCTATCGTGGGTTTCATTGTACAGAACGTCCATGATGTTCAGCACGATATCCCAACCGATCAGGTCGCCCAGATGCAGGGGGCCCATGGGGTGGTTGCAGCCCAGCTGCATAGCAATATCGATATCTTCTGCGGAAGCAACACCTTCCTGCAGAACGCAAACGCCTTCGTTGCAATAGGGGATCAGGATCTTGTTGACGACGAAGCCGGGGGCCTCATTGACGACAACAGGAGTCTTACCGATCTCGACGGACAGGTTCTTGGTCCACTCCACCAGCTCAGCGGGGGTGTTACCGCCGGCAATGACTTCCACCAGCTTCATAGCGGGCACGGGATTGAAGAAGTGCATACCGACCATGGGGTGCTTCAGACCCTGGGCCATCTCGGTGATAGACAGAGAAGAGGTATTGGAAGCAAAGATGGTGCTCTCCTTGCAGATGGCATCCAGCTTGCCCAGCAGTTCCTTCTTGGTGGCCATGTTCTCAGCGACGCACTCGATGATCAGATCGGCATCAGCAGCAGCCTCGAACTCCTCGACCAGGATGTGAGCCATGATGTCGTCGGCAACAGCCTGATCCATCTTGCCCTTGGCGACCTTCTTGTTCAGAGAAGCAGCCAGCTTGTCCTTATGACGCTGTGCGCTTGCCACGCTGGAAGCGTACATCAGAGCGGTGTGGCCCTTCTGTGCAAAGACCTGAGCAATACCACTGCCCATAGTGCCTGCGCCAAATACAGCAACTTTCATGTTTGTTCCTCCTAAAATAAAATTTTTGGATTCCTTTTAATCATCAGGCAAACGCCTGTTAATTAACACTTTTACTTGTTCTGATAAGGCTCATGTTTGCGCTTTTCCAGGAAAGCGCCCATGCCCTCGATCTGGTCAGCGGTCTTGAAGCAGCTGCCGAACAGCTTCTCCTCGATCACGATGGCCTTGTCCATATCCACCTGCAGACCGTCGTTGATGGCCTTCTTGCAGGCACGCACCGCGATGGGAGCGTTGTTTGCAATGGTGGTTGCCAGTTTCTCCGCGGCGCCCATCAGCTCCTCAGCGGGATAGACGGCATTCACCAGGCCGATGCGATAGGCCTCGTCCGCCTTGATATTCTTGGCGGTGTAGATCAGTTGCTTTGCCATGCCGGGGCTGATAAGACGAGCCAGTCTCTGGGTGCCGCCAAAGCCGGGGGTGATACCCAAACCGACTTCCGGCTGACCGAACACGGCAGCTTCGGAGCAGATGCGGATGTCGCAGCTCATGGACAGCTCACAGCCGCCGCCCAGAGCAAACCCATTGATAGCTGCGATGGTGGGAATGGGCAGGGTCTCGATACGGCGGAACACATCGTTTCCATGCTTGCCGAATGCCTCGCCCTCTGCCGGGGTCAGCGTGCTCATCTCACCGATATCGGCGCCGGCCACGAAAGCCTTCTCACCGCTGCCGGTGATCACCAGCGCGCGGATCTCTGCGTCAGCGGTGACAATATCCACCAGCTCGTTCAGGTCGGTCAGCACATCGGAATTCAGTGCGTTCAATGCCTTGGGACGGTTGATCGTGGCAATCGCAATGTTGCCCTTTTTCTCCAGCAAAACGTTTGTCATGCTTCTTCCTCCTTACTTCCTTAAGCACCGCGCCCACCGCAGATTTCCCAAGATGGGCACAATACCCCACATACACTGTATATTATAATATCTTCATTCCCGTTTAGCAAGTGAAACTCTCGTATTTTTACTTTTTTAGAACATTTCACAAAACTTCCCGTTTATCTTTGCACATTTTTCTGAGTTGTCACTTCCCTTTTGGCATTTTATATGCTATTCTACTGTCATATGAGGGGAGGAATACCCAATGCGAATGCGAAAAAAGAAAAATTTACAGCCCCGCATGGAGATCTGCAGCGGCTATTGGATCCGTGATCCCTTCGCTATGAAAGGCAAGTGGTGCCAGCTGATGCCCGAGGCAAAAGAGCTCCATCTGGAGCTGGGCTGCGGCAAGGGACGCTTCACTGCGGAAACAGCGAAATTCGATCCTTCCCTGCTCTATATCGCCATCGAGAAGGTCCCCGATGCCATGGTGGTCGCCATGGAGCGTTGTCGGGAGATGGGGCTTCATAACGTCTGGTTCATTGACGGCGACGCCGCCCTGCTGAGCGATATGTTTGCACCGGAGGAGGTGGACCGGATCTATATCAACTTCTGCGACCCCTGGCCCAAGAGCAACCAGAAAAAGCGCCGCCTGACCCACGGCAACTTCCTCAAGCAGTATCGCAAGGTCCTCAAATCCGGCGGGCAGATCCACTTCAAGACCGACAACGACAAGCTCTACGAGTGGAGTCTGGAGGAGATCCCCCGGTTCGGTTTTGAACTGAGCGAGGTCACCCGCGATCTCCACGCAGACGGTGTGGTGGGTATTATGACAGATTACGAGGCCAAGTTCCACGAGCTGGGCAAAAATATTAACCGTCTGGTGGCCACCATGACGGACTGGGAAGAACCGGTGGAACGGGAAGAATGAAAAAAGGTGTCCGTGAAACCGGTTTCACGGACACCTTTTTTGCGGCGCGCCGAGGTCGTCGCGCCCTACGGGGGAGCGCGGGCGACCGCAAGGGTCGCCTCTACGATGCGGCGCGTCGGAGTCGTCGCGCCCTGCGGGGGAGCGCGGGCGACCGCAAGGGTCCGCCCCTACGATGCGGCGCGGAGATTTGCGGGGCGTTGAGGACGCCGATCCCTACAAAAAACTCGCACCCGACAGGGTGCGAGTTTTTGATGTTCATCTTACTTGGCCTTCTTGGCGATGTCACACAGAGCGGCAAAAGCCACGGCGTCGTTGATGGCCATCTCGGACAGCATCTTGCGGTTGATCTCGATGCCGGCGAGCTTCAGGCCGTGCATGAAGGTGGAATAGTTCATGCCGTTTTGCTTGCAAGCAGCGGAGATACGGGTGATCCACAGCTTGCGGAAATCTCTCTTCTTCAGGCGGCGGCCCACATAAGCGTAGGTCAGGGACTTCATAACCTGTTCATTGGCCATCTTGAAGTGCTTGGACTTGGCACCCCAGTAACCCTTTGCCATCTTCAGCGTTTTATTTCTTCTCTTGCGCGTCATCATTGCGCCCTTAATACGTGCCATATTGTATTGCCTCCTATTCTAACGGTAATCCGGATTATTTGTAAGGGATCATCTTGCGGATGGTAGCATCGTTGGTGCAATCCGCATAGGTGGTGCTGCGCAGACGACGGCCGCGCTTGGTGTCCTTCTTGGTCAGGATATGGCTCTTGAACGCATGAGCTCTCTTGACCTTGCCGGATTTTGTCAGATTGAAGCGCTTCTTTGCGCCGCTATGGGTCTTCAGTTTAGGCATAATAGTTACTCCTTCCAATTTCCATCCTCACGCCACAGGCGCTTAGAATCGATTACTTGTTTGCTTTGGCCGACAGGAAGATGGACATATTTCTGCCCTCCATCTTGGCGGTCTTTTCCAGATTTGCCACGTCGGCGCACTGCTCGGCAAACTTATCCAGCAGCTCCCTGCCGATCTCGGTATGGGCCATCTCACGGCCGCGGAACCGGACGCTGACCTTGACACGGTTGCCGTCGGCCAGAAACTTCTGTGCGTTTTTCAGTTTGGTGTTGAAATCGCCAACGTCAATGCCGGGGGACATACGGATCTCCTTGATCTCCACCACGTGCTGGTTCTTCTTGGCTTCCTTTTCCCGCTTGGACTGCTCAAAACGGAACTTGCCGTAGTTCATGAGCTTGCACACGGGGGGCACCGCCTGCGGGGAAATTTTTACCAGATCGAGCCCGCGGTCCTCTGCGATACGCAGAGCATCGTCAGCCGAGGTGATCCCCAACTGCTCACCGTTTTCGCCGATCAGGCGGATCTCCTTGTCACGGATCTCCTCATTGAGTTGATGCACTACCTTACTGATACCGAAGCACCTCCATTTCAAATAAAAAACGCGAATGCCAATGCGCATCCGCGAAACGATACCGGCACAAACTATGCCCGTAAAAGTCGTTCTTGACCTCTTTGCCAACAGCTTGAGGTGAGGCGGATGCACCGACCTTCTTTGTTTTCCTCGAGTATTATACCTATCCCCATCCCCTTTGTCAACATCTTTTTGTCAATTTTTTTCACATTTTTCCTGCATAAACGGCGCAGATCCGGTCAAACTATTTTTGCACGAAGGAGGTGCACAAAAATGGACAATACCAACAACAAGAATAACCAGAGCACCAATAACCAGAACACCAACAACAAGAATAATCAGAGCACCAATAACCAGAACACCAACAACAAGAATAACCAGAGCACCAATAATAAAGAGTGCCGCTAAGGACAGCGCACCGACAGAATAGAAGGGGAGACGGATGCTTCCGTCCCCCTTTTCTCTTATTTTACCAATTTTTCGGGATAGATACCGCTTCCATGCAGCTTTTTCAGTTCCCGGCTGACCGCCGCCCGATCCTCCTGATAGGTCATGCCGAACCAGCGGTCTCCGGAGTGCAGGACAGAGACAGACAACTCATCCCGTCCCAGCAGATCTCCCACCATCGTTGGCAGCAGACACTCCGCCTTGCAGTCATCCCCTATCGTCTGCAAAAAGTCTCTGAAATAAACTTCCAGCCTGTCGAATATCGCCGGTGTAAAGCCCCAGAAGTTCATGGACACGACGGCATCGCCGTCCAGCTCCCTTCGCTCTGCGCCGCTGATATCGGCAATCGACCCGTCCGCAAATAGCTGAATGTTATGGGTCTCATGGATTTCCGTCAGCTTCCCGTTCACTGTCCGGCACACACCGCGGGTCACGGTACCGTGTGCCGTCACTGTATTTCGCAGCAGGTAGCCTATCATGGCAGCCTCGTTGTCTTTCAAACGCATCAGTTCGGCAAAGATCGTGCGGTAGGCGTCCGCGCCGTAGTAGTCGTCGGCGTTGATGACGCAGAACGGCTCTTGCACCAGATCCCGGGCACACAGCACCGCATGACAGGTGCCAAAGGGCCTGGTGCGCTCCGCCGGAATGGCGTAAAACGGCGGTACAGAGGCAAAGGTCTGATAGGCGTAGACCACCTCCACCGGCTTGCCCCCGGTGGTTTTCAGCTTCTCCGCCATGGTCCCGCACATTTTTTGGATCAAGTTCCGAATCTCCGGCTTGATAATAAAAACCACTTTATCGAATCCGGCGCGTACCGCATCATAGACGCCGTACTGCATCAGGAATTCGCCGTTGGGACCTACGCCGTCCACCTGCTTGTCGCCGCCGTAACGGGAGCCCATGCCGGCGGCCATGATCACCAGCGTTGCCTTTGCCATGTTCCCATCCTCCAGTTTCCGGATTGTTTTTTTCTATCATATCACCGTTTTTTGTTTCATTCAATCGAAAACACGAAAAAAATGCTGGATTTCTTCCCTCGCTGCGCATATAATGATGTAGCTGTATTTTGATCCCGCATAGGAGGTCGACTTCCCATGAAGAATTCCAAGCTGATGGGACACCTGTACGCCATCTTCACCATACTGGTCTGGGGCAGCTGCTTCGTGCTGACAAAAAACCTGCTGGGCGCAGGGCTGACTGCCATTCAGATCATTCCCCTGCGAATGGGACTTGCGTATTTGGCTCTACTGGTCATGCGTCCGAAATTCCTGCGTCTGCCCCGTAAGGACGAGCTGATGTTTGTTCTCATCGGTATCACCGGCGGCAGTTTCTACTTCTTCCTGCAAAACACCGCTCTGACCTATACATACGCCGCCAATGTCAGCATTATTGTGGCGCTGTCCCCCATTCTGACCGTGGTTTTAGCCCGGCTCTTCTCCCGAAACGGCGAGCGTCTTGGTAAATGGGTCTACCTGGGCGCGGTGATCGCCATTATCGGCGTGGTGCTGGTGGTACTCAACGGCACTCTCAGCTTTCACCTCTCCCCTGTGGGGGACCTGTTGGCACTGGCGGCAGCCCTCATGTGGGCGGTCTACTCCATTCTCATTAAGAAATACACCGAGCAGTATGATAACTTCATCGTCACCCGCCGGGTCTTTTTCTGGGCATTTCTTACCGCCGTTCCCCTCATGCTGCTGACCGACGGTATGCCCAGTATGGCCGCCCTGTTTTCCGCCCCCAAGGTCTGGATCTCCTGGATCTTCCTGGCTGTGTTCGGCAACGCCGTGTGCTTCGCCATTTGGAATATTGCCTTCAAACGTCTGGGCGTGGTGATCACCAACAACTACCTGTACGCCTCCCCATTCGTCACCGTGGTGGTGGCCTGGCTGCTGCTGAAGGAGCCTATCTCCCTCATGTCGATCATCGGTGCGGTGCTGATCACCCTGGGTGTGATTTTTGCCTATAAAGAGGACAAAGACCAATAAAAAATGGCACCCGAAAGGGTGTCATTTTTCAAAGCTTTAAGTCGCATTGTAAGCTCATCACCGCTCTGCCGCCGATTTTCACCGTCACCTTGTCGCCATCTACGGTCAGGCGGCTGCGGATCTCCGACGGTCTTGACATATGCTCGCCCTGCAAAAACACGTTCTCCTGCTCCGGCTTGACCAGTCCCTGCAAATAGAGATAATAGGTCAGGGCGCCGTTGCTGGTACCCGTGGCGCACTCCTCGGGAATATCGTACAGCGGCGCGAAGTTACTGCAATAGGCGGTACAGCCGTCCCCCGGGCAGAACATATGGACGCCCGTCACGTCGTAACGTTTCGACAGTTCCGTTACGGCCCGCTCGTTCTGCACGGCGCGCATCAGGGTTTCGTGGTCAAGCACGGGCATCATAATATCGGCAAGACCGGTAGATACGATCTTGGGCAGATAGCCCGCCGGCTTGTCCGCCACGGTAAGACCATAGGCAGCGTACAGTTCGGGAAGCTCGACATCGGTCAGCTCCCGGAGCAGCTTCGGCGGCGCCATGTCCATCCATACCGTTTCGCCCTGTACCTCGATATTCAAATCGCCCGCCTTGGTGTGGGCCAGGTGGGTGCCGTCGCCGATCTTGCCGATGGTCCGCAGCAGGGCGAAGCTCCCTATGGTGGCGTGACCGCACAGCTCGACCTCCCCCGCCGGGGTAAAATAGCGCAAGTTCACGCTACCGTCGCCGTTCACACCCGCAAACGCGGTCTCCGAATGCTTGAACTCACAGGCGATCTGGGTCATCAGCTCGTCGGAAAGTTCACGATTCGGCAAGATCACACCTGCCTGGTTACCGCCGAAGATGGCGGCGGAAAAGGCATCCATCACATAGGCTTCCATTGTGTTGTACCTCCTAATTGCAATTTGTGAACGATAGAAATGCGGCGCGCCCTACGATGCGGCGGGCGCGGAAGGCCGCAAGGGTCGCCCCTACTATAGTATACTCCGTCGGGAATTTGACAGCAAGACTTATTTGCGGTATGATGGGGATAACAATACATTTGGAGGTACCTGTCGGTAAATGACAAAAAAGATTCCCTTTCTCCCCGCGTTCCTCGGGCTCATCTGCACTGCGGCGGTGATGTTTTTCTGCCTGGTGGTTCTGAAAACCGAGCCCCAGATCCCTCTTTTCATCGGCTGTATCATCGCTTCCGCCATCGCGCTTTTCTGCCGCTGTTCCCTGCGGGGCATTCTTCGGGGAATGGTGCAGGGCGTCCGGCAATCGTTGGGTGCCATCGCGATTCTGCTTCTAATCGGTATCCTCATCGGCGTGTGGATCGCCGCCGGTGTGGTGCCCGCCATGGTCTACTACGGCTTGAAGCTGATCTCCCCCCGCTTTTTCCTGGCCAGCACCATGCTGGTGTGCGCCCTGATCTCCATGGCGCTGGGCTCCTGGGGCACGGCGGGGACGGTGGGACTGGCCTTCATGGGCATTGCCCAGGCCATGGGCATTCCCCTGCCGCTAACGGCGGGGGCCGTTATCTCCGGCTCCTATGTGGGCGACAAGCTCTCCCCCATGGCGGACAGCACCAATCTGGCCTCGGCGGTGGCGGAGGTCAATATCTTCGACAATATCCGCAACATCTTTAAGGTCGCCCTCCCCATGCTGCTGCTCTGTCTCGGCACCTACACCGCCTTGGGTTGGAAATACGGCGACAGTATCACCGCCGACTCCCTTACCAATATTCAGCAATTCAGCGACACACTCTCCCAGACGTTTCATTTAAATGTTTTTACCTTTTTCCCTCTGCTGGTGCTGCTGGTCTGTATTCTAATGAAGATCCCCGCCATTCCCAGTATTGCCATTGCCATTGTCACCGGCGGCATTTACGGGATCGTCGTGCAGCACGTCACGCCAAAAGAACTTCTGCTCTGTGCCTACTCCGGCTATGTGGGCAGCACCGACTTTTCCATGGTCAACGAACTGCTCACCGCCGGCGGTCTCCGCTCCATGTTCTACTCCGTGTCCATCGTCATTCTGGCTATGGCCTTTGGCGGTGTCATGGAACACACCGGGCAGATGGAGGTCCTGGTTGCTCCTATCGTCAATAAGGTTCGCGGCTTTGTAGGGCTGATGACCGCCGCCGTTTTGACCTGTGTGGGCGTCAACCTGGTTCTGCCCGATCAATACATTGCCATCGCGTTGCCCGGGCGGATGTATGCCGACGCTTTTGACAAGCAGGGTATGACCCGAAGAGATCTGGCACTGGGCATCGGCGTAGGCGGTGCCCTGACCTCGGCACTGGTGCCGTGGAACACCTGCGGCATCTTCATGTCGGGGGTGCTGGGGGTGGAGACCCTGCGCTATCTGCCCTTTACGTTTTACAACTTAGGTATGCTGTTTGCGGCGGTGATTTACGCGGCTATACGGCAAAAAACAGGAAAAAAGTAATATATGAAAGTACAAAAAGTCACCTGCCAAAGCGGCAGGTGACTTTTTTCAGCAAGTTTTATTTATAATCAGATCATGCTCTTGAGGTCAGCGGCGACGGTGATGGGGGCAGCGGTAGCGGCCTTGACATCGTCAACGGTGAACTCGGGGTTGATCTCGGTCATCAGCAGGCCGTCCTTGGTGACTTCCAGGACGCACATCTCGGTGATGATCTTCTTGACGCAGTGGGAAGCGGTCAGAGGCAGACGGCACTTCTCAAAGATCTTGGGGCTGCCCTTGGCGGTGTGCTCCATGCAGACGATGCAGTTCTTTGCACCGACGCACAGATCCATAGCGCCGCCCATGCCGGGCATCTTCTTGCCGGGGATGATCCAGTTGGCCAGGTTACCCTGTGCATCCACTTCCAGGGCGCCCAGGAAGCAGGCATCCACATGACCGCCGCGGATCAGGCCGAAGTTGGAAGCGGAATCGATGAAGCCGCCGCCGTAAGCCACAGATGCGACACCGCCGCCGGCGTCCACAACGTGGTAGGGATCATAGTTGGCGTCGCCCTCTTTGGGGGTAGCACCGGCGGAGACGATACCCAGCTCAGCGTGGATGATCAGCTCAACGCCTTCGGGCAGATACTTGGGGATCATAGTGGGCAGACCGATACCCAGGTTCACGACGTCGCCGTTCTTCAGTTCTTTCGCGCAGCGCTTGGCAATAAAGCCTTTGATTTCGGACTTTTCCATTACTTTCTGTCTCCTTCCACGATGTAGTCAACGCACATACCGTAGGTATGGATGTTTTCGGGCTCGATCTCGCCCACGGGGACGATATACTCGCACTCGGCGATGACGGTGTCAGCGGCGGTGGCCATGACGACGTTGAAGTTGCGCATGGTGCCCTTGTACCAGCAGTTACCGAACTCATCGCACTTATAGGTGCCCAGCAGGGCAAAGTCCGCATGAATGGGAGCCATCTTCAGATAAGTCTTGCCGTTGATGACTTCCTTGCCCATGCAGAAGGGGCTCTCTTCGATCAGGGTATCCACGCCCACAGGGGTCAGAACGCCGCCCAGACCTGCGCCATCGGCGCGAATGCACTCAGCCAGCGTACCCTGGGGCAGCAGGTTGACTTCCAGAGTGCCGGCAGTGTTCTGCTCGCCGACTTCGGGAGTCATTCCCACGTGGGTAGCGATCACGCGCTTGACCTGATGATTGTGGATCAGCTCGGCAATGCCGAAGAATTCCTCACCCATAGGACCGGTAGCACGTCCCATGTCGTTGGCGATCAGGGTCAGATCCTTGGTACCCAGCTTCACCAATTCCTTGACGATTGCACGAGCCTGGCCGCAGGCCAGGAAGCCGCCGCACATAATGGTAGCACCATCGGGGATCATTTTCGCTGCCTCGGCGGCAGTGAGTACAGGTTTCTTTGCCATTTGGTGTTCCTCCTTGTTTTTGTTTGGTAAAACAAAATAGACATAGCTATTTTTTTAACAGATTTATCATAGCACCGTTTTTTGCAAATTGCAAGAGACGGAAACCTTTCTTTCCCAATTTTTTACGATTTTTCCGGGATTTAATAAAAAATGAGAAACAATTTCGCAGCCGGATAATTTTTTTGCGGAAAAGAAATCAAAAATGGCGGGCGAGGGCAAGGGTCGCCCCTACGGATGTACGATATATGGCGGGCGACCGCAAGGGTCCGTGGCTCTTGTTGTTGCCAGCGGCTCGACGCGCGCTGTCGCTTGCGCTCACCGGGCAACTGCCTTGCGACACGTGGAAATATGCCACCGGCATATTTCCATTCGTGTACGCCTCGTTGCGCCGGACCGATTTCCAGCCGCCTCTCGGCGGCATGAAAATCGGGGCGCGTTCCATCTCCTTTTGTCACCTACGGTGACATTTCCCTCGGCGAGGGAATCACCTTGCGGCGGGTAAAAACGTGCCACCGGCACGTTTTTATCCCGCACGCCCCTACAAAAAAATGACAGCCTTTCGGCTGTCATTTTCTGTAAATTGAAGCTTACTTCATGCCGCGCTTGACCATCTCGGTGACGATGAAGCTGGCGTTATCGTCGGCGTACTTGCCGGCGCCGAAGCCTGCATCGTAGCCCAGCTCCTTGGCCAGCTCGTGGGTGATACGGGGGCCGCCGCAGACGACGACGA
>R20__coassemble_240_pt1 | contig 43466 bp, 27 predicted proteins | sample R20__metabat2_high_PE_008 | metagenome-assembled genome bin R20 | reverse complement strand
GCGGAAGGAAAATGCGGGTGTAGCACAATGGCCAGGGCACCAGCCTTCCAAGCTGGGGATGCGGGTTCGATTCCCGTCACCCGCTCCAACTTGTTTATCTGCGCCAGTAGCTCAGCTGGATAGAGCAACTGCCTTCTAAGCAGTAGGCCGGGGGTTCGAGTCCCTTCTGGCGTACCATTTTTCGTCAGATTGATCCCATGCGGATGTATATGTGGTGGGTGTAGCTCAGTTGGTTAGAGCACCGGATTGTGGTTCCGGGTGTCGAGGGTTCGAGTCCCTTTACCCACCCCACAAGAAAAGAAAGGGATTGGGATGAGTCCCGATCCCTTTCTTCCCTCATACAGGGGTGTAGCCAAGTGGTAAGGCAAGGGACTTTGACTCCCTCATCCGCTGGTTCGAGTCCAGCCGTCCCTGCCAATATGCTCCGTTAGCTCAGTAGGTAGAGCACCTGCCTTTTAAGCAGGGTGTCCGGGGTTCGAATCCCCGACGGGGCACCAAAATAAAAAGACACCCAATAGGTGTCTTTTTATTTTGCTATCATAGCGAGGATTCGAAGTCAGCCTCCAAAAACGTAAGCCAACGGCGCAGTGCTTTTTGGGAGCAACAGCCCGGTGGGCTGTTGCATTCGGCTGTGGAGAATCCCCGACGGGGCGCCAAAAATTGCAGCAGGTTTTGATAGAAAACCTGCTGCAATTTTTCTTTTCGGAAACCGTATAAAGAAATGTGCAGATATTACTTTACACAAATGGTCTCGATCTCCACCAGTGCACCCTTGGGCAGAGCGCCCACTTCTACGGCGCTGCGGGCGGGATAATTGCCCTCGGTGAAGAATTCGCCGTACACGGCGTTCATGGCGGCGAAGTCGCCCATGTTTGCCAGGAACACGGTGGTCTTGGCCACATGATCCATGGTCAGACCGGCGGCTTCCACCACGGCCTTGACATTGGTCAGGGACTGACGGGTCTGAGCGGTGATATCGCCCTCTACCAGATTGCCGGTGGCGGGATCAATGGGGATCTGGCCGGAGGTGACAAGGAAGCTGCCGCAATCAATGGCCTGGGAGTAGGGACCGATAGCGGCGGGGGCTTTGGCGGTGGCAATGATATTCTTTTTCATGATGGTTTCTCCTTATTCGTAAATTTCGTAGCCGCTGGCGCGAAGCTTCTCATAGATTTCTTTGATGTGATCTGCGTTGCGGGTCTCCAACGAGAGCTGGACGATACAGGAACCGATCTCGGCACGGGTATTGCGACGCTCATGGGTGATGTCCAGAACATTGGCACCGGTCTCGGAAACAATGTTGAGGAAACGGGTCAATGCGAAGGGTTGGTCGGGAAGAACGGTGGAGAAGCTGACGGTGCGGCGCTCTTTGACCAAACCGCTGGTGATGATACGCTCCAGCATGGTCACGTCCACGTTGCCCCCGGAGAGCAGGGCACAGACTTTCTTCCCTTTGACAGCCACTTTGCCGTACATAGCGGCAGCAATACCCACCGCACCGGCTCCCTCGGCCACCAGCTTCTGCTTTTCCAGAACCCGCAGAATGGCACCGGCGATCTCGCTCTCTTTAACAGTTACCACATCATCTACATACTGGCGTACCAGATCAAAGGTCAGGTCGCCGGGGGTCTTGACCTGAATACCGTCTGCGATGGTGTGAACGGAGGGCAAGGTGATGATCCTGTTGGCATGGATAGATTCCACCATGCTGGGGGCACCGGCGGCCTGTACACCGATGACCTTGCAATGGGGCATCAGGTGCTTGAGGGCATAAGCAACACCGGCAATCAGACCGCCGCCGCCAATGGGAACCAGAAAGATATCACAATCAGGCAACTGCTGGGAAAGCTCAATTCCGATGGTGCCCTGTCCGGCCATGACACGGTAATCATTGAAGGGGTGAATGAAGGTCAGTCCTTTTTCGTCCCGCAGACGGACGGCCTCGGCATAGGCATCGTCATAGACGCCGGGCACCAGTACCACGTTGGCGCCATAACTGCGGGTGGCTTCAATTTTACTCAGCGGAGCGCCGGCGGGAATGCAGATGGTGGCGGGGATGCCCATATCCCGGGCGGCAAAAGCCACGCCCTGCGCGTGGTTACCGGCGGAGCAGGCAATGACGCCTCGGGCCTTCTCTTCATCGGTGAGCGTGGCGATCTTGTAGTAAGCGCCCCGGAGCTTGAAAGCACCGGTCTTTTGCAGGCAGTCGGCTTTCAGATAGAAGTCGCAATCGGGCACGATGTCTCGGGTGGAGATCACGGGCGTATGGTTGATCACGGGGTCAAGGATCTTTTTGGCATCTTGCAGCATTTCCATAGAGAGCATATTGGTCACCTCCAACATAATAGTTCACAGCACAAAGACAAACTCGGTAAATATGTCTTTAATCCAGAAATACTACCAAATATGTGGTTTGTCAAGTAGAAAATAAAATTGGTTTCCGATTTTGAGCTTTTTTATCAAAATCAGGGTCCGGTTTTTTTATCCATTGCAAACAAAGGATTTGCGAAAAAAGATTGATTCTCTCTTGCTGTGAAAAAAGAAGAAGGCTATTGCTGTCGGGACTTCAAAGCAAATTCTGATTTTGTGGAGAATCGGCGAGTAAGAAATGTTCAGCGGATATAGTTTGCTATTTACCGGCAAAAGTGATAGAATAACAAACAATACGGGGTAACAAAGAAGGCATATCAATGAGCGGTAAAAAAGAAATAGCCATGACACAAGGTGCGCTTTTGGGAAAGATCCTTCTCTTTGCACTGCCTTTGATGGCTTCCAATGTTTTACAGCTTCTGTTCAACGCTGCCGACGTGATCGTTATCGGCCGGTTTTCCGGCCGGACCAGTCTGGCTGCCGTGGGCAGTACCACCAGTATCATCAATCTGCTGGTCAATCTGCTGGTCGGTTTGTCAGTCGGCATCAACGTGATCGCCGCCTACTGTTATGGTATGACCAGTCAGCAGGAACGCCTGAAACAGATCATGCACACATCAATCCTTGTGGCGCTGATCGGCGGTACCGTATTCGGCACGATAGGTGTGCTGGCTGCCCCGCTGATGCTGCGCCTGACCGCAGTCCCATCTGATATTTTTCCCCTTGCTGCAACCTATCTGCGGATCTATTTTATCGGTATGCCGTTTTCCATGGCCTACAACTATGGCGCGGCACTTCTTCGCGCCAGAGGTGATACCCGCAGACCACTGCTGTATCTGTCCATCAGCGGTGTTGTCAATGTGGGACTGAATCTGTTTTTCGTCATCGTTTTGAAGCTGGACGTGGCCGGCGTGGCTTTAGCGACCATCCTCAGCCAACTGCTCAGCGCGATGCTGATACTGCACTTTTTCCGCGTCAGTCAGGACGAACTGCACTTGGAGTGGCGGGGGATGCACATTGACACAGGGCTTTTGCGCTCGATTGCGAAAATCGGTGTTCCCGCGGGGATCCAGAGTGCGCTGTTCAATATCTCCAATGTGGTGATGCAGGGTTCCATCAATCTCTACGGCGGGGCCGTTATTGCGGGAAGCAGTGCCTCCGGCAGTATTGAGGGCTTTGTCTATGCGGCGATGAACTCTTTTCACCATACGGCACAAACTTTTGTGGGGCAGAACGTTGCGGTGCATAAGCCGGAGCGCGTACACCGCACCGTACAGCTATGCCTGATCTGTGTGACGGTCCTCGGCGCCTCTGCCAGCGCACTGGCGATGATTTTCGCAAGACCACTGGTCAGTCTTTACAACACGGACCCCGATGTGGTGGCTGCCGCTGTGCAGCGCCTGCGTTTTATTGTTGTCCCCTATGCCATATTTGGGCTGACCGATGTGCTGGTGGGTTCCATCCGCGGACATGGAATCTCCTTGCCGCCGGTCATCATCAATCTGATCTGTACCTGCGTGTTCCGTATCGCGTGGCTGACTCTGTTGTCGGTACCGGATATCAGCGTGCGCTATGTTTATGCGACCTGGCCGCTGAGCTGGGGGCTGCTATTGATCGTTTTGCTCATTTATTGGCTTTACCTGCACCGAAGGGGGCGTATCGGCGTGGCAAATATATGAAGAAGACGAAAAGAGGTCTGACATGAACGAGATTTATAAACAGAGGGTAATGCTGAAACGGGAAGAGATCTCTGAGTTGCTTGCTCTCTTTCAGCAGGCTGCGTCAAATCACCAATCTGCTTTGGGAATGGGGCGCGAGGAGATGTTTTGCCGTGGTCTGTTGTGGATGATCACGCGGCAGAAACTGCGGGTTAACCGCATTCCCATCAGTGGAGAAGATGTGACCCTTTCCACCTGGCTGTCTGAAGAGAGACACGGGATGTATCTGCGGCAGTACGAACTGACGGATGCAGATGGCGCTGTGCTATGTCAGGCGGCTGCCGTGTGGGGCTTGGTCGGCGCGGAAAGCAGAAAGCTTTCTCCGTTACGGCTGAAAATGCCGATCCATCAGGAGAAGCATCAGCTGCCGCGATTTCCGTTGCTGCGTCCGGTAGAGACGGAACAAAAATACTCCTTTACCGTTACAGCGGAATATTTAGACGAAAACGGGCATATGAACAATGCTCGCTACTTCAATGTGGTAGCACCGATCCTACCGAAGAACCTCGCTTTGCGTGCCGCGCAGGTTGATTATCACATGGAAGCGCGTGAGGGAGATTCTCTTGCCATCGGCTATGTTATGGAAGAAAACAGACTACTGATACAGGCGCGAGGCGACAGGGGGCTCTGTTTCCGCATGAAGCTGGACTACGAATAAAGAACGACACCTAACGGGTGGTCTTGACTTAATACGGGAAATTTGGGTCATGCAGCTCTTTTCGGATGATGGGAAGCGCGGCGTCCTCCCCCAAATCCTTGATGAGCAGCAACCAGTGATCCAGCAGGGCGCTGGTCTCGTCGTTGATAAGAATATGTCCCTTGCTGTTTTGGAAGTAGTCGTAGGGCGACGACGGGGTATACTTGTCACCCTGATAGACCCTACAGGCGGCAACGCGGTCGCAGACCATCTCGCCCACATATTTTTTCGGCATTTTGCAGCCGCCGGTATAGACGTGTCCGTCGGGGGCAATGCAGTAGTCCACCCAGTACTCGTAGTGGTGCTTGTTGCGGCCCTTGTGGTGCAGCCAGCTCAGGCTGACGCCGGTCTCCTTGCGCTCTTGATCGTTGGGGCTGCGGTAGCCCTGATAGTATTTGGCGCTGCGCCAAAATTCCGCGAGGCTATACTTGCTCAAATCGTGGGTGAGCCCCTGCCAATGCAGCCCCAGACGGAAGCAGTATTGACGCACCAGTTTACGGTGTCGGTTCACGGTATGCAGATGTTCCTGAATATGCATGGACTCACCCCCTTTTACCTATCATAGCACAAAAAAAGATGGTGTGCAATGCACGCCATCTTTTTTCTATGAGAGAAAGAACACAGTCTTACAGGTTCTTCTCGTAGGACTCGATCATCTTCTTGAACGTGTGACCCGTACGACTCCGGAGATTTTCCAGGTATTTTTCCGTGGTCTCACCGGTGAAGATCTTGATATCCAGCCGCATGGAGCCATCCTCCTGAGGCGTGGCGTAGATGCGGTCGATATACTTCTCCACGAACTCCTTGGTGATGACACCGTCTGCGGCGTTCTTTGCCGCCTCCTGCAAGACACGGCGGATGGTATCCATTTGCTTTTTGAATTCGGCGGTGCTGTCACGGCGTTCTGTTAGTTCTGCCAGTTCCTTGCGGGCTTGCTCTATTTCGGCGGTTACTTGACGATTCATGGAGAGAAAATCACTATCGCTGAGTTCTCCCATGGCATTGAAAGTCAGGAGCTTTTGCTTTTTCTTTTCAGCGGTGTCGATGGCCTTTTCCAGTGCAGCGATCTGACGGGGCAGAGTACCATCCTGCTCCAGAGACTGATACATCTTCACATATTCGTCGATCCAACTCTGTACGTCCGCTTGCGTGACCTGAAACACATCCAGTAACAAAGGCTTGATTTCACTTTCATAGATGGCAAAGGAGGGGCAGGCTTCAGCACCGTTTTTGATCTTGCCGGAGCATACCCATTTGCTGTTCTTTTTGCCGGACTTGTCCACGGAATCCCGGCGGTAATAGGCGGTGCCGCAGCAGGTACAGTAGACCTTGCCGGTGAGCAGGTTTGCGTGATTGCAGATGCCCTGCCGACCCTTCACGTCCTCACTGCGCTTTTTCAGAACCTCGTTGGCCTGATCCCACAATTCCTCGCTGACGATGGCCGGAACGATTTCCCCGGTCTCGTCCTTGAACATAACCCACTCTTCCTGCGGAAGAAATTTTTGCTTTTTGGTAAAGAGGTCGATGACCTTGACCTTGTTGCCGGCATAGTAGCCCTTATATTTTGGGTTGGAGATCATGCCGGACATTGTGGTGTGGGCAATCTTGTTGCCGTTGTGGTTGCGATAACCTTTCTCCCAGAACAGGGCCTCAATCTGTTTCATGCTATGCTCGCCGGTAGCGTAAAGCTCAAACAATTCCCGCACCATGACAGCCTCGACTTCGTCGATAACCAACCGTCCCTTGTCCTTTTGGTAGCCGAAAATGCGGTTGTTGCCCAGCACCACCTTGTTCTTGATGGCCTGCTGGTGACCGAACTTCACGCGGCTGGACAGCTTGCGCAGTTCATCCTGCGCGATGCCGGACATGATGGTCAGCCGTAGTTCACTGTCTTCGTCCAATGTGTTGATGTTGTCGTTTTGAAAGAATACGCCCACACCGGCGTCCAGCAGTTCCCTGGTATACTGGATGGAGTCCAGCGTATTACGGGCGAAACGAGTGATCTCCTTGGTGATGACTAAATCAAACAGACCCGCCTTGCCGTCCTCAATCATCCGCTGGAAGTTTTCGCGCTTCTTAGCAGTAGCGGCGGAGAGGCCCTCGTCGATGTACCCCTCTACATAGGTCCACTGGGAATTGCGGCGGATAAACTCGTTATAGTATTGCACCTGATTTCCCAACGAGTTGAGCTGTTCGTCTGACTCACTGGACACACGGGCGTAATAGGTCACTCGCAGAGGGAGGTCATAAATTGTTTTGGTACGCAGTTGCTGTCGTGCGTCATGGATGTCCATAGAGCACCTCCACAGTTCGTTATATCATCATCTATTATAACAAGTGATTTTCATTTTACAAGAGGAAGAAAGAGGCGAAAAGGTTAAAAATTAGTTTTGGTGTTATTGTGTTAGTACCCGGTATGCTATGGAAGATCATATTGGAGACCCAGCGTGATATGTATATTGCAAAAATGCTTTTGCTCAAGAAAAAAGTATTTGACTGCAGTATTAAAGCCGTATATAATTATATATAGCAAGTAATCGTATAATTGCAGCAATCAATGCCTGTAACTACACGAAACGTATGTTGGTAGAAGGTGTAAAATCATGAAGAAGACCGACAATGTGAAAAAGAAACAAGTCAACCTTTACATGGACGAGTCGCTGATAAATTCAATAAAGATACTTGCGGCGATCAAAAATGTACCGATGAGTCTGGTTATCGAAACCGCAGTCACCGAGTATTATGGAGAAGAAATCGAAAAAATCCAGGAAATTGGGAAATTAACCGATAATAAGTGACCTGAATAACTTGCGTTGAAAAATATTCTATTTTTAGATGGAAAGCCCACCTCTACGGCGATGTGATGCGCCGTTGAGGTGGGCTTTTTTGCGTGCTGGGTAGAATGCCCTAAGGCGTAACTGATATCACAGGTACCCTAATTTTTCAATGACCTGTCAATGAAAGATTAGGGCGTTTTATTTACAATACAAAAAAATTCCTTTATAGTATCGTTGAGGTGATTTAATCAATATTTAGGGGGAAAGGCTTATGAATACTGTTTTTGCGCAAAATTTGAACAAACTGATGGAACAGCTTGACATTCCAAATGCTCAGCTGGCGAAAGCGCTGAGTGTTGACCCCTCTCTGGTTTGCCGTTGGAGAAAGGAGGGCTGCGGAAAAAGAAGCGCTCCAGGTCATTCCATTGCTATTGAACGGTTTATCCTCAACCGCAGTATGACGGCAGAGAACAGAGCCTGGCTGTCGGCGCAAATCGGCAAGCCGATATTTTCGGGTATGCCATCCGGCGGGATCGCCAACTGGCTGTGTCTGGATGCAGATTATCAGACGCCGGAGAACGGGGATGAAGATTTTCCCAATCTTTTGTTGGTCGGCAGCTTCCGCTCCTCTGTAGTGAGTCCCTCTGCTGATACGGCTCATAGTAACAGTCCTGCTCTTTCTGCCTATGATGGCGCTGACAAGATTGCAAAGCTTCTTCGACAGGAATTGTCCATGCTTGAACGGGGAACAGTGATTGACATTCATCTGAACAGTGAAAGCTCTGGTGTAGCCGTTGACAAAAATATTCTTTCTGTTCTGCGAAGTGCCGTTGAGAATAAAAAGATCATCATAAATATGCTTGTTGAATCGGCAAACAACTCCAGTATGGCAAGCAGACTTCTAAGCGCCTACATGCCCATGCTGGTGCAGGGACAGTTGAAGCTTTCGGCGATTCAGGGAACGCCGCAGACGTTCACAATATCCATGAGCATTGTGATCCCCAACCGTACTGCCATTATCATCACAGAAGCTGTTCAGCGCCGCTGCTCCGCTGTTGGCACCGTAATACGTGACCTTGCTATCGTGCATGATATGACTGACAGTTTTGAGAACAGCAAACGCTTTGCCAGACCCATGATGACTGCCTACGATGACAGTTTTGCCAGAAATATCATCGAGATTTTCTTTGAGGAATATGGTATACCCGGCAGCCTTGACGTGATCAAAAGCGGCTTAAATCCATTGTTTATGACGGTGGAGGATTACGGCAGGGTCCTGCGGGAGTTCAACCATCCTGCAGACCAGTATCAATGGCGGTATGATGAGTTCTCTCGCTTCAAGGTGGCAATGGATGAGGTGCTGAACAATTCCCGCTTCCGTGAGGTTTTGTCTCTTACGAAGCTGCGTGAGATCGTTGAAACCGGTCACTGCCGAATGCCGTCCATGTATTTCTTTGATGCCGGAATTTGGAACCTGGATGCACAGGACTGTGTCAACCTCCTGAATGGCTATATCCACTATCTGGAGACAAATCCGAATTTCCACGTCGTGCTGCTGGATGATGAACAGCTCTTCATGCCAAACTCCTGCTGGCATATCAAAAACAATAAGCACATCATGATCCACTCATGGAATATCGATAAGCCCGTTATGGTCTACTCCGATCAGCTGATGCTGATAGACGAATTTCAGAAACACTTTGATAACCTTTGGGCGCAAACTGATATTTACGGAAGCAAGCGCCATGTGATTGGTGAGCTGACTGCGCTGAGAGATCAATGTGCAAAGCATCTTGATGGCTGAAAAGGCCGAATCCGTTGAAAGAACATATTACATATTAAAGAAAGTACAACTCTGCAAATCGTAGAGATATTGGAGGACATACCCATGAAAAGATTTGCCGCATTTTTGCTGACACTTCTCCTGGTGTTTACCCTGTGTTCCTGCGGAAAAAAACACGTGGAGGAGCAGACTGTGCCGCCGGCTGTGGAAGACCAGACCGGAGAGCAGCAGCCTGAGGTAAAACCTGCACCGCAGCCCGTGAAGCCGGAAGTGAAACCGGATGACACGGCGGAGGAACAGACGGTGGTGACCGTCCCTGTGACTCCGGTGGTCAAGCCCGCAGAGGAAGTCAAGCCCCAGGGAGGGACTTCCGGTGGCGGCGGCCATCATAACGGCGGCAGCAGTGACAAGGATACCGTCAAGGATCTGACGATTACCGAGGAAAAGACGGTCACCGGCGGAACATATAAGAATGTTACCATTGCCGCCTCCGTCGGCAACGGTACGGTGACGCTGGATGGCGTGACCATTCAGAACGAACTGATCGTCCAAGGCGGCGGCTCCAACTCCATCAAGGTGAAGAACAGTACCGTTCCCACCGTGGTGCTGGATAAGGACACCGGCGCCGATGCAGAAGCGCCCCGTCTGGAGCTGACCGGCACTGAGGTCAAGACCGTGGAGGTGGCCAAGCCTGCCATCATCGAGGCTAAGGATACTGCATCCAAGGTGGAGACGCTTTCTGCTAAGGATGACGTGACCGTGAAAGGTGAAAAAACGGAAATTGCCAACGTGACAGTTCCTGCGGCGGCAAAAGAAAACGTCAAGCTGACGGTCAACGATGCCTCCGTTGAAAAAGTGGAGGTCAACAAACCTGTGACCATCGAGACCAAAGCTGCGGAGGGCAAGACTCCTGTGGCGGCGGTGGAGGCAAAGGCCGACGTGACGGTGGCCGGTGCCGATACCAAGGTGGGCACGGTGACGGTGCCCGAAGAGGCTAAAAACAATAACGTTAAATTGCAGGTCAACAATGCAAAGGTGGACCAGGTGAAAGCTGAGGCTCCTGTGACCATCGAAACCAACTCCGCCATGGGTGAGACTCCTGTGGCGGCGGTGGAGGCCAAAGCCAACGTGACTGTGACCGGTGCTGCCACCAACGTGGGTAAAGTGACCGTTCCCAAAGAAGCAGAAAATACGGTGAAATTGACGGTGACCGATGCCAAAGTGGCCGAGGTCTCTGCCGAAAAACCTGTGACCATCGAGGCCAATGAAAATGCCTCCAAGATTGAAAAGGTGGAAGCCCTGGATACGGTAACGGTGCAGGGCGATACCAAGATCGACCAGGTGGAAGCCAAGGCTCCTGTGACGGTGGACGGTGCCAAAACCAAGATCGAAACCATCACCGTGCCCGCAGGTGTGACCACTGCACCGGAAATCAAGGTCACTAAGGGTTCCGTCAACACGGTGGATGCTAAGAGTGCTGCTTCTGTTTCCGGCGGCGAGAATGCCATCGCCAACGTGGAAGCGGCAGCTCCTGTGGAAGTGGACTCTGCCGCCGTGGCCAAAGTAACGGTGACGGTGAACGTGACCGTGACCGTGAGCGGCAACGGTCAGATTGAGGTTGCCGTGGATACGAATGCCAACGTGGAAATTCAGGCAGCAAACACGGAAAACCTCAGCGTTTCCACCAGTCAGACTGTGGCCACCAACATCACGGTGAAGACCGGTGAGGAAACTAAGGAAGTTCACGTCCACAAGTGGGTGGAGTCCGGCAGGACCGAAGCAAATTGCACCAAAAACGGATCAATTTCCTATAAATGTACCACTTGCAGTGAAGAAAAGACCGAGACCATCCCTGCCAAGGGCCACGTGGAAGTGGTGATTCCTGCTGTGGAACCCACCTGCACGTTGCCCGGTTCTACGGCGGGCAAGAAGTGCGCCGTTTGTGAGGCAAGTATCGTAACCCCCAGAACGATTGACGCTTTGGGTCACGATTTTAACGGCAGCTTGGTCAGCGACGAGACTGGTCATTGGCACGTGTGCGCCTATTGCGGCGCGGTAGATACCAAGCAGACCCATACTTATCCCACTACCAGCTGCACGGCAGCGGCCAAGTGTACCGAATGCGGCTATCAGAAAGCCGCCGGTGTCCATACCTGGGATGCTGGTAAGGTGCAAAAGACTGCTACCTGCGAGACGGCGGGCAGTATGCTCTATACCTGCACCTCCTGCGGCGATACAAAGACGGAGACCATCCCGACTCTGGGCCATGTGTACGGTGCGCCCGAATATGTGTGGAAGGACACTTCCTGTACGGCTACCCGCGCCTGCACCCGTGACGGATGTAGCCACAAGGAAACGGAAACTGTGACGGGGACCAAAACTGTGCTGAAGCTTCCGACTTGCGAAGAGACGGGCATTGAGTCCTATTCCGTTGCTTTTAAGAACGCTGCTTTCGCTCCCCAGACCAACCAGGTGACCACCAAGGCCATCGGTCACAAGCTTTCCAAGGTGGAGGCCAAGTCTGCTACCTGCGCGGAGGTGGGCAACAACGCCTACTGGGTCTGCTCTGAATGCGGCAAGGTGTTCTCCGATGCCGAGGGGAAGACAGCGACGACTGTGGCTGCACAGATGATTGACCTGTTAAGCCATACCAAGGTTCATACCACAGCCAGGGCCGCCACCTGCACCGAAGACGGCACCAAGGAATACTGGACCTGCTCTGTGTGCAACAAGGTGTTTGCGGATGAAGCCTGTACCATAGAGACTACTGTGGAGGCCAGAGCGCTGAAAGCTCTGGGACATACCTTTGATCAGGAGGTAGCTGATAGCAAATATCTTAAGAGCGCTGCCACCTGCACAGAAAAGGCTGTATATTTTAAGTCCTGTAGATGCGGCGAAAAGGGTACGGAAATCTTTACCTCCGGCGAAGTTCTGGGACATCTCTATGGTGAGTCCACCTGGACTTGGACGGGTTACACCTCTGCCAAGGCCACCTTTGCCTGTACCCGCGGCGGCTGCACGCATACGGAGGAAGTGACTGCTACAGGTGCGGCTATCACCAATGCTGTCACGACTTCTGCGGGTTGTGATTCTACCGGTATCCGCACCTACACCGCCACCGTGACTTTCGGCGGCAAGAGCTATACAGATACCAAGACGGAGACTTTGGCAGTTCTCGGTCATACCGGTGTGAAACAAAACGGGCAAGCTGCCACCTGTGAAACGGACGGCTGGAAGGACTATTATGAGTGCTCCGTGTGCCATAAGCTATTCTCCGACAGTAGTTGCCAGGATGAGATCGTTGATTTGGCGGTATGGAAAACCGGCAGCGGCAAACTGACCGCACTTGGTCACGCTTACGGTACTCCTACCTATGAGTGGAATGACGATTCCTGCACAGCCACCAGGGTCTGCACACACGATGACACCCACAAAGTGACCGAGACCAAGACGGGTACTTATGTAAAAGATACCGACGCCACCTGCACTGCCAATGAAAAGGGACACTATAAAGTCACTTTCAATGACACGCAGTTTGGCTCCGCCTCTACCACGGCAAACAGCGTGGAAAAGGCCGATACAGTCTTAGGCCACCAGTGGTCTACCGTGTGGAGCAAGGATGCCACCTACCACTGGCATGTCTGTCAGCGCCAAGGTTGCACTGCTATCAACGAGAAAATCACCCATATCCCTGGCGATGCGGCAACAGAGGATACTGCCCAGACCTGCACGGTCTGCGGTTATGAGCTGGCACCTGCTACGGGCCACCTCTGCAAAAATCATCTGACCGCTCATGCGGCCAAGGCTGCCACCTGTACGCAGCCGGGCAACAACGCCTACTGGAGCTGCACCTGCGGCAAGTACTATTCCGATGCCAATGCCGAGAATAAAATAGAAAAGGACAGTTGGATACTGCCCGTAATTGACCATACATTTAATCAAGAGAAAGCGGAAAGTACCTATCTCAAAGACGCCGCCACCTGCACGGCAAAAGCTGTGTACTATAAATCCTGCACCTGCGGTGCCAAGGGTACGGAGACCTTTGAATATGGCGACGTTTTGGGACACAGCTTTACCAACTATGTATCCGACAACAATGCCACCTGTACCGCCGACGGCACCAAGACCGCCAAGTGCGACCGCTGTGATGCCACCGACACCGTGGCGGATACCGGAAGCAAACTGGGTCACAGCTTCTCTGAAGATTGGACGCACGATGTCACCGATCACTGGCACGCCGCCACCTGTGAACATACCACTGAAGTGTCCGATAAAGCTGCTCACAATTGGGACAGCGGTAAGGTGACCACAGCTCCTACCTGCACAGAAAAAGGCGTCAAGACCTTTACCTGCACCGTCTGCTCTGCCACCAGAACTGAGGATGTGGCCGCCAAGGGTCACACGGAAGTGATTGATGCGGCGGTGGCGGCCACCTGTACGAAGACCGGTCTGACCGAGGGTAAGCATTGCTCCGTATGTAATGCGGTGCTCGTGGCGCAGGAGACTGTTCCGGTGCTGGAGCATACTCCCGTCAGCGCAGATAACGCCGTGGCTGCTACCTGCACCACCAACGGTAAGGAAGCAGATACCGTTTGTTCCGTCTGCAATAAGACGCTGACAACGGGCGCGGTGATCCCGATGTTGGGCCACGATTACGGCACCACGCCTACCTGGAACTGGACGGACTGTACCTCTGCCACGGCAACCTTTACCTGCACCCATGAATGTGGTCATACGGAAACTGTTAACGCTGCGATTACCGATATACTGACCACGGCGGCCGGAAATGACACCGAGGGTGTCCGCACCTACACCGCTACGGTAAGCTTTGGCGGTCAGACTTATACAAATACCAAGACGGAGACCATTCCTGCGCTGATCCAGACGGTTACCACGGCGGAGGAGTTTGTGGCAGGGCTTACGGATACGGCGCGCAACGGCGTGAAAGTGACTGCCGATATTACCCTGACTGCCGATGCGACGATCCTCACCGGTAAATCCGTGGAGATCGTCTCCAACAAGACACTGACGCTGAACGGCAGCCTGCGGGTATACGGTACACTGACCAACCACGGCACCATTACCGGCAGTAAGAACGTGGAGGTGTACGGTGGCAAGCTGGAGAATGAGGGAACCATCACCCTGAGCGGGGAAGGCGTGCTGCTGACTATCGAAAAGGGCGCTGTGCTGAACAACTTCGTGGGTGATATCAATACAGCGCAGACCTCCGGTACCATTAACGCAGATATCAACTTTGTAGATTATTACTGCGCGGATCAAGACTATCTCTGCCAGTGGAATGTGATCGGGAACGATCACACGCTGGATATCGACGGTGAGCAAAAGATGGTTATTGCCGCAGTATTTGACACAAACAAGATATCCACGGCGCTGAATAAGACGATTCAAATCCCCGTTGACGGTGGAAACAAGATCGACATTCCCAAATACAATGCTTTCCTGCTCTCCGGCACGGAAGCAAGCAGTACGGTACATTTGGGAGGTGTGACGGTGCCTGAGGGGATGCTGATGATCCTCAAGGACTCTGTGTTTGACGGCACCGCTACCTACCACAACAGCTTCGTGGTGGATAACGGGGCAAATATGGTCGTTAGCAAGAATGCTAAGTTGTTCAGCAGAGGCGGTGCCTCCTTGACCGTGGCAAGTGGCTCCAATCTCACCGCCAACGGCAATATGCAATTGGAAAATCTGACGGTGGACGGTTACGTCTACACTGAAGAGGGTGGTTTGAACGTTACCACGGCACTGACCGTCAATGCCGGCGGCGTTCTGGAGATCGGCTCCGGCAGCAGCATGAACTACACCGGCACGAATGCCGCTGTGATCAATGGCAAGCTCATCAAGACCGTGCGAAATGTGAACGGCTTTGACCAGCAGATCGTGTCCACGATCAGCGGTGTAACGCCCAATGCCACCATGACCACCCTGGTCTTTACCGAGGATATCGTTCTGACCGGCGAAAATACCGTGGACACCGTTGTTGCGTATAGCGGCACCCTGCGTGTGGCACCCGGCGGCAGTTTGAAGTATAAGAATGTCTACCGCGGAAATGAATTTACCGGGTTGCTGCTTGGAAATCTGACCACGGAGAAAAATGAAAACGGCTACTATACCCTGACCGCCAATGATACCACGGTAACCGACTACGAAGGCTTTGTGACGGCGTTGGAGAGCAACAGTGTCACCTACATCACCGTGGACGCGGATATCACCGTTCCCAGCGGCAATGAATGGACACAGCTTGACATCACCAAGCCCGTGGTGATCGCCGCCGGCAAGACCTTTACCGTGGCGCACTATAAGGGTAACGATCCCCAGGGACAGCTTATTATGAATGAGGTCGTCATCAAGGACGGCGGCAGTCTGACTTTGGGCAATAACGCTGTGCTGAAGGCAACGGAGAAGCGATGGAATCCTGAGAATGAAATGTTCTACCGCTATTTCGGCCGCATCTATGTGGAGAACAGCGGTATGCTGGATGTCTCCGCCGGTAAGGTGGAAAGCGGCAGTGCCATCTACTATGACTACGGAGAGAACAACGAGGATCTCGACAGCAACAACATCGTTGTGGGCCAGAAACAGCCCGACAACCTTGCCTTTGTGGTCTGGAACGAGGAGCAGCTCCAGGCAGCCATGGATGACGACAACTGTACCGGCGGCATCGAGGTGGATACCGACATCGAACTGACCGAAGATTTGTCTGTCGATAAGTATCTGCTGATCAATGATTTCCAGAAGCTGACCATTACCGCAGACGTGACCCTGACCGTTCCCGAAGGACAGGAGCTGCAGGTCTCCGGCCAGCTCTACGTGTACGGCGGCACGGTGATCAACCACGGCACGATCTATGGCTATGACATTATTGATTTCTTCGGTGGCCAGTTGGAGAATGACGGCACCATCGAGGGTATGTTTGCCCCCAATGACCGGGACGATATCGAGTGCATCTCTACTCTGATCATCGAAAAGGGTGCTGTGCTCCACAACTACACCGGCAGCAAGGAGAACGCTTCCAAGGTCGGCACCATCACCGATGTGATCAACTTCGGGGACTACTGGTACGCTGACGGCACGAAGGATCTGTGCGTCTGGGACGTGCTGCCCGGTGACACCACTCTGGACGGCATGGGCGAGAACATCACCGTGATCGCTGCGGCGTTCAGCCCGGAGCAGGTCAAGGCAGCGTTGGCTACCACTACCTCCTGGGGCGAAGGAAACGACATACATACTGTCAATAAGTACGGCGTGGTCGTAGCCAGCGGCACAGAGGAGGAAAACGGCGTGGCTACTTTGACCGATATCCACGTAGGCCCCTATCAGACCCTGATGCTGAAAGAATGGGTGGACGTGGGCGACAAGGTCTATCACAACACCACCTACAACCTGAGCAACATCACCTTCGGCGAGAAGGCCGGCCTGGTCATCAAGGACAGCCCGGTTATCAACGTGGACGGCAGCGTGGCGTTCGATCGCGTCAGTCTGCGTGGCGAGCCCATCATCCATGCGCCCGGCTTTGTCAGCGATGCAACTGAACTGAAAACTGCGCTGGCCAAGGGCGGCGATGTCTATCTCAATCCCTTTGCAATGGAAGATAGGCACAAAGGGGAATTTACCTTCGAGGATGGCCATACGGAGACCGTCTACGAGACCCAGTACCGTATCGATGAGAGTTTTACCATCAGCAATGACGTGAACCTCGTCAACGTGTCGGGCTCCACCATGGCCGTATTCTTCGAAAAAGGCTTCACCGTGGCAGAGGGTAAGACCCTGACCTTCGACGGCTTCAACGTGGTGGCGGCGGCTGACAGCACCGTGGGCGGCAACGTGGAGGTGCACAACGGCAAACTGGTGGTGCAGGCCAACTCCGCAAAGGGCGCTAAACTGACCAACAAAGGCATCATCACGATTTATGAGGACGGCGCACTGGCAATCTTCGACCTTGAAGGGTATCCGAACAATCATATCGCCAACAAAGGCACCATCTGGCTGTATGGTGAACGGATTTATGACGATGACCAGTTTGAGGGTACTGCTCCGGAGGATCCCGATGCCATGCAGACGGTGGAAGTGCAGACGGAGGGTGAATTCATGGCCGCATTGGGTAGGCCCAACGCAGGAGAGATCCACGTGACCGCTGATATCACGCTAAACGGTTACTATTACAAGAACGGTCAGCCGGTGGAGGGCGGCACGGAAGGCGCTGACGGCCCTGCCGTCTATTTGGAGGCAGCCGGACGGGACCGCAACCGGGAACGTAAGATCATCGTTGATCCCGGTGTCACCCTGACGCTGGAAGAAAACGTCAAGATGGATATTCAGCCGGGCGTGGAGCTGTGTCTGGATAACAACGGCGCCGGCAAACTGGTTCTTAAGGAAGGCAGCGGCCTGAACGTGTTCGGCGGATTGAAGCCGGATCGATGGGATGCTGAGGATGATAATAACAACCGCATCTATGTCATCGAGGACGAGGGCAGCTACGTCAGTTTCTTTCCCGACGTGATGGAGTTCACCAAACGGCTGGGCGAGCGGCTTGACATTGCGACTGATACAAATATCGAAGCTTATAAGAAACAGGCTGAGGAGTGGCCCAACGACGATGACCGTGCGGAATATTTTGCCGCGCTGATGAAGTATGATACCTTCCAACCCCACGAAGAGAGAGACGAGAACGGCTCCCGCAAGGTCTGGCGGCCCTATGATAAGGTCCAATACACCGAGGCAATGAACATCCTCGAAAACCTCTGGAAAGGCCTCTTCGGTGATGACGAAACTATGCCCGCATATATCCGTCTCAACGATGTTGGGAGTTCGGATGAATGGCTGGATGACGATCGCGTGGAAAGACTGATCGACCTGTTTGAAGAATCCGTGGAGGCAAGGGACAGCGGTGCGGTAATGGTGGACAGTGTTGCGGCGCTGACGGCGGCGCTGCCTAACGGCGGCAAGATCTTCCTGCTGCCCTTTGACCGGAACAGCATTACCCCGGGTGAATGGATCATGGAGGACGGCAGCGTGGAGTATGTGTACGAAACGCAGTACCGCATCGCTGCCGAAACCACCATTGCCAGCGATACCGAGCTCTTCAAGGCGGGCGGCGAGGATCCTATGGCGGTATTCTTCGACGGCGGCTTCACCGTGGCAACGGAGACTAACCTGAAATTCTTTGATCTCAACGTGGTGGCGGCGGCCGACAGCACTGTCTGCGGCAGAGTGGAAGCGCACAACGGTGAGCTGGTGGTACAGACCCAATCCGAAGCATGGGCAACACTGACCATCAGTAATACCGGCGTTGTCGTGATCGGTACGCCGGAGGAACGCGGTGCCCTGGCCATCTACTCCAAGGATGGATATATCAACAACAAGATCGTCAACAACGGCAGGATTGAGAACTACGGTGAGCTGAAATTTGACCGTGACGAGAGCAAAGGGCAGTTCAGCGGCAACGAGCCAATCGTGCCCAAGGAGGAAATCAACGGGGTCGCCACCCTGACCATTCATCGGGTGAAGAAAGAAAATGACGAGGAAGACCGGTATATCACCTACGAAGTGGATGGACAGGAGCAACCCCGTGTGGATGGCGATCATATGGATTATCGCTGCTTCAACGACCCAGTCACCATCGTCTGCGATACGTTGCAGTTGAACGACGACGGATTTGGCGGCGACATCTGCTTCAGCAACTGTGAGTTTAAGGAAGGCGTGACGGTGCAGCTCGCTGCGGGCATCGGCTACAACATCCGGCTGGACGGCTGCACAGGCGACTTTACCGTGATGGCAACGGACGATGTGAAGAGCGCAAATAACACCGGCGTGAATTTCTTCGGCGATCTGGACGACGTGAGGGTGAACGGGCTGACCATCAGCGGCACCGGCGGCTGGCAGGACGAGCACTACAATATCAACGTCCGCTATGACGAGTGCGGCGATGGGGATAATACGACCTATGTCTCCACCGTGGATGTCTCCAACAATCGTGATACCATCAATATCAGCGGCGGCAGCTATTCCGGCAATCTGCGCGTCTGTGGAAATGCGGACGTCAGCGGCGTGATGTTCTCCAATGAGGTCGCCGTTTACGGTGACGGCAGTGCGGTCAGATTCAGCGGATGCACGTTTAATGGTGACGTGATCAATTGTGGTGGCGTGGGAACAAAGGTTTTCGTATGGAACGATTGCAGCTTCGGTGAAAATGCTCAGTGCCGCATCGAGAACGAAATCCAGGAGGCATCCACAGAAACGGATCTTCCCAAGTTCATGATCTTCTGTGAGCAGCCTGAGGTGTTCTGCGGAAATGCCGGCGCAGTGGTGGCTCCTGCTGGCAAGTCCATCCGGCTGAACGGAGTGGAATATCCCGTTAGTAGTGCGAACCAGTATCTGAATGAAAACAGTACCGATGGAATAGTGCCTTATAACAACCAGCCTGCGGATATGCACGCGGATATGCACAATGTGGCCATGTGGAAGCAAGGCGAAGAAGAGGTGACAATAATGCACGTTGCCATTTGGACCAAACAGGAATCCGCAGAATCATAAAAATCTACAAACCGAGAATAGGAGGACGTGCGGCACACCGCGCGTCCTCCTGTTTGAAATTTTATGATTCACTTTGCACGGAACTGTTGAAATAGGGTTTATGGATTTTGGCCTTGCTATCCGATATAATTATTCTATACAATATCAAGCGAAAGCCCACCCCTACGGTGCATCAAAATCGCCGTAGGGGTGGGCTTTTTGCTTTCCGGGATAAATACACGCAGAGACAAATGAAAAGGCGCAATTGATATCGCAGGTAGCGATAATGAGTATATTCCTATCCTTTTAGGCTCTTTATACCTGCGTATTTTGTGTCTCTTCGCCTACGTCTTCCTCTGCTTTCTCTTCAATGGGAGTTCCGCAGTCGGGGCAGAATTTTGCACCGGCAGAGAGCTTTTTACCGCACTTGGAACAAACATGGGTCATAGAAGCAGGAAGCTTTGCACCGCACTGCGCACAGAACACGGTGCCCTCTTTACATTTTGCTCCGCAGGAGGGGCAAACCACGGTCTCTTTTGAAACCACATCGACCACATGACCGACCTTGCTCTTCACTGTGTCTTTTGCTGAATCAAAGGAGGCATCCGGCAGTTTTTGATAGACCATCCATCCACCTACACCTAAAAAGATAGTGAGAAACGGCGTTGCGGTCAGGCCGAAAATACCACTGATCCAGCCGTCGCTGGAATGCTTGATCACGGCATTTGTAATAATAACAAGCAGGATAATCAGTACGGCAAATGCACTTGGCGCATAAAACCCCCATAATTGCTTGTTATTTCGTTCTTCCTTTGGCTTAAAGAGGGCCGTGGCCGTAAAGCCCAGAGAGATAATGGAGGCAATTAAACCGACATATACCAGGATGCTTAAAATCGTAAGGCCCCCTTTGCTGACATAAGAAGACAACTCGGATACGATTTTGCCAAAATGCAATAATGTTGTATGCTTGGTGAAAAGTATTGATTCCACACCCAGCCACTTGCCAAAGAGCAGCATCAGCAGTATAACCGCTTCAATCACCAAAACGGCACATTCTTTTCCTGTAAGTTTTTTCATAATGATATTTCCTCTCGTACAATTTTTTCTATATGGTACGCATACTATACGCGGCAAGTCGGATTTTGCAAATCAGACGTTCCCATCCAAGTGAGTTTCACGGACATAGGAATCAGAGTTGTGGCTATCAACTACCTCCTGTAAAGTTTCATAAGCATTGATATGGGGGTATAGCCATTTCGCAAAAGGTGAATAAATTCTTTTCGATGGATAGTAGTAATCATTCCAATTTGCACTGCATTCCTCATCGCTATTGATGCTCACATCATGATAGGAAATGTAAGTGTAATATTCTTGCTCCTCACTCTGTTCGTTATTGCTGAAATCAACGACTATCTTGTAAACGCAGCAAATATTGTTCCTCTTGCCGTAAGCGTAATAGTAATTGCCATCCGTTTTCGGGAAAAGAATACAATAACCCAGATACTCGCTGCTTTTGAGCGTAGATTTGCCTGAGGCTATTAGTTCCTCAAGAGCCTCCTTTGAATGCGCTTTGAGCCCGTCAATAGCCTTTGCAGTCAGTTGGCTGGATGCCGTAATATATTCCCCCAATCCCTCGACCGTGTAATCCTTCGACACAGCAGTCGGGGTCATTCCATAGTTTTCGATGCAGTAGGTTTTAATGTCATCGGAGGAGTACAAAGAACTGGCACACAAGACAATCGTCACCGTATCCCCGTTGCTGAGGTTGTTCTTTGTATCAGAATCAAAGTAGAGAGCCTCATAGATGCTTTTATCAGAGGTGATTTCTCCTGATAGTTTTCCCTCGCCATCAACGCCTTCAAATTTGAACGCCACATCTTCAAACGGATCAAAGGGAATTGGTTTCGGCAGATCGCTTACCTTGTACTCCTTATCTTTTGCCGTCACCTTCACGCCAAAGGATTCTTTGATCGCATCTTCGTTTATCGTCCATGTCAGTTGGACCGTGTCGCCGTTGCAAAGGCCCTCACTGGAGCTGAGAGTATACATCGCATTATTTGCCAGCGCACCGCGATAGGCGTAATCACCAAACCACGCCTCCCAATCAATTTGGCTGTTCTTCTTGCTCGCTTTCTGAGCAAAATCGGCATATAACCGATCTTCATCGATTTGCACGGCAGCCTTTCCGACCGTATCGTAGCCCGTAAAGCTGACCGTTGTATAATCAGAAAGGCAAATGGTTTTACCGCCGCCGGCAGCCAGAATGATTATCAACAAGATAACCGCTGCCGCTGCTCCTATGGCAATTTTCACCTTTTTGGGAAGCTGAGTTACTTTGTTTTTGACAGTTTCTGCATCGATTGCTACACCAGTGATTTCCCGTACGGTTTCAGTTGGCTTGCTCTCTGCTGCAGGTGTCGCAACAGGTTCGTTGATCAACGGTTCCTTAGGTTCAATTCTTGCTCCGCAGTTTTGGCAAAACTTTGCCCCTTTTTCAAGTGTTGCTCCGCATTTTTCACAGTTCATGGTGCTTTTCCCTCCCACAATCGAATTATTATGAATTGACAGTTATCTATCCCACAGGGCGACGATCCACACCCACAAGGGAACGTTCTTTAATACTATGAATAAAAGGGCCAGAATTATCGCGAGCACGATATATTCCCATACGAACAGCAAGGTGACAATACCAATGACAATAGCTGCGATGGTTTTCCACGTACTTTTCTTGACTTTTGCAAGTTGGCCTTTGATACTCTGCCATACTTTGTTTCCTGTGCTTTTAGTGTCTTGATTAGTAACCACGCTATTGCTTTCATATTTTTCGCTCATTTTTTTATCCTCGTTTCATGTTTTTTTTGATGGCTTGTTCCATTCTGAATAGTAGACAAATCGAGAATAAAAAAAGTTTTAAATATAACAAAAATTTTTTATAAAAATGTTTTGGAAAAATATAGAATGGGTATGTTATTAAGCTATTATTCTAATAAAGCAATTTTAACAGGTATAATGTCTTGTGTCAATCGCGTCACGCTATTCTGACAAGGTTTATTGATAACGAAGTATACCATAAAATATGTCAGAGGTGGTGAACGATGCGGACAGAGTATCAAATACTATATGAGCAGTTTGGCTTAAATATCGTCTATTACAGAAAGCGCAAAAAATTGACTCAATTACAGCTTGCAGAACTGGTAGACATTGATCGCAGCCATATTAGCGCTATCGAATTAGGTAAGGTCGGAGTTTCGTTTGATGTTATCTTTAAGTTGGCAGAAGTTTTGGAAGTAACGCCGAAGGATCTATTTGATTTTAGAGATTGGATAAACATCAAAAAAGAACCAGGGTGCTGAACAGCGCTTCATTTGTCAGGCAGTATCAATGAGTTGGTTTTCTGCCGGAGTAGTTTTAACTGAAATAGTATTGAAGAGAGGGGGTGTCCCTCTCTTCTTTTTTTGCAAAAACGTCGTGAACTTGCGATATAGATGTTTTTGGGAGAAACCTCTAAAATACGCTTTTTCAAAAAATGCTATATCGCAGCCATTTTTTGTTTGTGGAGGAAATCGTGTAGAAATTCAAGCGGACAATGCTTAGGCAAAGGATAGTATTTGAAGGGACGCATCAGGTGTCCTTCTTTTTACATATAATTATATAATTGTAGAATTATATAGACAAATGCGTCGAGATGTGCTATACTTTAGAAGCACTGAAGTCCTGATAAATGGCAAAAAAATTTTTCTTTTTGTTAAAACCTTTTTACATTTCAACTTGTCAACTAAACAGAAGGGAGAAATCCCGGAATTGGAGGTAACAAAAAATGAAAAAGATGATGTGTCTGATACTTGTACTGATTACCGTGATAGTCAGCGCCGGTTGTGCTGCAACTTCCGATGCTGATGTGGCCACACCAACGGCGTTATCAAAACCGGAAGCGGCAAGCAGCACAGAAATGACAGAGGTAGCGTCAGATACCAAACTTGCTTCAGAAAACAAAGAGGAAGCTGCGGATGCAGAGGAGACAGCGGGTGCAGAGGAGACAGCGTCAGCCGAACAGACTTCAGCGCCGGCGGATAGCAAAACCACAGAGGTTCCCCAGCAATCCACGGACAAGCCTGACTGGCAAAAGGAGATTGATGAAGGTATTGAACGCACCATGGAGATGCTGGAAGCAAACAAGGGGATCCGTTATGAGTATTGTTATGAACTGTGCGATATCATCAATGGAATGCGGCGGGCAGAGGGAGCCTGTGAACTGACATATGCTTATGATAAGCAGTCTGTGGCGGATGGCATCGTAACGGATTTTATGAATCGCTACAAAAATCTTCCGGAACCGGGGTATAGCTATTTCGCAACGATCTGGTTCGAGCCTCAATCGGTGATAAATAAGATTGAAAGCAAAATCAGTTCTACGGCAAAATATCTTAATGGCCAATATACCTCCATGGTCGCCGGCCACTATGCTGACGATGAAGGGTCCTACTGGGTCATTCTGCTGTATAAGGATCCCGCAGGCTCCGGCAGCGTTGTGATACCTCGCGAAGAAGAACCCGGTCATGGTAGCACGGAGGCAGAAGAGACCGTTCAGGTAGAAGAAACTGTTCCGCACACTGAAGATACGGAGATCCCGTGTTTGGAGTCTTTGCTCCGCACTGACCTGGGGGACAGTGACTGCGGCGATGAAAGCATCGTTACCCCTTGACGTAAAACCTACTTCAATAGAGAGATAAGAAGGAGATTGTACCATGAAAAAGATGATCGCTTTACTGCTGGCCCTGGCGCTGGTGATGAGTATGACTGCTTGCACAGGAAACCCCGGAACGGCTGTCGAGCAAAATGAGGTATCGGCAGATCTGATGCAAGCACCGGAGCAGAGCGTGGAGGTGCAAGAAGAAATGGGAGATTTTCCTCTGCCGGAGGAGACCATTGAGCGGTTGCCGCTGTTCGATGAAAACGGTAAGCAGACCGTGATGGAGCCGGGGGTATGGTATGATTACCATACGCTTGCGCCCAGCGGCGCAGAAACGGTCGGTCAGGCGATGGTTTACAACTATCAAATAATTGACGGTAATGAATATCTCCCCGCAAAAAAGGGATTCGTGTGGAAGATCGCAGACGTTGCAATCTATTTCCCGGAGGACAAAGGTTTCCAGATCCGCGAGGATGGCGAAAACTGCTATGACCCCGTTTCTTTTGAGACGATGAGCACGGATGTGGACGAGGATTTCACCGCTTTCCCCATCCGGTGGCACGGTCAAGAAGTAGAGTGCCGCGTGAAAAAAGACGCACTTTTGTATGAGACGATGCACACCACTTATATTTTACGGGAGGCTTATCAGGTTCCAGCCGATTTTGACGGTATGGCACTTGCGCTGCGCTCTTCTGCCATCGCCGGTGACGAGCGAAATCACTTGTCCGATTATTTCGGCGATGGTGAGGGATTCCTGGTATTCCGTTTTGGCAACGAGGCAGATGAAAGTATCAGCAAGTTGACTAATATGGAAAACAGGATCCCAATGGATCCGGATGGTTTCTACGTAGGCCCCGATGGTTCGGTATTATCCGATGAGGACTTTTGGAACTACGATACCACAAATCTTGAGCGTGGCTATCGGCTGATGTCACCGACTCATGTGTGCGTTTGGTTCGGGGAATCTTTCGGCTGGGTCAATGTTATGTGGTGAGAAGCGATATTCCGTTTGCAAGGGGAGCTTTTGTATGGTATTATGTCATATGAAGAAACTATTGGGCTATGTACTGCACCGGTATGTTGACCGAATCCTCAAGCCGGGAGAATTCGTTACCCGATGCGGCTGTGTCAGACTGACAAACCGGTGCAAAAAATATATGGTGTATATGACAAATCTGAGGATCATCATCATTAAAAAGATTAGCCTTCTTCACTGCAGTTTGGAAGCGTATCCGCGGAATTTGGCAAAATACACGGTGGGACCGGGCAACGCCCAACGATAAAATTAGAGAAAGAGAGAAAAACGATGTTAGACGTTTTATTGGTGGAACGGGCAGCTAATTGCGATATGGAAGCATTTGGCTCGATATATAACATCCTGTACCCGCAGGCAATGAAACTTCTGAGTTCCATGTCGGTAAATCGAGACAACGCCGAGCAGGTAATTCAGGATACCTTCATCGAGTTCCTGAAGGACGACTGCCGTGCCATCAAAAACCTGCGGGATTACACCAACTTTGAGCCATACTTTTTCAGATCATTAAAAAACTGCTATTTTAATCTGTTTCATCGCGAGAACAAGCGGACAAAGAATGATGAACGGCGGGATATCTCTATCGATGAGCTATACGATGTTAAAGAGGATGGGGCGCTGGATGATTTCTTCGGCGCTGCCCATTCTGTAAGTCCTGAGGAAATTGCAGAGCGCGAAGAAATCAAAGATATCCTGCTCGCCATGATCGATGAGCTGCCGACGACTCAGAAAGAGGCATTTAACCTGTCTATTATCGGTGACATGAAGTATTCCGAAATTGCTCAGGCGATGGATGTTCCTGAAAACACGGTCAAGAGTTACATCCTGTATGCAAAGAAGAAGTTGCGCACCAAAATCGAAGAATATGAAAAGAAGTCCGGCGTGAAGCTGCACTCTGTGATTCCCATCCTGCCGTTCCTGCGCCTTATGTACGGGCAGGAGAACGTTGCCGTACCCAGTTTGGAAACGCTTCTCTCAGCAGCGGAGGCCAGCGCTGCGACGGCATCAACCGCCGCAGCAGGAAGCAGTGGCGCATCTGCCGCTGCGTCAACCGGCGTATCCTTGGACGGTGCAGCGGCGAGCGTATCCTCCGTGGCTGTCGGTGCAGCAAAAGTCGGTGCTGGAATAGCGACCAAGGTCATCGCCGGGATCGTTGCCGCCGCAGTGGTTGGAACAACTGCTATTATGCTCCCGACAGTCTTTCATGCGGACGATGGTAATGAAATCGGTGCCTCTGTGGCCAATAAAAATGTCATACCCGAAAATGCAGAATTTCTGGATGAGAGGCTCATGCCAGCTACCATTTATGAATGTGACGCAAGCTTGAGTGCCGACGTCATAGAAACAGTTGATAAAAAATACCAGGAGTACCTTGCTTTATCAAACGAAACATTTATCCTGGAAAGCAAGGAACCCTTTGGCGTCACCGGTTATAAGGAGTCTTATACCGGAGAAAACGAAATTACAAAATGGATTTATTACAATGAAAATGGGGTAATTAAGGAAATAGATATCAAAAAGCCAAACTTTGCAAATGGAACATTTGAAAATTTTGAATATCGTAACCCAGAGGATCTTAAAGACCATCAAGCAAAGTTTACCTACTATGTTAATTATGATAACAGATATTGTAAAAGAGTTGATGATAGTTACGAGTATAACCAAGAGGGGCTTGAAGTACCAAAAGTATTCCGTCCCGAAAGTACGCGCAGTATAATATATCATTACGATAAAGAGGGCAAAGTGATTGATATAAACAATAATATTTGCGTTTGGTTTGAAGGGGGAAATTGGAGTTTTAATGCGTTTTATACAAGAGGCGGAAATGCCAATACAGCGATTCTGCATAGCATCTCTCTCTTTCAATGTGTCTATGATGAAGGGGATGAAAAACTTGCGGAATATGACGGTAACTGTATGCTTGTAGAAGGTGATAATAGTAAAGCCTTATTGCTTCTTGCATCGGGCGCAGCAGAATCAGTTGATGATCGACAAATCATTTCTTTTATCGGTCAACCCGTTAGTGAATTGTATGCCACATATGGAGACTACACAGATACGGACTTTTTGGATGGCAGCCAATATGTGCTGTTTGAAAATGCTGATTGCATTTTCTATATTTCGGATTTCCGCTATGAGGGGAACAATTTAACTGTACGTGACGAGCAAATTGTAACTGGCGCTGATTCGGGAGTCACAGGAGTGGTTCTATATCCGGGTTTTGCCATTGGAGATAGTCTGGATGCCGTGGAAGCAGCACTGGGAGAAAGAATCGAGCTGCATTCAAACGAATCGGGTTGGATGTATAACGGCGAATATACCCAAGATGCCTTTGCCCAAGCTGGAAATATCTCGATTATTATGGGTTTTGATGATAACGTACTTGTAAGGGAAAGGATCATCCAGAAAGATTAACAGACATATAATACTATTATAGTAACTATTGCTTACAGTATATATTTAGGGGAAGGGTGCGACAAGCACCCTTCTTTTTTATAAAATATAATTATATAATTATAGAATTATATAGACAAACGAGCGGATATGTGCTATAATGGAAAAAACAACAAAGGAGTGTGAACTAAAAATGTATGCAGTTTCGGGAAAAATAGTGAATGGTCTTCTATTGTACGTATCGAAGTTCTTTGGCGATACCCTTGATACAATTGCGATGTGCAATTGTTCCAGCCTTTCGGATAAAATGAACACGATTGCAATTGTCCTTCATGGCAATGGACCGACTGCCTTGCAAATGCGCCTTACTCATGAAGTTATCAACTGGGTCAATGAAAACTCTGAAGAAGAGTATAATGTGTTTTACTTTTCGGTTGACGAGTATGAACTGGTCGTTGCAGACATCAGCCAGATTGCCACCATCTGGAAAAACGGACAAGCCTTGGTGGATGTTGGGGAGTCCGAAGAGGAAACAGAAGACGATTTTATGGACTTCAGCAATTACGATGACACGTACATCGTGGATGATGTGCCTTTTTATGACGAGGATGTCGTATTTTAGCATCCAAAAAGGTAGACTTTTTCAAATGCCCCACTTTGGGGCATTTCCACTTCCAAAAAGGTCAAAAATGAATTTTCGGATATGTCCGAAAAAGAAGAGACTTTTTTGGACATATAATACTACAGAGGAAAGGAATGGCCATTACTATGGACAGCCGCACTTACTATTACGCGAGAGTTTCGAGCAAAGATCAAAATCTTGACCGACAAATCTCTGCTTTTCTTGCTATTGGAGCGACAGAGCGGGAAATCATCACCGATAAGGAGAGCGGCAAAGATTTAGACCGTCCTGGCTATCAAGCCTTGAAAAATGCCATGCTCCGTCGGGGCGACACGCTGATTATCAAGTCATTGGATCGGCTGTCCCGCAACAAGGCCGACATCAAGAACGAATTGCAGTATTTCAAAAAGAACGGCATACGGCTAAAAGTGATTGACCTGCCTACGACTATGATGGACTTACCGGAGGGTCAAGAGTGGGTGTTTGAAATGGTAAACAATATTCTGATTGAAGTGCTGGGAACAATTGCCGAGCAAGAGCGTGCCACAATCAAGCAGCGACAAGCCGAGGGCATTGCTGCCGCCAGGCAGAAAGGGAAAAAATTTGGACGACCTGCTATCGTTCGGCCGGCTAATTGGAATGAAACGATAACCCAATGGACGGCTGGCAAAATAACGGCGGTGGAGGCAATGAGACTCACAGGGGTCAAAAGATCAACATTCTACCAATTGGTCCGATCGCAGAGGTGAAGTCGGACAATCAAGAGTCGGTAGCTGGCGATGGGAATCCGGCAGTGCCGACATCACGATGCTTTGAGTCAAATTGGCAGCGCCATCGAGGGAATCTTCTCTCGGTGGCGATTTTTGTCTTTCATTGAACGTGAAGTCAATCGTGAGTGGATAGGCAAGCAGAGAGACTGCATCCTCGGATTAGGGCCTTTCACAAGGGCTCCGGATGGCCTCTAAAACTTTTTTCACATTGTCCCCCGGGGGAGGCAAAAAAGCGTGGAAATTCCACGCAAAACTCCCCGAAAAAATTTTTTCAAAAATTGAAAAAATCTCTTGACTTTGGGAATAATAAGGTTTAGAATTGCTATTGTAGATAAGTATAACGAAAACAGGGAGGGGCAAAAGCCCCTCCTGCCTTTTTAAAACATAATATTTAAGTACGAGCACTGTCCGCTATCATGGAACGGTGTTATTTTTATGGCTAAGGTGAGTATGGTTACCGACGCCAGGGCGACACAAAGGGAGATGTGCTTGTGTACCTCCGTGATGGCTGCAAACATTATTGACAGAACGCGAGCACTAAGACCTGGAACAAGGCGTTGCACGGGGTTCCTGAAAGTGTTCTAAAACTTTTTTCCAGATTGCTTCCTGATGAGGCGAAAAACCATGAAAATACCGCGCTAAAACCCTCGAAAAAAATTTTTCTAAAAATTGAAAAAAACTCTTGACATTGGGAATTGCAAGGTTTAGACAATTTGTATTGTCAAGAATTATAACCAAGGAAGAGTTGGCTTTTGCCGGCTCTTTTTTATGTGTGCGACGCGGCCAATTGGCCGGGCCGCTTTTTTGCTACTTTTTAGGAGGCGAAGAAATGAAAGAATCATACCTGAAACTTTTCACCGATTCACTGGCGAAATACATGAGGCTCACCGACGAGGAATTTGGCCAATTGATTCGAGCTGAATTAGAGTATAAAAGAAGCGGGACCGTCCCAGACTTCGACAATATAACTTTGAATATCCTATTTGATTCAGCGAAACTTGAAATTGATCGAACGAACGATAATTATGACAAGGTGGTTGCTGCGCGAGCAGCCGCAGGTCGAAAAGGCGCTGAAAAGAGATGGAGTAGCAAAAATAGCAATTGCCACCAAGAAAAAGAAAAGGAAAAGAAAAAAGAAAAGGAAAAGAAAAAAGAAAAAGAAAAGGAAAAAGACAAAGAAAATGAAAAGGAGGTGACCTTCGACGGATCTCAGACAGCTTCAGGAACTCCTTACACAAATGAAACAGCAGGAGGAGTTTTACAACTTTAATAGCGAAAGCTACGTTCGCCGGAAAGTGGAAATTTTTAACGACAGTTTTGGGGATTACAATAACGATTATGATTGCCCCATTTGCCGAAACAAAGGCATCGTAATGGTTGCCTACAATGATAACGGGAATTGGGGCACCAAGGTTCGCGACTGTGATTGTGCAAAAATCATTTCGGCAAGGAAAAACTTAAAGAACAGTGGGCTTGCATCAATTGTTGATGAATATCGATTTGATAACTTTAATACGGACCACGTTTGGCAGGCAAAATTGAAAAAAGCCGCCGAAAACTTTGCCGCTGCCCCCGAAGGCTGGTTTTTCCTCGGAGGACAGTCCGGCGCCGGCAAGGCACATATATGCACAGCCATTTGCGACACCCTCCTCAAAAAAGGCATGGCCGTCACCTATTGCCTGTGGAGGACCGAATCGATTAAAATTAAAGGTCACATAAACGACCCTGAAATCTATTGTGAATTAGTTGATAACTATAAAAAAGTTGATGTGTTGTACGTGGATGATCTTTTCAAATTGGCCAATAATAGTCAGGGCCCATCGGCTGCAGACATTGGGGTTGCGTTTGAAATCCTGAATTATAGGTATATAAACAGATTAACAACGATAATATCAACTGAATTCTCGATTGACGATATCATTCGTTTCGACGAAGCAATCGGTGGCCGAATCGCCGAAATGGCAAAGAACCATTTAATTGTAATTGGCCCTGATCGGCAGAAAAACTACCGACTGCGCAACGTGAATTTCGTATAATGTGATAATGACATTGGCTGCACTCCATGAAGGTAGTGCTTTTTTTGCGCCCTTTTTTGCCGCAAAGACAGAAAAGGGCACTTTGATGGAGGTGAATAATGTGAATTGCAATATCAATGATTCTCATACTGTAAGTTTCAATGAGTATGCAAAATTTGCAAGATTGTTTCCGATTTTTGCCGAAAAGATGGAGTTGGTTGGTTTCAATGCCGTAAAGCTTGGATACAATCAACGGATGAAGTTTTTGTGTGACATAGAGACCGCCTACCGCGGCATCTACCGCTTCGGCGATGGGTTACTGAGCGAGATGACAAAGGGAACCGGTGACAAGACCAACCAGCGCTATTTTCTTAATGCCCTCGATAATGACAATTTCATCAAGATTGCTGAGGGCAAAGCACACGATTTCTTTATCACGTCGCCGCCCCTTGGCGATCGATATGGAGGCAATGCAGAAATGATTGCCTATTTTACCGATAAAGCCTTGAATACGGCAGTGAAAATGGGCGCAAAATTCTGGCCTATGAAAGAAGCCTGTATAATTGTTAAGCAATACTGCCACTGTGCTGATGTGGCAATGGGCACCATGGAGAACCGGGAAATACACAGTATGACCGATACACTATTAAATCGCATAGGCATGGATGATCATCCGTGGTTCGCAGATTTCTGTTATATCTGGTGCGAATCGGCAAAACCAAGGACAGAGATTGTCATTACCAGCAGAGAATCTGCCCCGATTTATGACGATTTCGTGAGCCAGATCCACGAGCTCAAGCCGGAAACAAAACAGCGCTACAACGCCGCCAATAATAAGAAAGCCAGGATGGCTCGAAACATCAAACAAGTGGGAGATATTATTGGTGAGGTGGACAGTTTCACAGTAGAATATGGTATTTTTCACAAAGACACCTGCCGTCAACTTTGCCACCTGGCTAAGGCTCTGAAAGAAATTATCACCGATTTGAGGGAACCTTTTGTCAGCTCGAAAAAGCATGAATATTCTCGCATCTATACTCAAGATACCGAAGTAGGAAAGCGAGGAAGAAGTAAAAGATCCGGCACCTGTGAGACCGTTGATGATTTGTATTTTTTGGCCGATAGTTGCGCCAACTACGAGTCACAGATTATGACACTAACGATCAACACGATGACGCCGTATACAACTGTTACTCGACGAGGGAAAAAACTCTGCGAAGAGCAGGAGACAGTTCTCGCTTTGTCGCTACCTTCATCGAATAGCCCGCTTTCATATGACAGGAGCGATGACTTATCGGTTACGATCCGCCGCAAGATGCTTGCCTATAATCCGTTGAGCCCGGATTCAGATAATTTGAACATAAATTTCCTCCGCCCACTGCGGCAAAGGGTGAAAATCATCTATGTTAAGACAGATAAAAAAGGGTGGATAGGAGAACACGATTGCGAGATTAAAATCTCACCAAAAAGTTCCGATTTCTACCTTTGATATTCAGTGACGAGGGTTCCCTTTTTTATGTGAATTGGGGAACCCTCGTTGAATGCTGACAATTCCAAATTTTGCACAACAAAATAAGTGATAAAAATTGCAAAAGGGGGAACCCCCTTTAAGGGGGACTTTTACGAAAAAGGGGTTCCCCTTTTGAAAAGGATAAAAAAGTTGCAAAAATCACTGATATTGCAAAATTGATGCAGAAACCACAACAAGCACCGTAAAACTACCTCATAATACTACAAAACTGCAAGAAAAAGTCATGCAAATAAAGGTCAGTTTCAATGTGCGGAAAAAAAGCCGCAAAAATACCCCATATTTCTCTCGAAAAATCGCGCGGTTAAGCCATTTTCGCACAGTAAAAAAAGAGGGTTCAGGAGTTGTTTTACCGCTGCGCAGCAGCGAAAACATAAAAAACATACTATTGTATAAGGAGATGATCAAATGATTGTTAGAAAATTCAGGTCCGATGGTATAACCGAAGAGGTACTGTCCATCATCAACGAGTTAGGTATGGTGACGAGAAGATCTCTGTCAGACATTATCTACACTCAAGGGGAAGACGGCACGATAATACCGTACAGCGATAAACCTGTAGCACTATCCAGAGCAGTTGACAGGCTGCGTAAAGGTGGACTTATCGAAGAGCTGACCCATGATGGGAAAAAGTATCTTACGGTCACTGACCTCGGCAAGGCGTATTGTCGCGAATATGGGTTGCCCATGAATAATACGCTGGCGGGCCTGTCTGCCCATAATGCAGAGCATAGAAAAATCATCGTGGCAAATTCGGAAGCTATCACTTTTGCAAGGAGTAGCATGATACTGGCGCTTCCAACCGATAAACCGAACTACGCAGTATTTGCTGCTGCGATGGGAGCACTGACTGTATTCAAAAAAAGAGAAAACTATACTCAGGAGGAATTGCTTGAAGACCTTGGCTGTGGCATTTGCTATACGAAAAAAGAAATAAGAGATGAGTATGGTCAGTCGTCTGTTTCCAACACAAAACCTAATAACAGCCGAAAGATCGGCGCGATTTTTGACATGGAGGGAGTAACCTTCCTTTACAAGATGTCAAAGAAAAGTGACGTGCTTACTACCCGGAGCGAGGTGGATTTTGACCATATTATCAAAAACGACTTTGAACAGTTCTATCGGCAGAATGGAGAATATCATGTCAAGGCATATATACTGGTGCCCACGATGAACTACCTTCCGACATTTTTCCACGGCAGCGTGGATGGCATCGATGCAAAGAATGAATTGGCAAAAGCGACTGATATTCAAGGTGCCGGCCCTGTGAGATTTAAGATTGATAAACTTCCTCTGTATGAGAAGATCTATATGCTTCCTGTGGGGGATCTTCATGTGAATTATCGCAAGTTAGCGGAAAACTACACCGATGCCGACTATGAATACGACAAGACGGAATTTGAAAAGAAGCATCCCGGTGAGACCAATGTGATTATGTGCCGCTTTCCGGAATTGGTACAGCTCAGGAAAGCCTATATCAACCACGACTATTGCACCCTCGTGGGGCCCGGCGACGATAAGACGGTTGATCTGCTGAGTCGCTGTATGAGAAATAGGCTCATCAAATATTATGACATCAACACCGGGAAAGAAATTAAGTTCAAGAGATATAACAGCAAGGGACTTCCGTTGGTCGGCAACACGAACCAGATAGATTATGACGCCCCGTGGAAGCTCGGTGGGAAATTTACAAAGAAAGAAGCCTAAGAGAGATAAAAGGAACCAAATGGGGACAGAACCCCCAGCCTAAGGATCAACCAAACCCTAAGGCCCGCCCGCATCCCCGTGAAGCTCAAAATCCACCCGATTCTCCTGTGAAAAAAGGATAAAATGCAGTCCCCGAAGAGTTGCTGGCACGCCTGTCGGCGATCTGAGGGGTATTTTTATGATCAAAGCAGGGGAAAATGTAGCCATCAAAAACGATTAGAGATCTAACAAAAACAATTTTGAAAGAAGGTGAGGACGTGTCAACCATACAAACGGCAAAGCAGCAGGCAGTGCGTGAAGCGTGGCTGCTCTTTTTTAATCAAACACTTCGGCAGCAGGGCTTGCTCAGCGAGGAAGACTACCGTCGTATGGGCGTTCTCATCCGTAAAGCATCGCCCGATGCGGCAAAGGGAAAAAACAACACCGGACGTATCAGATGAAGCATCCGGTGTTTTGTATTTTGGAACACGTCCAAGAGAAGAGGCTTGATTTCCTCCTCGTAGATTGGGAGGGACGGGCAGGAATCCGCACCGTTTTTGATTTTCCCAGAACACACCCATTTATTGTAATAATCGAGCCAGAGGCGATGCTCCAGTATGCGTCGCTGACTCTTGACTTCTTCCATGGCGCACCGCCTCCTGTTACTATATATTTGCCCCTTGATTTATGGCAGCCGGCCATAGGCATGGGACATCTCGTTGCCTAAACTGTTAGAATAGAGAGGTAATGGTCTGGCCTTCACCTCCAAGGGCTTCAACGTCCGTATGAAAGTCAGTCAGCCATCCTCCTATTCGCAGTGTTCGATTTGTGCAGGTAGAGCCAGTGCGTTCGCGTCAGCAAACAGATAGAATCGGCAATGGGTAAGATGGCATTTGTCCATTGCAAATTCTAAACAGGAGTGATTTCATGAACGCAGCAGGTATTGATGTTTCCAGCAGAAAGAGTACGGTCGCTGTACTCCGTCCCTTCGGCGAAGTTGTACATATGCCCTTCGATGTCGTACACGACACGAAAGGACTGACGGCGCTCGCCGAGAAGTTGAAAGCCCTTGACGGTGAGACCCGTGTCGTGATGGAGCATACCGGACGTTACTATGAGCCGGTTGCAAAGGCGTTACATGAAGCCGGTCTGTACGTCAGCGCAGTGAATCCGCTGCTCATCAAGGAGTATGGCGGCAATTCTTTGCGCAGAGTAAAAACCGACAAAGCAGATGCCATAAAGATAGCCCGGTACGCCCTTGACAATTGGACAGATCTGCGAGACTATACCCCTATGGATACGATTCGTTATGATCTGAAAACCTTGAACCGCCAGTTTCAGCTTGCCTCCAAGCAGCGGACTGCCAGCTCCAACAATCTGATTGCTCTTTTGGAACAATCCTTTCCCGGCATCCGTAAGTGCTTTGAAAGCCCTGTACGAAGCAACGGAACGCAGAAATGGGTGGATTTTGCATACACCTTTTGGCACATAGACTGCGTTCGGAAGCAAAGTCTTAACGCCTTTTCTGATCGTTACCGGAAATGGTGCAAACGACACGGCTATTTCTTCAAGCAGGATAATGCGGAGGAGGTATATTCTCTTGCCAAAAACGCCGTCGTTCTGGTTCCCAAATCCGATGTGACTAAGGTACTCGTACAGGAGGCAGCAAGCCAGCTCACCAGTATCTCACGCTCTGTGGAGACCTACCGCGCCGAAATGGCTCGCCTTGCCGCCATGCTCCCGGAGTACCCGGTGGTTATGGAGATGTACGGCGTAGGTAAATCCTTTGGTCCGCAGCTCATGGCAGAGATCGGTGATGTGCGCCGCTTTGAACGGAAGCAGTCTCTTGTTGCTTTTGCCGGGATCGACCCTATGCCGAACCAGTCCGGTGAAAAGAATGTGCGAAGCAATAAGTCCTCGAAGCGCGGCTCGCCGTATCTGCGCAGGACGCTGTTCAATGTGATGAGCATTTACCTCAAATGTGCGCCCGCAGACGAGCCGGTGTACCGGTTTCTCGACCAAAAGCGCTCTGAGGGCAAGCCTTTCTATGTCTACATGACCGCTGCATCCAACAAGTTCCTGAGGCGCTATTACGCAAAGGTGAGAGATTATCTCGCCACGCTGGAGAATCTGCCGCCAGTGGACATGGATTCTACTGGGCTGAAAGAAAGCAACTGACGCTATTCTTCATACATTTTCCAGGCCGGCACTCTGTGGTGGCTTGTTTGTGTTGCCCTTTTGTCCTACCTACTACCTACAAAGTTTTCTTTTCTCAAGTCCCTTTCGGGGCTTGACTTTTTATTTGCAGGCTTTCAAGAAATAGTTTAACCTAAATTCAATTGTTATAGACAAAGCAAAGAGCATCGGTGATTACGACTTCCGGGGATGGTGGCTACGACGATAATAATCGTATACAGACTGGACAGAAATGCGGATTGCCCGACCGTGCTGGCTATACGCCATTTTGCCGGATTTAAGAAGCCTGTAAACAACGCTATCGCTAACACCAAGAATACGAGCCACCTGCGATACAGTCAGGTGGTTAAAGTTTACAGTATTATTATTCATAGGGCGATTCTTTCGTAGTCATATATAACCTCATAGACGAGGCGCACAGGAAGGGGCACTGCAAATGCAGCAATATAGCAAAGAGATAGAATTGTTATAAATCAAATAAATATTGTTATATGTGCCCGTTGTGCGCCATACCCGAGGCGAATATGAAAAAATAGCTATTTTCTCCCCAAAAGGGCAAAAAAATAGCTATAATTTTCCTATAAGAATGACCATAGAAGGTCAACGTGACTTCGTCAGAATTTTCAAACTGACGATAAAACAGCTAACGCTTGTATAGTACCATAATCAATTATATAACTCAACTATTTTTGCAACTATTACGCAAAGAATGTTTTGATTATCGTGTAATATGGAGATTTGCAAATACTTTTGCACAATTTTGTTTAGCAGAGGGACGAAATAATGGGGAATATAGAGCGATGGTGATTTTCAAGCCAAGAGAGCAAATAGGGTTCAAATAGGTAGGTTTAATTGCGATGAGGGTATTGATTTTCACTGAAAGCTGAATATAATAAAAGTGTGATGAATAGAACGATAACTGCTAATAATAATGTGAAGGTGATTGCCCATGGAACGATTGATTATCAATAAATTGTTGGAGTGGAAGAACTCCCCCTATCGCAAGCCGCTGATTTTGAAGGGCGTGCGGCAAGTGGGTAAAACGTGGATCCTCAAAGAATTCGGCAGACGCTATTATGAGAACACTGCCTATTTCAACTTCGACGAAAACGAGGAATACAGGCAGTTCTTCGAGACCACCAAGGACGTGGATCGCATCCTGCAAAACCTGATGCTGGCCAGCGGGCAGAAGATCGTGCCGGAAAAGACGCTGATCATCTTTGATGAGGTGCAGGACTGCCCCAAGGTCATCAATTCCATGAAATACTTCTGTGAGAACGCGCCGCAGTATCATATCGCCTGCGCCGGTTCTCTGCTGGGCATCGCGCTGGCCAAACCGTCCTCTTTTCCAGTGGGTAAGGTCAACTTCATGCAGATCGACCCCATGACCTTCACGGAGTTTTTGCTGGCCAATGGGGACAAAAATCTGGCGGAGTATTTGGAGCAGGTGGACACCATTGAGCCGATCCCGGACGCCTTTTTCAACCCGCTCTATGAAAAATTGAAAATGTACTACGTCACCGGCGGTATGCCGGAGGCAGTTAAGATGTGGACGGAGGCACGGGACGTTTCTGCCATGCAGGAGGCGCTGTCCGGTATCATCGGCGCCTACGAGCGGGATTTTGCAAAGCACCCCAACGTCAGCGAATTCCCGAAGATATCTATGATTTGGAAATCCATACCCTCGCAGCTGGCACGGGAGAACAAGAAGTTCATCTATAAGGTGGTCAAAGAGGGCGCACGGGCGCGTGAATACGAAGATGCGCTGCAATGGCTGGTGGATGCTCGACTGGTGCATAAGATCTATCGCAGCACCGCACCGGGCTTGCCGGTTTCAGCGTATGATGACCTGTCGGCCTACAAGATATACCTGGTGGACGTAGGCCTGCTCCGTCGCTTGGCCCAGCTCGCCCCCACCGCTTTCGGAGAGGGAAACAGACTGTTTACCGAGTTCAAAGGGGCGCTGACGGAGAACTTCGTGCTGCAAACGCTGCTGACGCAGTTTGAGGTGGTCCCCCGGTACTGGTCGCAGAACAATCCTCCTTACGAGGTGGACTTCCTGATCCAGCGGGAGAACGACATCTTCCCTGTGGAGGTCAAATCCGAGACGAACACCACCAGCAAGAGCCTGCGGAAGTTCAAGGAGCTGTTCCCGGAGCAGGTCAAGCTCCGCGTACGGTTCTCACTGGACAACCTGAAGCTGGACGGCGACGTGCTGAACATTCCGTTGTTTATGGCGGATCAGACGGATCGGCTGATCGTGCTGGCGCTGTCCAAACAATGGGACACTAAATGTTGATAATAGCAGTACGTGCAGAAAGTATAACCCAGAATTGGATATAGGAGGGTGTTATGAAAGATTTGGAACGCTTTACAAACACATATGCTGTCAGCAAAACCCTGCGATTTGAACTGATTCCCGTGGGAAAAACGCGGGAAAATATCGAGCGCAAAGGCATCATTGATGCTGATACGAAGTTGGCAGAAAGCTATCAGAAGATGAAAAAGACCATCGATGAGTTCCACAAGTATTTTATCGATGATGCGTTGACGGGGGCGGAATTGACCGGTCTCACGGACTTTTGTGCGCTCTATACTGCTGGTGCAGAGGAAAAGAAAAGCGAAGGTTATAAGAAAAAGTATACGGATGTCAAGGATAAACTGCGAAAAGAAGTGACTGCCTATTTCAAAAAGCACGAGACCTTCAAGATTCTCGGTTCAGATAAATTGATTCGTGAAAAACTGCAACCGTGGATTATAGAAAATAGAAAAAGGATAAATAATGATAATTTAGCAACTGATGAAGAAATAAAAGATTTTTATAACTTTACGACATATTTTACCGGTTACAACGAAAACCGGATGAATATGTATTCCGAAGAAGAAAAAGCCACGGCGGTAGCTCACCGCCTGATCGACGAGAATCTTCCCAAATTCATCGATAATATCCGTATTTTCCGGTTAGTAAAGGATAGCCCGGTGGCAGAGAACTTTGCGGCTATTTGTGCAGACATGGAACCATGGCTGAATGTGGCCACCTTGGATAATTTGTTTGTACTTCAAAATTACAACTATACTTTGACGCAGGCTCAAATCGAAGCTTACAACGTAATCATCGGTGGGCGCAGTGAAGAATCCGGGAAGGTAAAAGGACTGAACGAGTATATCAATCTCTATAATCAAAAGAATCCCGACCACAAATTACCCAAGTTCAAGATGCTTTATAAGCAGATCCTTTCAGATCGCAGCAGTGCCTCTTGGCTACCGGAAAGCTTTGACACAGCCGATGAAATGCTGGATGCCGTAAACCGTTTTTATGCAGATTACACTGACTACATGAAAGGCGGATTGCAGCAGGCGCTGCGTACCTTGCCGGAATGTGATCTGGAGCGCATCTATATCAGGAATGATGGGGCAATCACGGACATTTCCAACCGACTTTTCGAATATTACGGCGTTTTGAAAGACGCTTTGGGAATCGATCCGGAGGACAAGAAAAAACAGGAGTATTATTCCATCGCCCAAGTGCAGACAGCATTAGATACCTATATCGCAGAATCTGACGCTGAAAGCAATCCGCAGCTTTTTGCCGTCTATGATGAGGACTGCATCGCCGACTATTTTGTTGACGGCGTATGCAGAGAAAGCAGCGAAATAATTGCAAATATCGAGAAAAACTATGAATCCGCAAAAGACCTGCTGAACACAGCGCACAGTGGTGAGTATCAGTTGACACAGGCGGAAAAGGACGGCCTGAAAGCACTTCTGGACAGTCTGATGGCGCTGTTTCATTTCGTGAAGCCCCTCTATTTGAAGCCCGGTGTGGAGCTTTCCAAGGATGACGTATTTTACGGTGCGTTTTCGCCGATATTTGAGGAAATGCAGACGCTGACCAAACTTTATGACAAGGTACGCAACTTTGTAACAAAAAAGCCGTATAGCACGGAAAAGGTAAAGCTGAATTTCGCCACAAACAATGGAAAGCTCTTAAAAGGTTGGACTGACAGCAAGACTGATAATTCCGATAATGCCACACAACATGGAGGATATTTGTTCCGAAAAAAGAATAGCATTGGACAATACGACTATTACTTAGGTATATCTGCAAACACCAAACTTTTTAGATGCTTCAATGGCATTGATACCGAACAGCAGAGTGAATATGAGCGTTTAGACTATTATCAGGTAAAAGGTCAAACGATATATGGTAGTTCCTATAAGGGTAATTACGATGAAGATAAGTCTGCACTATTAGGAACAATGATTGCTTTTTCTGATAAAAGTAAAAATGGTTTTTTGAAAAAGGAAATTGCTGAATACCGCAGCAAGGATAAACCAACGCCTTCCGGCTGTATAAAGATATTCCAAAACTATCCACAGGAATATGAAAAACTGCTGACGGATAAGGAGTTTAACAAATGTAATCAAACTGTTATAGGTCATCTGCAACAAACCATGCAGGCGATGTATCGTGTTCCAAAAGCGAAAGAAATCGCAGGAAAGGATTATACCGTTTTCAGCGATATGATGGCTGACATTGAAGCATTGGAAAGTATGAAGATTTTTCATTACTTCCCCGTGGACAAAGATGAACTTGCAAGAGCATTGAATGATGAGAAAAAGCCGCTATATTTATTCAAAATCAGCAATAAAGACCTGTCTTTTGCCGAAAAATCAAGTCAAGGATTAAGGAAATCTCACGGGAAAGACAATTTGCATACCATGTATTTTAAAGCACTGATGAGTGGCGAACAAAGCGTCTACGATTTGGGGACGGCAGAGGTATTTCACCGTAAGGCATCCATTGACGAGAAAAATAAAACCGTCCATAAGGCCAACCAGCCCCTTGAGAAGAAAAATCCAAAGCTAAAAGGGCAATATAGCACCTTTGCCTATGATATTACGAAAGATCGCCGCTATACGGAAGACAAGTACCAACTGCATCTTTCGATATTGTGTAATTATTCCGAGCCTAAAAAGCCGAAAAAATTTAACGAATCCGTCTGCGCTTATCTCAAAAACAACCCCGATGTCAACATCATCGGCATTGACCGCGGCGAACGGCATTTGCTCTATCTCTCCATGATTGACCGCAGCGGCCGCGTGGTCAAGGACAAGAACGGAAGGTACATCCAGTATTCTCTCAACACCATTACCGGTGAATATAAGGGGAGCGACGGTCAGCCTGTCAGGTTTGAAACGCCTTACCGCGATTTGCTGGACGAAAAGGAAAAAAAGCGTGAGGAAGCCCGGGAGGCCTGGGGAACCATCGAAAACATCAAGGAGCTGAAAGCCGGTTATCTGAGCCAGGTCGTTCACCATATCGCCAAGCTGATGGTGGAATACAACGCCATTGTGGTGCTGGAAGACCTGAACGGCGGTTTCAAGAACGGGCGCAAAAAGGTGGAAAAGCAGGTCTATCAGAACTTTGAAAAGGCGCTGATCGAAAAGCTGAACTATCTGGTGTTCAAGGATGCTCCGGCGGATGAGCCGGGCGGTCTATACCGCGCATTGCAGTTGACCGACAAGTTTGACTCCTTCAAAAAGCTAACCAAGCAAAGCGGTTTCCTGTTCTATGTTCCGGCGTGGAACACCAGCAAGATTGACCCGGTGACCGGCTTCGTGGATCTGCTCAAACCCAAGACGGGCATGAGTATGAAAGAGACAAAGACCTTCTACGGCAAGTTTGACAGCATCCGTTACAACGCAGAAAAGGACTATTTTGAGTTTGCCTTTGATTATCGTCACTTCACAGAAAAAGCCGAGGGCAGCCGCACCCAATGGATGGTCTGCACCCACGGAGAGCTACGCTATGTCTATAACCGTTCTTTGAACAACGGCAAGGGCGGCTATGAGGAGTGGAATGTGACCGAAATGCTGAAAGACCTCTTTACGTCCAATGGCGTTGATTACCGCAGCAGCGATTTGCGCCATGCCATCATTGCGCAAAACTCTGCCGGTTTCTTTGCCCGATTGACAAAGCTGCTGCAAGTCACGCTGGCCATGCGTTACAGCAGCGCCGAGGATGGCAGAGACTTCATTCTTTCCCCTGTGGCGGATAGCAGCGGCGAGTTTTATTGCAGCGAGGGCAGAGTGGACGGCCTGCCGCAGGATGCCGATGCCAACGGCGCATTCAATATTGCCCGCAAGGGCCTGTGGGTCTTGGAGCAGATCGACAAGGCGGACAAGTATACGGATTGGTCCACCAAGATTTCCAACCGCGATTGGCTGGACTATGTACAGACGAGGTTTATCAGATGAAAAAACAACCGATTTTTGTAAATAATAACTATGGGTTTGACTCCATCCTTGTGCGACATGACAAGACAAGAGTCTGATAACCCTATTAAATTTCTACTATTGTAGATAGCGGTGTTCCCGTCGTGTAATTTTTCTCGTCTGATAACCCTATTAAATTTCTACTATTGTAGATTTTTGCAGTTCAGGCATTGGCACACCGCGTCTGATAACCCTATTAAATTTCTACTATTGTAGATTGTCTTGGTAAATAGGCGCTGCAGATCGTCTGATAACCTTATTAAATTTCTACTATTGTAGATTGTCTTGGTAAATAGGCGCTGCAGATCGTCTGATAACCTTATTAAATTTCTACTATTGTAGATTGTCTTGGTAAATAGGCGCTGCAGATCGTCT
>R20__coassemble_236_pt1 | contig 43729 bp, 41 predicted proteins | sample R20__metabat2_high_PE_008 | metagenome-assembled genome bin R20 | reverse complement strand
TGGTTAATCTTGATGAGCTGGACTACCTCTTCCAGCGGCTGGACAGCTTCGATGAGCATGAGAAGGCGGCATTCCAAAGCGTCATGTATGATCGGGATTTCATAGATATGACCGACCTGATCAACCTCACCTTCTGCTGTGATATGCCTATCGTCATTACCGAGTTTTCTGCACTGGATGCATTGGGCAGAAAGCAGTACAGCATCTCCCAAGGTGGTGGCAGCATAGGAAAGGATGCGGAAAAGCAGGACGGACGAGCCATTATGGAGCGGCTGATCCACAGCGGCGAGGGTAAGGTAACGCCCTATGGAGTGCTGTATGAAAACGGCATGGAGCTGGAGCAGTGCTATCACGAAGGTGGGGTATTCCCGAAATACAGATACCGTGAACGAGTGATGGAAGTGGAAATCACGGATTGTGCGGAACCGGAAGATACATTGGTTGTATCAAGCTTGCAGCTTCCTCTGTCGCAGAAGCAGATCGAACACATTGTGGAGCGTACCGGCATTCAGAATATAGACGATATTCGACTGTGGTTTGTGGACAGCATTCTTCCGGAAGGAATAGAAGCGGCACTTTCCTTTGAGGACGAAAGTCTCGAAGAACTGAACAAGCTCTGTGAGGTTCTTGCCAAGACAGATGCCAACGATATCAAAAAGCTTTCCGCCGTGGTAGAGAACATCAGATCGGACTGTGCCTTTCAACTCCGTCAGCTTGCGGAAAACATTGATCTCTTTGACTTTGTCCCGAATGTGAAGACCGCAGAGGAATATGGCAGATATATGATTCGGGAGTCAGGGCATTTTGAGTTCGATGAAAATTTGGAGGGCTACTACAATTATGCCAAATACGGCGAGGATCGGGTGAATGCGGAATCTGGCGAATTCAACATCTTTGGCTATGTTTCCTATCACGGAACAATGAGTCTGGAAGAACTGATGGCACCAGATCCAGCCGAGGCATTTGACATGGAAATGGGAGGTATGTTATGATTGCCTTACAGTTGAAACGTGACAACAGTTCATTTCGCGTGGGATTGCGATTGCCTGCAACCCCGGCAGAAGTTGGCGAAGCCTTCAGTCAGTTGGATTCCATAAGTACCTCGGCACCCACAATAATCGCGGGTGTGGCTGGGGACATTCCCAACCTCTCCAACTATCTCGCAGGCAAAGAAATCGATAGTAACGATACGCTGCCGAAGCTGAATAAGTTAGGAGAGCAGATCAACAGCATGACTGCCTCTAAGCGGCAGACGTTTTCCGGCGCATTGGATGCGGAATCCATCAATGGCCTCGATGATATCCTCCGCATTGCAGAAAACATCGACAACTACATCTTGCTTGAAGGTGTGTCCAATGACAGAGAGCTTGGCCTTTTTCTGGTGAACTGCGGTTATACATCATTCCCGGAAGATGTGCTTCCGTATCTGGATTACGCCGTAATCGGTGCGGAGTATTACGCCGATCACGGTGGAGCTTACAGCTCTGCAGGATATGTCAAGCGAAAAGAAGGCTTTGGTCTTTCTGAACCTTCTGAGGATGTGGTTTTCCGTCTCGAACTCCAAAACGGAGAAAGATATGCTTTCTGGCTGGAGCTTCCGACTGATGATGAAGAAATCGAGCGAGCAAAGAGACAGCTTCGGGCAGATGATTTTGCACAGTGCGATATCAAGCGCACTGACTATATCCCGTATCTCAAAGAACTCGTTCCAAGCGACTGCATCAGTGTGGAAGAAGCCAATGAGTTGGCGCAGTGCATTCAGGAGATGCGCCAGACGGACGGAGAACTGATGAAGTACCTCTCTGCGCTGTCTCTGGAGCAGCCGGAAACCTTTTCGGAAGCATTGGCGATTGCCACGCAGTTGGATAACTATGAACGTGTCCCCTCTGATCCGGAGGAATACGGACGCGAAATTCTCAGGAACATTGGCGCAGACGATGAGCTGCTGGATACCATTGACGGATACATGGACTTTGCCGGTCTTGGTGAAGCGACTATGGCAGAGGAAGATATCGTGCAGACAGAGTTCGGACTCATACGGCGCTGCGCCGATCCATTCGAGGAAGAAGAAGCATTTGAACAAACCATGATGTAAAGAAAACCGCAATCCGTTGCGCTGCAAGGCTTCCGAGGAAATATCTTTTTGTACAACTAATTCCAAAAAAAGGAGATACCGAAAGGTATCTCCTTTTTTTGGCGCAGATATTGGGGTTTGAAGCGAATACAATGAGTAGAAGCTCCTTCCTTCTGTGCCGTTTAAAGGTATACTTTCCCTCTTTTGAAAAATCTGTTATTGCAGCAATGTGGCAAGGCATTCAGTGAGCTTGCCCTGTAGGTGTTTATAAGGAATAGGAAGTCGAAAGCCCGAAAACCGAAGTTTTCGGGCTTTCGACTTTGTGAGGGGAGTAGGTAAATAAAGAAAGGTTTCCGCGTTGTGGCGGAGTCTGTCAGACCACGGGATATATGCCCACTCATCTGCAAAGATGAGGAGGATAAAATGGTAGGATAATGTACGATACCCAAATTCAGCGCATCAGGCCTGGGGAGGAAGCAAGGTGACCAGCATCTTGCAGACGGTCGTGCCGGTATTGGTAACGGACTTGGGGCAGCCGCCGCAGCAATGGAAGGAATCACCGGCGTTCAGTACGGTTTCCCCATCCTCGGTCTTGAGGGTCATCTCGCCCTCGAGGATATAATAGATGGACTCCAGAGGGTTGGCACCATAGTCGCAGCCGCCACCGGGAACGAAGTAGGTAATACCCTGAATCATCTTGCCGCCGTCCACGTCTGCGGGATCATGCAGACGAGTGGGGACACATTCATTGTGACCGGGGGCAGTATAGGTGTAAATAGTGCTACCCTCGACGCCTTTGGCTCTTTGGATTTTGTACTGTTTCATTGAAGAGGACTCCCTTTCAAAGTTATTTTGCGGAGGTAGAGTAATATATGCTGAACTCTTAATAAATCATGGAAAAATTGGCAGATCCAACATATGCGACCATTCTGTGAAAAAGCAGCAAAACGGTTTTGCAGAGTGTGGGCATATATCACATGGCCTGACAAAAACAGTTAGCGCCGTGTGGTTTCTTTGGTAGAAAGCGAGCGGCAGAAAAACAGGTAGAGGATCAAAGATATCAAAGCAAAGACAATCATCGCCAGGAATGTGGTCGTATACGCCCCCTGAGATCGATCCTGCAGGACACCGGATACATACGGGCCCATGAAGGAAGCGGGAATGCCGCTAAGGGTGATCAGGCTGAAGTTCATGCTGTAATACTTGCGGCCAAAAAGTTCTTTGGTAACAGAAGCGTTCAGCGCCATTGTAGAGCCATAAGAAACACCGGCAATGATAAGCCCGAGAAACATCAGGGGAGTAGAACGCATCAGCGCGGAGAGCAACAGGAATACACCGGCAATGATAGCACAGCAATTGTTTACAAAGATGGACTTTTTGCTGCCGAAATGGTCACAGAAGGAGCCGATGGCAATTCGGGAAAAGCCGTTAAACAGGGAAACGATCATGCCCAATGCGGCAAAGGCACCAAAATAAGCAGCAATGGCAGAGGCGCTGTTGATGACCGTTAGACCGGCAGAACTCATAAAAATGACCCAAAACAGGTACAACCAGAACTTGGGGGTTTTCAGTACTTGCGAAGGGGGCAAACCATCTTCTTCAAGGGAAGACTGCTGGGCCAAAGGAGCCTCCTTTGCGCGGAAAGTGAAGGAGCCGCCGAAAAGAAGTGCTGCGATCAGAATAGCTGACCAGCGGAAGGTAGGGAAGAACCCGATCGCATCAGAAATTTCTTCCATTACAATGCCCAGAAACAGACTGCCAAATCCGAAACCGGTCAACAGAATTCCGGAAGCCAATCCGGCCCGTTTCGGAAACAGCAGGCTGACGCCGCTGATAATCACATTGTAGGCGATGCCTGCACCGACGCCGCACAACACGCCATAGGACAGGTAGGTGACCAAAAGGGCGGAAGATGCGTTCATGGTCTGGATAGAAGTAAAGAGCAAACCACCCGCTAAAATCAGTGCAGCACTGATATAGAGGGTCTTACGTCGACCCCAAAGGGCGGAAAACTTGCCGCCTAAAATACCGGCAGCACAGAAACACATAATAAAAATAGTAAAAGTCAGGGAACAATCTGCGGCTGTCCAAGTGGGAAAAACTACTATCAATCGAAGGCGGAACAGTGACCAGGCGTAAAAGATGCCGACAAAGAGCATCATGAAAAAGCCGGCAATAGCAGCAACAAAACGGCGGGACAAAACGATCTCCTCCTGTTCAATACATATGCCATATATTGGCGCAGTCATTGGTTGAGAATGGAATTCAAGTGAGCAATATATTCGTCAGACTGAGGTTCCAACTGGGGCTGATTATCAGGGCAGCCGATACGCAGGAATTTATCCTCGCCCAATTTGTTATATTTTAGCAGCTCCAGCCGGTCGGTGGAAAGATGCAGCACAGTAAGAACATAATTCCGCAGGGCTAGAATATGTTCCTCCTGGTCGTTAAAACCGGGAATCAAGGGAGTCCGGAAATGCACATTGGCGCCCATTTCCACCAGACGCTTGGCATTTTCCAAAATGATCTCATTGCTCACACCGGTCCCGCTCTTGTGCAGCTCCGGATCAATGCACTTCAAGTCGTAAAAAATGAAATCGCATTCCTTTGCCAGCGGTTCGAGAATTTCCCAGGAGGTATAACCGCAAGTCTCTATGGCGGTATCAATATGCTTTTCGTGGCAAGCTTTCAGCAGGGCTAAGGAAAACTGCCACTGCAGCGTGGGGTCGCCGCCGGAAAGGGTTACGCCGCCGCCGGAATCGATGTAGCTGAAGCGATCTTTCAGCAGCACAGCCATTAACTCATCAACGGTGATATCACGACCGGCCAATGTGCGGCCCTTTTGAAAACAGGCAGAAACGCAATGACCGCAGTTTTGACAGGAATTACGATCTATTGTACAAATACCGTCCTCAATTTTCAGTGCATTTTGCGGACATTCCGCTACACAGTGGCCGCAGCCGGTGCATAATGAAGAATTAAAAAGCAGAACAGGGGTAATTTTCTGGGATTCCGGATTCTGGCACCAAAAGCAGCGAAGAGGACACCCTTTCAGAAAAACTGTGGTGCGAATTCCGGGACCATCATGGGTCGAAAAGCGCTGAATATTGAAAATACTTCCCACAATGGGCGCGTCTGTTTGCATAGACATAATGAAATAACCCCCTCTACGATATAATCTTACAAAAAAATTATATCGTAGAAGGGGGCGTTTTGTCTATCGCATAAAACAGGTATTTCATAAAAGCTGATGGGGAAGATATACCAGGTTAAAGCATTTAAAATCCTTATAAAGCTGTAACAGGGTTCCGAGGTTCTGCGTTTCGGTTTTGCGGTAAATATTCCGCATATGCGCTCGTACGGTATTGATACTGATGTACAGCCTCTCTGCAGCCTGTTCATAGGTGAGTCCGCAGAACATCAAATCAATCAGTTTCAGTTCGCTGGGAGTAATGCTGTATTTTTGGGTAAACATCTGCTCGCCGGAATACAGGCGTGACTGCGGCAGAGGGGCATAGTCATTCATGGCCTTGGCGTTCAGGATCACGGTGATGGCCAAAATCAGGTTGTTCTCTTTGTCAAATACGGGACAGCCTAATGTGACGGCAGGGATATCAATACCATTCTTAATCAGAACGGCGACAGAACTGATCTTTTCTTTGCGGCGAATGATCTCCTTGGTAATGCTGCCGGTAAATAAATTACCCTCCTGCTCAATTTCCTGGGGGGTTCGGCCGACCACCTCTTCGGTGGAAATATTTGTCAGCAGCGTATAGGCCTTATTTACAAAAACGGTCCTTTCGTTGCTGTCAGTAATGTAGAGCGCCGTGGGAAGAGCGTCTAAAATTTGATAAAGCAGCGAATTTTCCTGCTTCAGCTCATTAAAAATCTGCGTAATATCAGCCAGGGCCGTTTGACTGTCGTCCTTCAGTGCCTGATTGGGAAGTGAGGAGACCAATTGCTGCAAAAGCAAAAGAGGATCCGTGCCGTGCTCCTTTGAATGAAAAAGAATACTCATGGCAAACACCTCCTATTGGCAGAAAAGTCAAAAAATCTTCCTCTGTGAAATGCTTATTTAAGCAGTTTTCCGAATCTCTTTCACATATGTTATGAGCCATTATAGCGTAGTTTATACAGAATTGCAAGCAAATGAAATTTGCAAAACCAAATTTTCTTGTTGTATGCGTGGCAGAGAGTGACTTGCTATTTGGCGGGAAAACCGCTATAATGGCATTATAAATTGGGAAAATATGCAGTGCAGAGAAAGGGAGATCACTATGCGGATCGCTGTAAAGGTGGGGACTTCCACCCTGACCCATGCCACGGGAAATTTGAATATTCGACGGATGGAAAAGTTGTGCCGGGTGCTCAGCGACATTAAAAATGCCGGACATGAGGTGATCCTTGTGACCTCCGGCGCTGTGGGTATGGGCGTGGGAAAGCTGTCGCTGAAGGAGAAGCCGAAAGACATTCCCCTGAAGCAGGCGGTGGCTGCCGTGGGGCAGTGCGAGCTGATGTATACCTATGACCGGGAGTTCTCTCAGTATCACCACAACATCGCCCAGATCTTGTTGTCCGCCTACGATGTAGAGAATGAAGAGCGGCGCAGTAACTTCCACAACACGATCTTCCGTTTGCTGGAGCTGGGGGTACTACCCATCATCAACGAGAATGATACCCTTGCCACCGAGGAGCTGGGCATCGGGGACAACGACACCCTCAGCGCGGTGGTGGCAGTCAGCGCCAATGCGGATCTGCTGGTGCTGTTATCGGACATCGACGGGCTGTATACCGCCAGTCCCAAGGTGGATAAAAACGCAAAACTTTTGACAGAGGTACGGGGCATTACGCCGGAGATCATGGCGCTGGCCGGCGGCAAAGGCTCGGAGCTGGGTACCGGAGGTATGGCGACGAAGCTGCAGGCGGCGCAGATGGTCAACGGCGCCGGCATTGACATGATCATTGCCAACGGCGCCGACCCCGACGTGCTATACAGCATTGTGGAGGGCAAGGCCGTGGGCACCAGATTTGTGGCGGGGGCGGGATGATATGACAACGAAAGAGATTCTCATAGCTGCCAAGGCGGCAGCGCCGACTTTGGCGGGAACGACCACGGAAAAGAAAAACGCAGCGCTTCTGGCTATGGCAGATGCGCTGGAAAGGCGAAGGGGCGATATTCTGGCCGCCAACGCCCTGGACATAGAATCAGCAAAGGGGACGATCTCCGATGTGATGATCGACCGGCTGACTCTGACAGAAGCGCGCATTCGGGATATGGCGGCGGGCATTCGCCAGGTGGCGGCGCTGCCCGACCCGGTAGGACGGGTGATCCGCCGGGTGGAACGTCCCAATGGGCTGGTCATTGATCGAATTGGCGTACCCATGGGGGTCATTGCCATCATCTATGAGAGCCGTCCCAACGTGACCTCCGATGCTGCCGTCCTCGCCATCAAGGCGGGAAGTGCCTGTATTCTGCGGAGCGGCAAGGAGGCGTTTCGCTCCGCCGCTGCCATCGTGGGTGCCATGCAGGAGGGACTTGCCGATGCGGGTCTGCCGGTGGAGCTGGTGCAGCTGATACAGGACACCACCCGGCAGAGTGCCGCAGAGCTGATGAAGGCAGTGGGGTATGTGGATCTGCTGATCCCCCGGGGCGGTGCAGGCCTCATCAACGCCTGTCTGGAAAATGCGAAGGTACCCTGTATTCAGACGGGGACGGGTATTTGCCACGTCTATGTGGACCGTGCAGCAGATTTGAACATGGCGCTGGACATTATCGAAAACGCCAAGACCAGCCGTCCCTCGGTTTGTAACGCCGAGGAGGTGTGCCTGGTGCACCGGGACGTGGCGGAGCAGTTTTTGCCCCGGCTGAAAGAGAGGCTGGTGGAAAAACGTATTGCGGAGGGCAAGCAGCCGGTGGAGCTGCGGCTGGATAGACGTGCCGCGTCCGTTGTTGACGGTGTGGCAGCATCGGAAACCGATTTTGACACCGAGTTTTTAGACTACGTTCTGGCGGTGGGAATTGTGGACAGCGCAGCCGACGCCATCGCCCATATTGCCGCACATTCCACAGGACACAGTGATGTGATCGTGACGGCAGACGATGCCGCGGCAGATGCGTTTGTGGCCCGGGTGGACAGCACGGCGGTATACGTCAACGCATCCAGTCGGTTTACCGACGGCGGCGAGTTCGGACTGGGCTGCGAGATGGGCATTTCCACCCAGAAGCTCCACGCAAGAGGACCGATGGGGTTGGAGGAACTGACAACGTATAAATACGTCATCCGGGGAAACGGACAAACAAGATAAAAAAAGGGAACGTTGCAAAATCGAGAATTTTGCAACGCTTCTTTTTTTAATGTGTAACACATCTTTGACAACTCTACAATAAAATTTGCAAAAACCAAATTTTTGAAACGCACTTTAGCGAAGAATAACCTGTGCAGCCGCGCAGAAATTCGGAGCGGCTCTGCAAGCTAAAAACAATACAACGAAAATTATAGGAAAAAAAGGCGATATTTGGCAGAAAATAAGGGCGTTACATAAAAAAGTGCGGAAAAAACATGAAAAACGATCCATGACTGGTAAAATGCACAAAAGCGGGAAGCATTTTTTGCCACAACATATCGAATTATCCCAAAAATAGTCATTTTTGGTGATAGACAACGCGAGCAACCCCATAGATAATATAAGCTATGAGGATAGAAAGTGTAAGCGTAGCATCTTTTCTTTTTGGAGTAGAACGGTCTATTCTCCTGCTATATGTTTTTCGACAATCCGATTGAGAGCAGTCTGAGGAGCTTGCAATATCGGCGTCCAAAATAAACAGATGGCAGTTCAATTTTGATGATAAAGGAGTGTAAAGATGGGAAAGACAGTTTTGTTTGAAAGTGCAGAGAAAACCCGCGGCCAAAAGATTTGGGAACGTCTGCGCGAGCGAAGAGACAAAGAGCCGGTGTCCTTTGCCCGTGCCAAAATCGTGACAAAATCCTACAAAGAGAGCGAAGGTCTGCCCCTGTTTATCCGCAGAGCAAAGGCTTTTGACGCCATAATGCGCGAGATCCCCATTTATCTGGATGATGATATGCTGCTGCTGGGTGATTTTGCCGTCAGACCTATGGCTGCCGAAATTTTCCCTGAGCTGACGGTGGCTTGGATCAAGGATTACATGGACAGCGGTGCTTACGATCAGCAGGATCCCAACGATACGTATGCTTTTGAGCCCGGCCAGAAAGATGAGATCATGGAGATCTGCAACTACTGGACGGATCGCGCTGCCAGAGAGTCCTTCTACAAGTATCTGGGCCAAGATTATGTGGATCACCTGTATACCATGAACGAACAGGGCGCGTGGATTTTTGCTGCATCTACCGAAGCGCAGACGGAAAAGGGCTGGAACATTCCCGATTTCAGCCGTGTGGTCCAAAGAGGCTTTAGAGGCCTGCTGGAGGACATTGATGCTGCCTATGAGAAGATCCCCATGATGTCCGATGAAAACTTTGAGCAGCGGACGTTTCTGGAGGCCCTGCGCTCTATGATCGGTTCGGCCATTCACTTTGCCCATCGTTATGCGGATTTGTGCCGGAGTGAGGCGGAAAAGTACGAGGGCAAGCGCCGTGCTGAGCTGCTGGAGATGGCGGAGATTTGCGATTGGGTGCCTGAGAATCCTGCTCGTACGTTCTGGGAAGCTGTCCAGAGTATGTGGTTCTGCCATCTGATGATTTATTGGGATTCCAGAACCATCGGCCTGGGCTTTGGCCGTGTGGACCAGTATTTGTATCCCTATTATAAAAAAGATATTGAAGAGGGCCGTATTGACAGAGAGTTTGCCACCCAGATCTTGGAGTGCCTACGTATTAAGCTGGTGGCCAAGAGAAATGTGTTTAATGTCACCATTCGTGAAGCTCTGACCAATGACTCCCATTTCCACAACTGCACGTTGGGCGGTCAGACCACCGACGGACGGGATGCCACAAACGAACTGTCCTATGTCTGGCTGGATGCTGCCGAGCGTGTCCGTACTCCGCACCCCACGCTGTCTGTCCGCTGGCACGAGCGTATGGATCCCGATTTCGTCATGCGCTGTATCGAAGTGAACCGGCTGGGCATGGGCTTCCCCGCCTGGTTCAACGATGAACCAACCATTGAGTATTTGCTGGAGCATGGCGTGACCCTTGCAGAGGCTCGTGACTACGCCATCGGTGGCTGCGTGCTGCACAATGTAGTCGGTAAGACGCCCACCACCTGGCCCAGCGTTATGAACTATGCCAAGATCTTTGAGCTGGCTATGAACAACGGCGTGGATCCCCGTATGGACAAGGCCTTCGGACCTGAGACCGGAAAGTTTGAAGACTTTGAGACCTATGAAGAATTGGTCGAAGCATTTAAGGAACAGAGCAAGTTCTTCATTAAGGAATCTACTACTTATTTGAATAAGGCCAGTATTTTCCGGGGCGATTATTTGCCGGAGACCTTCGTATCACTGTTCTTCGATGATTGCATCGGAAAGGCCAAGCCCATTGCACAGGGCGGTGCACAGTACACCATTAACGGCTACTATGTGCTGCCTGTCGGCATCGTAGATGTGGCGAACGCACTTTATGCCGTAAAGAAGCTGGTTTACGAGGAGAAGAAAGTTGACCGCACTGAGCTGATGAAGGCTCTGCATGCCAACTTTGAAGGCTACGAGGAACTGCAGCAGCTTCTGTGGAACGTACCCAAATTCGGCAATGACTGCGAGGAAGTGGACCAGATATGCGCCAATATCTATTCCTGGATGTGTGACTATATCAATACCATTCCCGCTCCCTTCGGCTGCCGCTACGAGGTGGCACCCCACAGTATCGCCTTCCACGCCAACATGGGTCTGAAGACCGGCGCCCTGCCCAGCGGCCGCAAGGCAACGCTGTCTTTGGCAGACGGTGCTGTTTCCCCCGCACAGGGCACGGATACCGAAGGCCCTACCGCGGTGATCAACTCCGCCGGCCGTATCGATCACGCCCGGATCCATGGCACCCTGTTCAACATGAAGTTCATGCCGAAGGCCATGGCCACTCCCGCGGATCGCAAGAAAGTGGCTGACCTGATCCGCACCTTTTTTGGTACTTATAAGGGCAAGCATATTCAGTTCAACGTGGTTGACAGAGAGACGTTGCTGGATGCAAAGGCACATCCTGAGAACTATCGCAATCTGATCGTCCGCGTTGCGGGGTACAGCGCCCTTTGGGTAGAACTGAATGCAGCAGTTCAGAACGAACTGATTGCAAGAACCGGAAATGAATTTTAATACCATACCGGTAATCAATTTTAGTAAAGGAGTGAAGAGCCAATGGACAAGGTAAAGAAAGTAGCCTGTATCGGCGGCAAGGTGATCGGCAGCAGCTGGGCTGTCAATTTTTCCATGAAAGGCTACCCCGTAACGGTGACTACTACTCGTCAGGCTACCCTGGACGATGCAAAGGCAAAGATCGAAGCATTTCTGGATGCGCTGGTCGAGAAGAATGTAATGACAAAGGATGAGGCAGCGGCAGCAAAAGGCCGTGTGTCCTATACCACGGTGATCGCAGATGCTGTGAAGGATGCCGACTTTATTCAAGAGAATACGCCGGACAATCTGGAGCTGAAGAAATCCGTGCTTGCAGAGATCGAAGCCAACTGCTCTGCTGATGCTATTATTGCCAGCAGCACCTCGAATCTGTCTATCAAGAAGATCGCAGAGGATGCCAAGAATCCTGGTCGCTGCATCGGCGCTCACCCATTTAACCCTCCCCATCTGGTACCTCTGGTGGAAATCAGTCAGGGCAATGCCAGCGAGGAGACCGTACAGCGCGCTGTGGCGTTCTATAAAGATTGCGGCAAGGCCCCGGCGGTTTTGCGGAAGGACAGCATTGGCTTTATTGCCAACCGCCTGCAGATGGCCCTGTATCGTGAATCCGTAGACCTGGTTACCCGCGGCGTGTGCAGCATCGAGGATATCGACAATGCCGTGACATTTGGCCCCGGTATGCGTTGGTCCTGCCTGGGTCCCAATATGCTGTATCAGCTGGGCGGTGGTGCAGGCGGTCTCAAGGGATTGCTGACTGCGCTGAAGGCCGGCGGCGATGCTCTGATCGCAGATCTGGCCGATTGGAAAGTACAGCCCGCCGAGTGGCCCGATGTTGCCCAGGAGGGCGTATGGGAAGAGATGAAGAACCTGCCGGAATACATTGGCCATACCGATGCTGAGGTGGCAGCTTTCCGCGATGATTTCTTTATTGAGATCCTGAAAATGCATCACAGACTGTAAGAAGCAAAACGACATACCCATAAAACAAAAACTAAGAAAAGGAAAGGTGAACAAAAATGCCGTTTGGAAAGTATAGTGTCGATTATGAAAAGCGCTTGGATATGGATCGCCTGAGAGCGTATCGCATTGAGCGTACCCACAAGTCCATGCAGGAATTCGAGATGGACGGCTTCCTGACTTTCAATGCAGACTCCATCCGCTACATTACTTCTGCCTACATCACCACCCCCATGCGTCCCATTGAAGTGCAGGGCGCCTTCATCTCCAAGACCGGCGATCCCTACTTCTTCGGCGGCGGTACGCCCTCCGAGGAGCGCGAGCGTATGCCCTGGATGAAGGGTAAGGTTTTCCCCTCCCTGGGTACTGCTATGCCCGGCACCGGCAGCCATGACCCCATCGTGGAAGCTTGGAGAGACAAGGCCCTGAGTATTCTGGCCGAGGAAGGTATTCCTGCCAAGAAGATCGGTATTGAGAGCAGCTGTATGTCCTACTTTACCGATGCTTTTGCCCGCAAGGGAGTTGAGTGCGTTTTCGCAAGACCCATGATCATGCAGGCTCGTTCCATTAAGAACATTGATGAGATCAACATCATGAAGCTCACCTGCGCCAACGCAGAAAAGGCTTTTGCCCGTATCCAGGACTTCATTCGTCCCGGTGTCCGTGAGTGCGACATTGTTGGCTGTGGTATTCAGGCTCTGTATGAAGAGGGTTGCGATCATACCGAGGATCTGGTCTGTATGTCCGGTCCCCACACCTATCCGTATGGCTGGTCCTTTACCGACCGCATGGTTCGTCCCGGCGATTTGGTTTATATCGATGTTGACGGTGCTTCCTACCTGGGCTACAAATCCTGCTACTACCGCACCTTCTGCTGCGGCAAGACCACCGCTGAGCAGGATGAAGTTTTCAATGAATGCATTGAGATGATGGATAAGGGACTGAAGATGATCAAGCCGGGCAACACCACCTATGATATGCTGGATCAGTTCCCCGAGCCCTCCTACTGGGGCAAGTCCACCTGGAGCGAGGTCGACGCTCTGGCTATGGCTCACGGCCTGGGCCTGGGTCTGCATGAGCTGCCCCACTGCACCCGTACTACCCAGAAGGTCTCCAAGGTGCCCGCTATCGAGTTCCAGCCCGGCCACGTTCTGGCCATCGAGACCTATGCCGGCTCTGCCAGCGGTCACTTTGGCGTACGCCACGAGGACATGATCGTTGTTACCGAGGACGGCTATGAGATGATCTCCCACTGGCCCCGTGACCACATCACCGAGTGCTGGCGCTAAGACTGCCAACGACAATAAAAAGTATGGCAGAAAAAATATTTATTACCAACCCCGGCTCTACCTCCACCAAGGTGGCACTGTATGAGGGTGATGAGCTGGTATTCTCCAAAACAGTCAATCACAACAGTGAGGAACTGAAAAAATTTGAGAATATCATTGATCAGTTGGAGTACCGCGTTGCTGTCATCAACGAGGAACTGGCAAAAGCGAACATTTCGCTGACAGGGTTGAGCGCCGCTGTCAGCCAGGGCGGCGGTGTATTCCCCTGCCAGAGCGGTACCTATTTGGTGGAACCCCTGTTGCTGGAACATCAGCGCGTTGGCGCAGAAGGCGGCCAGCACCCGGCGAATTTGGGCGGTGCCATGTCCAAGCTGTACGCGGATACCTACGGCGGCAAAGCTTTTGTCGTAGATCCCCCCACCATGGATGAGCTGTCTGCTGTGGCCCGGGTTTGCGGATTCAAAAATGTCATGCGGAAAAGCCGCTGCCACGCCTTGAACATCAAGGAAGTGGCGCGGCGGGCCGCGAAGGATCTGAACAAGCCCTATCGTGATTGCCGGGTTATCGTTGTCCATTTGGGGGGCGGTACCTCTGTGGTGGCCCAGGCCAACGGACGGATCATTGATGCCATGGACTGCATGATGGGCGATGGCGCTTTCGCAGCGACCCGTGCCGGTGGAATCCCTGCCGGTGAGGTAGTGCATCAGTGTTTTTCCGGTCAGTATACGGAAAAGGAGATGATGGACCGGCTCTTTAAGCGCGGCGGATTTGTAGAGCATTTGGGCACAAGCGATTTAATGGAAGTGGAACAGCGCGTGGCACAGGGTGATTCCTATGCAGAGTTGATCTATTCCGCGATGATTTACCAGGTCGGCAAGCAAATCGGAGCTTATGCAGCCAGTTTGGACTTTGACGTAGACGCCATTGCTTTGACCGGCGGAATGATCAAGAGTGATGATCTGTGCCGTCGCCTGGAAAAGATGGTAGGTAAGTTGGCGCCTATTCTGAAATATCCCGGGGAGTTTGAAATGGAAGCCATGAAGAATGGTGCTCTGCGAGTTCTTCGCGGTGAGGAAGAGGCACTGCATTACATGGGGAAAACCCTTGGCGACGAGCTGAAGGATTATCTGAACGATTGATTTGTATAGTGACTTGAAATTAACTTTGGAGGAATAAAACATGGAAAATCTGTTTTGCTTGAATGGTAAAACCGCTTTGGTTATGGGCGGTGCTGGCGGTATTGGCCAGGCGATTGCCGGCGGTCTGGCTTTCTATGGTGCAAACGTTTGCATTGCCAGCCGTAACGAGGAGTCTTTGAAGCGCGCTCAGGAAGAAATTAAGGCAGAAGTCGGTAAGGACATCAACATCTATTCCTGCGATGCCACTGATGAAGCTGCTGTCAAGGCTCTGGCCGACCAGTTGGTCAAGGAGCACGGCAAGGTAGATATCCTGGTAAACGCCCAGGGCTTTAACCGCAAGTTCCCTGCCACTGAGTTCCCGATCGATGTGTGGGAGCAGCTGTTCCAGGTGAACGTCAAGAGCGTGATGATCTGCTGCAAGACCTTTGGCGCTATGATGAAGGCACAGGGTTACGGCCGCATTCTGAACCTGTCCTCTGTCAGAGGCAGCCGCGGCTGCGGCGGCGGAAACGCCGGTTATGGTGCAACCAAGGGAGCTGTGGACATGATGACCCGTATGCTGGCTGCTGAATTGGGTCCCGAGGTCAATGTCAATGCCATTGGCCCCACCGTGACCGAGACTCCCATGATGCGTAATATTCTGACCGAGGATCTGAAGAAGATGCTCTCCGGCAATGCTCCCGCCAAGCGTATCGGCCTGGTGGAAGACTGCATCGGTCCGGCTGTGTTCCTGTGCTCTGACGCTGCAGGCTTTGTGACCGGCCAGATCCTCTATCCCGACGGCGGCCTGACTGCTGTAGGCTAATCCGATAGGCAAGGTATTGAGCGTAATGGAAAATAGAGAAGTTGTCATTATTGCCTATGGCCGTGCGCCTATCGGACGAGCCCGCAAAGGTTCTTTTAAAAACATGCATCCCGTGGATTTGGCGGCACAGACCTTACAGGGTGTTCTTGATCGGATCCCTACAGTAAACAAGGAAGAGATCGAAGACGTGGCAGTAGGATGCGCCATGCCCTATAACCAGCAGGGCGACAATGTAGCCCGCGTCATTTGCCGCCGTGCCGGTCTCCCTGAAAGTGTCCCCGGATACACGATGAACCGCCTGTGCTCCTCCGGCCTGCAAGCCATTGCCGCCTGCGCCAACGCCATTATGGCTGGCCAGAACGAGCTGCTGGTGGCAGGCGGTGTGGAATCCATGAGCCTGCTTCCCATGGGCAGCGACCGTATCTACCACGATGAGTGGTTGGAGACCAATGCTCCCAGCACCTATATGCCTATGGGCCTTACTGCTGAGAACGTTGCGGACAAATATGGCGTTACGTTGAACGATATGAATCGCTTTGTGGTGGATAGCCACCACAAAGCGGAGTTCGCTCAGGATAATGGCTGGTTTGATGATCAGATCATTCCCATTCATGCCAAGAATGACGCCGGTGAGGATATCGTTGTAACCAAGGATGAGGGAATTCGGAGAGGTATGACGATGGAGAGCCTGGAGACCCTGAAGCCCTGCTTCAAGCCGGACGGTAAGGTCACCGCTGCCAGTTCCTCTCAGGTCAGTGATGGTGCAAGCTTTGTGGTGCTTGCCTCCCGTGAAAAGGCAGAGGCTTTGGGAGTAAAGCCGATCGCCTTTTTCCGCGGCTTCGCTGCGGCAGGCGTTCCCTCGGACCTGATGGGCATTGGTCCCATCTATGCAGTCCCCAAGGTCATGAAGAAGACAGGCCTGTCTGTGAACGACATGGACGTTATTGAACTGAACGAAGCTTTTGCTGCACAGGCTATTCCCTGTATTCGAGAACTGAAACTGCCTGCAGAAAAGGTGAATCCGCAGGGCGGCGCTGTGGCGCTGGGCCATCCCTTGGGTGCGACCGGCGGCATCTTAACCTGCAAAGCGTTGTCTCAGTTGAAGAGAACCGGCGGTAAATATGCGCTGGTCACAATGTGTATTGGCGGCGGTATGGGCGCTGCAGGTATATTTGAAATGTGTCCTTAAGAGTCCTTTACAAGTGAGACCCCCAAGCAAGTCAAATTTTTGGCTATTATTAAATTTAGGAGGCAAATTATGAAAAAGATTCTTGCAATGATCCTTGCACTGATTATGGTGCTGTCCCTTGCCGCCTGCGGTCAGCAGGCTGATCCCGCCCCCGCTGATCAGGGCGATGCTGCTGTTGAAGCGGCAGATAAAGAAATTACTCTGCAATATTCCATGCCCCTGCCCGTAACCCATCAGTTTGTTGGCTACGACGAGGCTTGGATCGCCAAGGTTGCCGAGCTGACCAACGGCACTTTGACCATCAACCCCCACTGGGGCGGCGCCCTGGTTCCCATGACCAGCTCCTACGCCGAGACCATTGCGGGCGTGACCGATATTTGCCATGCCGTTCCCGGCAATGAGCTGCAGCAGTTCGTTGTGGACAATGTCATGCAGTATCTGTACTACCCCGTGTCTGACGCCGCAGTTCTGCTGGACGTTATCAAAGAGCTGTATGAGGCAACCCCCGAGTGGCAGGCCGAGTATAAGGGCACCAAGGTCCTGACTTTCGGCACCTCCGGCATGATGTACATCCTGAGCAAGGAGCCCATTCGCAGCCTGTCTGATCTGAAGGGCAAGACTGTTCGTGCACAGTGCGATATCGGCTATAAGTTGGTTGAAGCCAACGGCGGCAGCGCGGTAAAGATGCCTTTGGGTGAAGTCTATGACTCTTTGAGTAAGGGCGTTATTGACGCTGTTATGATTCCTATTGACACTCTGGAGAGTATGCAGCTGGCGACCATTACCCCGTATGCAACACTGGTGAAGGTTGCTGAGCCCTGGTATGTCCACAAGTTTATCAGCGAAGATGCTTGGAACAAGCTGTCTGCTAACCAGCAGGAGGCTCTGCTGAAGGCCTCCGAGGAACGTATGCAGACCGAGCTGGCCGGTATGAACCGCCTGTCTGAGAGCGCTCTGAACTATGCAAAGGATAACAACGTTGAAATTATTGAATTCTCCGATGCGGATTATGATACTCTGTTTGCCCAGTGCGAGAAGATCGCTCAGGACAAGATCGGTGAACTGAATGCCCAGGGATATGACGGCGATGCTATTTTTACCTCTGCTCGTGCCATCGTCGAAAAGTATGCAAAGTAAGCGTATCTCCTGAGGATAAGACCTGAAAGGACACACTTATGAAAACGGTTTTCGACAGAATTAAGCAAGTCCTCTATATCATCGGCGGTGTGTTTTTCTGCTTCACAATGCTGCTTATGGTAGTGAATGTGATCGGAAGATCATTCTTTAATGCACCCGTGCCCGGTGCCTATGAATTGACAGGCTGGGGCGCATCATTCTTTGCGGCTGTCGCGATCCCTATTGCCACTCTCTCAGGAACCCATATCCGTGTAGATATCCTGGTCTCTCGTCTGAAAGGCAAGGTCAGGCTGGCTTTTGAGGTCGTTGCGACATTATTCGATGTTTTCTTTGCAGCAGCCTTAGCCTATGGCGGCTTTGTGTATGCATTAAAGATGCTGGCTTCCGGTGAGGCGACAAACTCTTTGTCGGTTCCCATCGGTCCGGCCCGTCTGCTGTGGGCCATCAGCGCCGCGATTATGGTGATAGCCAATATTTATCGCCTGTTCAAGCTGCCCGGTGAGATTCTCAAAAAGGATAAAAAGGAGGGTGAAGAATGAGTCCCATTACGATAGGTATTATTGCGTTCATCGCCCTGCTGGTGATCCTGTTTATCGGTATTCCTGTTTCCAGCGCGATGGGTATCGTCGGTGTGGCCGGCATTATACTGTTGCTGACCCCCGGCGCTGCCTTTACCAAGATGGGTATCACGCCTTACGAAACCCTGCAGGCATACAACTACGCCGTCATGCCCATGTTTATCATGATGGCACAGATCATTGCTTACACAGGTGTCGGTGAAGCCCTCTACACGGCATTTTACCGTATTATCGGCCGCTTCCGCGGCGGCCTGGCTATGGCGACCATTATTGCCTGCGGTATCTTTGCGGCAATCAGCGCTTCCTCTATTGCTACCGCAATGACGATCGGTATGATTGCTCTGCCTGAGATGCGTAAGCGCAACTATGGCGATAAGTTGGCCACCGGCTCTATTGCTGCCGGCGGTACGCTGGGCGTGATGATCCCTCCCAGCGGCATTCTGATCTTCTACGGTATTATGACCAGCCAGAACATCACCAAGCTGTTCATGGCAGGTATCATTCCCGGTCTGCTGACTATTACCGTGTTCTGCATTATCATCCAGATTGTTTGCCGCCGCCACCCCGAAGAGGGACCTCCGGCTCCCAAGTTTTCCGGGAAAGAGATGTGGGAAGGTCTCAAGGGTTGTATTGACATTCTGATCCTGATTGTATTGGTACTGGGCGGTATGTTCATTGGTTGGTTTACTCCCAGTGAAGCTGGTGCCATCGGTGCAGCAGGCGCGATCGTGCTGACTGCTCTTCGCAGAAAGCTGACAGTCAAGAATTTCTTTAACGCCATAAAAGGTACGTTAGAGAATACAGGTATGCTGTATTTTATCCTTATCGGTGGACAGTTGATGAACTACTTTATGTCCGTCTCCGGTCTGCCCACCGCACTGGTTGATCTGGTGCGTGAGATGAACCTCAGCGCCACCGCTGTGATCATCTGTGTCATTGTGGTATACCTGTTCCTGGGCTGCTTCATGGACGGTCTGCCCATGATCCTGCTGACGATCCCCGTGATCTACCCGTTGATCACCTCTCTGGGTATCGACCCCATTTGGTTCGGTATCGTGGCGACCTTCTGCCTGCAGATGGCAGTTTTGACTCCTCCCGTCGGCGTTAATGTATATGTCGTTAAAGGGTTGGACAAGAGTCTGCCCATCTGGACGGTGTTCAAAGGCGCTATGCCTTTCCTTATTGGCCAGGTTATCTGTGTCGCACTGCTGATTATTTTCCCGCAATTGGTTACCTGGCTGCCAAGCCTTATTAAATAATTGAGAACGCTCAATTATGATAAAAATTAGGAGGAAATTGAAAATGCGTAAATGGATTGCTCTTTTACTGGCTCTCGTAATGGCCCTGTCCCTGGTGGCCTGCGGTGAGAAGGCTCCCGCCTCTGACGACGGCGCGACTGTTCCCGAGGTAACTGAGGACAAGGAAGTTACTCTGCGCTATGCTACCCACCATTCTTCCACTTCTGAAACCGGCAAGACTCTGCAGGCATGGCTGGATGACATGACTGCAAAGTCCAACGGCAGCATCAAGGTGGATCCCTATTGGCAGGGTTCTCTGGTTGCTCCCATCAATGCCTATGCTGAGACTTCTGCGGGTGTTACCGATCTGATGACGCAGAACCCCGGTATGGAAACCGACCACTTCATCCTGGAGACCGCCATTACTTATATGTACTGCGGCCAGCTGCCCTATGCTGAGCAGGTTGCTGTTGCCCACGAGCTGTGGGAGCAGGTTCCCGATTGGCAGGCTGAGTTCTCTGATGTGGAAGTGCTGGGCTTCGGCGCTGCCGGCAACAACTTCTGCCTGCTGACCACCACCCCCATCAAGTCCCTGGCTGACCTGAAGGGCAAGGATATCCGCGTCATGGAACAGTGGGCATTTGATTTGTTTCTGGAGCTGGGTGCCAACCCCATCAAGATGCCTCTGAGCGAGATGTATGAAGGCCTGCAGAAGGGCGTTATTGATGGCGTGCTGCTGACGAAAGGCCACTATGTTGCTGAGAACCTGACGGAGTACGTTTCCTACATCACGGATATCGGTATTACGCCCGCTCCCTGTGTCTGGACCTACATCAACAAGGATTGCTTCAATGGCCTGTCTGCCAACCAGAAGGAGATTATCAAGTCCTGCGGCACAGCCTCTGAGCAGGCACTGATCGCTGCTGCTGATGATCAGTGCGCCAATTCTGAGAAGGTCGCGAAGGAGAACGGTGTTGAGATCTTTACATTCTCCGCTGAGGATGTTGCTACCATCACCAAGATCGCGCAGGAGAATGCCAAGAAGCAGGTGGCAGCTCTGGATGCAGCCGGCTACGATGGAACCGGCATCTACAACACGCTGCAGTCCCTGATCGAAGCTCACAAGTAAATTGTATAGGCAGCAGTCAAATACTGTCTGTCTCAGCGGTTTGGTTGCTACAGCCATTTGGCTTGTAGCAACCAAACCGCTATACGAAGAGAGAGGTCTAAAATGAAGAAACTTTCCAAGATTTTTGACTGGATCGGTGGAATTGCCATGTGCGCCTGTGTGCTGACCATGGTAGCAAATATTTTGCTGCGCCTGGTAAACCTGTCCGTCCCCGGTACCTATGAATTGGTGGGTTATTTTTCCCTTATTTTTGCGTCCGCGTGTATTCCTATTTGCATGATCGAAAAGAATCATGTCACCGTTGATGTATTGACCATGCGTCTGCCTGGTCTGCCTTATCGCGTGCTGGAGTATATCTCCGGCGTGATCGATATTTTTTCCTACGTGATCCTGGCCTATGCCGGCTATGTGATTGCATTTAAGAAGATTACTACCTCTGAAGTCAGCGATACTTTGAAGATTCCCGTGGGCCCCATGCGCCTGTTCTGGGCCGTTTGTGTCTGCGTGATGATTATTATCCGCATCATTCAGCTGGTGCAGTTGAGCAAAACCAAGCTCCAGTCCAGAGAAGAACGTAACGGAGGTGCCGCAGAATGACAAGCGTAACAATTGGTATTTTGGTTGTTTTGGGTATGCTGATACTGATGTTTATTGGCGTTCCCATTGGCAGCTGTATGGCACTTGCCGCTTCTGCCGGTATGTTTTTTATGCTGGCGCCTAATGCGATGATCCTGAAAATGGGATCCTCTCCCTTTGAAACCATGACCTCCTATACCTACGCCGTCATGCCCCTTTTCATGCTGATGGCCATGTTGATTTCGACAACAGGTATCGGAGACGATTTGTATGAATTTTTCTACCGTACGGTGGGTCGCTTCCGCGGCGGCCTGGCGATGGCCAGCGTGTTGGCCTGCGGTATCTTTGCTGCGATCAGCTCTTCCACCATGGCAACAGCTCTGACCATCGGTATGATTGCACTTCCCCAGATGAAGCGTCTGAACTATGGTGACTCCCTGGCTACCGGTTCTGTGGCTGCCGGCGGCACCCTGGGCATTTTGATTCCTCCCAGCGGCATTTTCATTATTTACGGTATTATGACGCAGCAATCGATTTCCAAGCTGTTTATTGCCGGCATTATTCCCGGCCTGATCTTGGTTGCATTGTTCTGCACCGGTATTAGCCTAACCTGCCGCTTTAATCCGACGATGGGACCTGCCGGTCCTAAGTTTTCCGGCAAGGAAATTTGGGATGCCGCCAAGCGCTGTATTGATATCATCCTGCTGCTGATCATCGTAATGGGCGGTATGTTTGCGGGCTTCTTTACCCCTTCCGAAGCTGCTGCCGTTGGCGCTTTCGGTGCGTTCCTGATTACTCTGGCGCGCAAAAAGCTGACAAAGAAAAACTTTATTGAAGCCATTCACGGTACCCTAAAAGCCAGCGGTATCGTCTACATGATACTCATTGGTGCATTTGCGCTGAACTATTTTATGGCTCTGACCAATATCCCCACTGCGCTGGCCAATGCCATCATGGAGATGAATCTGAGCGCGACGCTGGTGGTTATTGCGATCATCATCGTGTACCTGATCCTGGGCTGCTTCCTGGATTCTCTGGCCATGATCCTGCTGACCATGCCGGTGTTCTTCCCGCTGATCCTAGCGATGGATATCGACCCGATCTGGTTCGGCGTGATCGTTACGCTGTCTGTTGGCATGGGCTGCCTGACACCTCCCGTTGGCATGAATGTCTACGTGGTCAAGGGTATTGCAAAGGAAGTGCCGATCAACAAGATTTTCGGCGGCGTTCTTCCCTTCATGGCCGGTCAGGTCATTTTGGTGGTGCTGCTCTTTATCTTCCCACAGCTGGCTACTTGGCTGCCCTCGCTTATCAAGGGGTAAGCTATGAACAAACAAGCAGATTTATTGCACGGGTCTATTCCTCGCCAGATGCTGCAGTTGGGAATTCCTCTGCTGCTGTCCGGCTTACTGCAAAGTCTGTATGGCATTACCGATATGATTATTGTCGGTCAGACTCTTGGAAGCACCGGCTTGTCCGGTGTTTCCATGGGCAGCCAGATCATGCAGATCGTGACGACCTTTTCGATTGGCTTGAGTACCGGGGGATCCGTCTTGATCTCACAGAATATTCGCCGCGCCGACAATACAGAGCTTCGCCGAATTCTGGGTACGCTGACGACGCTGTTCCTCATCGTATCCATTTCCCTGGCTGTCATAATGGTCAGCCCCTTTGGCAATTTTCTGCTGCGCGTGTTCCGTACCCCGCAGATGGCAATGGCGCAGGCCAGCGGCTATTTGCGGATCTGCAGCATAGGCATTCCGTTGATCTTTGCCTATAATATTATCAGCGGCGTGTTGCGCGGAATGGGGAATACACGATTTGCGTTCTACATCGCGCTGGTTTCTGCAGTACTGAATGTGGGATTGGATCTGCTGTTTGTCCCCGTATTAAAAATGGGTGCAGCGGGTTCCGCTCTCGCCACCGTGCTGGCGCAGGGCATTGCTGCAGGCGGTATGCTGCTATATATGCTGAAGATTGGGAGCCCCATGATTCCCCGTCGGCGGGAGGAGTTCCACATGGATCACCAATATCTGAAGATGCTGCTGAAAGTCGGAATTCCTGCCGGTACACAGGGCATGGTGGTGTTCCTGTCCATGCTGGTGGTGGTCGGAATGATCAACGTGCACGGCATGACGGTTTCTGCCGCTTATGGCGCCTGTATGAAGGTCGACGGACTTTCTATTCTGCCGCGACAGGCCATTGCACAGGCATCTGCGGTAATGGTGGGTCAATGCTTCAGTGTATCGGATTATAAGCGTGTATCTCGGACCGTGCTCTATGCCGCCGCCATGAGCTTTGCCGTATGTATCCTTATGGGAGCCATTGTCTGGCTGCTGGCACCGCAGCTGGTCCACCTGTTTGACAACGATGCTGCGGTGATCGCAGAAGGCTGCCGCTATTTGCGAATTAACGTATGGGGCTATCCTATTGTTGGCCTGATGGGCGCTTTTAATTCCCTGACGATCGGTATCGGATTTACAGCGTTTGCCCTGACGAATTCGTTCCTGGACTCTATCATTGCCCGCATTCTGCTGTGCCGGATACTGGGCAGTTCCATGGGGCTGGAAGGCATCTATTTGGGATTGGTGTTGGCACCCATTTGCGCCGCAGTAATCGGCTGCAGCTACTTCCTGTTAGGACGCTGGCGAAAACGTCCCAGTCTGACCGCTGACAGGAGCAAATAGAAAAACCCTTTGTAAAGAGGAGAAAAGGATGGAATTACATAACTTCTCAGAATTAAAAACCAGATTGTCGTCCAATGCGTCTAAACCCGTAGTTGCCGTAGCCGGTGCAGCAGATCTGCATGTGCTGGAATCTGTAGCAAGGGCCAATGAGCAAGGCCTGGTCAATGCCATTTTGGTAGGTGACGCTGCCAAGATCCGTGACGGCCTGCAGGCATTGTCCCGCCCCGCAGGTGATTTTACCGTTTTGGAACCGTCTGCCGGTGAGACTGTGGCAGAAGCTGCTGTTCGTCTGGTACGTGATGGTGAGGCTGATATGCTGATGAAGGGCATGATCGAGACCTCGGATTTCCTGCGCCCGGTGGTAAACAAGGAACATGGTTTGGGTACCGGAAAGGTGATGTCTCATTTCGGCGTCCATGAACTGGCTGGATACCCTAAGCTGTTAGCGGTGACAGACGCTGCTATGTGTACTTTTCCGGATCTGGACAAAAAGAGCAAGATCCTTGCCAACGTGATTGAAGCCTATCGGTACCTTGGCTATGAGGAACCGAAGGTGGCCTGCCTTTGCTGCAAAGAAACCGTAGACCCGAAGCTGGTAGACACCACCGATGCACAGGCGTTGCACCAGATGAGTCTGGAGGGCACTTTTGGTAAGGCCTATGTATCCGGCCCCATCTCTTACGACATTGCCATGGATCCCGAGATCGCACAGATCAAGAAGTACCCCGATATGGCATACAGCGGGAATTACGATATATTGATGGTTCCCAATATTCATGCCGGAAATATTTTAGGCAAATGCCTGTGCATTACTTGCCATGCCACCATGGGCGGCATCGTGATGGGTGCAAAGGTTCCCATTATTCTTACTTCCCGCGGGGCGACCCCCGAGGAAAAGATGAACTCCATTCTTCTTGCCGCCGCAGCAGCCAACGGCGCATCTGCGTCCCGCTGACTGTGGGGAAAGATATAACAAAATTAATTTTGAAGGAAGCGAAACAAATGAGTAAAACGATTATTACTGCTGCCTTGACTGGTGCTGTGACACCCGCGGGCTACAACATTCCGGAAACCGCCCAGCAGATCGCTGATTGCGCTTACGAGTGCTGGAAATTGGGCGCTGCCGTGGTACATATCCACACCCGTGCTGAGGACGGTAAGGGTGCCATGAACACGGAAGCCTTTGCTGAGATCGTCAAGCTGATCCGTTCGCACAAGGATTGCGATGTCATCATCAACTGCACCTCTTCCGGCGCTTCTCCCGAGCATCCTGCCACTGATGAGCAGCGCTATCTGCACCACATGACCGTTCCCGGCATTGAGATGGGCTCCTATGACGCCGGCACCTTTAACTGGATGCCCTATGTGGTGTTCATGAACTCGCCCCAGTTCCTGCAGAAGTTGGGTGATGCCTATATGGAGAAGGGGATTAAGCCCGAGATCGAAATCTTCGACGCCGGTATGCTGGGTGTCACTGATTACTTTGTCAAGAAGGGTCATCTGCCTACGCCTTGCCACTATCAGTTTTGCCTGGGCGTTGTGGGCGGAATGCCTGCCACTGTGGAGAATCTGCTCTATCTGAAGAACCATATCCCCGCCGGTTCCACCTGGTCCGCCTTTGGCGTCGGCGCCGGCCATCTACCCATCATGTATGCGACTTTGGCCTTGGGCGGCCACATTCGTGTCGGTATGGAGGATAACGTGGTGTTTGGCAAGGACGAGAACGGCAACAAGATCATGGCCACCAACCAGATGCTGGTTCAGCGTGCTGTTGATGCCGTCAAGACCTTTGGCAATCAGCCTGCTACTCCGGCAGAGGCCCGTGAGATTTTGGGCATTCCCCAGTTGGATGCTGCCGCAATTCGTGCACAGCTGAATATTGACTAAATCAATCAAGACGCCATGGAAATCCGAACTCCTGTGGTTTGGATTTCCATGGCGCTATTTTCTTGCCCTGGAATCGGAATTTGAAACAAACTCCCGTCTTGCGCTTTGTGCAGGACGGGAGTAACAGTCCGGTGGGACTGTTGCGTTAGCGAGCAGAAATTTTTTTCGCCGCCCGAGTTGCGTGGGGCAGTGAATTGCCCCGCACCCATTTCTGTTTCCCGGCATAGAATACGGAGAAAGGAGCGGGAGTCATGATCAGTAAATCTTCCGATCGGATTTCGTACTTTGCCAGCCTTTTACAGAAAATGCCCACGGCAAGTGCAGCGGTATTCGGCGGTCCGGCGTACCCTGATATTACGGGCAGAATCAACTTCTACCAGACAAAATTCGGTGTTCTTGTGTCAGCGCAGGTTTTCGGATTGCCGCGTGGAGAAACGAACTGCCGAAAGCGTATTTTTGCGCTCCATATCCACGACGGCAGCTCCTGCACCGGAACGGCCGAGGATGCTTTTGCAGATGCCGGGACGCATTACAATCTTGACGGATGCCGACACCCTGACCATGCCGGCGATCTGCTGCCGCTGTGGGGCAATGACGGCTATGCGTTTTCCACATTTCTGACGGACCGTTTTTCGGTGGGGGAGGTCCTGGGGAAAACCGTGATCATCCACGCAGGCTCCGACGATTTTACCACGCAGCCCGCCGGCAATGCAGGGCAGAAAATTGCCTGCGGGATCATTGTACGCCATGAAATGCTCCGCCCGATGTAAAAGCGGCTTTCACCGCTTCAGATCACCGTTTGCGGGGTTGTCGATCACCGTTCCGGTTTCGGAAAAACGGGAGCCGTGACAGGGGCAGTCCCAGGAGTGCTCCGCCTTGTTCCATTTGAGAGCGCAGCCCATGTGGGGGCACACCTTTTTCGACGGGGTGAGCAGATTGGCAACCGCTTCGGCGCCGTTAAGAAAAAGCTGCGGCTTTACGATATTCCGCGATGGCGAGAAAATGTCGGCATACGGATTTTCTCTGCCCAGCAGCTGATCCGTAATGAGCATGGCAGCGAGCATGGAACCTGTCATGCCCCACTTGTTAAAGCCGGTCTCCACATAGAAATTTTCGGTACGTCTGCCGTACCGGCCGATATAGGGCACGCTGTCCAGACTCATGCAGTCCTGCGCTGCCCAGAAATACTTCTCCTGGGCGTTGGGATAATGCTCCCGCGCAAAGCTGCGCAGAGTCGCCCAGCCGCCGTTATGCTTTCCGGTGCGGCCGCCGCCGCCCCCCAGAAGCAGCAGATTTTTATAGTTGCGGAACGACAGCCCTGCGTTGCTCTCGTCCACGTACATACCGTTCACGTCCTGAGCGTTTTGCAGGGCGATGACATAGGAACGGTGCTGATACAGCTTGAGAAAGTAGGCTCCGTGTTTGTTGATAAAAGGAAAGTGAGTGGCGCAGACCACCCGTTGGGCGCTGATTTTGCCGCCTGCCGTCACTGCGGTGTTGCCGATCATCTCCTGCACGAAGGTGTTCTCGTAAATGTGCAGATCTCCGGCGATGGCTGCGATGAACTGCAGCGGATGGAACTGCGCCTGATCCGAAAACTTGACCGCCCCTGCCGTCTTTACCGGCAGGGGTATTTTTTCGCAGAGCTCGGCGCGGCAGTGCAGCTTGTCCAGCGCCCGCATCTCCCGCTCCAGTTTCCGGCGTGCGCCGGCATATACATAGTTATCCACGACCTGATACTCGCAGTCGATGTCCCGGCACAATGCGGCGTATCGGTCAAAGGCGTCCTGATTGGCTTGCAGGTACTTCTGCGCGATCTCGGTGCTGCTGCGGAGCAGCCTGCTGTAGATCAGCCCGTGCTGTACTGTGATCTTAGCGGTGGTGCTGCCCGTATTCTCCCTGCAGATGCGGTCTTTTTCCACAAGGACGTATGGTACGCCGTTTTGCTGTAAAAAATAAGCCGTAAGAATCCCCGCCATGCCGCCGCCTATGATGAGCACATCGGTTTTGATATCCCCCTCAAGACTGGGAAAGCGGGGAAGCGGTGTTTCCTGCCAGATGGATCTCACCCAAATCACCTCAAGCTGTATTATGAGAAAAAAGGAGCTGCTCCATGCACAGAAAATTTTCCGGCTGCTATCTGAAATGCCAATCCGACACGAAGACCCTTGCGGTGATCCCGGCGATCCACGGCAAGACCTGCTCCGTACAGCTCATCACCGATGACGGCGCCTGGAACTTTACAAAAGACCTGGGACAATGCCGCTTTTCCAACGACGGCTTTACCCTGGCTCTCCGCGGCAACGGCGTTTCCGTCACAGGCGAGGTAAAGTTCGGGCCGTTTACATCGCCTCAATACGATGTGATGGGTCCCTTTCGCTATGTGCCGTTTCTGCAATGCCGCCACGGTGTTTTAAGTATGCTGCACAAGGTGAACGGTATTGTCGATATCAACGGTATGCCCTATGTGTTCCGAGACGCACAGGGCTATATTGAGGGAGACCGGGGCTGCTCCTTTCCGGCGGCGTACGCCTGGACGCAGACGTTTTTTGACGGCGGCTCGTTGATGTGCAGCGTGGCGGAGATCCCCTTTGCAGGACTTCATTTTACCGGCGTCATCGCTGTGATCCTTTACCGCGGGAAGGAGTACCGCCTCGCCACCTATCTGGGTGCCAAAGCGGTAAAAAAGGAAGGCGGCGAGATCGTAATTCGGCAGGGTGGCTATACGTTTACGGCGAAGCTGCTGGAGAAGAACGCCCAGACGCTTCATGCACCGGTGAACGGGAAAATGCTGCGGACGGTTCGGGAAAGCGCATCGTGCCGCGCCGCCTATCGTCTGGAAAAGGACGGAAAGCTGCTGTTTGCCTTTGAGACGGATCGGGCATCGTTTGAATTTGAGTACGGAGGAGAATTATGAGCAATCGTTTGGCACAGGAAAAATCGCCCTACCTTTTGCAGCATCGGGACAATCCGGTGGACTGGTATCCCTGGAGCACAGAGGCATTTGAAAAAGCAAGGCAGGAGGACAAGCCGATCCTTTTGAGCATCGGCTATTCCACCTGCCACTGGTGCCACGTCATGGCGCACGAGTCGTTTGAAGATCAGGAGACGGCGAAGCTGCTCAACGAAAAGTTCGTGTGCATCAAGGTGGACCGTGAGGAGCGTCCCGATATCGACGCGGTCTATATGCGGGCGTGTCAGGCCCTCAACGGCTCCGGCGGCTGGCCGCTGACCGTGTTTATGACGGCGGAACAGATGCCGTTTTTTGCCGGTACCTATTTTCCCAAACATGACCGCTACGGTCAGCCGGGACTGATGGAGCTGGCGCAGAGAATCGCGCAGCTCTGGGAAACGGAGCGTGAGCGCCTGCTGCGCTCCGGCGAACAGCTTCTGACCGCTATTTCCGCCGGGGAAAACAGGAGCGGTGAGCCTGATCGGGAACTGCTGGAGCGCGCTTATGAGAGCTTGCGCCGCAGCTTTGATCCGCAATGGGGAGGCTTCGGCGCTGCACCGAAATTTCCCGCGCCACACGACCTGCTGTTTTTGCTGTGCTGCGGAGATACCGGGATGGTGACCACGACGCTGACCGCCATGGCAAAAGGCGGTATCTTCGATCAGATCGGCGGCGGGTTCTCCCGATACTCCACCGATGAAAAATGGCTCAAACCCCACTTTGAGAAAATGCTCTATGACAATGCGCTGCTGCTGCTCACCTATTCCGAGGTGTATGAACGCACCCGCGAGACGCTTTACAGGGATGTTGCACAGCGCACGGCAGACTATCTCCTGCGGGAACTGCGATCGCCTCAGGGCGGCTTCTACTGTTCGCAGGACGCCGACAGCGAGGGCGTAGAGGGGAAGTACTACACCCTGACCCCAACAGAAATTATGTCCGTCCTGGGTGATGACGAGGGCAGAGAATTCTGCCGGCTGTACGGGATCACGGAGGAAAACCATATCCCAAACCGCATCGGCAGGGACGAATCACCGTGGGAGCCGGAGCGCCTGCAAAAGCTGTATGACTACCGCAGATCCCGCACGTCGCTGCATACGGACGATAAAATTTTGCTTTCGTGGAATGCCTGGACAATGATCGCCCTTGTCCGCAGCGGGTATCCGGACGAGGCGATCCGGATCTGCGACTTCGTGGAGGCTAACATGACCGACGAAGAAAACCGTCTGTACCTGCGCTGGCGGGACGGTGAGGCGGCAAATGCCGGACAGTTGGACGACTATGCGGTGTATGCGCTGGCACTCCTCACGCTGTACCGCGGGACCTTTGACGTGAAATATCTGGAACAGGCGATCCTGCGCAGTCAGCAGATGCTGGACTTTTTTGCCGACGAGGATGGTGGCTTTTACCTCACCGCCCACGATGCCGAGGAGCTGATCGACCGCCCCAAGGAGATCTATGACGGCGCGATCCCGTCCGGCAACTCCGTGGCGGCGATGGTGCTGGAAACGATTGCCCAGCTGACCGGTGAGGTAAAGTGGCGGAGCGCGGCAGACCGACAGATGCGTTTCGCGGCGGGACAGGCGGAGCGCTATCCGGCGGGCTGCTGCTTTGCGCTGCTGGCTGTGGACAGGGCGCTTCGCCCCGGCCGGGAGCTGGTGGTCTGTGCACAGGAGGTCCCCGATCAACTCCTTACTCTGCGCGGCGACGATCTCAATATCCTGTTCAAATCTGCCGGCAACGCTGCCCGCCTTGCCCGGTGCGCCCCTTTTACCGAGGCATATCCCGTACCCTCTCGGGGGATCAGCGCTTATCTCTGCGAAAACGGCGCCTGCCGCAAGTCCGGTGCGGATCTGCAAGACCTGATCACAAAATAAAAAAGAGAGAGCCTTTCGGCAATGTCATTAAGATAGCGACTGAGAGACAAACAACAAAATATGAAACACAGCGTGCCATACCTTTTTCCGGGTACTGCACGCTGTGTTTCTTTTTTCCTTGTCCGTTACTCGGTCCTTAACTTAATGACATTGGGCCCTTCGGCTCTCTTTTTTTATTCCACCAGTTTTGCCTGTCGCAGCGCCATAACGATCAGCGGAATCAGAATGATGTGTATGATAATGCCGGGAACGGCGGTGGTAAAGGCTCCTGCCCAGAATGCCGCCCAGGTAAAGGGCGACTGTGCCACACCGGACAGCAGTGCCCGTACAGCGCCCCACACGATACGCCCGCAGACCATGGCACAGAGCAGCGACACATAGATGCCGGACACCTTCTTTGGCAACGCACGGTACAAAAGTCCGCACACCAGCCCGTAGGTTGCCAGCTCAAAGCACATAGCCACACCCGTGGGAAAGAGGGGAGGCATTCCGAACAGGACGAAACGCAGCAGTGGCGCGACGGCACCTACCGCAAGCGCCCACCACGGGCCGCATAGGTAGCCCGCCAGCAGGACAGGAATGTGCATAGGACACAGGGCGCTGCCGATGGACGGGATCTGCCCGGTCAGGAACGGCAGGACCAGGCACAGCGCCAGGCATGCCGCAGCATAGACCAGAGGTTTGACTTGTTTTTTCATAGTTTTTCCCTTTCAATGTGTATTGCCGTTTTGAACGGGAAATGCCGCGTTGACGCGGCGCTATGGGCGCGGGGATATATGTGAATGTATCGGTTTGACCGATGAATTACGAAACCAGAGACGCCAGCATTTTAGCGGCATCTTCAATGAGCCTGGAAAGGGAAAGGTTCTGGGTCCCTGCTACCAGATTTTTGCACAGGTTTACCGGGAGCAACAGCTTCTTGGCGTCACTCTGCCCCACTGCCAGCGCGATTTTCGGCGTGATCTCACCCAGCATGGCGTCTGCGGCCAGAATGCCGATAGGCCCCACAATGATGTCCGCATCCCGGCAGGCAACGACCACGGGATTTTCCCCTGTTGCCCCCACCGATGCACCGGCTTTCAGCATGGCGGCGGTGGCGATGGCGTTGGTACCGATAGCGGCCAGCTCGCAGGTGAGACCCAGGGCTCGCACCTGCTCAATGAACAGCGCACCGACCCGTCCGCTCTGCCCGTCAATGATAACTACTTTCATATGGTTCTCCTTACGCCTGACGGACGAGGATCTCGTTTTCCATCAGGTCAATTTTTTCAATGGTGCCCGCCACGGCGACGGTGCGGCCCAGAATGTCGGAAAACAGCAGCTTTCCGTCTTGCAGGGACACATTGGCCACATTTTTGGCTAGTAGCTCCTGCTTTTCATTGTATACGGTAGAGAGACACATGGTTATTTCTCCTCCAACAGCTTGAGCGCCTGCTCCAGCTTTTCGTTTGCCACCTGGAAGTCTACACACGCCTCGTGGATCAGAGCTTCGGCCTCACCGCCGATGTGGTGTGCCAGCTCGTGAAGCTCCTCGGTGTGGTGTTGGTTGTGGTCCGCCATGTAGCGCAGAAGAGCCAGCCCCTCCTCCGGCGTATACCGGGTCTCGTGCTCGTGAATATGGGGGTGCATATGCATATGTCTGCCTCCTTGTCTCGACTTTGATGGCATTGTATCATAACGGCAGTGGCAAGTCAAATCACTTCCACGCATTTTTCTGTAAAAATAGACAAATCGATTGACAATCCTTACCCAATTCTGTATAATTTTAATAGATAATTGCGTCATCTTTCATACAATGCTGTGTTAGGAGGAAAGCGCCATGAGAGACTTAAAGCATTTGATTTTCTTTGAAGATCTCCTGCAAGAGGCCAATAATGACATGGTCAAGCAGGCAAAGGGAGAGGGGAAACGCGCCCTGGGATACACCTGTTACTTTATGCCGGAGGTGCTGCTGGATCTGCCCGGCTGCTTCAGTGTTCGCCTGCGTGCGCCCCGCTGCACCAGCCCTGATATGGCAACATATTATATGTCATCTCGAACGTGCCACTACGGTCGCAGCCTGATGGAGCGTTCTTTGGAGGGGGGCTTCAATTTCCTGGACGCCCAGATGGCCACCGAGACCTGTACCGTGACCTGCCGCTTCCAGGAGCATTTGCAGCAGAAGAAGATCGACTCCGTGGCGGATATGGACATCATCCAGAATCCCGACTTTTTCTGCGAGTTTATTGACGTGCCGTTCAAGAAGACGGAGAACAGCTTTGAGCACTATCGCAAGCAGCTTCAGGCCCATGTGCTGGACAAGCTCAGTGCCAATTTCGGCATCGATACCTCTGATGCGGCACTGATGCAGGCCATTGAGGAGCACAACGAGGTCTGCCGTTTGATTACCGAGATCGGCTCCTACCGCAAGCTGGACAACCCCACCATCACGGGGTATGAGTTCCACGTGATTCAATTGGTGAGCCAGTGCTGCCCCAAGTATCTGATCCTGCCCTATCTGCGGGAAACTGCGGAGGAGATGAAGACCCGTGAGCCCGATGCCAAGCCCAACTACCGCTGCAAGCTGGTGGTGGCCGGTGCCGAGAACGATGACCCCGACTTCACGGCGCTGATCGAGAGCTGCGGCGCCCGGGTGGTGGCAGACCGCTACTGCTACGGCAGTTTGCCCGGCAGGGAGGAGATCGTGGTGAAGGAAGGGCAGTCCCCGCTGGACGCCATTGCCCGCCACTATCTGACCACCTGCCAGTGCGCCCGCTTCATGCCCCAGGATGCTATGCGCCAGCGCAAGCAATATCTGGCGGATCTGGTGAAGGAGTACAAGGCTGACGGCATCATCGTTATCTCCAACAAGTTCTGCGAGTATTGGAGCTATGAGCGCACCATCGACGCTATCGTCCTGCCCCGCGACTTCCATATTCCCACCTGCTCCATCGAAAAAGAGTATATCAACTCCGCCTCCGGTCAGCTCCGTACCCGCTTCCAGGCGTTTATCGAGAGCGTGGAGATCAAGAAGATCCAGGAGGGCAAGTAAATGAAGAAGTTAGATTGGAACAAGATCAAGAATATCGACTATAAGAAGCTGGCAAAGGACTTCTGGTACGGCAAACCCCACGGCGAGCGCCGTCTGGGCGATCTGTACTGCGACAAGACCGGGCTTTACAAGCATCGTGAGTGGCGCGGCTTCAAGGATACCATGTACTACTTCAACATGATCTGGCTGTATAACTACGGCGGACTGGTGAAGGAGGTCCTGAAGTGCGCCGGTCCTGCCGGACTGCCCCTGTTCCTCAAGGGCCTGTGGCGTTACCGCTGGATCGGCCAGGCATATCTACCCGTCATGCACTGGTTTGACCGGGGTCTGGAGGGTATGCGGGGCGAGACCCTGCGCGCCAGCGGCTGGCACTATAACGCCATGGTGGGCGTGTCCGTCCAGCAGATCATGAATATGCTCAAGGCCGATGGTAACCTCCGCAAGGGTGAGCACAACGACGCCTGGAATCACACCTTTGCCCACAAGGAGACCCTGTGGGGCGGTGTGTTCTATCCCTGGAGCGACAAGTTTGAGCACGTCCCCATGGAGATGATCCCCTATTTCGTCACCTGCCATGTGAACAACCACACCGTGCTGAACTACATTGACGCGGCTCAGTCCATCGGTCTGCCCGGTGACCCCTGCCCCATGTGTCAGGCAGAGGCGGGCCTGTTCGTGCTGGACGATATGCCCGATTATTCCCCTTTCTATGTGACTACCAACGAGGCCTGCGACGGCTCCGTGGCCAGCACGATTTTGCAGGACTGGCTGTGGGATAAGCCCCTGTTCGCCATGCCACAGCCCATGCAATTTGACGACCCGCTGGTCCAGGAGCACTGCGCCAACGAGATCCGGGAGCTGTGGAAGTTCGTAGAGGAGCAGACCGGTGTGAAGCCCAACTTCGACCTGATGCGCCAGCGTCTGGAGGCACAGAACGAGCTGCAGCGCTTCGAGTGGGAGAAGTGGGACGTGGCTGCCAACACCGGCAGCTATCCCATCAACGGTGTGGCGCAGGCGCTGTACCGCATCTACCAGAGCCAGTACGGCGAGAATCCCATCTGGCACGAAACCGATCAGAAGGTCCGGAAGATCATGGAGAAGTGCGTGGAAGAGAAGATCAACACCATGCCCATGACCCGGCACCGCGTCATCGCCTGGTCCTGCGCGCCGCTGTACTACTCCCATTGGTGCACCTGGGCCTATAACTGCTGGGGTCTGAACACCGTCATCAACATGGACTCCCTGATGTTCAATATGACCATTCGCACCGATGATCTGGACAACACGGTGCTGGATATGGCCAAATACCACGAGTGGGCTCCCATGCGCCGCATGGCGGTGGGTGGTATGCACCACATCTTCGAGCTGTGGGAGTATATGGAGAAGTTCCACTGCGACATGGTCATGATGTACGACCAGCTTTTGTGCAAGGGTATGCAGGGCGTCCACGGCCTGTTTGAGGACGAATTCCGCGCCCGGAATATCCACGCCATCTGGATGCCTCACGCTCTGCCCGACAAGCGCAACGTCAGCCGTGCAGAGATCCGTAACATCGTCAACGACTATATGACCACCGTGATGCACGAAGAGCCGCTGGATCCCAGCCTGCTGGAGTTTGACGACGGCGAGAGCTGGTAAGAGGAGGAAGAGATCATGAAAAAACTGTTCAAATTATTGTTCAAGCTCGTGCTGCTTGCCGCCGGCGTATATGCAGCGTTGTTTGCCGTGTTCTTCTTCGATCTGGACGGCAAAGCCATTTTCCACATTGGCGAACCGCTGCTTGTCAAGCACTACGACAAGATGGAGCGCCGGGATCCGCTGAGGAAGTCTTACGATATTGAGAAACCCCACTACGACTACGGTAAATAAGGAGAATGACAGATGCAGAAAGTATGGGATTTTGTAAAGCCATACGGCGAAGATGTCCTGCGCTTTGTCACCGACCTTTTGAAGTCCGGCGCCAAGGCAGCGGGAAAGTTTGTGAAGAACGTCACCGTCAAGACCGGCAATAAGCTGCTGGGCAAGGCGGCACCTGTGTGCAAGATCGTGATGATCGCCGCCGCCGGTGTGGCGGCCCTGTCCGGCGTGCTCTGGTTCTTTGGCAGAAAGAAATAAGAAAGACCCAACCGATAGTTTCAGCGGGGAGATGTGGTGACATCTCCCCGCTATCACAGTGATTACCAAGGAGAAAGCAACATGGAAAAGAAAGAATTTAAAGCCGAGTCCAAGCGCCTTTTGGACCTGATGATCAACTCCATCTATACCCACAAGGAGATCTTCCTGCGTGAGATCATATCCAACGCCTCCGACGCCATCGACAAGCTCTGCTACCTGGGCCTGACCGACGACAAGGTGGGCCTGACGCGGGACGATTTCCAGATCATCCTGACCTTGGATAAGGAAAACCGCAAGCTCACCGTCAGCGATAACGGCATCGGCATGGATGCAGACGACCTGGAGAACAATCTGGGAATCATCGCCAGCTCCGGCAGTTTGAAGTTCCGGCAGGAGATCGAGGACAAGGAGACCACCGACACTGACATCATCGGCCAGTTCGGCGTGGGATTCTACTCTGCGTTCATGGTGGCAGACCACATCACCGTGGTCACCCGAAAGTACGGCTGCGACCAGGCGTATTGCTGGGAGAGCGATGGCGTAGACGGCTATACCATTGAACCCTGCGACAAGGACACCGTGGGCACAGACATCATCATGCACATCAAGGAAGACGGCGAGGAAAAGGACGAGTACAGCCAGTACCTGCGGGAATACCCTCTCTACAAGCTGGTCAAGAAATACAGCGACTATATCCGTTTTCCTGTCCGTATGCTCATGCCCCAGCCCAAGCTGAAAGAGGGCAGCACCGAGGAAAACCCGGAGTACGAGGAGGAGTTCGTCTACGAGACCCTGAACTCCATGGTACCCCTGTGGCAGCGGAAAAAGTCCGAGGTCACAAAGGAGGAGTACGACAAGTTCTACCAGGAGCGTTTCTCTGAATACGAACCGCCTCAATCCGTGCTGACCGTCAGCGCAGAGGGCGCCGTGACCTATAAGGCTCTGCTGTTTCTCCCCTCCAAGATGCTGACCCAGTACTATACCGAGGACTTCCAGCCGGGACTGCAGCTTTACAGCGCCGGCGTGATGATCATGGACAAGTGCGCCGACCTGCTGCCGGAGTATTTCAACTTCGTCCGGGGCGTGGTGGACTCCCCCGACCTGAGTCTGAACATTTCCCGTGAGCTTTTGCAGCACGACCGCCAGCTCAAGGTGATCCGCACCAATCTGGAGAAGAAGATCAAGGCAGAGCTCCAGCGGATGCTCGCCGAGGAGCGGGAGGAATACGTCAAGTTCTACCGGAGCTTCGGCCGCCAGATGAAGATGTGTGCGCTGGATAATTACGGTGCTGAAAAGGAGAAGCTCCAGGATCTGCTGCTGTTCTACTCCTCTACGGAGAAGAAGCTGGTGACGCTGGACGAGTATGTCAGCCGTATGCCGGAAGAGCAGAAGTATATCTACTTCGCCGCCGGCGAGAACGTGGAAGCGCTGGATCATATGCCCCAGACGGAGCTGCTGAAGGAGCACAACTTTGAGATTTTGTATTTTACCGATAAGACCGATGAGTTCATCCCCGATATGTTCCGCCAGTACAAGGAAAAGTCCTTCCGCAACGCCATCGACGGTGATCTGGAACTACCAGACGAGAAGAAACCCGACGAGACCGGCAGTCACCGGGATTCCTTCACCTTTATCAAGGAGACTCTGGGCGACAAGGTGACAGAGATCAAGGCATCCACCAAGCTGAAGACCCACCCCGTCTGCCTTACCAGCGGCGAGGGCATCACCTTCGAGATGGAAAAGTATTTTGCCGCCGTTCAGCCGGATATGAACATGAAGGCCAAACGCATTCTGGAGCTGAACGTGGATCATCCGGCCTTTACCGCCTTTGAGATCGCCCGCATCACCGACCCCGAAAAGGCGAAGAAGTACGCCCAGATCTTCTACAATCAGGCCTGCCTGATCGCCGGTCTGCCCCTGGACAACCCCAGCGCCTATACCGACCTGCTGTGCAGTCTGTGGAAATAAGGAAAGGAAACGCTCGTTTATGGACAAACAAGACGTGATCCGTTTCTTTGACAGAGCAGCTGCCACCTGGGACGCGGATATGATCTGCTCCGTCCCGGTGGTGGACAAAATACTGGACGGCGCACGCCTGCGTCGGGATATAGAGGTGTTGGACGTGGCCTGCGGTACCGGCGTCATGTTCCCGTTTTATCTGGGTCGGGGCGTCAAAAGCGTTACCGCCATCGACATCTCCCCCAATATGACGGCAATTGCCGAGGAGAAGGCCCGGGACTGCCCCATTACCGTGATCTGCGGCGACGCCGAGAGCTATGATTTTGGCAGACAGTTTGACTGCGTTGTGATCTACAATGCCTTTCCCCATTTTCCCGATCCTGCCCATATGATCGAGGCGCTTGCTCGCTGGGTCCGTTCCGGCGGTACTCTCACCGTGGCCCACGGCATGAGCGCCGAAGCGCTGCGCCACCATCATTCCGGCGCGGCGTTTCGAGTCTCGCTGGAGCTGCCGGAGCCGGAGGAGTTGGCAGCGCTGTTTGCCCCCTGGTTCGATGTCCGGCTTACTATTTCCAATGGCTATATGTATCAGGTCACCGGCGTGCGCCGATAAGCTATGAAAGCACGCTCCGCTGCAGGGAGACTGCAGCGGAGCGCTTTTTGCAAAATTCACAAAAGTAAGACGAAAAACGACAGATTTTTGTTGCATAATAGTCTTTTCCATGATACTATCATGTTAAATAAATGTCAGTATGAGGAAAAACATGGAACACAACACAAAGATCATTGCCGTGGCGGGAAAGGGCGGCGTGGGGAAGACCAGTATCTCCTCTGCCTTCGTCCGGTTGCTGACGGAGGCCTATCCCGATGCCCGTATTCTGGCGATAGATGCCGACCCCGCCGTGGGCCTGTCCACCGCCCTGGGGGTGGAAGTCAAGGAAACCCTGGACGATATCCGCAAGAGCATCGTACAGTCCGTGGAAAACGGCGCTCCCAAGGAGGCCATCGAGCTGCTGGGTGAGGCCCGCTATCGGATTTTTGACACCATGGTGGAACAGCAGAAATTTTCGTTCCTTGCCATCGGCAGGCCAGAAACCGCCGGCTGCTACTGCAAGGTTAACGCCTACTTAAAAGAGGTCATCAACCTGCTGAGCCACGACTTTGACTATGTGGTCATCGATGGTGAGGCGGGCATCGAGCAGATCAACCGTCGGGTCATGGAAAAGGTCACTCACCTGATCCTGATCACCGACCCTAGCCGCAAGGGCACCCAGGTCATCGACACCATCAAAAAGGTGGCGGACGAACTGGTGATGTACGACCGCTGCGGCGCCATCGTCAATCGGGTCACCGACCCGGAACTGGTGCCCTATATCCATGTGGAGGGTACGGAAATTCTGAGCATTATCGGCGCGGACAATGTCCATGCCGCCGCGGATATTCAGGGCAGGAGCGTCTTTGACCTGCCGGAGGGCAGCCCCATCATGCGGGGGGCGAAAGAGGCGTTAGTAAAACTGGAAGTTTTATAAATACAGAAGGAGAGAGGTGTCATAATTGAGAGATCTAAAGCATTTGATCTACTTCGAAAATCTGCTGGACAACGCCGACAATGAATTGGTGGAAAAGGCGAAGCGGGATGGCGGCCTTGCCATCGGCTATACCTGTTTTCACATTCCGGAGGTGCTGCTCAACCTGGGGAACTGTTTCTCTGTGCGCCTGCGGGCACCGAGAACCGGCTCCATCGACATCGCGACCTACTATATGTCTAACTACACCTGCGAGTATGCCCGTGCATTGGTGGAGCGCGGCATCGAGGGCGGCTTCAACTTTCTGGACGGTCTGGCCGGCGTGGATGCCTGCTCCATGATGAACCGCTTCTATGAGCACTTTGAGCTGCTCAAAATGAACGAAAAACCCAACTTTTTCGTCACTCACACCGATATGCCCTATAAGATCGAGGACTATACGGTGCGCCAGTATGTCAAGCAGATGCAGATCCGGCTGCTGGACGTGATGAAGGCCAGCTATGGCGTGGACGTGTCCGATGCCGCCATTCGTCAGGCGGTAGCGGAGCACAATGAGGTCTGTAAGATCATCTCCGAGATCAGCGAGATGCGCAAGGCGGACAATCCTGTCATCACCGGCTACGAGTTCCACGTTATCACTCTGGTGACCTATACCTGCCCCAAGAAGCTGATCCTGCCCTATCTGCGGGAGACACTGGAGGAGCTGAAAAAGCGCAAACCCGATCCCAAACCCTGGTATCGCGCCCGTGTGTCCATCGTGGGCAGCGAGATCGACGATCCCAGTCTGACCAAGATGATCGAGGACTGCGGTGCCATGGTGGTGTCTGACCGCTACTGCTTCGGTTCCATCCCCGGCCGTGAGGTCATTGAGCTCCGCGACGATGAACCCGCTTTGGATCAGATCTGCCGCCACTACATGGAGGTCTCCGAGTGCGCCCGCTATATCAGCGATGAAAAGGTGGCCCAGCGCCGTGAAACGGCAGACCGTCTGGCACGGGAATTCAAGGCGGACGGCATCATCTATGAGCAGATGAAGTACTGCGACTACTGGGGCTTTGAGCGCGCCCTGGTGAGCCACATCATGTCTGAGGAGATGGGCTGGCCGGTGCTGTCCATCGACCGCCTGTATAACAACCGCTCCTCCGGTCAGCTCCGCACCCGCTTCCAGGCGTTTGTGGAGTCGCTGGAGATCAAGCGTATCCAGAAGATGGGAGGTGCCAGGTAATGGGCAAAATCAAGTATCCCGACCCCAAGCTGTTCCGCGCCAGGAACAACATGGACTGGAAAAAGCAGGGGGAGAACCTCAAGGAGGTCGGCGGCATCATCGCCGGGATGATCAAAGAGGTCAACTGGAAAGAGTTCGGCAAAAACCGCTGGAACGAGATCAAGGACGACGGCAAGCGCATCGCCCGTGAGTTCAACACCGTGCGGGATATGAGCCGAGACGAGCGCAAGGACCTGCTCCTGAACGGCGAAAAGCACCTGGGCTATCTGTACCGCAAGGGCGGCATGGCCACCGTCCGCCGGGAGTGGAAGGGCCTTCAAAGCACCGCCATTGACTTCGTCGAGTGGGCAAAGATGTGGGGATTGCTGCTGGGCACCTTCTCCAAAGATCTGGTCCCCGCGCTGAATACCACCTTCTGGTACCGCTGGATGATCTCCTATATGTGCTGCGTGGGCTTTATGGATAAGAACACCCTGGGTCAGCGGGGCAAGGCTCTTCAGATGAGCCACCTGATGATCTACGATATCTTCCGCTATGTGGCGGAAAATCTGGTGCTGATGGCCAAGGCCGACCGCAAGAACGGCAACAGCGAGGAGCTGAACAAGAAGATCGTGCTGGTGGACGAGATGACCATGGCGCAGATCATGGCGGGCTTCCCTGATTTGATCGGCATTCCCTATCAGCTGATGCCCGTGTTCCTGGTCTCCGAGATCGACCAGCTCACCTGCGTGCCCTATATTGACGCGGTGGAGTCCTTCGGCCTGCCTGCCGATACCTGCCCCGTGCCGTCCTCTGAGTGCGGCGCCCTGGTGCTGGATGCTCTGCCCCATATGGGCAGCTGCTTCATCTCCTCCTCCATGCCCTGCGACGGCTCCACCATGGCATCCAGCTATATGTCCCGTCGGTTCCCGGACCTGCCTGTGTTCCACCTGTGTTTCCCCGTCCGCTATGAGTACGAGGAGACCGTGACCGATGCCGCCGAGGATGTGAAGGCGTGCATCAAGTTTATCGAAAAGCAGACCGGTGCCAAGTGGAGCTGGGATGCGTACTTCGCCGCCATGAAACGTTTCAACACCGAGACCAAATATGAGCTGGAGAAGTGGGAGGTCAATAAGACCGCCTATCCTCAGATCATTGGTCCCTGCTATGAGCTGTTCCGCAAGTGGAACTACGAGATGGACGGCGGCGCAGATCCCCGTGTCATCAAGACCTGTGAAAAGGTCAATAAGCTGATGTTCCGGGCCTATGAAAAACGGGAAGAGGCCTGGCGCGGCAAGATGAAATACCGCGGTATCGTCTGGTCCTGTCCCGCCCACTACTATGCCAACTTCTCCAACTGGCTGGCCAACTGCTGGGGCGTGGATATCCTGGTAGAGATGGAGTCCCTGAACTTCACCAAGCCCATGGAGACCGAGGACAAGGAAAAGGCTCTGCAGGATCTGGCGCGTCTTTACGAGCGTATGGTCATGCGCCGTCACACCAACGGCGGCTACCACAACGTGGTGGATGAGCTGTGGCGCCAGTGCGAGGCATGGAACGTGGATCTCATCATCATGTACCAGAACGTGGCCTGCAAGAATATGGCAACGCTTCAGGGCATCCTGGATGAGCAGTCCCGCGACAAGGGTTATCACATGATTTGGATCGAGCACGATCTGATGGACCCCCGTACCGTCTCCCGCAAGACCATGCGTGACAAGGTCAATGAATATATGCGCACCGTGATGCACGCCGAGCCGGTGGATCCCACGCTGTGCGATTTCGATGACGAAGCCTGTATGTAATTTCCATAACGGATAAAATAAAAGGAGAAAAGCTATGAAATATTTTGGCGGTTGTGACGTAGGCTCCACCTACACCAAGGCAGTTATTCTGGACGAGACCGGCAAGATCTGTGCCGATACCACCATCAAGAGCAAGATCAACTCCGAGACCAGCGCCAAGCTGGCTATGGAGGAGGTGCTGAACAAGGTGGGTCTGAAGTCCTCCAAGGACCTGGCGTATCTGATCGGCACCGGCTACGGCCGCAACAAGGTCCCCTTTGCCGACGAGAATATCTCCGAGATCTCCTGCCACGCTATGGGCGTGCACGTCACCGACCCCAGCGTCAAGGCTATCATCGATATCGGCGGCCAGGACGTCAAGGGTATCAGCGTGGATACCGACGGTACCGTGAAGAACTTTGCCATGAACGATAAGTGCGCTGCCGGTACCGGCCGTTTCTATGAGGCCATGGCCCGTTCCTTCGAGATGAGTCTGCCCGAGTTCTCCAACCTGAGCCTGACGGCGAAGAACGTCATTCCCATCACCGCCCAGTGCACCGTGTTCGCTGAGTCCGAGGTCATCACTCTGGTGGGTGAGGGCAAGCCTATGGACGAGATCGCCGCGGGTATCCAGATGGCTGTTGCCAAGCGCTGCTTTGTCATGAGCAAGAAGGCCGGCGCTACCGACTCCATCACCCTGACCGGCGGCTGCGCCAAGAACGCAGGCCTGAAGCAGGCCATCGAGCACGTGCTGAAGCTGAAGGTCATCAACCTCAAGACCGATCCCCAGCTGATGGGCGCGCTGGGTGCTGCCGAGTATGCCCGCCAGAAGGGGCTGGCAAAGGCGTAAGTTCAGTTCTCCCGTTTCGGAAAGGAGTTCGTTATGTGCAAATGTTGTAAAGTGTTTTTCAAGATTCTCTCCATCCTTGCCGCCGCTATCGGTGTGCTGTTTGTGATCTATTTCTGGAATTTGGATCAGAAACTGCTGGGCTGGGCCTATACCCAGGTCAACCGCATCTTTGACCGCAAGAAGACGGACATCAAGTTCTGATGGAGCTGTACAATCCAATCATCCGCTGTGTGGAGGGGCAGCTCGGCTCCTCCGCACCGCGACGCTATGCCTATGACGCCGGCCGTGCCTGGCCCGAGAGTGACAGCTTCGAGCTGGTCATGGGCAGGGACAGCACCTATGAGCTGGGCGGCAGCGACAAGCCTGCTGTCAACTTCACCTGCGTCACCAATTCCCCCAAGCTGGTGGAAAAGGACGAGATCC